>OGWZ01000075.1_pt1 | contig 112401 bp, 117 predicted proteins | sample 1576141 | NCBI WGS metagenome assembly OGWZ01 (sample SAMEA3541512, study PRJEB24748) | human gut metagenome | biome: human gut; feature: human-associated habitat; material: faeces | place: China | collected 2012
GATGAGTGCGGAAGCCTGTTTTTCAAAGGCTCCTCACAGATGATGGGGCTGTGCCAGAATGTGCCCATGTTCTCTATGGCTACCCGAATTGTGACCATCATTTTCAGGATGGCCGGTGTGTGAACTGCTATTGGGACGGCTCAAAGAGTGTGTACATCAAGAAACAGAATCAACAGGAGGAAACTGATATGCCTACAACTGAATGGCTGAACAAATACGAAGCAATCAAGGATAAATTGACCTGTAAAGATGACTTGGAGGCCCATTTCACAGAGAAAGTGATTGGGAACATGGCGGTGGATGTGCTGGACATCGGCACCGTCCATTTCCCCACCGGGCAGATTTTCGCCTGTGATCCGCTGGTAGAACTGGAGGACACTCTGCCGTTCCTTCAAACGATCCCCGCCGGAACTTATCCCGTGAAAATCTGCGTGGTACCCAGCGAACAATACGGCGACCGCTACGCCTGCGTCAAGGTGGAGGTCAGCCGGGAAAAGCCTGTCCGCCATGAGCTGGGCATGGTGGGCAACGAGGATCTGGACGCGGCACTGGGAGATGATGACTACTTCGGTTTCGGCGTAGATGCCGGAATGGGGTGTATTGCAGACATCCAGACCCAGGCGGCTTTCAAAACATACTGGGCCAAGCGGCTGGAGGAGGACCCGGACATCGACCCCTACAACGACCTGTTCTGCGACTTACTGGAGGAAAACGCCCAAGCCCACCCCAAATATCAGGGGGACTGCGGCGACTGGCTCAACTGGACCGTGCCGGACACGGACTGCAACCTGCCCATCTTCTCCTCTGGCTGGGGTGACGGTTACTATCCCGTCTACTTCGGCTATGACGCAAAGGGCAAAGTCTGCGCCGTGTATGTGCGCTTCATCGACATTGAAGCCAGTTATCGAGAGCAGGATTAAAAATGTGACAGAACAAAGGAGAGCGCCATGAAAGCCACCGCCGGAGAGGTCTATACCGTCTACAACCAATATCTGAAACGCTACACCGCCTGCCAGGTGGCATATATTGCGCCGCCGGACTCGGTGAGTAAGCAGCCCTGGGCGGTGATCCTCTCTCTGGATTGGGTGGGCGACGCCCCTCTGACTGCGGAGGAACTGCCTCATCTCCGCCCACTCTACAAGGACTTCATGTACTGGTCCCGCGACCTCCATCTGCTGCGGGTACCGTTGGAGGTCCCGCCCCAGTATAAGCTGGTGGGCACACTTCCGTCCTTCACCGACCAGCCCTGCCGCTCCTATGGAGGCTGGAGTGACGGCTATGATGTGTACCTCCAGATCCGGTGGCAGGCCATCCCGGAGGAGCGGCGGCGGGCCTTCAAGGAGGCCGCGGAGAGCGACGGGGTGACGGAGATCGGCGGTATCCCGGTGAAGGTCAGCAGCCATCGGATCATGGACCAGCACGAGCCATTCGACTCGGCGCTGGAACTAAAGGCGCTGCCCTGTCTCTCCGACCTCATTTGCGAGCGGTGGCACCCGGATCTGCTGGAGTTTTTGCGGGAAACCCCCTTTGTTGATGAAGTGACTTTGCTGAACCACGGTCAGAGGACACTTGATCTGCGAGGCACCAGCATCAGAAAGCTGATGCTGGACATGACCGGGCTGGAGGAGCTATGGCTGTGTGAGGGAACGGAGCAGCTCCTGTTCCAGAACAAGGGGCCGGACGCCTGTGCCATCCATGCCCCCGAAGATGGCGGCGGTTTGACCCTCCAATTTATCGGGGAATACCGCCCGCACACGGAACTGCCGAACCTACAGGGGCTGCATGGCATCGAGCTGAAGGACTTTGATCTCACCGGGCTGGCTGCTGTCCATCCCCACCTGAAGGAACTGAGGCTCTGGGGTGCGCCGGGAAACCTGGGGAACTTCTCCGCTGTGCGAGGGTTCCGGGAACTGACGAACCTCTCCACCTTCGACCTGTTCGGTTTCGGGGCGGACGACATCCCCACCCCGGAACAGATGCCGGAACTTCGCTGGTTCTGGATGACCAGCCTGCCGGAAACGGCGGCAAAAGCGGCAAAACAGTTCTGGAAAAGCAAGCCGGGAATGGATCTGCGGATCACCAAGCCCCGGAAACCGGAGTGGCTGGCGCAAAACCTGGACAATCCCTTCCGTGGCTGGGACGGTGCGGAGCATATTCCTGCCGCCGCTGCGAAAAAGGCAGCCAAGCGACATCGAATGAGGAGAACACTATGAAAGACCTTTGCCAATACGGAAACCGACCGGAGGACGAATGGGAAATCTTGCCCTGGATACCTGACCCGCGCCCGCCCTTCAAAATTTGGGCGAAGCCGGAGCAGATCGCGCCATTCTTTCTCATTCCCCACCACCCCTATGCGATCTCCCTTCTGCTGAAAATCAGTGACGGATTCCGGACAGAGGAATTCCGACGGCTGGGACTGATCGGCAGCAGCGAGGATTGGGAGCGGCTTGTCCGGGGCGTGATCCAGGAGTTCGAGGAAAACAACAGCGGCGTGGATCTGTTTCACTTCGACTCCGACGAAGATGTGTTCTGCGTGTACTCCCAATACATCGACGATTTGATGCTGCTGTCCAAAATGATCCGGGCGGCCTGTGCCGATGAAAAAACGATGCGGATGTATCTGAACATGAGCGAGGCAGCGGAAGCATGAGAGAGTTAACTACTCAAACAGGGATAGTAGTAAAATGCAGTAAAACGGCCATTGAATTTTTCCAAAATGCTCAGTCAGTGGATTTCTTTTCTGTGCTGGAGATCCCAGAGGAATTCCAAGGTATAGCGGTTGAGTTTTATGATTTGATTATGGAAAATGATCATCTTGCGGCCTTGCTGGGCTGTCGCGGCAATTATGATATTGCAATACAGATAGATGAGGTAACCGGCACCATGACGGGGTGGCATTGGTTCAAATGAGGGAAATGGAATGATCGAGTATATCAAGCTCTTTTGGGAGGGCGCACCGGAGGGTGAACCATCGGTCATCCTCTATGAAGTGGATACCGAAAATGAGCGGTTGGCCCTCCGCTCCATTGACATCTTTGCGGATGGCCGCACCCGCAACATCCCTGCCCTTTACGACGGCGCCATCGAGATCACACCAATCCTCACCGTGGAGGAATTGAACGCCCATGTCTGGGGTGAGGAGTTCCACGCCTGCGTCATAGAGCAGGCGGAATTTGAGGCCGCCTGGGAAAGCCACACCTATGATGGAGCGTTAAAGTAGCCAGGAGGAGACACTATGAACAAACCTATAAAAGCCAAAAATCTGCCGTTGTTCTCCATCATTGACCTGGACCAGCTGCGCCGGGAAAAACATCTGGAGGGCACAGAAGTGACAGACTTTTTCACGGCAAGGGATGGAAAAGTCTATCTTCTCATGGAACTATGATTGACAATCAGTATTTTATCCATCCATTGACAAACAACCTCAAAGGCAAATCACGAACTTTCTTTGTGATAAACAGACATTAAAACGCTGTAATTCTGCATCACTTCGTCTCCTGCCCCATCGCCGTAGTCGCCCCCTCTGCCACACCTTCCGTGCTTTCAGGCATAAACAGGATTCAACGCTGGTCGCAGAGCAAACCGCTATATCTAGTATTTTTGCTTTCTTCGTGTCAATATATAGTGTTTTTGTGGAAAGGCCGGGGTGACATCAGGAACAAACATCCGTTTGGACACGAGGCAGGTTGCTCTCCTCTCCCCGGCTCCGTCAATTCAGGCACGAGGAAATAGGTGCAGTCAGGCATAAACACCCTTTCAGACACGAGGCAATCTTCCCAGAAAACACAAAAAACAGCCCACCGGGTAGCCTTTCCTTCCTGCTGATCTCTCAGCTCGTTGGAAAGCAACCTGGTGGGCTGCTGCATTTTCTATTCAGTTTTCTCTGCGGCTGCGGAGCCTAACCGTTTCTTCTCTGAACTCTCACAGTCAAATATTCTCCGCCCCAGAAGCCGCTTGTGTCGGCTCCTGTACGCTTTCGTTCTCCTTGTCCACCCTTCCCTCAAAGATGGGAATGGCGCGACGCAGGTCATAATTCACGAGTCTCTGCTGCGGATACTCGACACCCGGCAACCGGTAAGATCTTGTCCTGTCCCAGCCACAGCTCTGATAGATCAGCCGCACAAGATTCTTGCTCTTGATCTCATATCGGTCGTCCTGATTTTTCTTTGGAACACGATTGGCCCCCTCTGCGTCCATCCCACACGCTTGTATTGCAAACATCTGCTTGGTCGGGTTGTAGAGAAAATGATAGAATTCTGGGCGGCCAATAGATTCAAGGGCGCTCCGGAAGACCGTGATGCGACCGTCTGCATATCGAAATGTAATTCCCAGCATATTCTGCTGCCATGTCTTTGCTGGCATGAATTTTCCTCCTTCCTAAAAAAGGGTAGACTACCCCCTTGGTGCTCAAACTCAATTTTTACAAATTTTGCTGCTGTCCCGGCATTCCCGTAAGCATTCCAACCGAGACAAATCCATCCATTTGCCTCAGCTCTGACTCTTGGCGATGCTGCTCAACAGGCATGCCAAATGTACCCGCAATGTCCTCCGGGTAGTACCCCTTCCGAGGATTCACAGGCTGCTCTTCCTTGTTCTCTTCAGCTTCTGTCGCTGGCAGCTGGTCAGCAGACTGCTTCTTCTTGCGCTCATGGAACACCTCAGCCGCCACAAGGTCGAATACATAGAGAGCTTCACCCTCGAACTCAATTCGGTATCCGAGGATCTTATACCGGCAGTCACCGGACCAGTCCATTTCCTTATAAAGCAATTCTGAAAACAACCGGCAGGACATTTTCCGGCTCTTACGCTTGTCCGGCTTGGCGATACACCAGCGCAAGGCATCCCTGTCATTTTCATTGCAGCCTTTGACCACGAGCCGCTTTAAGTCGCTGTTGAACATAATGTTAACATAAACCACATCCTCCAGCCCCGCAATGCAGGCTGTGTTGAAAGTAATGCTGTCTTTCCTTATTATAATGGCGGGATCTCGAAGATGTGCAAAAAGTTCCCTCCGGGCGACCTGATAGCCATCATAATCAAAGGTCTGCTCGATCTCTGTTCTCCTCTGTTCCCTCTCCGACATCTGATCCGCACTCAGTTCCAACATCTGCGGATTCTCCATCTCCATTGTCTGCTGTTTCTCCAGTTCCATGTTCATCTGGTATAGGCCACCCTTCTATTATTTTCTCTGCTTCCTGTAAAAGTTCTTCAAGGTCTTCTGAGGTTAGTGTACTGTATTCGGCCAGTTCCTTTGCCGGCCGCAAAACATCCCAATCAGCCGCATAGTGCCTCTGCTCCAGTAGATTAATCTCTCCGATGCTGGTAATCGGTCTTCCAAATGTGTCCTCCCATTCCGGAGGCAAAATGTAAATAATCTGCTTAACTGTCCTCCCTGCGATTTCAGCTCGGTCATCTGTTTCAGCTTCTTTGGGCGGAAGAACGATGTTCTCCGTCTTTACCATTTCAGGTTCGTCCAGTTGAAACAGCATAACCTTTTGGTCATCATTCTCGATAAAGTCACCACGGAAACGGTATTTCAGGTCCTGATCCCAATCCATAATGTCAAACAGCGTTTTCGCCAGTCCACGGCACGACTTGGACAGCGCACACCACCGCCCTTCGCGCAGCTTTCCCCAGTGAATTGCATTTGGATTGTTCCCATCACACGGTCGAACAGCAATACACCTGTTCACTGAATTCAACAGCAGCTCTACATACTCCACATTCTCAAATTTTTTGAGGCAGGCCGTATTAAAGCTCAGTTTTCCATCTGCTATTGTCATCGCAGGGTTTTGCGTAGTAGAGAAATACTGAGACCGAACCACCTCATAGCCACGCATGTCTAATCCTGCTTTATATTCAATCTGCCGCGTGTCCTCCAACTCGCTCATAACACTTTCAGATGCCTTTTGATATTCATCCGTTGAGAATCCGGTCCAGTCTTTATCCAGTGGTACATATCCTCGAAGGATTCCATTGTCAACAACGCTTAGTACAGGCAAGGGCCTAGCTTTCTTCGCATAGGCACGTGATGCCCGAAGAAAATTTGCTGCTTCATATACAGTTCGAGAAACTATGGCTTCATGATGATTTTTTCTTCTAAACTGCGTTCTTTCACCATTGTTCTTTTTGGCTTTGTGTGTCAAAAAATTAGGGGTAAATGTCTTCCACGCCCTAATGTCACCACAATGACGTTCATTTGCAACAATCTCGGCCAGTGTGCTTGCGCTCCACTCATAACTTCCCTGCTTTGTCTTGCGTTTATAGGCTTTAAGCAATTCTGCAATATCAGAAAATGAAACACCATTCAAGTAAAGATAGTAGATTGCTTTTACAGTTTCAGCTTCGTCCTCATTGACGATAAGGTCACCATCTTCGTCCCGGTCATAGCCAAGCAGCTCTGGTGTTAAAAACAGTCCCTTCCTAAACCGGCGTTCAATCGACCAGTTCATAATGACCGATTTTGAATGGGATTCTTCTTCAGCAACCGAGGCCAAAATCGTCAAGATCATTCGTCCATTATTGTCAAGCGTATAAATGTTGTCTGCTTCAAACTGAACACCTACAGGCGGTTCAAGGTTTTTCAGAAGGTCAATAACAGAAAGGCAATCAACGATGTTTCTTGCAAATCGAGCAATCGACTTGGTCATGATCAAATCTATTTTCCCGGCTTTGCAATCCTCAATCATCTGGAGCATGCCTTTTCGGTGTGCAATAGATGTTCCGCTTATACCTTCATCTGCATAGATTCCAACAAGTTCCCATCCAGGATGTCCTGTAATGTACTCAGTATAATAATTCTTTTGAAGTTCATAAGAAGATGTCTGTTCGTCATTATCCGTTGAGACCCGAACATAGGCCGCCACACGGCGAATTCCACCGCTCTCCATAAAATCCGCAGTAGGCTTTGCAGGGATTATTTCGATTTCAGACGCATCCGTGCCTTTATATTTATCACGGATTTTCTGCTTACGATCTTGTCCACTGTTTTCTTTCACGGTTTCACCTTATTCCCTGAGCGTCCAGTACCACTGGCGCATTTTTCTATAGCTTTGTATTCCCAGCACATGTTTTGTCTCAGCTATGGTTCTGCGACTTATTCCAGCTTCTCCAAGCCTTTCATAGATTTCTTTTGATGCCATATCACCTTTTACAAGATACTGCTTCAAAAGAGCGCAAGCCATTTCCGTTTTTGTCTTATACTCCAAAGTCTGCACTTCTTGTTTTTCATCGCAGCTTTCAGATATGGAATCAAGCCATTGGAACCCGTAATCCTCTGTTATCGAGAAACTGATTTTAGACCCATCTGGTCCTAAGCTGTTTTTTATCTGGTGAACGACACGGATATCCATGTTTTCTGCATCGCGCTCAATCTGCAACACACTTCTTGCAGCCGCCACCACGTCAATGCTTCCAAGGCTTCTATACAAGCCTTTTATGCCTTCCTTTTTGTTCAAGTGCCCTATCAGCACAATGGCGCAATCATAGGTAGCCGCCCACATTCCAAGGTGCTGCATCAGCCGCCTTGCTTTTCCAGCAATCTGCAAATCGGAGTCACTGGAGAGGTATGCTTGAATTGGGTCAATCACAACAAGCCTCGGTCGAAACGCAACGATTGCATCCCTAATGCGTTCATCATCGAGTGTCAGCCCACTGTTGACTTCTTCATTGATAAATGCCACTTTGCTGCAGTCTGCGCCCTGTTCTTCCAGACGGGGTTTTATCGTATCCGCAACCCCGTCTTCTGAGCATTGGTAGATAACCCTCTGTGGTTGCTCCAATGGTTTTCCGTCAGGAAAGGCACCTCCTGTGGTTATTTCAGCAATCAGATTCATCATCATTGTAGACTTGCCATCACCGGGGTCTCCCTGTAGCAAGGTTATTTTTCCAATTGCAATATATGGATACCAGAGCCAGCGGACTGGCGATGATTCGACCTCACTATACAGCGTCAAAAGTCCTTCTTGCACTCGTCCCAATCCCCCGTTCCCGCATTGTATAACCCTTAGAGTTCTTCAGTTTTATTATACATCTGCACTGGCGAGTTGACTGTCAAGCAGTAGACGACACGTTTTTCTAAATGTCAACTACTGCTTGACATTTGATAGAAAATATTCTCTAAGGATGCAACACCGTAAGGGGAGGAAGGTTGCATCCTTACCGCATTAATTTGCTATGTGTTTTGTTCGGCGCAATAATTGTCTTGTTCTTATGCGGGCCAGTTTGGAGGTAAAGCCATGCCTATAGACTACCCTGCGCTCGGAAAACGTATAGCGTTTTTTCGGAACCAGTCTCACCTCACGCAAGAAGACTTTGCATACGAGGTTCATCTTTCCCGTCAATACATCAGTCAGCTCGAAACCGCTGCCTGCCGACCAAGTCTTGAAACAATCGTAGAGATTGCAAACACTCTCGGCGTTTCTACAGATGACTTGCTTGTCGATAGTCTGACCCACTCCGTTTCCACAGCAGACACCGAAGTTCATCGGGTTCTGATTGACTGCAACGAACTCGAAGCTGAAATTCTCACTCGTACCTTGAAAGAATTACGCGCCATCCTTTACAGCCTCGGCGTATAAACAAAAATTGCCCGCATAAGCCACCGCTGCACCTTCTTTTCCAGAGGGTGCTTCTGTGGTCTATGCAGGCTGTATGTAACCAAGGTCTACCTTTTAGTTGAAGTCCAGCAATCGTACAGGAAATCTAACAGCCCTGTTGCTACTGTTTGAACTGTAACCGATCCGTTCACCGACTTAAGCTGGGCCTCCATTGTCTGCCATAATTCTGGCGCAAGCTCAGTTTTCTGGCCTACTGCTCCCAGAGCGTATTCTACCGAATCGTTCACCAAACCAGACAGGGTTCTCCCATCGACCGTCACTGCCCCTCTCTCCAAGCTTATCACTGCATCCATTTTCTTTTTCGCGTCGGACCATGGCAAATTCATCAAGTAAACTTTGATTGCTGCGGCAACTACCACTTCTGGCCCAGTCAATCCATAGGATTCAATATGTACCTGTTCAAGTTCATGCTTCATACAAGTTCCTCCCAATCGTGTGTCTCTGGCACCCAGCATAAAGCAAAACTCTATACATAGCAATCCCATCCAAAACAAAAAGGCCCACCGGGTCACCATCTTCTTTTGCTTATTCGCAAAGCCAGAAAGTGACCCGGTGGGCTGTATCAGTTTTTCTCAACTTCAATATGGTCTGGATATACCAGTACCTTCGATACTTCCTTTTCAAACCGTTCCTGATCCATGTTCAGCCAATCAAGTTCTCGCAGGATTGCATCGATAAGTTCTTCTTCCTTAATAAAGCGGTTGCCGCATCGCTCATTGCCTTTTCCCTTTTGCCGGTTTCGGCAGTTCCACGCTTTATAGGTGCTTTGCGTCTTGAAACCGCCAGCAGCTTTCAAAGTCCGGCGCAAAAAGGGAGCACCACATTCTCCACAGAATACTTTGCCGTAGAGGAAGTGATGCTCCCTGTTCGTTTTATGAATACCGACCTTTGCCAGTTCTTTTCGTTTTTCCAGAATTTCCTGTGCCTTATCCCATGTCTCCCGATCTATGATTGCTTCATGGTCATCCCACAGATAATTGGATTCCACCTTCTGATTCGGATTGGGCTTCTTGGTCAGGTAGTCCAACGGAGCTTTCTTCTGCAACCGCTTGTCACCCACACAGGTTTCATTTGAAACCATGTACCGGAGAGTTTCTACTCCAAACCCCTTTTTACTGTGCAACGATTGAGCCCCCAGCTCTTCCAAACCTTTAGCGATTTGCCTATAGCTCTCGCCTTCGATGAATCTGCGGAATACTTCCTTTACAATCCAAGCGTCCTTGTTGGGAACCAGCTCGCCATCCACACAGTCGTAGCCGAGAATACGATTATTGCCGAGATTGTACTCACCTCGTGCAAATCGGCTTGCATAAGCAGCCTTTTCATTTTCACTGATAGAATGACTTTCATCCTGTGCCACTGCTGCCAAGATGGATAGGACGAAATCACAGGTTGGATCATCTGTGCGGATATTTTGTTCCTCAAAAATGATTGTAACCCCCAGCGTTCTAAACCATTTGGCATACTGCTGGCAATCCACCATGTTCCGAGAAAACCGGGAAATACTCTTGCAAATGATAATATCCAGCTTCTTGGCTTCGGCGGCCGCCGCCATTTCCTGAAAGCCCGGTCGATTTTTCACTCGTGTAGCAGAATGCCGGTCAGCATATACCTTAACCAGTTCCCAGTCGGGATGACTTTGGATCAGCTCCTCGTAATACTTCTGCTGAGTTTCAAAGCTTTCATCCTGCTCGTTGCGAAAAGTGCTGACACGGCAATACGCGGCCACACGTTTCTTTGCCACTGGGATTTTTGGCATTACCTTTTTAATAATCATTTGCTGCTACTCCATTCTCCTTGGCACGGAGGTTCTTTGCCGTCTGCATGGCAGCATTACGCTGTGCCTCCCGCGTATTCACTGACTTCTTATCAGCCCGCACCACGCTCACCGGCTTGTTCTCGCTCCGCTGCGCACGGTCCAGCGAGTTCCGATAAAGCTCTGCCACATGGGTCGGTTCCTCAACCTTGGATGCATTCAAAGCAACCTCGCTCTCCAGACCACATTTCCAGAACACCCGCATGGTGTCCTGTTTAAATTCAATGTGCCCCACCAAGTCATCCAGCCAGTAATACTGGACGGTGTCCAGTTTCGGGCTCTCTGCCTTGATTTCCAGCATCCTCTGCATAGCTACCGTCCGCTTCTTTTCCTTGATTTCAAGGGTGTTGTAGGCTTCCAGCAGGGCAGCATCCACAAGATACCCTTTGACCGCATACCCACGGCAGCCGTCCACATCAAAGCAGCCAAGGATGCGCTTGTGGCTGTTCACTTTCATGACCCTCGGAATCATCTTCTTCCCACACAGCGGGCAGACAATGTTTGTATCGAAGTAGGGATACCGGCTGTACTCCCCATGCGGAGATTTCAGTTCCATAATGCGCTGTACCTGCTGGTAGGTATGGCGGTCGATAATAGGAACATGGTGGTTCCTGACGTTGTAGACCGGAATCACAGTCGAGTCGTTCCGGACACTCCTATGGGAAATATGGTCAACACTGACCCATTTCTGAAGCCGCATATCACCAATGTACTTCTCGTTCTCAAGGAGATACTTAAGGGCGGTCTTGTTCCACGTCTGCTTGCCCCTTGCGGAAGGAGCCTGTATAAAGGTCAGCTCATCCAGAATGTCCGTCATGGGGATGCCGTACTGGTACATTTTGAAAATCATCCGCACAATGGCAGCTTCGTCCGGTTCAATGACAATTTCACCGTCCTTGGTCTTCCGATAGCCATAGGTCTTGGTCCAGCGCGACTCACCACTTTCAAACCGCTTGCGAATGCCCCATTTCAGGTTTTCGGAGATGGAACGGCTTTCCTCCTGTGCAAAAGCCGCCATGACCGTCAGAATCAGTTCGGACACCGACGTTGCCGTATCCAGTCCTTCCTTTTCAAAGTAAAGCTGGACACCGATGCTCTGAAGATGGCGCACATAGGACAGACATTCGACCGTGTTGCGGGCAAATCGAGAGATACTTTTTGCCATGATATAATCGACCTTGCCTGCCTCGCAATCCTCCATCATCCGCAAGAACTCTTTACGCTTTTTCACGCTGGTTCCGCTGATGCCCTCATCGGCGTAGACATCCACCAACATCCAGCCAGGGTGCTGGGCAATCTTAGCGCGGAAGGCTTTCATCTGCTCCTCCAAGCTGTGGAGCTGAATCTCCTGGTCCGTGCTGACACGGGCATAGACTGCAACGCGGACTGTTTTCAAGGTGCTAAGTGCCTGAAAGCCAAGCTTCTGTACCCCAGTGTCTACCTTTTCTACTGTAATTTCCATGTACTTTTCTCCTTATTGCCATTTGGGGTCGTTCAGGACCTTCTGCTGTTCATCATTGTATTTTTTTCGTCCGGAGTGGAGCAAGCCCATCTGAATCATGGTCTGCACACGCTCGAACTGTTCTCTGCTGACAATACCTTCATGATGGTCCTCCAGATGAACTTGGGCGCGTTCTCCCCTGTTCCGCTTGCTGTATCGGTGGCCGTTCTTGCCGTAGGCCGTGTAGTAGCAATCCGTCCAGTAATCCCCCATGTATGCGACATTTTTCAGCATATTGGGTAGTCGATTTCGATTCTGAGACCATGACACACCGGTATTTTCCTCATCCTCCATCTTATCCAAGCAAGCTCGGATATCTGCGTAGCAGACTCCTTTTGCCGCTTGGTCAAAGGCATAGCGGACACGGCGGGCCTCGGATTCTTCAATTCTCCATTCACCCTGCTTGTTGACCCTGCGAAAGCCGTAGGTCACACGGCCGGTCGGAATGCCCTGGTCATGGAGATAGGCGATGCCTGCTCGAACATTCTCACCGATGCTCTTGGACTCCTCCTCGGCAATGATGGCAAGGATGTGGAAGAACAGCTCGCTCTGGCCATTCATCGTGTTAATGCCCTCTTTTTCAAAAATGACCGGGATGCCCAGCTCTTTCAGCCTACGCACCACGGTCACACAGTCAAGCATATTTCGGGAGAAACGGGAGATGGACTTGGTATAGATGATGTCGATTTTGCCATCCATGCAATCTTGAATCATCTGTCGGAATTCCGGCCGACCCTGCGTACTGCGTCCGCTGCCTTCATCCGCATAGACCTTTACGAGTTCCTCATCGGGGTTATCGGAGAGCAGCTCTGTGAAGTAGCTTTTCTGAATCTCATAGGAACCTTCCTGACACTCCATGCCGGTGCTGACTCTGCAATAGGCCGCCGCCCTTTTCTGTTTCACTACAATTTCCATTGCGTCATCCTCCTTGGGGTAGTCGTATAATGCCGCATGTATGGCTGAATAGCAAGTTCTGTCGCCCAGATAAATCGGCATATTACCGACAAACTATCTGCCTGACAGAACGCCTGAATTGCAGCATATATGACAAATGTAAAGGGCTTCCCGGTTGGATTTGGGAAGCCCGGAGTGCGGCGTTTGAATCAGCCCGGTCTATGTGCCAGAGAGTGCTTTTGTGTCATCGCAACGAGGTGATATTAGACCTTCTTGACGTAATCGAGGCTGATCCAGCCGTTACGCTTGCCGGCAAAGGACTTCAGCAATCCCCACTTGGATGCACCCTTACCTGTTGCCTCCGCAACAATGGTGAACACACCCTTGCCAGTAAAACCACGGGAGCCATAGTTCGTGCCGGGGCCTTTGCGGATGCGCAGGTCAGAGATAGACACCCGGACCGTGTAGGGCTGAAATGCCGTGCTGGTGGGATAGACCGCCTTGCCGTTCTCATCGAACACCGAGTAGCCGGGATTCTTGTCAGCACACGCCTTGGCGTTGCTCAGGTCACGGAAAGCTCCCTTCTGAGATGCAGTATCCGACCAGTTCTTGCGCACACGGTACAGGGTCGCGGCGGGTGTGACAGGCGTAACAGATGCTGCCACATCGAACTGGGTCAGGTTCCACTGCTCAATGACCCGGCAGAGGTTCTGCATATAGTCAAGGCTCGTCGCATAACCGCCATCCTTGATGATCTGCACCGCTTTCTTATAGTCCGTGCAGCCTGCCAGTCCCTCGTACCGCTTCTTGCTGCCGTTCATGGCACCCAGCAAATAAGCGGAGTGATCTGCAATGGAGTCCTCAATGGAGCCGTACTTGCGGAAGTCGGCCGTGACGGTCACATAGCTGCCATCCGTGTTCTGCTCTCCGGTCTGCATGGTGTAGACGGAATGCCCATCCCACGCAGAGCCAGCCCAGCTGTTCCCCGACAGCGAGGATTTCATGCCAAAGCAGTTATTGGCATTCTGTGGCAGCTCGGACTTGCCGTAGCCGGATTCCAGAATGAACTGCGCCATGGACACGCTGGCAAGGATGCCGGACTGCTTCTGGCTTGCGGTAAACAGCGTGGCCACCTTTGTCACAACCTCTGCGGACTCCATATCCTTCAAAGAAGCTGCCTGCAAGCCAGTGGACGCAACAGGAGTGCCCAGTGCCGCCGTTACCTTGGCCGCCAGATCACTGAGGCGGCTGTACAGCCAGTCGCCGGGGCAGGCTTTGTTCGCATACCAGCGGTGGACGGTCAGAACCATCTCATCCGATGCCGGCGCATAGTTCAGCGTCTTGTTCTTGTCCCCCAGCCAGAGCAGCTTGGTCTTACCGTTCCGCTTGCAGATGTCGGTACAGAGCTTGATAAGCGAAGTGTAGACGGCACTGTTCATGGCGTATGGGTGGGTCAAGTCACTGGCGCACTCGATAGTGATAGCCCGCTGATCGTTTGCTGCACTGGAAGAGCACCAGCTCCGGTTCTTTTCTTCGACACAGAGCGACACACGGCCGTCCTTGCCGATGCCGTAGTTACAACTTGCCTGACGACTCGGGCTGATGAAGCAGCCACAGATACTTTCCGCAGACAACTGCCCCACCACACAGTGCGGGGTGATGCGGTCGATGCTGTGTGTCCGCTGCCCAGAATGGTTCGGGCTGAGGTTCGTATAAACCACTAAGGGACTGTTAGTGTATGCCATAGAAGATTCCTCCCAATAGAAAAAAGCCCGGATTGCTCCGGGCCAGACTGTGTTGATTTGGTTTTTGGTCAGGGCAGAAGCAGCTTCATGCCGATTCGGATGGCATTGGAAGTCAGGCCGTTCAGCTCACGGATGTCCGTGTAGTGGGTACCGCTGCCGAGCTTACGCTCTGCGATGCGCCACAGGTTGTCCCCTGCTACGACTTCGTACACATCTCTGCCGACAAAGACATAGGCATCATCCTCGTTCAGCACATAGGCAATGCCGTCCTCCGCCTCCGGGCACTTGATCTTCAGCCAGTTGTCGCAGACCTCCAGCACCTCCACGATGGTGTTCATCGGGTACACAGTCACGACCTCTGCTTCGAGACTGGGTTCCTTGCGGATGTTCATCAGGGTCTTCAGCTTACCGAAAGCAACGGCATCCGGCTGTGGCTCTGCGGACGGGAAGTCCTCTTCGCCATCGCCGGGTGCATCGTCGCTGGGCTTGTCCTCTTCCGGGATATCCGTTACAGGCTTCTCCTCAACGTTCTCCTCACGGGTCGTAGGCTCATCCGCCGGGTAGATCACGGTGCCGTCCTCGGCAAAAACATAGCTGCCGGGGTTCTCGTCACACTTCGCCTTTGCATTCGCCAGCAGCTTATATGCACCGAGCTGGGATGCGTCATCGTTCCAATCGGTCCGAACACGATAATAGCCGGTGTTCAGCTTTGCAGGATATTCGTTCATAGTCGTTCCTCCATCAAAATTGAAGGAGAGGTTGCCCTCTCCCAATAGACTCCTTCATAAAGCGCACGATTTTTTGGCTTTGGGGAGGTACTTTTCAGAAAACTTCTCTCATTATGCTTACTGAAATTCAGCATTTGGTACCCAGTTCTCCAAATTTTCCTCTCATAAAGCACAATGAAAATGGCGAAAAGTTGTATAGTTACCCTTCTTTTTCGTCATTTTTCTCCGGGACGTGCTTCTCGTTGGTCAGCTGGATCAGCATATCCTTCAGCTTTTCGGGGATGGGAATACCGATCACAGCAGAATTTTCAAGAATGGACAGACCTTCATTGGACAGGTAGAAGAAGATCACGGCGGTGCGAATCGCTGCGCCGTTCTGAAGCACCTGCGTATCGATCACATTCGCCATACCTACCAGCAAGAAGATGCACACCTTCTTAGCAATGCCCTTAAAGCCCACCTCGCTGGACAGTTCCTTGCGGATACCCGCCGCAAGGATGCCGGTGAAGTAGTCGGTCACCACAAAGACGATGAGTGCGTAGAGGAAGCCATCAAAGCCTCCGAAGAACCAGCCGAGAAAACCGCCCAGTGCCGCAAAAGCAAACTGGAGCTTGTCGATTACATTTTGCATATTTGTACCTTGCCTTTCCTGCCCGTTTCCGGGCATAAAGAATGGGACGGTTTTCGCCGTCCCTGTGTAATGGTGATCTATATTAACACAGCCGTAGAGCTGTGGGGTATTAAATGGCGTTCAGCATACGAGCAAGACTGGCTCCGATCAGTTCATGTCCGATGGGGTTCGGATGCACACCGTCAACGATATACTCTGCTTTCACCTTGGCGTTTTTCGGACTCAGACCAACAGTCCAGCCATCCAGCACCGCAAAGCCGAACTCATCTCGTGCCACATCGTAGATAGCCTGTTTGTACTGAGCCAGTGTAGCACCCACCTTGTTAGCAGCCTCACTGGAACGATGGAACGGTGTCAGGAAAACGATGCGCTTGCCGGGATACTTCTCGCAAAGCCCACTACACAGTACATGAAGGGCTCCATAGAACGATACATCTGTGGTGTCAGCAATTGTTCCGAGCGCAACGCCTGTGCCGTAGTCATTGGTGCCTCCTGCGATCACGACCATGTCTGCCGCAGCGTCCATACTCGAATATCGCAGAGAAATCGCGCCGGTCGGAGACTGGTACGAGGTACTGGAAATGCTGATGCCAGACACACCATAGTTTCGGCAGGTTGCGCCCAAACGCTCACAGGCGATTTCACAATAACGCTTTTCAGCCCGCTTATTGGGAGAAGAACCGCCCACAGGGGTATACGCTCCATAAGTGATGGAGTCCCCGATAAAGTTGATGGTCTTCCCTCTCCAGTTGGAGTTCTGCACCTGCAAAGCCTGTTCAATGGATTCCTTCACGGATTCGTTCCACTGAGCGAGTTTCTCATCCACAGCCTTGTTCTGATTATCAATAGCGGTCTTGTTCTCTGCCACCGCAGTCCGAATCGGCTCCAATTCAGTCTGCTTGTCCTGTTCGATCTTGCTCAGAATCGCCGCCTCTCTCTGGACTGCCCTCCGGTCTCTATCTGCACCTACTCGGTTCAGAAGTTCCGTTAGGCAGTTCATACACGGCGTTCCTTCCGTATCACAAACCACAACCTGTGCTTTCGCCGCTTCTTCTTCGGTCAGATTGATATAGAGATACTTCGCAGAACTGCGGTTCCATGCGGAAATCGATGTCAGCATCATAATAGCACCGTCATCCATCTCCTTGAAATGCTGGGCAGGAACAATGGACAGTCGTCCAGCATAATGGAAGTCACCCTCCATGCCACCCCAATTGCCACGCATAATGGCAGGCTTGCCGCGCAGCCCATAAAAGAGGACATTCAACCTGGCGTCATGGAGGCTCCCGGTCGGAATCAACAGATAATAGCCTTCGCCATTGGGATCAACACGCCCCGACATATCATCGCTGGTATTCAGCCCACTAACATCCACATGGCCTTTATAAAAGGTTCCGCCTCGAATCAGGTCATAATCGTTGCGCCATTCTTCGTGAATATACTTTGCAAGACTTCCGTGAGCTGTGCCATCCACCGTCTCAGCGTCGGCCCCTGCATAATAGGCATCCACTGCCTTCAAGCGCTCACTCAGATTGGCATAGGTTTTTCCATCTGCATCCACACGGGCATCAAGGATCTCAGTATCAGTGGTATTACCACCGACAATACTGTTCATCCGAGCTGTAAGCTGATTCTTGGTGGTTTCCAAGTCTTTTCGGCCAGCCGCAAGGTCATTTCTTGCAGTTGTCACCTGTCCAGTCAGGGTAGTGGTCGTTTCCTGAAGATTTTTGGCAATACGCTGCTCGGTAGTTGAGAGTTCCTGACTGATAGCCGTATGCGTATCCGTCAATTCTTTGCTCATAGCTGTATGAGTTTCCGAAAACTCCCTGCTCATATCAGCCTTGGTCTGTGTAAGGTCAGTATGCATCTGCTGAACGTCTGCATCAACATCCTGCTCCAGCTTACGGACCTGTGCAGAATACTCCGAGCAGATTGCCCAGTATTCCTCGCTGCTCAAAGCAGTACCCGCCGGGACGGACTTGCGGCTGATATAGCTATCGCCCGTCTCCGGCTGATACACGATACTGAGCATCTCGTACTTGCTTCTTTTATTCCATGTGCCGCAATGCTTCGGCACAATGCGTCCACCTACGAATTCACCCATGATTTCATTCTCCCTTCTGCTTGCTCAAAGGCTTACCAACGTCTTTTTTGCAAGCAGGGGGAGGATGAAAATCAGCTTTCAGGAGTACCCCCCCCCGATTTTTTCTTCTTATTATCGTTCATATTCATACTTATCACTCCATTTCACAGAATCAGTCGTTCCAGCAAGCTCTGGAAGGATGCAGCAATGATCTCGTGCCCCTTTTCATCGGGATGCACGCCATTGCCGCCGTCCTTAGAGAATGCGAGTTTGCGGAAATTTTCATCATCGGGTCGCAGGTTGGATTCGTGGTACAGATCCAGGCACGGGATGCTGCGCCGTTTGCAGATCTCAACGATTGCCTCCGAGTACTTCGCCATACCGCAGGTTGTCTTAGAAGGCATACTGCCGACCCACGGAGTCGGGGTCACGATACCCAGCCGAGCCAGAGGGATGCGTTCGTAGATGGCGTCGATGGTTGCGTTGATACAGCCACAGATCGTATCGGTACCCGTATCCGTGACAGTTCCCAGCGTCTGGTCAGACGAGAGATCGTTGCCGCTGCCAAAGATGGTGATCACATCGGCATCCTCCGGGATATCACTGACGCGCTGGTAAAATGCTCGGTTGATATCCTTCCGCCGCATATAACCAGTCCCACTGACACCGAGGTTCACAGTCTTAATGCCTGTCTTTTCGGCGATATAGTCGAAGTAGTGCTTCGTGGTACGGCTATTGCTTTCCGTCAAGCTGTCACCAAGGCACACCCATGTGCGACCAAACCACTTAGGTTTCATGCCGATAAAATAGCCACGAGTCATAGGCTGGATGCCGCAACTCTGCATACCGTTGATGCAGGCAATCCGAATAGAAGCTGCTCGTGCCGGAGAAGTCACAACCTTATTCTCAATCTTGCGATCAGTATTGCCCGTGTTGTTTTCGCCGCCGATGCGATTACCGTTTTCATCATAAAATGCATACAAACCGTACCCGGCTTTTCCGGCAGCACTGATACAGTACGGTGTATACGGTTCAACAGAAATCGGTTCGGATACTCGGTAGTTCGTATTGCCGGAGGGCTCCTTTACCTTTGCACCCGTGGTGGGGTTCAGCACAATGCCATTGTTCTCGGTAACTTTGAGCTTCTCTCCGACCGTGTACTCATAGTTACCATCAACGACCCTGTCCGCAAGATAGCTTTCCAGACCAGCGATTTTGCCATCTCGCTCCGTTGCCTGTTCCGCAGCTGTGCCGACCAGTTCTGCCGAAGGATAACTGATTCGTGTAACTTTTTTGATTACACCTGTGAAGTGGTTATTCTCCACCCACGCGATGCGCACCGTTGCGGCAGTTGCCGGAACTGGAGAAATACGGTCACGATAACCCGCAACTCCATCCGTCTTTTCTTGATAGCCGCCAACCACCTTGTCATCCGCATCGTAGAAAGCATACAGATACTTATTCCAGCCGCCGGAAACCGTAAATGCATACAGTTCACCGGGGTTAACCGGAATCGGATCGGATACACGGAACGCTGTATTCTCGGATGCCAGTGGATGGACTTCACCCGCCTTCTCATTGATGCAGCGGTTTGCGGTGTAGGTGAACTCCAGTGCCTCACCCTCAACAACAGCGGCACTAAGCAGTGTATTCTGCTCCCCGGTTGCCGCTGCAATCAGATCGGCCTTCGCCTTTTCCAGACCAGTCTCCACCGCGACCATCCTGGATTCAGGTTTCTCGTTCAGCTCATTGGTCGGGAAAAGGAAACGAGTCACTTCCTCCACCTTACCCATAAAATTCGAAACCTGAATCCAGGTGATACGCATACTGACTGCCCCAACCGGCGCGATTACGATTCGATTTTCGATTTTGTCGGACTTGTTATCCGGCGCGATCTCACCAGCGAGAACATTCTCGTTGCTGTCATAGAATGCATAGTAGTATTTCTTCCAACCACTTGATGCGGTGATAATATACACATGGCCTGCCACAACAGGGATCATCTCCGAGGTGTGCCAATGACTGTCGCTTTCATTCGCCAGCGTACCCACCGTGCCGTTCAGATTGATGAAGGTCCGAATCGTGGAATCAAAGGTCAGTTCCTTTGTTTCACGACCAGTCGCCTCATCCAGAAGCTGGGACACGATTGTGGTAAGCCAATCATCCCACTGACCGCGTGTCTTTTCCGCAGAGCGCATTGCTTCGCCTAGTGAGGCATGGGTCGTGCCCTGGTTGTCCACGCGAGCATCCAGAATCTCCGCATCCGAGGTCTTTCCCCCGGCAATGCTGTCCATCCGTTTGTTCAGCGTATCCTTGGCATCCTTCAGTTCCTGCCGGCCGGTGTTCAGGTCGGACTTGGCCTGTTCGACCTTGCCGGTCAACTCCGAACTGGTCTGTTCCAGATTCTCATTGACACGCTGTTCTGTTTCCGACAGCTCCTGACTGATCGCCTTGTGCGTATCATCCAGTTCCTTGCTGATTGCCGTATGGGTCTCCTGAAACTCCTGACTCATGGCATTTTTGACAGCCGTAACATCACTGTGCATCTGCTGAACATCTACGTCTACATCCTGTTCCAGCTTCCGCATCTGTGCGGAATAATGGGCACACAGCGACCAGTAGCTTTCATCCGACAGCGAAATGCCGGTAGGCACGGCCTTACGGCTGATATAGCTGTCACCCGTTTCACTATCCAGCACGATCATCAAGGGCTCATAGGTCTTCTTCTGGTCCCAGACACCCACATGGTCCGGTACCACTCGCTTGCCAACAAACTCTCCCATTCTAGTTCCTTTCCGGCTTACGCCTCATTGTATCTCACGATCAAGTGACCTTCATCGTCCATCTCAAAGATAAGTCCCAGCGCATCCCATGTCGTAAACACCAGATGCCCGTCCATGTCGATGGACGAGGTAACCAGCCCCTCTGCGATGTCCTTCGCCACCTTATCGATGGTGCTGGACACAGACCCCTGCGCCAGTCCCAGCTTATCGTCCGAGCGCATCACGAGGTATCCGTCATCGGTGATGAGGAACTCCAGAATGCCCTTGGCGGCTGCATCCAACGCCTGCTTATAGGTCAGCGTGGCGATCTTGCCGTTCTTGACCGCCGCACGAGCCACATTCAGCACCAGACTGAACGAACCGATCACATCTCCCTCATCGGACAGAAGGTAGATGTCAATCGGGAATCGACCGTACACCTCACTCATAAAAGATGTGACCGTCAGGATAACTGCACCGTCATCTACGAACACAAGGTCCGGGCGGGTTTCACTGGAATACTGGAACACCGCACCATCCGGTCGGGTCGCCGAGTAGCTGACAATGGTGTCCGTGCTGACCTTGTACTCCAGCGAATTTTGATACAGCCTGCACCTCACCTTTCGGGCTTGGTTGTCATATTGCTTGACCGGGATGTGGGTCGGGATCAGGTTCTCTGTGAATGACAGTTCCACATCCTGAAACACCGTGAACGACTTAGCCACCAGTGCCTCCTGCGCTGGTTCCTCCGCTGTCTGTACCGCTGCTTTCACCTTCCTGTTTGCCATCTTCTTCGCCTCCTCCCTCTGTCGTGGTATCCGGGTCAGGTTCAGGCGATGTCGGCTCATAGCCTACCGTCTGCCAAATCTCTCCGTCCCACAGCTTCAGCCGCAGGGCAGTCGTATCGACCCAGAGTGCATTCGTTTTCGGATTCTTTGGTGCTGACTCCTGCGCACAGATGGACGGAGCATACCGCTCATCCAGTTTCGCCAGCAGCGTTTCGGACAGCTTATCCGCTGTTCCGTACCGCTCGTCTAGGTTTTTGATGAGTTCTTCTGACAAGGCAGTTGCCGTCTTATATCGCTCATCCAACTGTGCAAGCAGCACCTCGGACAGCTTATCTGCCGTACCGTATCGTGCTTCCAGGCTTTTGATGAGTTCTTCTGACAAGGCGGATGCCGTCTTATACCGCTCATCCAACTGTTCGAGCAGTTCTTCAGTCAGTTCTTCGGCTTTCTTATAGCGTTCATCCAACTCCTGCAGGGTGTTATCCAGCAGCAACGCCGTCTTGACCGGGGAATCGTCCTGCTCCCAGCCGTAGCCCCATGTCTTTCCGCCATCGGTGGAGATGAAAAACCCATCCAGGCTGTTCTTCCACGCAAAGGTAGACTTTGCCAGTGACCCGGCATTGAAGGCATACCGCACGGTATCGCCGTTCACCTCGGTCACGTTCTGATAATGCAGGCCGAACAGACCGGCCAGCAGGGTACCGTCATAGACCATCGACACGGAAATGCCGCCGATCTGCTCACCCATGCTGGTCTCCACACGGAGGGCCGTGTTATAGGCTTCATTGGCTGTGTTTCGGATATTGCTCAGTGCTGTAGTCAGAGACGAGTTCCGGCTGCTGACCGTAGAGTTCGACAGCGTAATGCCATCGTACCGTTCCAGCAGACAGTCGTACTGCGTTTCGGTCACCTTGGAGCTGACCTCGATACCGAGCTTGGAAATGAACACATGGACGGTATCGCACAGGCTCACCTGCTCCGCTTCCACCACATCCTCATAGTCTGGGGTATTCCAGAGCTGGATGAAGTCGATGTCGATATCCATCTGCGGCTCGGTCAGGCTCGTATTCTTCAAATAGTCCTGCGCAAAGGAGCGAAGCATTTCATCGGTAGGCTTATCCTGAAAACCGCTGGTGCAATCCAGCACCGTGATCTTCTGGTACGGAACTGACCGCTGCTCCACCAGTACCACCTTCTCCGGCAGCTCCGTCACCTCGCCGGTTTCGGAATTCTGCCAGTACGGATGTACACCCGTGATGACGCTCTCAATGTTCTTCTCCATCTTGAAGTCGATGAGGTTTTTGCCGTAAACGATATGCACACCGTGGTCTGCGCCCCGGTGATGATGGAGCTTGACCGTGTATCGGTCCCACTCGTACTCTCCGCCAAAGGTGTCCAGCACCGAGCCGTCGATACCGCCGAGGCAGTTCCGAAAAGAGGACGGCACCGAGAGCCGGAAAGAAGCACTGGAAGAGATATCCGTCCAGACCTCAAATGGGCACTCGGATGCCGCGTGGTTTCCCAGCCCTGCCAGTGCACCGGTGCAGCCGGTCGTGGCAAAGGGCGAGACCGTAATAAAGTTGAGCTGATACGAGATGTGTCTTGCTTTGACCGTCAGCCTGCCGTCAATCGGCGTTGCGATTTTGTAGATACGGAACGGCTGCGGTCTGCCTGTGTCGGATGGCTTTGCAAGGATGATGTTTCCTTCTTCCAACTGCTCCGCATGGATACCATCTGCCGGGTATACCATCTCCAGCTCAAAGCTGCCGTTTCGTTTTTCCGTCACGATGCAGGACTGTGCATCTGCCAGCTTGCCGATGCCGTTGTGGTCGAACTTTGCCTCCGTGGATGCATACAGGCAAGGGATCATCCCGTTCCACCTCCTTCCTCACAGCGTCCACCAGCGCGGAGTCACCTCCACCGCTGTGATACCGCCCGTCCATGCGATCTGTGTCTTTCCAGCCGGCAATTCCGGGAAGTCGTCCGAGAGAATGGTCTCATTGCAGAAGCCGCCCGCATTGTAGGCATTGTGCGTCTCACAGTTCAGCAGGACATAATCCTTGATGCTGTGGATGGTAATGGATTCATCGCCCACATACAACACACCGCCCGAATCTCCGTAGACCTTGAAGATGGGCTGTGCCGGGAATGCGAAGGGGTTCATGAGGTTGCTCCGACTTTCCAGCCGCACAGTCCTCTGTCCTTCCACGCTCCACCGCTGGGGCTTGCAATTGAACACCAGATCCATCTTGGCGGCTTTCTGCGCCGTCACATCGAACTCCATCGCTTCGGTGCAAACTGCCATCCGGAAGAAATCCGGGTCATAGGTATCCTGCAATTTCTGGTAGCCGACCGGAGACAGCAGCCACGACTTGACTGCGGCGGTCTTAGCAGGCAGACCGTTGAAGAAGAACGCTTCATACTTGATATCCACATTTTGATACCGCCGCCGACCTGCCCTTGCATTCTCGCTGATGATGTCTCCGTTTCTGCCAGGGACCGATGTGCTTTCTACATCCGCTGCCGGAGAATCGTACACACCGGGTCCGGACAAATATAAAAGGAAGTCCTTGCTGGACTTCCCGGCAAAGGACAGATACTGCCGTGCAAACCTGCCCTTCAGATCAAACTGGGATACTGTCTTTTTCTCAGGCAAATAGCCCATACGCATCACCTTCTTACTTATAGACCGAATCGTCCTGGTCGATCATCTCATTGATCTTGTCAGCCACGATCTGTGCCAGTTCGTTATCGTTCCGGGCGTTGTAGCCGTTCACTGTGATGTGAACGCCACCCAGATTCGTGTTCTTTGTCGTTCCGCCGCCGGCCAGAGCAGCCTGCGGAAAATTCCAACCGCTTGTGTTCAGCCGGGGAATATTGATCTCCGGCAGGCTGAAGGAGCAGATTCCCGCCATCCCCTGCTGAACCTTAGAGGCCATAGACCGGATCTGCTTCAGCAGACCGCCCTCGCTGTCCTTGATGCCGCCAATCAGCAGCTTCATGAAGTCAGGCATATAGTTGTCGGCATCTGCCAGCGGTCCTTCGTCCGGCACCGAAAAGTGCAGGAAGCTGCGGATGCCGTTTGCCACGCTCTTGGCGGCATTGCCGACCCACGACACGCCTTTCTTGATGCCTCCAGCGATACCGCTGACCACATCCTTTCCCCAGTTCACCGCCGAGGAAGCCACGTTCTTGACGCCGCTCCAGATGGAGGATGCCACGTTGCCGATGGCAGACGCCGCATTGGAGATGCCATTCTTAATGGCAGTCACACCATTGGAGAACACAGAAGTGACCTTATTCCAGATGTTGGTCACGCCCTCCCGGAAGCCATCGCAGTTCTTCCAGAGAGCGGTCAGCCCAAGGCCGACACCGCCAACAGCGGCCACCGCAATACCAGCAGGGCCAGCAAGACCAGCCAGTGCTGTACCTGCCGAGGCAAGCACACCGCCAGCCGAAGAAGCGATACCAGCCAATGCACTGCCTGCACCGGCTGCGAGACCAGACACCGTTGTGCCAACAGAACCGAACAGCCCAGCAATCGCAGAACCGGCCGAGCCAGCGATACCGCCCAGCGTAGAGCCTACGCCGGAGAGCAGCCCAGACAGGCTGCTGCCGACACCGCCGAGCTTGGAGAGGACACCAGTCGCTACACTGCCAAGGTTCGACAAGATGCCGGTTCCGCTGCTACCAAGGCTGCCCAGCTTCGAGATAACACCGGTAATCCCTTGTCCCAGACCACCCATCTTGGAGGTCAGCCCGGAGATCAGGTTTCCGAAGTTTGAGACGATCTGCCCGCCATCGGCGTTGCCGATCTTCGACAGGAAACTCCCCATCTTTGTCAGCAGACCACCGCCGCCATCCGTTCCCAGTGCATTGCCGAGGTTCGTGAGCGTCTCGCCCAGGCTGCCGAAGGTACTCTTCATGGAGCCGAGCTTGTCCACGATTCCGGTGACCGTGCTGACCGTATCGCCCACCTTGCTGATACCTTCGCCCAGTCCCTTAAGGAAATCCGAGTTGAAGGTATCACCGAGGCTGTGGATCGCATTGCCCAGAGAACTGGTCTGGTCGCTTAAGTCTCCGATGGAGGTCTTCATGTCGGAGAACCCCTGCTTCACCTCATCGCTCATGCTGCTGACCGATGTTTTGGTGATCTTTTCAAGGTCACTCCAGACAGACTTAAACTCGCTGGACATGCCTTCTAGACCGTTCATAAGCCCAGTTCGGATGCCGGATGCCAGTCCGCTTGCAGCAGACCGTACTCTGTTGGTGCTGCCAGTGATCGTTGAAGCAAATCCGCTCACCACAGACCTCACCTTGTCGCCCATGTCTCCTACGGGCGTGTTCAGGTTGGTTCTCATGGAGCCGGACAGAGTCTTGACTGCCTTAACGACCTTGCCTTGATTCTTCTTGATGCCGCTTGCCAGCAGCTTCATGAAGTCCGGCATATACTCGTCCGCATCGGACAGAGGACCGGTATCGGGCACAGAGAAGTGCAGCAGGCTTCTGACCTTGCCTGCCACATTTTCTGCGGCCCGAACGACCGAGCCAGCCGCCGCACGAACACCGGCCGCCATCTGGGAGCAGATGTCACTGCCCCAGTTGTATGCCGAAGAAGCAATGGAGCTGAGAGAGTTGAAGCTGCTCTTGATGCCGGACACACCGGAAGAAACCGTGGAGCGCAGGTTCGACATTGCGCCGGACACCGCCGACTGCACGCTGGAGAAGGTAGAGCTGGTCGCGGATTTCACACCGTTCCAGCCCGTGGATACCGTTGACTTCACAGAGTTCACAGCCGAAGTTGCCGTATTACGGATAGTATTCCAGCTGGAACTAAGGACCGACTGGATGCTCGACCAACTGCTGCCGGTCAGGCTGCGGAGATTGTTCCAGCCAGCCGTGACTGCGCTCTTGACTGCGTCGACCGATGCTGTTGTCGCATTTTTAATGCTGTTCCAGCTCGTGTTCAGTGCCGTTTGGATGGAGGTCCAACTGGATGTTGTCAACGTGCGCAGGTTTGTCCAGCCGGTCGTGACGGAAGTTTTCACTGCGTTGACCGAGGCTGTCGTTGCGCTCTTGATGCTGTTCCAGCTTGTGTTCAGTGCCGTCTGGATGGAACTCCAACTGGATGTTGTCAACGTGCGCAGGTTAGTCCAGCCATTGGTGACAACCGTTTTGACTGCACTGACCGCAGTTGTGCTTGCGGATTTGATGGAATTCCAGCTTGCCGTCAGGCTCGACTGGATGCCGGACCAGCTGGATATTGTAAGGGTGCGGAGCTGTGTCCAGCCATTGGTGACTGCGGTCTTTACGCTGTTCAGGCCGGAAGTCACAGAAGTCGTGATGCCGCTCCATGCTGCCGTAAGGTTGGTCTTGACCGCATTCCATGCCGTAGTAGTGTCCGATGCAATACCGGACCATGCTGCCGACACAGATGCCTTGATGCTGTCGATCTGGCTCGTCACAGACTGCGCCATGCCAGTGCAGGCAGTCGATACGGAGGTAGACACACCCGACCATGCGGTCTGTGCTTCCACCTCCACACCGGACCATGCGTTAGAGGTATCCGTTTTCATCTGGGTGGTGGAATCACTGGTCTTGCCGATAATGGCATCCCAAATGCCGCCGAAGAAGCCGGAGATTCCCTCCCATGCGCTGGAGATGCCAGACTTAATGCCTTCCCACGCAGTGCTTGCCGTAGACTGGATACCTTCCCAAGCCCCAGACAGCCCGGTGGCCACCGTTTCTACCGCCGAGGTCACGCCGGACTGGATACCGTCCCAAGCAGTAGAAATCGCACCCTTGATGCCATCCCATGCAGACGAGGCGGTCGTCTGGATTCCCGTCCATGCAGTCGAAAGCCCAGAGCCGAGCGTCTCAACCGCGCCGGACACAAAAGAGGAGATTCCCTCCCATGCGCCGGAAATGACGCCCGAAATGTCCTCCCACACAGTCGATACCGCCGACTTGATATTTTCCCAAGCCGTAGACCAGTCGCCGGAGATGACGCTCATGACTGTCGAAATGACCGCCGAGATCGCATCCATGACGCCGCTGACCACACCGGAGATTGCATCCCAGACCGTAGAGAACACAGTCTGCAAGCCAGTCAGGACACCACCAAGGAAATCCGAGATTCCGCTGAAGGTGGACTGTGCGTTCTCATCCATTTCCCCGGTTTTCCCCGTGAAGAACGAGACGATGCCGTTCCAGATACCCTCGAAGAAATCCTTGATTCCCGTCCAGACCCCGGTAAAGAAATCCGAGATCCCGGTCCAGATGTTGGATGCAGTGGTCTGGATGCCTGTCAGGATGCCGGAGAAGAAATCGCTGATTCCCGTCCAGATTCCTTCAAAGAATCCCTGAATGCTCTCCCAGACCGAGTTCCAGTCCGTACCGAACCAGCCGAGGAACACATCCGCTACACCCTTCAAGGTGTCCAGCACTGTGGAGAAGATGGACTTAATTCCTTCCCAAATTCCGGAGAAAATACCTTTGACTGCCTCCCATGCTCCGCTCCAGTTGCCCTGGAAGAGATTGGAGAACACATCAAACAGACCAATCAGCGTGTCGAGGACTGTTCCCAGTACCGTGGATACAACCTGAAAAGCACCCTCAAATACAGGGGCAAGCACCTGACAGAAACCATCCCAGACTGCTTTCAGCACCTCGACAATGTCTTTGAAGTCAAAGCCGAGGGCATTGAGCCGCTGGGTCAGCTGGTCGCAGAAGCCGCGCACTTTTTCGACGATGCCATTCCAGATGTTAGTAATAGCTGTACGGAACTCCTCATTGGTATTCCAGAGGTGCATAAAAGCAGCGACCAGTGTACCAATGACGGCAACCACTGCCATAACCGGTGCAGAGATGCCGCCGAGGGCTGCACCCAGCTTCCCGAACAGTCCGCTTGCGCTGCCCACCCTAGTGGAGAGCAGCCGGATGCCCTTAGCCAGCGAACTGAAGCCCTTTAATGCTGTGCCTGCTGTCGATATGGTTTTGCCCAGCACAATGAGCAGCGGCCCGATGGCCGCGGCCAGAGCCGCCACCTTGAGGATAGTCTCTCTGGTGCTGTCATCCATGCTGTTGAGCTTGTCCACGAATGCCTGCACTGCCGACACGATCTTGCGGATGGTGGGCATCAGGAGGTCGCCAAAAGAAATAGCCAGCTCTTCCAACTGAGATTTCAGAATGGTGAGCTGACCATTTAAGTTGTCCTGCATGGTTTCTGCCATGCTCTCCGCAGAACCGTCACAGTTTTCAATGGCGCCACGGAGCTTATTGATATCCCCTTCCCCGGAGTTCATCAGGGCAAGGAAACCGGACATGGCGTTCTTGCCGACCAGCGATTCGGCATTGGCTGCCTTTTCGGATTCGGTCAGACCGGAGAAGGCCACACGGCAGTCCGCAAGGATATCGTTCAGGCTTCTCATGCTGCCATCTGCGTTGCTGGTAGCAATGGTGACCTCGCCGATGTTTTTGCCCGCAAAGGTCACTTCGCCGGCAAGGTTGTTCATGATGGAACGCAGCGAAGTACCAGCCTGGGATGCCTTGATACCGCTGTTTGCCATGAGGCCGATGGCTTCTGCGGTGTCCTCTGCGCTGAAACCCAGCGCACCAGCGATAGGCGCACAGTACTTGAAGGTCTCGCCCATCATGCTGACGTTGGTGTTTGCATTGGACGATGCCGCCGCAAGGATATCCGCAAAGTGACCGGAATCCGAAGCCGACAGACCAAATGCTGTCAGTGCATCCGTGACGATATCCGAGGTAGTCGCCAAGTCCTCACCGGATGCAGCAGCAAGGTTCATGATGCCCTCGATACCATCCAGCATGTCCCCGGTCTTCCAGCCGGCCATCGCCATGTATTCCATAGCGGAGGCAGCTTCGGAGGCGGAGAACTTGGTCTTGGCGCCCATCTCGCGGGCCTTTTCACGCAGGGCATCGAAGTCAGAGCCGGTCGCACCGGAAATGGCGGCGACCTTGCTCATTTCCTGATCAAAGTCTGCCGCTGTTTTGACAGCCGCTGTACCTAAGCCCGTAACGGCTGCCGTAACAGGTAAGAACTTTTTGCCCACACCCTCGACCTGAGAGCCGACCGTCTGGAGCTTTTCCCCCACCGCATCGATCTTGGCAAGGGTCGTATTGGTTACCGCCGCCTGTTCCTGCAGGGATTTGAGGTTCTGCTCCGTCTCCACGATCTCACGCTGGAGTGCATCGTACTGGTCCTGCGTGATCTTGCCATCTGCAAGCTGCTGATTGGCCTGCTCTGCCGCCGTCTTTAAGGTGGTGAGCTTCTCCTTGGTGGCTTCGATAGCCTCCTTCAGCATCCTCTGCTTCTGGGTGACAGCTTCGGTGTTGGAGGGGTCCAGTTTCAGGAGCTTGTTGACATCCTTCAGCTCAGCCTGCGTTGTTTTGATGGTTTTGTTGACGCTTTCCAGGGCCTTGGAAAGTTTTGTAGTATCGCCGCCAATCTCAACGGTAATGCCTGCGATTCTGGATGCCATGCGGATAACCACCTCCTTCGGGGCATAAGTAAAGGCCCATCCGCACAAGGCGAATAGGCCAAAGAAATATTATAGTCAGTATCAAATCCGACCAACTTGCATACAATATATTTGTAAACAAATAAGTCGATGTTCTTGTTGACGTTTTTGCAAACCCGTGCTATAATGCAAGTGAAAAAAGGAGTTGACAATTATGGCATCTGTTATGAGTGCAATCACCAATACCGTTCCTATCACCCAGTTTAATCGAGGGCTTGCCGGCAAGATTTTTGATGAGGTTAAGCAGTGTGGTGCAAAGGTTGTCATGAAGAACAACACTGCGGAGTGTGTCCTTATCTCTCCTGACGAGTATGTCCGCCTGATGGACGAACTGAATGACGCTCGCCTTTTGGCGGTCGCCTCCGAACGTATGGCGCACTTTGACCCTTCTACCTTGATTTCCGAAGAGGAAATGAACCGTCGGCTCGGTGTCACTGAAGACGACCTCGCCGGTTTTGACGAGGTAGAAATCGAATGAGTTGGAAAGTCGAATACCTCCCAGAAGCGGAAAAAGACCTCAAAGGTTTAGATGGAAGTCAGCGCAATCTTGTTCTAAAAGCAATCAAGAAAGTTCAGCAAAATCCTCTTCCTGTCGATGAGAATGGCTACGGAAAACCTCTCGGCAATCATAGCAGCACCAGCCTTGCAGGTTTAATGAAAATCAAACTTCGCTCCGCTGGTCTGCGCATTGTTTACCAGCTTCGTCGTACTGAAACATCCATGATGATAATTGTCATCGGAGTCCGAGCTGATGAAGAAGTATACGAACTTGCGCAGAAGAGAATCCGCAAGCACGATATACTCGGTTGACTATCTGCGCCTAATCAGCTATAATTCAATAGCAATCAGGTTTCAGTAATCTTGCGAGGTCTGAGACCGGGAAGATGACCTTCGGGCCACCTTCTTTCTCCCCCAGCTGTGCACGGCTGGGGGATTTTTCTTTATCCTCACAAACTTTCGTGCTTATTTTGCAATCAATATAAGCACGAAAGTTTGGTCAGAACCGGTCAAAGTCTGCCTGCGATGCCAGCTCCTGATACGGATATTCATCGTTCTGCCGCTCTGTGAACATGTCGTTGACCAACCCGATGGTCAGCAAGTCTAGGTCGGCTATGCTGATACCGAGCTGCACACAGCGCAGCATGAAGAGCGGGGTGGTCATTACCCGCTCACTTTTGCGAGGTTTTTTCTTGCCTCTACCTCCGTCTGGACATTCAGACCCCACAGTTCGATCAGCTGAGGCAGAATCTGGTAGATAGAGAAGGTATTGAAGTTTTCCAGCCACTCATCCGGGGTGTCCGGCACCTGGTCCGGATGGGCGTGCTTCGCCATAATATAGGCGATATTCTCGAACATCTCCAGACTAAACAGGTCAAGGCCGGAGCTTTCCTCATCGTTATCCCCCACGCTCTTTTCCAGAGAACGCAGGTCTTTGTAGATATCCCGGCCGAACTTAATGCGATACAGCCTCGGCACGGCTGCGCTGGCGCGGAAATCAACCTGCTGTCCATCGATCTCGATTTTCTTCGTAATAGCCATAAGTCAAATCCTCCATTTCATGTAGAAAGGGCAGAGCCTCCGCCCTGCCCTCAGTTCGTGTCGCGCTTACTCTGCCGGGTCGATACTGACCAGTGCATTGCTGCCGCTGACGGTGGGCAGCTTGCCATCCCATTTCTGGATCTTCTGGTACTCGATCAGAGGTTCCGACAGGCTCTCTGCAATCTTGCGGTTCGCTTCGGCCTGTGCATCCGCAGCAATGGAAGTCTTCTGTGCCTCTGCCTCGGCGTTGGTGATCGCCACTTGCTTGTCGGCTTCTGCCTTTGCAATGGCGGCCTCGTTCTCGATTTTCTGCTTGTCAGCGTTCTGCTGGGCAATGGACTTCTGCTGGATGGCAGTGTTGTATGCCTCTTCAAAATCCATGTTGTTGATGACCACCTTATTGATGAACACAGCACCCTCGCCATACTTCTGGTTCAGGGACTCTGCCAGCTTCTGCTGTGCCAGCGGCTCGATCTTGGTGCGGTTGGTGACCTCATTGGGGCCAAGCTCGGCCATGGCGGACTTGATGGCAGATGCCACCAACTCGTCACCAACCAGATTCTTGGTGTCGGATACATTGGCATACAGCCATGCACTTTTTTCCGGGAGCACCTGATAGGTCACGATCACATCTGCGGCATACACAGGAGTCTTGTCGGAGGTTTCGCCCCAGATCTGTGCCTCGATGTGCTTGTCCTGCTGCTTGTTGGACACGGTATGGATGCTCTGGACAAACGGAATGGTGAAGTTGAGCTTGCCGCTCTGGATGGTGGCCTCCTGAATCTGGCCGAAGCTGGTCTTCACGCCCGTGTAGCCGGTTGGGACGATGGTCACCGACTGGAACAGCAAGAAGGCCACGAAGATGACAGTGAACAGGGAAAATACACGATGCTTTTTCATTTTGAAAATCTCCTTACACAATAATGTAGGAAGCAGAGCCGAAGCCCTGCCTCGGTTTATCAGCCCTGAGGATCAGTCTCCTCAGTCACCACACTGGATGCCTCTGCCTGCGGCTCATAGACCTTCTCGTACCACTTGTTGTAGACATCGTCGCTGGTGTTGGTGCCGGTCTTGGCCTTGACATAACCGTTTGCCAGCGGCGTTGCCTGCAGGGTCAGGGTGTCGGTCTTGACCTCCTTGCTGTCCTCGTTGGTATCACCTTCGATAGACGGACGGCTTGCCACACAGTTGTACATAACATGGCGGATATGCCGCTGGTCGCCATCAAACTCAAACAGGAATGCGAAGTGCTCCAGCTCGGCATTGGCGTTTTCCGCCAGAACGCCGTTGCCATCCAGTTCCTCGTGCATAATGTCCGTGAGGAAGGACTCCGGAATCAGGGCGATTTCCAGATCACCCTCATAGCCGGAGTTGTTATTCACGACATAGTAGGCGATGTTGTCCGCATAGAACGGTTCGATCTCACCATTGGCATCCAGAGACAGACTGACTGCACCGGGAATGCGTACCGGGGTATCGTAGGTAACGCCGCCGTCCTCGTCAAAGGTCGCCTTGGCGTAATGGCAGTTTTTCAGGCCGTACTTGACCTTGTTGCTTTTCTTGCCCATTGCTTTCTCCTCTCGTGAAAAAAGCCCTGCGGCTGACTCAGACGGTCAGCTCATACAGGACTTCATACATCTTCTCCGTCTCGATCCAAACCTCGCTCTTTTCATAAAAGAGTTCATGTTCGGTCAGGACTTCTTCGATTGCTGCCTCAGTATCCGGATCTTTGTAATCGGTGTACACCTCGATAGCCAGCCGATTGAAATGGTGGTACACAAGGTTGTCTGCGCCGAAGTTTTTCGCTCTCGGGTACAGGAAACAGATGAACGGTGGGTCGGGGCTCTCCCCCTCTGCGAAATGGTCATACGCATAGGGCAGCCCCATTTCTTCCACCATTGCCTTGACTTCTGCGTGGGTCATGGTGCCTCCTATCCCAGTGCCTTCTTGATAAGGGACTGAAGCAGTTCTACGCCTTCCTGCTCTGCGGGAGCGATATGCGGTATTGCTGCCACACGCCCACCGCCACGCTTCGCATGACCGTTTTCCAGCAGATGCGACAACTGATATCGGTCTTTGGAATGGACGACCATCTGAAGGCTCTGGCTGGATTCTTCCTGCTTGGTCGCCACCCAACTGGACTTATACCGTCCAGTCCGGGACGGTGCGCCGGTCTCGATCTTTTCCTTGACGGTCTTAGCAGATTTGCGGACGGCACGTTTGACCTCAGAGGATGTCAGCTTGGAATACTCCTGCAATCCCTCATTGACGGCCGCCGCAAGCCCATCCACGCTGACGGTTTTACTGCTCATCTCTGCCTCCGTTCCAGCCTGCAATGCAGCTTTGTGGTTTTCTTGTTGTAGTTCATGGGGTCAACTGACGTGATGTCATAAAGCTCACCACGAAACAGTACCCGGAACCCGGTAGAAGTCAGCTTATTGACCTCGCTGCACCAGCGTACCGTGAACACCACGCTTTTCTGTTCGGCTGTGACTTCACCTTCATCCTCCTGCGCCTCAAAGGTCGAAGCGTAGGCGAAGCAGGTGTAATAATCCACCCATGCGTTCCGATGATTGCCAACCTTATCGGTCATGTGCTTACTTTGCTGGATCGTGATCCTCTCGTTCAGCTTATCGATCATCAGAACACCCCCTCCCTCACAGCGAACAGAATGGAACGGAGCGTCAGCATCAACTGCTTATGGTCCGCTTCGTCCCGGTGTTCGTACAAATAGCCCAGCGCATACAGAATTGCCACACGGCAAGTGCTGCGCAGAGCTTCCAGCTCCCTCGTTGGTGTGACCCCGTTCTCGGCATCCCGGTCAGCGGCATTGACTGCCTCCCACTGGTCGTCCGTGAGCCGGCCCACATCCTTACACATCTGCTCGGCCGAGGAAAGCAGAATGCCGATCAGGGCATCTTCATCCCCGCTGTCCACGCGCAGATAGGTCTTTGCTTCAAAAAGCGGGATCAGTGCCATGATCGGTCATCCCCCTCTCTTATCAGCCGCCGGCAGCCATCTGAAGGAGCTGCACGGACTCGGGCAGGATCAGCTTGCCATCGACACGCTGGGTGGTCAGGAAGCCGACCTGATCCGTGCGGGCATACAGCTCATTCAGGCGGCGGAAGGTGCGGTTCTGGCGGTCAGCCACCCAGTAGTAGCTGTAGTCACCAAAGGCCATGACCTTGTTACCGCCCTTGATCTCCGGCATAAAGGCGGAGGTCTTCAGAGGACGGTTCAGCAGAGTATCGGGCTTGCCGATCTCCAGACCCGGCTTCCAGATATAGTTGCCGTTGTTGTCCTTGATGGTCATCAGCTGCAGCACCAGTGCCTCGTTGCAGAGGAACTGTGCCTTCTTACGGTAAGGAGCCTTCAGCGCATAGTACAGCTTGAAGATCTCATCAAAGGTGACAGCATCCTGCTTGGCCGCCTTGACACCGACCTTTGCACCGCCGGTCTCAGCCAGCAGACCCAGAGGCTTACCAACACCGTCACCGGTGATGAAGGCACGCTCCTCGGCATTACCCATACGCACACCGAACCGGCGGGCAATATAGGTGGCGAGGTCGAAGGCAGAATCGTTCAGCAGCTCGTTGGAGATCTTGATCATGGTACCCAGCTTGTAAGCGGACAGCATGGTCTGACCGAAGGTCGCATCGCTTTCGGGGATTTCCTCGCCCTCATCGATCCAACTTGCCTCGCCGGTATCCTCTGCGATGGGGATCTTGCGGGTGCCGGAGCTGGTACGGATGACAGTCGCCATGCCACGGAAGATGTTGTTCTCCTCCAGTGCCTCCACCAGCTTCTTCTCGAACTCATCAGGAACGGTAAAGCCGCCCTCGGTGTCCTCGCCCACGGACAGAGCGTTGCGGACCTCGCCGTAATGACCACGGTTGCGGATCATGTTCCAGAAGTTCTCGGCGTACTCGGCAGTAGCAGTCGGCTTCACATCCTTCTTGCTGCCGTTCTTGGGATCGGCATGGACGGGGTTGGAAGTGGGCGCAGACAGCTGTGCCTCGATCTGTGCCTGCTGTTCCAGCCGCTCGATCTCAGCACCCAGGTCCTTGACCTCCTGTGCCATCTTGTTGTACTGCTCCACAGCCTCGGCCTTCACCAGACCGTTATCGCCACGGTTCTTTTCCAGGAAATCCTTGGTCTGCTCCCAGAGGGTATTGCGCTTGGTGCGCAGTTCCAGAATCTTACTCATAGTGTTGTACCTCCATGAATTTCGTGTTTTCGGCATGAAAAAAGCCGGGGTGCATCATTTCATGCACTCCAGCTGTTTCATCAGAACGTTGTAGGAATAATCCCCTTCCTCCGTCTTGCCGTCCATGTCAAGGACAGGACCAGCTTCCGCAGGGGGATCACTGGGCGGCTCCGTTTGAGCCGCAGGGGTATTAGGCTTGACTCCCAGACGATTCAGGACGATTAGATCCATCTGACGGCTGGAGAAAAGGTGCCCTGCCGCATCCTTCTGGATCGACTGCTTTTCTTCGCCCTCGCCCGGCTCCTCATCGGGAGTCTCCTCCGGCTTTTCGGGGTCTGCCGGATCACTGTCGGGTTCATCCTCCTTCTTTGCAAAGAGAATCTCATCCGCAAAGCCCAGCTCCACGGCTTTCTTGGCGTTCATCCAAGTCTCATTGCTCATGAGGTTGGCAATGCGGGCATGGCTTAGACCGCTTTTTGCAGCGTAAGCATTGATGATGCTCTCCTTGACCTCGGTCAGCACCTCGATGGCCTTTTCCATATCCTTGGTGTTGCCCATCGCAATGGTGCTGGGGTCGTGGATCATCAGCATAGCAACGGGACTCATCTGGACAACATCACCGGCCACAGCCACAACGGATGCCGCAGAGGCGGCAATCGCATCAATCTTGACCGTGATACTGCCCTTGTAGTCCTTGAGCATGGTATAGATCTCGGCAGCGGCGAACACATTGCCGCCCGGACTGTTGATCCAGACAGTCACATCTCCCTCACCGGATTCCAGCTCATCCCGGAACATCTGCGGCGTGATCTCATCGCCCCAGAAGGATTCCTCATCGATGGGGCCTTCCAGCCGGAGGGTTCTGGTGTCATCACTGTCCTTGATCCAGTTCCAGAACTTCTTCATCTACTTCTCCTTCCACTTTTCTTCGGCATACTCTCACTCTGCCGATTATCGCTGTCAGGTTCTTCTTCCGGGTCTTGTTCCTTCGGCTGTGTCTGCTTTGGCTGATTCTGCTGGACTGCGGCAGCCTTGTTCTGCTGTGCCAGTCCTGCGTCTTTCAACTTCACATATCCGCCGTTCAGGTAGTAGTCGTCTCCGCCCTGGTCAGCCGGGATCAGGTCCATGTTTTCCAATCGATGGATATCGTTGGGAGACAGAAAACCATTGCTGATGCCGGTGGCATAGCCGTTCATCCGGCTCTGGTAGTCGCCGCGCAGCAGACCGTCCACATTGAACTTCGGAAAGTAGGTATCCTGCTCTTCCTCCAGCAGGAGATCCTTGATGATGCCCTGCTCAATGCGGACGAGCCACGGAGTCAGGGAGTGCATCACGAAGTTCAGCGACTGGTATTCGATGTTGGAGAAGGTCGCATGGGACAGATCCGCTACCAGATGCGGAGGCACACGAAAGATACGGCAGATCTCCGTCACAGAGAACTGCTTGGATTCAAGGAACTGACTGTCTTCCGGCGGCAGCGACACGGGCTTGTAGGTCATGCCCTCTTCGAGAACAGCCACCCGATGCGCATTTGCCGCACCGCCGTAAGCCGCCTCCCAGTTATCCCGGACACGGTTCGGATCTTTCATGACGCCGGGATGTTCCAACACACCGCTGGGCTGTGCGCCGTTCTTAAAGAACGCCGACCCGTACTTGTCCACCGCAATAGAAGTGCCGAGGCTGTTCTTCATCATGGCGATTGGAGAAAAACCAATCAGCCCATTGAAGCCCAACCCCGGCACATGGAAGATCTCATCCCGGCGAAAGTAGATGTCCTTGTTCTGCTCTCCCGGAACTTCATCCGTATAGGCGTGGTAGATGTAGTACAGCTCGCCGCTTTCATCGCGATCCACTTCGACGTTTTCCGGCAGCAGCGGATACAGACCCAGTACCGTGTTCTTGCCATCCCGGACGATCTGTGCGTAGGCATTGCCCCAGAGGAGCAGGTGGGTCATCAGGGTCTCCCAGAACACAAATGCCGTCATTTCCGGGTTGGGCTGTCTGTACAGGATCTTGTACAGCGGATGATCCCGCGCCTTTTCCTTGTTGCCGTTGTCGTCCGTCACCCGGTACAAGTGCAGCGGCAAGGCAGCAATGGATTCTGCCAGCAGTCGGACACAGGCATACACGGTCGGGATCTGCATAGCTGCCTTTTCATCCACCTGTTCCCCTGCATTGGAACGGCCAAACACAAAGGTCTGCCCGGAATCTCGGACATTGTCCGTGACCTCTGGCAGACCTTCTTTCGGTGATGGGGTTTCAGGTTGGGGAGAGTCTCTTGGGTTTTCAAAACCCAGCCATTCCCAGAATGTCATTAGGCATTATCCCCTTTCTCCAGCTCCGGCAGACCTGCAAGGCTGGTACCGAGGGAGGCCACGCCAGCCACGATCGCTGCGCTGCCTACTGCCATCCAGTCCACCGTGCCGCTGGGCATCTGGGTCACGACCAGTGCTGCACCGGTCTGGAACATGGTCTTTGCGGCGCGGATACTTGCAGCGCGCCACCAATCTGCACTCATCAAATACTTCATTGTGTTTTCCTCCATGATTTGTGTATCAAAAAACGATCATGTCACGTTCATCGTAGATACTGCCCTGCTGCTGTCCTTCATTTCGGATGCAGCGGTCCAGCGCCATGATCGCAGCGACGATACCATCGATTTTCTCCGGCGACTTTGCCTTGGTCGGCTTGATGTTGCCGGCCGGGTCGGTATCCACGACCACGTTGCCAGCCATCCATGCCATGACGGGGTTGCCGCCGTGAACGATATTGCCTTCCATCAGAAGCTTGTAGAACTCTTTGGTAGGCGGGCTCATATCTTTGAAGCCCTGACCAAAAGGCACTACTGTGAAGCCCATCCCCTCAAGGTTCTGGGTCATCTGCACTGCTCCCCATCGGTCAAAGGCAATCTCCAAAATGTGATAAGTCTTGCCCAGTTCTTCGATGACTTTTTCGATGAACCCGTAATGGATGACATTGCCCTCGGTCGCCATCAGGTAGCCCTGCTGGAACCAAATGTCATAGGGCACAGATGCCCTGCGCACACGCTGGGGAATCGTATCCTCCGGAATCCAGAAGAACGGCAGCATGATGTACTTTTCTTCCGGGGTTCTGGGTGGGAACATCAGCACAAAAGCCGTGATGTCACCGGTGCTGGACAAGTCCAGTCCACCGTAGCAGTCACGGCCTTTGAGAGCTTCCATATCGATTGGCTGGCTGCCGAGGTTGTATATGTGTTCCGGGATAAATCGGGTCAGTGAGGACACCCACATATTCAAACGGAGCTGCTTGAACACATTCTCCTCTGCGGGATTATCCAGTGCCTCCTGAAACGCATCCCTGACACGCTGGATCTGGATGGTCTGCCCCAGTGAGGGGTTGGCTTTATACCAGTTGGCTTCATCGTGCCAGTCATCCTCATCGGTCAGACCGTAGACCACCGGGTAGAAGGTGTGGTCGATCTTGCGACCGGCAAGAAGGTCAAGGGCTTTTATGTGCAGCTCATAGCAGATGCTCTCCTTGTCCGTGCCGGCCGTGGTAATCAGGAAGAACAGCGGCTGTTCACGGGCGTCACCGGAACCTTTGGTCAGGACATCGTAGAGCTTGCGGTTGGGCTGGGCATGGACCTCATCCAGCACCAGACCGGACACATTCAAGCCGTGCTTCGTGCCGACTTCCGCTGACAACACCTGATAGAACCCTGCATTGCTGTAGTTCACGATACGCTTGGTTGCCGCCATGATCTTGCAGCGTTTCATGAGAGCTGGGGTCATCTGCACCATCTGGTTGGCAACGTCAAAGACGATGGATGCCTGCTGACGGTCGGCGGCTGCGCCATAGACTTCTGCGGAGGGCTCGTTATCGGCAAACAGCAGATACAGTGCCACCGCAGCGGCCAGCTCGGACTTGCCGTTTTTCTTGCCGATCTCGACATACGCTGTGCGGAACTGACGGTTGCCACGCTCGTCCACGATGCCAAACACATCCCGGATGATCTGTTCCTGCCACGGCAATAGCCAGAACCGTTTGCCCGCCCACTTGCCTTTGGTGTGACGGAGGTTCTCTATAAACCGCACAGCCCGGTCTGCCTTTTCCACATCGTAGTGGGAGGTCGGCAGCATGAACCTGCTGGGCTTGTAGTTCTTGAGCGTCGGATAATTTTTAGGGCGTGTCTCTGCCATTATCCGTCACCTCCCAGCAGGCTTTCCATCTCATCGGCGGCATTTGCAGGACCGCCGTCCGATGCAATGATCCGGCTTCGGGAAGAAGGTGTCAGCCCGAACTGTTCAGCAAACCGATTCATGATTTTCAGATAGGTCTGGGCAATAGACACCTGCGGCACCTGCTGCCAGTACCCGGACGGTGTCTTAACGATGGAACCGTGCTGGGTGATGAATTCTTCCGCCTCCTTCCATCGTGCGTATGCCTGACAATAGCCGGCGAAGGCAGCCATGTCCACTTCGGTCAGGATGCCGATGGCTTCCATCTGCTTGGCAAGCCGCCGCCATTCCTTTTTTGCTTCCGGCTCCAGCCATTTCGGACACGCCGGTGCCTTCTTTGTTGGCTTCGGTTCGCTGGTATTCAGCGGATGCTTACCCGGATTGCCTTCCAGTTCCTTCATGGCGGTCGGCTTCGGTTTTCTGCCTCTGGTAGCCATGGGCTTCCCCTCCCTTCTTCAAAAATTGGTATAAGAAAAAGGACCTCCGAAGAAGTCCTTTGTATATCAAACACGGTGGATACGAGACACAGCCCCCTGCGGGGCGTGTGTCCTTTGTGAGTTATGCGTTGGGGTTAGCTTCCTTCCATGCTTCGTACTCGTCGGCAAGCTCGGCCTCCTCGATGACCTGCCAGATGCTGCAAAAGCGGATGCGCTGGTGGGCGATGTCCTCGGCTGTCCAGCTTTCCGGCTTTCGACTCATGTCGTGGTAGGCGTCCATCTCGGCCTTCGTCCGCTGGAAAAGGATGTCCTTGAGCCGCAGGGTTTCAGCGTTGTTCCGCAGGGTGTACCGCTTGTCCTCGGCTGCCCGGCATAGTCTGCCAAGGTCATCGCAGTTGATGCTCATGTCCTGCTTGAAGGCGATCTCAATGCCGGTCAGCTCTCGCTCGGTGGCGGCTGCCTGGATGCGGGTCAGGTAGGTTTTGGCGTTCTTCATCATGGTCTGTATCCTCCGTGTGTTTGTTTTCCCTTTCGGTGTCTGTATATTACCGTCACCGGGGCAGTATATCAAGCGGCTATGATACACGATCATTCGCCCACAGTCTTGTCGGATATGTGTATATCCTGCACGCGGAAGATCTGCCGCAACGAGCAAAAGCCCCCGCAGGGAGCCCCCGCCCATATCTCAGTGTGCGTTCCGGATGCACCACTCCATGGCGTGTCCGGCATCCGTGTACACCTCATCCGAAATCTTCAGCAGTTCCAGCCGGCACTCGATCGATGAAAGCCCTTCCTTGGGGTCCTCAGCGAATCCGTAAACCGCAGCCTCCACGCCGCCCTTCCAGTTCGTTTTAGCCACCAGAAGCCGGTCTCCAAACTGCAGGATGCTGTCGTAGCAGGGATTGAGCAGGTCGTTGTAGCTCTCGATGCTGATGCTGTGTTCCGGGAAGTTGTTCAGATGCTTCTTCATGGTGAAATCCTCCGTGTTTTTCATTCCGTAGGGTCTTTCCCTTTCGGTATGCACATATTACCGTCATGTAGGGAGGATAGCAAGCGGCTATACCGCACAATCATCTGCCCGGAATACCGGGCAGAATGTACATCACTCTCCGTCCTCGGCATCCTGTTCAATGAACTCCCGGATTACTTCATAAAAGAGCTGGGGGCGTATTCCAGTGGCTCACGACCATGAGAAAAATCAATTTCTATCTGGTCCTTGACCATCTCCTTGGCAGTCTCCAGCGTGAAGCCGGCCTTATCCTCGTCATTCATATTGTTGTAGATGTCCACGATAAGGTCCATGACTTTTTCGTCGTTCATACTCATTCCTCCGTTGCCCCACCACCCCGCCACACAGCCCCTGTGTGGGTCTTGTGCGGTTTGGTTGGGGAGTTTGTCGGCCTGCGCCTGCGCCCCTTTGTGGGGGCTGTGTCGGGCTTACTTCTCCGCCCTGCCCAGAAGGTAGGCTTCCTCCATGGCTTTCTGGATGCCCCAGACGGGAACCTCGATGAAATCCTCGCTGTCGCAGCCGCGCGCTTCAAGGTCGCCTCGGTTTTCCACCTCCACCATCAGGCGCTTTGCGATGTCCAGCAGGGCTTTCTGCTGCTTCTTGGTCAGGGTCTGCTTTTTCATATCAATGTACCTCGCTTTCGTTTTTGTGGCTGTATATTACCGTCACGTCCCGCAGATAGCAAGGCCGCAGATCACACGATCATTCACGCCCGGATCGGTGTATATTTGAGAGTCCATGCACAGGAAAAGGGGCCGCCCTTTCAGGCAAGCCCCCGCAATTTTCTGCTCAGTAGTCTTCTTCCTCATCGTAGTCATCTTCGCAGTCGTCGTAGTCCTCTTCCTCATCGCAGCTGTCGTCCCAGTCTTCCGCCATATCGCGGTAATCCCACATATCCTTGGTGGGCTGGCTGCGAAGGTCGGGGGTCTGCTTGATGTAGTCGGCAACCGCACCTTCAAGGGTATCCAGAACCTTTTCGTAGGCATCCTCGCTGAAGATCTCCCAAAGGGCTACGGTCAGGCTGCTGATCTCTGCGTTGCCCTTGGCGATCAGGAAGCGGGCTGCGGGGTTGCAGGTTTCTTTGCCGTAGCCCTGGTTGACCATGTCGCCGTCGTTGAAGAATCGGTACCCGATCCGTGCGGTGGCTCTGACCAGTTCTCCGGCGAGGCTATCCGCCTTGCCGCTCGTGGGAACCAGTTCCTCGAAAAGCTTATTGATGCGGTTTTCATTCTTCGTCATTGTCGTATCCTCCAGCGTGTTTTTTGTGTTTTCCGTGGGGTTTTCCCTTTCGGTATGCACATATTACCGTCACTTTCGCACACTATCAAGCGGCTATGATACACGATCATTCGTTCCTAGATTTGTGTACATTCGGGCGGTATGACATTGGACGGACACGAGCAAAAGGCCGGTTTCCCAGCCCCTTGCCCCTATCCGTCCGGTTCACTTGCGGATTTCGAGGTAGCTTGTATTGCCCCAGCAATCGGTGGTCTTGAACCGCACCTTCTGTTCGGTTTCCCGGTCGAGGGCAACCTTCTTCAGAAGTTTCATCTTCTGGATGTGCCGCAGAAGGTTTGCTGCGTTCTTGGCATCTTCGATGGCATCCTGGATCTCGACCACCGAGCAGTCGGTACCGTACCAAAGGTTGCTGAGCGCCTCCGGAATGCCGTTGGCAGTGAAAAGTCGGATGTTCGTGTAGGTCATGGTGTTTATCTCCCTTCGTTTTTGTGACTGTATATTACCGTCACTCAGGGGTGATAGCAAGCGGCTAATGTACACGATTATCTAGCCCAGCACTCCGGAAAATGTGTCACTTTGCGCCGTTGTGGTATTCCTCGATATACTGCCTTCCGTCCGATTCGGTGACCACCGCAGGGTAGCGCACACGGCTGCCGTGCCGGGTCAGGAGCTCGGCGGCAAGGTCTGCCAGTTCTCCGAGGATCTCCATGTTCCATTGGAGGTCGTCATCCTCCGCCATGACCTTGCAGAATTCATACGCAGCGTTGTAGATCTCATCGTTGCGGGCACTCTGGGCATCCGAAAGCTCCAGTTCCTCATCCGTATCCGTCGCCGTGGGTTTCGGGCACTCTGCCCAGCGCCCTTCGTAGGTCTCGCCAGCCTCACAGCCGTCGGCATCGTATTCGTTGACCCGAACCCACCGATTCGACTGGAACACACGCTCCGTGATGCCGTTTTTCCGGATGCTGAGCATCACCTTCTCCCCATTTTCATTGACACCCCACAGGGCGTCCGGGTAATCCCCGAACTCCTGAATCATCTGGCGGCGAGTGGCAAGGTCGCCAAAATTGGCGGCCAATACGTTGAGCCGGATCGTGTCCAGCTTCTTGTCCAGTTCCTTATCCATGTTCGTTCTCCCCTTTCAGAATTCCAAGGTCTCCAGAACCTCGTCCGTGCCGGTCTCCCAGTCGTGGCGAGTCAGGCGGATGCGGCTGTACATCTCGGCGCTGTCCGGCTCATCGAAAAGCCGGAAGCATTCTCTGGCAAACCCCTCATCGGTGTACTGCTGGGTCTCGTCGGGCTGGCCGTCCAGCCGGGTGAAGGTGATCTCGTAGGTGTAGCGTTCCATGTTTTTTCCTTCCTTTCCGTTTCGGTATGTGCATATTACCGTCGTTTCGGCATAATAGCAAGGCCATAAAACGTCATATTATCGACGATCATCAGCCCATATCTTTGTCGGATTTATGTCGATAAATGGCCTTGATAACTATGTGTTTTAGAGCGAATATACAGACACCGAAAGGAAAACACAAACGGAAAACGGAGGCAACCACCATGAAAAAAACCATCAGCGAGATTGAAAGCATCATCGAGGACCGCATTGCAGAGCTTGAAGAAGAATACGAGCTGGACATTTTCGACCGCAACGACATCCGGGAAGAAGAATACCGCAAGGGCGGTTGGAAACACGACCCCTTCCCCGAAGAACTGGAGGAGGAAGAGGACGAGGAAGAAGAATGGCATTACATGAGCCTTGAGCAGCAGCTCTACGAAGTCGGCATGAGCATGCGGGATTTCCTTTAAGGGAATCCGCCAAGGAACCCCCAGCAAAGGCTGGGGCTGTTCCTCGTTGTCCCCGTTTTCCGTTGACCATATACACAGTTCTGCCGCCCAAAGATCGTGGAAGATCCTGCTCTTTCCCGGCTTGCTATTCTTGCAAACCAGAGCTAATATACAGTAAACTGGGAATGGGTTCTCGATGATTCGAAGCCCCCACCAGCCCACAAGCCACCCCCTTCTGCCTAGGCAGAAGGGGCCGTTTTCTTTATTCGGGCTGTGTGCCGTCGCTGATTTGGATGGCCGCGAGTCCCGATGCGGTGCGAACGAAAAGTTCCGGATTCCAGAACCGTTTCCTGAACTTGTCCACAAGTTCCGGCGGCAAGTCCGTGAAGTCTTCCTTGCCTAACCCGCAGAGGAAGAAGCTGCCTCGGATCGGCTGTCTCAGTTCCCGGATATACCGGCTGAACAGCTTATCCGTAAACAGTCCGTTGTCATCCGTGACCAAGGCGACCGGTTCCGGCCACGGGTAGGTTGCCGTGATGCAGTCGCAGTCCAGCACCTTATAGTACTCTTCCAGCGTGGGCTGGATATCGATCTCCTTCGGATGTTCCCTCGGCTCGACCAAAAGCACCTTCATTCGACCCACCCCGCTTTCACGATCGCCCAGTCGGTCAGCGGTGTTGCTTCCCCAAGAAAGTCTTCCATCGCTTCGACCGTACCGCAGGTGTTGCACACCATGATCTCTGCGTAGCGGCTGAGGGCTTGCTGCTGGTGGTCGTAACAGTCCGGCTCAGTGCCGCACCGTGGGCAACGTGGGCCCGCGTGTCGCGTCTTACCGAGGTGGTCGAGCGATTTCTTTACCTCGGCCTCGGACGCCACACGGTGGCAACTGTCCGCGCCGTAGGCAACGTTCAGGCTGCCGCCCGTATCCCACGAAACCATCACATTGCCGGCATCGTCCACACCCCGGCAGGTTCCCTGTGTGCCCAAGGCCGGTGCCTGCGCATCTTCCATCCGGTCCAGCACCACACGGCAGCCAACCGGGAACTGTGTCCGCAGAGTTTCTATGGTCTTCTTGTCCGGAAAATTCATCCCTGCACCTCCCTGATCATCTTCTCCGCGAGTTTCTTGTTGTTGGTACACTTCTTCAGTGCGCCCTCCAAGATGTGCATCGGGAAATGAAATGCCTTATAGCCATCGTGAAGGACCCGATAGTAGTACAGACTCGGCATTTTCTGCCCATAGTCGTGTTCCATGATGTAGACCATGGCGGTGACGGTCATGGGCTCTGCATCCTTGCTCACCACCTCGACCGTCATATTTTCCTTGCGGTAGTAGTGCGGGAAGCCCTCATAGATGTCGAGGTTCTTCTCATCGCCAGCGGAGATTTCCCACACCAGGACCGGTGTGTTCTTTCCCTTGTTCGGCAGGATGGTTGCGCAGCCGTGGAAGGCCAGCTCCCAGTCTTCCAGAACAGCCTGCCCCACAATGCGGGCATCCGGGCACCGCTGTGCCATCTGCTCCACCGACAGGTTGCTGCCGTATGCGATGTAATACTTCTTTTCGTTCATAGTCGCTTGCTCCTTTCGTTTCCGCTGTTGTCTGGCGGTATGCTATATATGCCTCTGTTTTGCCCGAATAGCAAGGCCAATGTGCATCATATCCTGCACAATGATTTCCTCACAGGATCGGCAAAATTGTACTCAGTCGATTTCTTTGAGAAACTCCACCGCTGCCGCCTTTCCGATGCTGGAAGACAGCCCGCTGTGCAGTGTATCTGTCGGGAATCCCCACTCCGTATACCCGTCTGCCAGCAAGTCGAAGTACTCATGGCTGGGGCAGCCGAGCTGCCGTTCTTCGTGCAGGATGTATGCCATGCAGGTTTTCAGTTTCTTCATCCGATGCCCATCCAGATTCCAGACGGGAAGCTGGAACTGCTTCTTGTAATAGTACCGTGGGCAGCCTTCGTACCGGTCCAGCAGCAGTTCATCAAACTCGGAAAGCAACCAGACCACAGCCGGAACGCTTTCATTGGCGTCCTGCTCGATGGTGGCGTAGCACCCAGTCTTACTTTTCTTGAACAGGAGTCGGTATCCGTAGATTTCGGTAACACCGACCGGCACCGCATAGGGGCATCTGTGCCCCATCCGTTCCATATCAAGGTTGCTGCCGTAGGCAAGATAGTACCGGGACGGCTTTCTGCTGATTGCGCCCTTGTCGAATCGGAAGTGATCAATCACCGACCTCACCGCCTTCCGCAGCGGAAAAGTCCACGCCGTCAAAGTCCTCGGCTTCCAGAACGATCTGTCCGTTGTGCCACCAGTCGCTGACCGCCTGGACGGCCTCATCCATCGTGGGTTCCTTGATCTCGGATTCGTTGACTTCGACCACCCGTTTGAGGGTCTCGGTGATGACCACCCGGAACGTTCTGCCGGGTGCGGTTTCTCTGGTTTCATTTTTCATGGCGTATCGCCCTCCTTCTACCGCCTAAAGGGCGGTTGCCCGCCCGATAGGTGCCCGTGCAAGTCGGCGCTTATGCGTTGCGCCAGCTTGCGTTGCCCTCCATATTCCGCAGAAGGATCTCCCGTGCTGTTTTGAACTCGTCCCCGATGAAGCCCAACCGAAGCATCCAGCACCGCATTGCGTATTTCTCGTTGTCGGTCTGCTGGGGTTTGGGGCTTGCGGTCTTTACCATCTTGGCAAGCTGGCTCATTGCGAGGCAAAGCTGGATGTAGGCTTTCAGCTCACCGGCGTGAAGTCCGTTCTGCTTACCGTCGCTGGGGTCGGCAAACTGGAAAAGTCTGAATTCAATCGTACCCTTGGTGAAGGTGGCGTGGAGGTTCAGCATATGGTATCGGCTTTCATTGTAGTGTGCCGTTCTGCCGTAGTCTGCGTGGTTGCCGGCGTACCAGATGTCGGCAAGCTCGGTCATGGTCGTCGGCTTTCTCTTGTTCAGCTGGTCAAGGAATCGGGGGTCGACCACTCGGCAATACTGTCCGGTTCTGCCTGCATCGATGCGAATCGCTCTGCCGATTTGCTGTTCATGTGCTGCCATGATGTTGACCAGATTCCGCAGGGTCTTGGGGGTGTGGTTGCCCTTGCCGATGTGGATGTGAACACCGCATCCCCGGCTGGGGCTGGACTTTGCGCCAGCCTTGCGGAGCAGTCGGATGATTGCCTGCAAGGTCTCGATGTCCTCGTAGGTAAGGATTGGGGTCACCATCTCGCACTTTTCAGCTTCCGGTCCGTGGATACTGATGTCTCGCTGGAATTTCCAAACCCTGCCCTGCTGGTCCTTGCAAGCCCAGCTCATGTACCCGTACTCGCCGGCTGCGTACCATGCGGTCGTTCCGAAGAACTCGGCAACCTTTCTGGCGGCTTTCTCGCGGGTGATGTTGTTCATCTCAACCTCGACCCCGATGGTCTGCATCTTCATGGCTTCGATCTGCTCTCTGGTCTTATCGTTCATGGTGTTTATCTCCTTTTGTCTTGTTCTGTTCCCCTTGCGGTATGTGCATATTACCGTCATGTGGGGAGGATAGCAAGGCCATAAAGGGTCAAATAATCACCGATCATTCAAGGCAAAGATCGTGTACATTATAGTGAAAAACACACTTGATACTGTACATTTTCAGAGTTAATATCGGTACAATGGAAGAAGCTCTCTCTTATCCGGCGGCCCCCATAAGGGGTCAGGAGCTCACGCTCCCGCCTCCTGCGCCTGGGGTGCGCCGTCTGCCCCACAGTCGGGCTGTGTGGGGGATTCCGCTGCCGCTTCGGCCGTTTCCTCGGCGGCAGAAACGCCGCCCTGTGCCGCCTGTTTCGCGGCTTTCAGGGCATCCCGCTTTGCCTTTTCCTTGACCCGGAACTTTTCGGCATCTTCCTCGGTGCGGAATGCCGCATGACCGGAAAGGTTCTGCATCAGGAGCTTGCGGATGGTCTTGTGTTCATCTCCGTTCAGACCCAGTCGGATCAGCCAGATGCGAAGTGCGTACTTCTCATTGGCGTCGTTGATGGTCTTTGCCTGAATCCTCTTTTGGGTGACTGCCATCCGGTTCATAGCGGAACAAAGTTCTGTGTAGGCACTGACCTTCTCCTGTGTCAGCGGACCGACAAAGGCCATGCTGATCTTCTGCTCCGTGATCTGGATGCCGGTCATGCCGGTGGTGCCGGCACCCATGCGGTATTCTTCCAGCTCATCCAGCATCTCGCTCACCGTGTGGGGAGTTGCCTGTTCCAGTGCGTCCAGAAGTCCCTGCGACACCGTGAAGTTCGTGCCCATCGCCTTGTTCAGCAGAGGGCCTCGGCTGTACATAAGGTTCAGAAAATTCCGCAAACTCTGGGCGGTATGCCCGGACATCGGCAGGCTGATGGTCAGCTCATCCACATCCTGTAAGGTCGGCTGTTCGATCGGAGCAGGTGCCTCGTCCGCATCGGTGTCATTCACAGTGTCCATCGGCTCATCCTCGTCCACCGGTTCTTGAATTTCCGGGGATTCCTCGGCAGTTGCGTCCGGTTCCTCGGTGGGCTGGGTATCCTCGGTGCTGTCCACGGTCTCGTCTGACTCTTCACACTCCGATTCCGTGGTCTCCCCGCAGGCGGCTTCGGTTTCCGCAGTCTCCGGGGTTTCCGCACCTTCCTCACGGATGATGCCCTCGTCCAGCAGCGTCCGGATGATCTCCGGCGCAGCGTTGTCTTCGATCACAAGCGTTCCCTCCTTTTCTACGGTGTAGTTGCCAACGATGTAAGCGCAGCGCGGCATGAAAGTGTACCGGGAATGAAGCCCAGTCAACTCCATCAGGCGGCTTACCAGAACCTTGCGGTCATCAATATTCAGTGCGTACTTTTTCATGGCTTTGTGCCCCTTTCTTTGTTTTCGGTAGCACATATATCGCTCTGAATCGATGAAATAGCAAGGCCATTTCTCGACATTCTTCATATTCGACCTTTTACACGATCCGTGCAAAACACGACTGTGCAAGATCATCCGATATGTACGCCCACGGTATCACGGGGTAGCCTTTACCTCGTAATACCGTGGGCCATTTTATTGGTTTCAGCCGGCTCTTGCTTCCAGCGCAGCGATGCGCTGCTCAAACTCAGCCGTCTTATTTTCCAGAGCTTCCAGACGCTCGGCCTCGGTCAGGGGCTTTTTCTCCTCGTCCAGGATCAGGTAGCGTTCCATGACGTAGCCGGGAATGGTCTCATAGGTCACAGCGCACCAGCCATCTCCCTGCCCGGTCACATCCAGCCGGGTACCATTGGGGATCCACACCAGACGGTCAGAGGTCTTGGACGGAGCCTGCCGCAGACTCAATCTTCCGCCCGTAACGGTTGCCTTGCAATGAACTGCCAGCATATTGACCTTTTCCATCTCTACCTTCTCCTCTCGATCACTTTTATAGTTGATGCCTTTCAGCCGGCCGCCGAACTTCCACCTGCCCAGAACTGAGTCACGGTGGATGCTGTTCCCTTCCACGCTGGTGGAGCAATGGGTGATCTCCAGCGGATGCACTCTTGTGATCACGCCCACATGGTAGTAGTCCCGCAGGTCTCCGGTACAGTTTACACCTCCCGACTTGTACCGGTCCGGCAAACTGTAGCTGCTGTCGCCGGGGTTCCGGGCTTTGAATACGATCTCACCCACGAACAAGTGTGCGGGTTTGAGTTCCACAAAGTCCGCCATCTGTTTCCGGGCTGCGTAGTTACTGCCGTGGTAACCTTTCCAGCTTCCACCGGCTCTGCGGAGTGCTCCGATGATAAGACCAATGCAGTCACAGGTACCATCCGTACCGCTACCGCCGATGCGATAGTCTGGTTTCGTAGCACAGATGGTCTCGAGCTGCTCAAGAAAAGCAGTCAGGGTGATGCTCACTCCGATTCACTCCCATTCTCAGACGATCCGGCCACCCAGACGATGCCGGACAGTACAAAAAAGACACACGGCAGTGCGACACCATTGCCCCAGAGCTTATACTCTGCGGCATCCGAATACGGGTCTGCCAGCCATTTTCGGATCTGCTTTTCCGTCTTCGGCTTCTTGGCCTGAGTCACAAGTCTGCGGTGCGTTTCAAACACATCCTGCCAGAAAGAGATTTCTTCTTCCGTGGGATCCTCAGTTTCGAGGTCACGGCACCACCAATCGGGAAAGCCTTGCAGCCGAGCGCACTCGGTCGGGGTCAGACGGCGAACCGTATAGGACACGGGGATCGGCTGTGCCTCCGGGTTATCGATGACCAGCCGGTCATTGAAAGCGTCCTGCCCGTTGAAGCCGCTGGGATGCGCCCCGGTCGCCACTGTTCCCGACACGCCATCGTTCAGGTGCGGCACCGGCGCTATGGTGGTGGGGTCTTTAAAGTCCCGGGCCATAAGGGTGGGAGATACATTCTCCTCGACCCTCATGAAGGAGCCGGTGGTCATGGCGTAGACATCTTCCGGTGCGCAGACTGCGTGACGGTCAGTGGCATCCAGCGTAAAGCAGACATCTTCGTTGATGCCGTCACCTTGCGGACCATTCTCGTCTTTGCGGCCGATCATGTTGCCCTGCAGCACGAAGGTCTGCATCTGGTCGCTTCGGGTCGCCATGAGCGCACCGGACTTTCCATGCAGGTCGATCAGCTCATTGCGCTGATTCACATGGAATGCCGTCACGTCATCCGGCTGCGCCACAAAGGTCTGCTGTTTCATTCCCGGCTGTGCAGACAGCGAACCCGCCGTCTCGCCCAGATCCCGGACTTCATCCCGCTGGTTCTGGGTAAAGGCTACTGCCGGAGCCCCGCCATGGGTGCAGGCCAGAGGCGGTGCCACCTGTTCGTCTACCGTGCAGTTCGACTTGCCTCCACCCTGATCCACGCAGACAACAGGTTCGCAGATACACAGCCCACCCTGGTTACAGGTCGGGTCACCGCCGCTACGATCCAGCGTCCGGGAAGTTTCCGCTTCATAGAATCCGCTGTGGGGGGTATCTGACATCATGGAATGGCTGGCCTTGGAGCAGACACCGTAGCACTTAGGCACGAACACGGTCTGGTCGTTGTTACAGCCGAGGGTTGCAGATTTTTCTTCCTGCCAGATAGCACCTTTGCCGCCACCCTCGCATCCAGAACGAATTTTCAGTGTGACTGCAGGTGAGTTTTCCACCTCTTTCCCGCTGTTTTCCACGCCATCCAGAACCAGCGGGACATTGCCGCCGCCCGTACCGCATCTGCTGGTCAGCGTCTGTACCTTGCCGTCCTTTGCAATCTTCACCCGGCTATCGGTCGGATGATTTTCCAGAGCGATGGCGGCAGGCACGACTCCGGCCCGGAGGGTGGGAGACCGTTCTTCCTCATATCCGATGCTCCTCGCATTGGCGGAGTGTTCGGTGCAGAAGCCGGCCGCTTCAAGGACACACGGCTGATGCCCATGCTCTTGCGCCCGGAGTGTTCCGGTCACCTCCTTGGTCACATCCATCCTCTCCCCGCCCTGGTCGTTCAGGCAGATTCTTCCGCAGCAGCCTGCCGTTCCAGTGCCGCCTTCAGCACCAGAGGCAGTTCTTTGCCACGCACGGAAGCTCTCCGCAGAATACCCAGACATGCCTTCGGACTCAAATAATACTTTTGGGGCACCGTGGTCTGCAAAATCTGCGACAAGGTAGATGCGTTTTCTCCTTTGGGGTACGCCCCACCACTGCGCGTCAAGAACTCGATATGCGATGCTCCATCCGTCTCCCAGATAGTAATCTGCATCGGGCCAGCCTTTTTTGTCAGGCACAGGCACCTCGGCGGACGGTTTCTTAACACCGATGACGGCTTCGAGGACGGCTTTGAAGTCCTGTCCTTTGTTTGAGGAGAAGGCCCCCGGCACGTTCTCCCATACGATAAATCTCGGTTTCGCTCCATTGGTCTTACACCTCATTTCCTTCACGATGCGAATTGCTTCATAGAACAGGCTGGACCGTGAACCATCCAGACCGTCTCTTTTACCGGCAATGGACATATCCTGACAAGGACTGCCAAAGGTGATGATGTCCACCGGCGGCAAGTCTGCGCCGTTGATAGCGGACACATCTCCGTAGTGCTTTACCTCCGGCAGACGCTTGGTCGTGACCCGGATGGCGAAGGGCTCCACTTCGCTGCTCCACAGCGGCGTGATGCAGCCTGTCAGTAAACCACCCAAAGGAAAACCCCCGGAGCCATCAAAGAGGCTGCCGAGGGTCAGTTGGATATTCGATTCGGTGCTCATACAGCCTCCTCTCCGAGCATCTGCTCTTTGGCTTTCAGGTAGAAATTCCTGGACACTTCAAATCCGTAGCTGTCACGTCCCATTTCTCTGGCCGCCCGGAGCGTTGCCCCGCTGCCGGCGCAAGGGTCAATGACCACATCTCCGGGATCGGTAAAGATTTCGATCAGGCGTTTCAGCACGGACACCGGTTTCTGAGACGGATGGATTTTCGGATAGTCCTTGCCATCTCGTTTCCAGTCAAACCAGTTGAAGATCATGTGGGACTTGCCATCCTCACCGACGTTGTTGAACTTCGGGAGCTTGCCCCGGTACAAGACCAGCGCATACTCCGTTGCACCCACGATCTTCATGTTGGCTTTCAAGACCTGCGGGCTGTAGTTCTTACAGAAGGTCAGCGGGATATAGTTTTTGAACCCGTACTTCTCAGCTTCCGTGATGACCTTGGGGATCTGCTGGAACGCACAGAACACGATCATGCACGGTGCGCCCTTTTCCCCTTTCATGGGTTTTTTCTTCAGCAGCCGGTTACAGAAATGGAAATATTCTGCAATATTGAAAGTGAAGTCGGTGTTGAATGCCGCTTTCCGAGCCTTATCGCTCTCTCCGTTCCGGTTATCTCCGTCCACATACCAATCCGGCCGGCTGGCGTAGAAGTCCGACCCGATGTTATACGGAATGTCGGCGATCACCAGCTGTGCCTTGGGGATGTTGTAGGACTTGAAGTTCTGGAAGTTGTCATGGAACAGGACACATCTGGGTTCAGTCATCTGCGTCCTCCTGTTCCGGCTGGAAGGATGCCACCTCATCGAACTTCAGCTTTTGACCGCCACGGAGGACATACACATCCTCGTAGCGGCCTTCGCTATGCTCGATATAGCGCTTGACGATAACATCCACAAATTTGGGGTCAAGCTCAATGCCACGGCATACCCGGTCAGTCTCCTCACAGGCGATCAAGGTCGAGCCGCTGCCGAGGAAGGGGTCCAGGACGATGCCGTTGGTCATGGTGGAGTTGCGGATGGGATAGCTCATCAGGCCGATGGGCTTCATGGTCGGGTGGTCTTTGTTTGCTTTGGGACGGTCATACTCCCAGATGGTGGTCTGCTTACGGTCGGAGTACCACTGGTGCTTGCCCTTCAGCTTCCACCCATAGAGGCAGGGTTCATGCTGCCACTGATAGGGACTGCGGCCCAGCACCAGAGCATTCTTTTTCCAGATACAGCACCCGGACAGATAGAATCCCGCATCCTTGAACGCCTTTCGGAAATTCAGACCTTCCGTATCGGCGTGGAAGATGTAGATGGAACCATCATCCGCCAGATGACCGTGCATCTGCTTGAACGCTGCCAGCAGGAACTCGTAGAATTCCGAGTCGCCCATGTTGTCGTTCATGATCTTACCGGCCGTTTCTTCCACGTCTACATTGTACGGAGGATCGGAAAGAACAAGGTTGGCCTTCACGCCGTCCATCAGGGTATCGTAGCACTCAGCCTTCGTAGAATCACCGCACAGAACACGGTGCCGGCCCAGCATCCAAAGATCACCTGCCTGCGAAAAGGTCGGCTGCTTCAGCTCAGATTCCACATCGAAGTCATCTTCCTTGATGTCCTTGTCGTGGACCTTGTTGAACAGTGTCTCGATCTCAGGCGGCTCAAAGCCCGTCTTGCCCAGGTCGAAGTTGGAGTTCTCGATATCCTTCAACAGGTCAGCCAGCAGGGAATCATCCCACGCGCCGGTGATCTTGTTGAGTGCGATGTTCAGGGCTTTTTCTCGGGTCTTGTCGATGTCCACCACCGCACAAGGCACTTCGGTATAGCCCAGTGCCATCGCAACGGTCAGGCGTTGATGACCGCCGATGATCGTCATATCGGCATTGACCACCAGAGGATCGGCAAAACCGAACTCCTCAATGGAGTTCTTGATCTTCTCGTACTCCTTGTCCCCTGGCTTCAGCTTTTTCCGGGGATTGTATGCAGCCGGCTTGAGTACGGACACCGGCAGCATTTTCAGTTCAGCAGTTGCTTTCATGTAGCTCCTCCCAGTTCAGATTCACACACGCATGACCTCAGAGAACGGTACAAAAAAGGAGCCGAACTCAAAGCCCGACTCCAATTCATCGCTGTCCCCGCCCATCTCCGACTGCGGTTTTTCCGTAATCGGATACCATTCCGGGTCTATCCCATTCATGGAAGCAAGGACTCTGTCCTCTGCATGGTCAATCTCATGTACACAGATGCCTGCGGTGTTGCAGACCGCAAATACGCCGATCACTTTATTATCCAATGCTGCTCTCTCCCTTCGCCCTGCCTTTATTGGCACAGGCTCGACTACAATACTTTCTTGGAAGACCGTACTGGTGGCGGTAGGAAAACTCTCTGCCGCACATCGGGCAGACCTTTGACCGCACGGTCTTCCAGTTCTGCGGTCTTGGGTGGGTGTTGTTCCACTTAGAGCGGCATTCGGGAGAGCAGAACTTTCTCGGTCGTCCCCGATGCTTCGGAACGATAGCAGCACCACACTGCGGACAGAAAGAAAAAGCCATGTCCTTGATCATCTCGGCCGTGTAATCTTCCATCTATCCTCACCCCGTCCTCATTTTTCGCCGTTTCCATGTCAGTTCCAGTGGAAAATCTCAAAAAGCATACGAAAAGAAGCGAAGCAGCAACCGGCCCTGCCCCGCCGGGTTAGTTTGTTTTTGCGGCGTCCGGCTGCTGCTTGCTTCTCCTTGTCCCGGAACAAGCTAAAACGTGCGAAAAGCCCCATGTTGCAAGGATTCTCACACGCTTTGGTTCATTTCGGGGAAAACAAAAGGCACCGGAGCGTTTACCCCGATGCCCTCATCTTCACCTTGTTCATTTTGCGCCGTTAATTCCGGGACCCCCGGCCTATGAATTTTGCGTTTTTTCACACGAAAGGGGCCACCGGTCTTCTGTTGACTTCACCACAGAGAAGTGACCCCGGCCCCGGCGGGGGTCAGTAGCGGTACACCGGGTGGATGTCTTTGGTCAAAGTCTTGCGGTCATGGCATTGCTTACACATCGGCTGCCAGTTGTCTTCGTCCCAGAAAAGTCTGGGATCGCCACGGTGCGGTGTGATATGGTCTACCACGGTGGCTTTCTTGTATCTCCCCTGCCTCATGCACTCGGCGCAGAGCGGATGGGCTTGGAGGTACTGCCTGCTTATTTTTTGCCACTGTCGTGTATAGCCACGCTTACCCGCTGGGCGGGTGACTTTCGGGTGCAGCGGCAGGTGCTTTGCACAGTAAAGGCTGCCCGGCTCAACCAGCTCCGGGCAACCGGGGTGTCGGCACGGCACCTTGGGTCTGCGGGGCATGGGTCATTCCTCCCACGGCAGACTGGGCTTGCCGAAGTGACCGTAGGCACTGACCTTGTTGTAGTCCATGTCCAGCAGACCCAGACGCTGGATGATACCCTGCGGGGTCAGGTCGTAGCTGTCCTTGACGTAAGCCTGGATGAAGTCCAGCGGCTGGTGTTCCGTGCCGAAGCACTCCACCGCCACGCCCACCGGCTGTACCACACCGATGGCATACGCCAGCTGGACTTCACACTTGTCAGCGTAACCTGCCTGCACGATATCCTTGGCGATCTTCCGTGCCATATACGCTGCGGACCTGTCCACCTTGGTGGGGTCTTTGCCACTCAGGGCACCGCCACCCATTCGACCGATGCCGCCGTAAGTATCGCACGCCAGCTTACGGCCGGTCACACCACAGTCGGCGTAGCTGCCGCCCAGCACGAACCGACCGGTGGGGTTCACCAGTTTCTGGAAGTTCCCGTCCAGACCGTACTCACAGGCAGCCAGCACCATCATGGATTCGATAATGTGGCGGAAGTCGCTGACCTCCACGTCCGGGCTGTGCTGCACGGAGCAGAGGAACGTAGTGATTCGGCCGGTGTCGTAGTCGTAGCTGACTTGCGCCTTGGCATCTGCCCGGAACATCTTGCTCGGATGGTTCTTCAGCAGTTGCAGGAACTTGGTGGCGACCATGTAGGGGATCGGCATCTGTTCGGCGGTCTCGTTGGTGGCGTAGCCGTACATGATGCCCTGGTCACCGGCACCGCCCTTATCCACGCCCAGTGCAATATCCGGCGACTGCTTATCGACCAGGATGCCGATGCGGAGCAGTTCCCGGAAATCAAAGCCCATCTTGTCTGCACCGATACGGGTGATGACCTCATGGACGATCTGCTGGTAGTTGGGCTGGTAATCGGTGGTGACCTCGCCAGCGATAAAGAGCTGGCTGCGTTTCAGCAGACACTCGGTTGCCACACGGGCGTTCTTGTCGTGCTGGAGGATATCGGTCACAATGGCATCTGCGATCTGGTCGCAGATCTTGTCCGGGTGGCCGTTGCTGACCTGCTCACAGGTGATAATCTTGCTCATAGCTGTTCCTCGCTTTCATGTATCACAAAGCAGGCCGCCTTTGCCGTTGCCCACAAATGTAGGCTCCCACAAAAGCTGCCAGCTAAGTATCGTGTGGCTTCCATTTTTCTGTTGCTGGTCTGTTGTCGGTTCTTCCCTCACAAAATGAGGGGTCAGATTCTTAAAAAGCGTTGTTATTACGATGCTTTTAAGGCTTTCATTCTACTCTTTTTATCTTTTGTTGCTAATGTTGCTGGTAAAAAGTAAATCGCATATAAAAGAAAAGAATAATAAAAAAATAGGGTTTTGAGTCGCAACATCAGCAACACGTCCTAAAACGCCGATATATCAGCGTTTTTCCGTTGCCAGTCTGTTGCCGATGTTGCTGGTCGAAGCTCAGAAGTGGCCTTGCGGAGCTGCAAGAACCAACTTTTATGGTCAGGACGAGCCGCTTTCCCGGCTGAGTCTTGCCGCCCTTGTGTTCACTCTGAGGTCACTCCGGCACCACATTGAAGTCGCCTTTTGTGGTTTCGGAGAGGCAGAATTCCACGCCCAAAACAATCTGTGTCGTACTACCGACGCCATCCGCCGGACGCTTTTTCTGAACCGTGTACCTTTTGTCGATTTCGGCATTCAGCACCTTGGCAGAGTCCGCCCTGTACCCGTTTTCGGCACACCATTCCTTGTAGCGTGTATAAACGGCAGCACGGCGAAGCTCACTATCTGCTTTCGGTTGGAGACATTCACTGAAGAACTGCCCCATCTTATCCGAAAACATCTGGTAATCCATCGTGGCCTGTACAACAGAATCCGGCATCTCCAAGCCCTGACTGCGAAACATCTTGTACCCTTCGAGCATCCAGTTCAGAATGCCGGACATATTCTCCGGCTCTGCAAAGAAACCCTTCAACCCCTTGTCCTGCTCCTTCTCATCGAAGTGCCGGTCAAAGGGAATGATCTTGATTCGGCCTGACTCGAACAAAGTCAGATCCGTGATATTCGGTCGATGGTTCGTGTTGATGAAAATCTTGAAGTTCGGACGGAACTCGAAGCTGTTCTCGTGCAGATACCGTGCGGTAATCGTATCGTTGCCGGTCAGCCGCTTGGTCAGAGCTGCATCCAACGTGATCTTCTTCTCCGGCTCAGAGATGTTGACAAATCGAGAGCCTGCAAGTCGGGCGATTTCCTCAGAGGGACCACCACTCTGGGCATTAAACTTTGCTTGCAGCATAGTCGGGTCGGCGTTTTTGCCATACTCACCCATGATGCGCAGGATGCTCTCCATCGTGGTGCCCTTGCCGTTTCGGGAAGTCGGGCCATAAAGGATGAACAGACATTCCATCCTCGTATCACCGGTCAAGGCATATCCAATGGCTTTTTGCAGATAGTCGGCTCTTGCCTTATCCCCTTGCATAATCTCTGTGATGAAAGTCCGCCAGCGAGGGCAGTCTGCTTTCGGGTCATAGATGACCGGGGACACCTTTGTGAGGTAGTCGTCCGGGCGGTGTTCCCGGAACTCCATCGTCCGCAGATCCAGCGTTCCGTTCTGGCAGTTGAACAGGTAGATATCCCGGTCGTAGTGTTTCATGGACAGTGGGAACACAGACTTTGCATCCTTCAGCATGGTTTCCCGATGCTTTCGGAGCTGGAGCTTCCGCACCCGGTCGATGAATCGCTTTCGGGCATCCTCCTCTGTGATCGTCAGGGCAAACACATACAGCTTGTCTGCCAGCAGCTTTGCCAGTTCCGCCACCTTGAGGTTTTCCGTGTCTGGCTGCCAGACCTTCCCGTCATACACATACCAGATACCACGCTCACTGTTATACCGGGCGATGGGCTTGAAGAAATCGGCAAACATATTACCCATGCCGATCTCGTCCCTGCCGTATCTGGGATTTGTGTGAGGAGCCATCTCATCCAGTGACAGGGTGAGCTTTGTGATGTCCGGCTGGAACTCCGGGGATTTAGATTCCGGGTCAAGGTTTGTGAACTCCTCGTCCACGATGTCCTGTGCGTTGACCGGAACGTACACCGCTGCACAGGTGTTGACGGTGTTCCGAATGGAGATCGCACCGTAAGTCGTACCGGCCTGCCGGCGATCCCACTTGTCACGCATCAGGCCGGAGGTGCGAAAGATACGGTCCATCTGTTCTTCATCGCAGCCGCACCAGAACGCAAGGATGGACAGAAGTGCCATGTCCGCATCCGACTGGCTGTCATAGAGTTCTTCCCAGTCACCGGCGTAGAGCTTCTTGAACTTGTCGCCGTTGCTGGCCTCCTCTGCATGGGCAATGACCGCGTCATCGTCCAGATACGAATGATGCCGAAGCTGTGTGTTCTGCACCTGCTTGTTGCGCTTCATCAGCGAATCCAGCAAGGTGGTCATAGCCGTCTCATCGTTGGGGATCTCCCCTGTGCGGTAAACATCTCCCGTCACGGTGACGAAGCGGTTTGTCGCACCGGGCATATACACTTCCAGCCCTTTGCTGCGGTTGTTGATGTAATAGACTGTCTTGTCGTAGACAAAATCTTCCGGCACACCAAAAAAGCCTCGCAGTCCCTTACCGGACGGAGACTTCTCAACGTATGCCGTGGGGAAAATGGAAAGGACGGTCGCCGCTGTGTCGTTCAGCGTACCGTCCTCTCTGAAACAGTGGTCGATATCAAAAGCACCGATGCCGTTGCCGACCGCAATGCCGATGCCGTCGTACCCGCCCATGGCATAGGTCATGAGGGTGGTCTTGAAATCGGCAAATGTGCGCAGGTCGTTGATTCTGGCCCGGTCTCCATTGGCCGGGTTGTACGGCATCTTGGTCTTCTGACCGCTGCGCTTTTCAAACTTCCAGACGCAGAACCGGCAGTCACTCTTCAGTTTCGCCGGAATGTTCTTGATGTCTACCACGTTCTCGCCTCCTTCTTGGTAATAGTGTCGGCAGTGCCCATGTTAAAGAACACCGCGATTGCCTGCTCCACTTCCCGCTGCTTGGCGGTAGAGGTCAGGCTTCCCAGCTTGTTCAGCAGGGCGTTCTTTCCGATGGTCGTGACCTGCTCTGCCAGTGCGACAGAGTTGCGCAGATACGCATGGTCATTGATCATCTGGCAGTCTGCCTCCGCGATCTGGATGTGCGTGGGCAGACCCAGCTTCTTCTGCACGGTGGTCAGGGGGATCACCGTCAGGGTGCTGGAAAAGCGGTTCGCCACATCGTTGCTAATGACCAGCACAGGGCGGCTGCCGCTTTGCACGGAACTGCCGTAATGGTCGCCCAGCTCGGCAAACCAGATTTCAAACCGCTGCACCATCTGCTGCGGTGTTTCCTGCCGCAACGCTTCCTTCTGGGCAGACTTTTCAGATCGGGCCGTGTGCTGCTTGCGGAGCAGCCGCCCTTTCTGGTTGATGTATTTATTCACATGAGGTCTTGAACGACCGTTCTTATTCTTGCGACCCAATGAAAACTCACCTCTTTTTCCCGGTCGATAGACCTTGGGTTGATGTAAAAGTAAAAAGCCGGACAGAGAAATCACAGCTTTGGCGGCGAAGCAATCGCCGCAACAAAAAAGCCGAAGCAAAGTCATTTCTGACCGCCTCGGCAATACGCTTCTCTATCCAGCTTTTCCAGTATAAATTATACCAAATTGAGGGCGTACCGTAAAGAAATGATTTTGTCAAGAAACCCTTGAAAATGTCAATAAACTACTGTAATGTGCGGCCTAGTTCAACTTTTTTCTTCAAGTTTTCGCAGCTCCAAAGCAAGCAGCTCCAAGCCCAACTTTTTGAAGTGTCGGGCACGATTTACTCCAAGTACATGATCTTGCAAATCACAGATTTCTTTGAGTGCTTTACCGTCCAAATAAAAGCCAACTACAGCCGCTCTTGCATTGGCATGTGGAATTGCCCATATCGCACGGATCAGCTTCTCCAGTGACTCCCATTTCTGCTGACACTTCTTTTCCTTTTCTTCGAGCATGAATTGATACAGTTCTTGCTCGTTCTGGCTCTCGGCTTTACCCAGACTTTCCTTGATGTCTGACATTTCCTGCTCCATAGCCAGCAGTTCCTCTCGAATGTGGGGAATCGCCTTGCAACATTCAAGAGCGTGGTTCACCTCCGCCTCAGTTGGCGGATGATTTCCCAGAATACTCGGTCTTGCCATTCTGTTTTCCTCCTCTCATGCGGTCTTTGTACTCCAAGACGACCGCAATTTTCTCTAGTGCCCTCTCCCGTTCAGCCTCCACAGTCTTCCGCCCCAGCACCTTGCCGGAGCTATCCTCCACCGTAGGGATGGCTTTCCGCTGCACAAAGAGCTGATGGGCAACAAGCTGTGTCCGTCCTCGCAGACTGCGCAGCCCGATTTCAAACAACTCGATCTCCTCACAGACCCGGCGGTACGGAGTGATCAGTTCTTCCTCCCGGCGCTCCTGAATCTCTCGGTTCATGGATGCCAGTACCTTGTCGCAGTTGAGGACGGTGCGTTCCACCGGGTTGGACGTACCGCTTGTTTTAACTCGCTCGCCCTGCTCATGCGCTCCCTGCGACAGCTTGTAGATGACCTCGTCCCGGGTATAAAACCAGGCGTGGGATTCGTCGATCTGCCGCTTGAGTTCCTGCTTTCTCGCCAGAAGCTGTGGATAGGAATCGGCCAGTTCTCTGGCTTTTTCCATATAATCCGGTGTCCCAACAGAGGTCTGCGCCTCACCGGGATGTGTTTCTTCGCTCATGGTCAAGCCCTCCTTTCTGACCGATGTTCTGTATCACATGACTGCCGCAGCCGAGAGATTCTTTTTAGCAGCTTTTCTCTCGGCTCGTTCCCGTGCCTTTGCCCTGCCTCGCTCCCAGCGTTCAACATTGATATCTGCCTGCCGCTTTGCCTCCTGCATCAGGATTTCCGGGTCCAGTTCAGTCAAAGTCCGATACCACTTCGAGTGGAAGAATCGCTCCAGCTTCTTTTTGCTGGACCGGTGTTTCCATTCCTCCGGCTCCTGCACCAGCTTGAACAGTGCTTTCCGATAATCCTTGAATGCCTGCAAAACGATGGCGTTTGCCAGTTCTGCGTAGCACTCGGCATACTCAACATTTCCCATCGCCACTCTCCTTTGTGTCGTACCACGGCTTCACGAGCCGCTTGCCCTCAAGGCTGCAAGGATAGAGCTGGATGTCGTACCACGCCAGCTCATACATCTCATCCAGCAGACGGCGGTTGGGTTCCGGCAGGTTTGCGGCATACTGGATGAACGCCTCGATAAACCGGGACTGGCTCGTTTCATCCTTCATCTGCCGTGCATAAACCGCCTCAGCGAACCGAAAGCACTGTATCTTGTGCTGCTGAATCCAGTCGTACTTCCAAGTGATGGCTTTGAGGAGCGTTTTGCGGCTCTCATCCGACGTGACCTTGGGCATGGCCGCCTGCTGGCCCTTTTCTCGCAGACGGGTGTAGCGTTCCCACGCTCTGTCCTCACTGCTGAAAATCAGCCGACAGCGTAGTTCCTCCAGTCGGACGACATACATAAGCCGACTGATTTCATTTTCGTAGAGGTCTTTGACCAGAAAGTCAAAGTTCATTTTGAGGTCAGCGGTGCGGCGCACCGGATTGTCCCCCAGCAGCTCACAGAGCAAGCCGGGTTCCCGGATGGGACGGAACATCGCATACGGAATTGTGAAGCCAACTTCATCGTGCTTGGGCTTGGTTGCTGCCACCGGCTTGGTAGTTTTATAGCGGTAATCGCTGTGTTCAAGGCTCAGACCAGTATTGCGGTCTTTCTCGTTCAAAAACAAAATCTTATCCATTCTCATTCCTCCAGCCGTGCTTTGACGGCAGAAATCAGCTTTTCTTGTGTCATGTCTTTCTGTTCCAAGGCTGCCATCACATCCTCGTCCACTGTGTCCTTTGTGATGATGTGGTGGATGGTGACCACCTGTGTCTGGCCCTGCCGCCAGAGGCGGGCATTGGTCTGCTGGTAGAGTTCGAGACTCCATGTCAGACCGAACCAAATCAGGATGTGTCCGCCCTGTTGGATGTTCAGACCATGTCCAGCCGATGCCGGGTGGATCAGGGCAACCGGGATCTTGCCGGCATTCCAATCCTTGATGTCATCGCTGGTCTTGATGTCGCGCACCGGGATCTTGAGCTTCGTCAGATGGTTGATGATGCGCTCTCGGTCATGCTTGAACCAGTACGCCACCAGCACCGACTGGCCGTTGGCGGCTTCGATCAGGTCTTCCAGTGCTTCCAGCTTGTGGTCGTGCAGAACTCTCGCCTTGCCGTTTTCGTCATAGACCGCGCCATTGCTCATCTGCAACAATTTTCCAGTCAGCGATGCAGCATTGGCAGCATCTATATCCCCATCCTTCAAGGGGATCAGGAGGTCTTGCTTGAGCATATCGTAGAGCTTGCGCTCCTCGGAGTTCATTTCGACTTCGTACCGTGTCGGGATGCAGTCCGGCATATTCAGGTAGTCCAAAGCCTTCATGGAGATCGTAATGTCCGAGATGCGCTGGTAGATTAGTTCCTCAGCTCCCTCTTTGGGCTTGTACTGGAACACCACGCCGCTGGACGGATTCATGGACGCAGCCTTGAAATAGGCTTCACGGTAGCGTCCGATGAACTTACCCAAACGCTCTCCTCCATCCAGAATTCCGATCTCTGCCCAGAGATCCATAAGACCATTGGAGGACGGTGTGCCGGTCAGCCCGACCCACCGCTTCACATATGGACGGACTTTTCGCAGGAACTTAAACCGCTGGGACTGGTAGTTCTTGAACGAGGATAGCTCGTCAATGACCACCATGCTGAAGTCCCAGCGCATCCCATTCTTCTCATAATACTCCACCAGCCACTTGACGTTTTCACGGTTGACCACATAGATCATGGCCGGATGGTGGACGGCGGCAATGCGTGTCTTCACATCGCCCACGACGATTGAAATGTCCAGATTTTTCAGGTGATCCCACTTCTCGATCTCAGCCGGCCATGTGTCTCTTGCGACACGCAGCGGTGCGATGATGAGGACCTTGTTGACCTCGAATGTGTTCAGCATAAGGTCTTGGATTGCGGTCAGGGTAATGACGGTCTTGCCTTAACCCAGGCCCATATCCAGAAACAGAGCTGCAATGGGGTGAGTCTTGATATACTCAGTGCAAAACCGCTGATAATCATGGGGAATGAACTTCATTTTGGCATCACCTCACTTCCGACTCTGCGCCTTGTGTATTGCTCTGCGTCAACGCGACCGCCGGCATCTCCGGGATTTTCGCTCCAATGCCTTGTGGAATAGGTTCTCCGGGGTTCCATTGGAGCAAAGCATCAATGGCAGGCTGGATCTGCTCCGGGCGGTCTACGCAGAACACCGGAAAGCCCAGTGCTTCAAGCTGCTGCCGACGCTTGCGCTGCAACAGCCGCATCTGCTTGCCGGGAGCTTTCAGCTCCACAAATGCACACTTTCCGCCCAGCAGCAGAACCAGCCGATCCGGTACACCGTTCATGCTTTGGCTCGTAAACTTAAGGGCCTGCCCTCCGGCGGCCCTCACAGCTTCCACAAACTGGTGCTCGACCTCACTTTCCCTCACTCTGCTTCCCCTCCTCTGCCCGCCACACACCAGTGCGCGGACATTTCTTCTTTTTCTTTCTGCGTTCCTCCAGCAGCACATGACCGATGGCGGCATCTGCCGTAGGGTCGGCGTGGCCGCGGTTGTGCCTTCTTTCAGGCAGGCTTTCCTCTTTGTGTTCAACCCAGCGGACTGCCAGTGTCTCTTTTTCCACGCTGCTCACCTCACCGGTTGATTTCTTTCCACTGAGCCGGCTCCATGGTGGCGACTTGCCAGCCGATTCCCTCCAGTGCGGTGGCACGGTCATACGAGGCAACGTTCTGTGACGCTCTGGTGACCGCATTGGACAAGCCATAGAGCGACAGGTCACCGCCTTCGATGAGGTATTTGAGGATGCCCTCCTGCTCATCTGCGTTGATGCCGTAGCTTTGAGAAGTGAGCTGCACCACATCCTGCACCTTGCCGGTAATGGGGACCGCCATAGACTCCTGCAAGCGTCCGACCACCTGTGCGAAACGCGCCTCATCGATTGCAGCCATTGTGGTATCTCGGAGTTTCAAGAGGAACGCCTTGTCCTCGGCTTCCATCGTTTCGTCCGAATACAGCGTGAAACTGTCCTCCACCGCCTTTGCCTGACGTCCCACATGATGGCGGCGTTCGCCCATGTCACACACGGTCATGCCGTTCAAGCAGACCAGTCTGTAGATAAGCGGCTGGATGGACACAGCACCCAGCCCCACCTCAGAGTTGGAGATCATCACGCCAGCCTGTACGATGTCGCCCTTGCGGACTTCCATTTCCAGACGATGGTTTACCACCTTGAGGTACAGCCGATTTTCCGTCACCTCGCAGGACATAACCTCGTACTGGTCATTGCCTGCAAACAATGGCAGCACCGATGTGGCGATTTCCATGTTGTCGATACGGCGGTATCGCTCAGACAACAGCGCACGGGCGACCTGCCCGGAGCCGTAGTCCATAGACCGCACCATGTAGGAGCTGCTCCTGTCCGCAAACCAAGCGTTCACGTTCTCCGCCAGCAGTTCCGGTTTCTGGCTCTGCATCAGGTCGTAGTACTTGGCCGGGATGCCCAGCGCCGATGCCACCTGACGGTGGAACAGCGAGGTGGTGCCGAAGGTCATTTGCCGGTCTGTGGTCAGATGGTTCAGCTCGAAGGTGTGCCCATCTTCCCTGCGCCGGGCTGATGAAGTCCTGCTTTGCCTTGTTCTGGCGATCCAGTTCTACAAGGACTTCCTGCAAATTTCTGCCTGTTTTCATATGCTTTCCTTTCTATGGCGCATATTTATGCGCCGGCTTATACGCCCGTGTCCTTATGCCGTGTTTTGTAGTTCTCAGCTCTCTTACAGCTCTCGATGAATCATCTGGAGGATGATCTTGACCGCTCCCTGCATCCGGGTACGGTTCAGCCGAGTGTCGTGCAGGAGTGTGTCCAAAGCATCCACCTCTTCCCGGATGTCGTTCAGGACACCCCGGTAGTGATCTGCCAGTCTCTCGTTCTCCTGTTCCAGACGGTCAAACTCTTTTTCGTAGTCATCGATATCCGCTACATTCGTGTCGATGTACTCCTCGATCTCACGGGCCAGTTCCTCGCCGGCATAGTCGGACACGGCTTCCAGCAGATCCCTGATGCCAAAAGGTGTCAGGAGCTTTCCGTCCTTCATTTCAATGGCGTGCGGCATCTGGTCACCTCAATCTTTAAAGTAGTAGTCGCCCTTATACCCGGCGGCTGCCAGCGGAAGGCCATCGCACCAGTCAGGGTTAGCTGCCATGAGTCGGCAGATTTTCTCAACTGTGTACTTGCCCTTGGGGGCCTCAATGATGACCTCGTCATGGACGTGCGCCACGATGTTCAAGCCCTCATCCTCGATCCGAGCCATGGCTTCAGCCAGAATGTCACGGGCGATTGCCTGCGTCGCATTCTCGACCAGCCGACCAGAATAAGTCTCCTGCCGTGCCCACTTGTGGTTCTGACCCACACCTTCGTAGGTCAGGCTCATGCGTCCGAAGCGATTCGGCTGCTGTTTGGGCACGAGGTAAGCCAGCTTTCGACCGGAAGGCAGCACCATCCAGAGAGTTCCAGAAGAAAAGGCAAAACTGATCCTGCCGATATCCTGTCGTCCCCCGGTCTTGAAGGCTTGCATCGCAGCTTTCTCCACGTCCCACCAGTACTGCACGATCTTGGGGTTGGCTTCACGCCATGAGTCGATGATCTCCGGGAGCTCTTCTTCCTTCAGTCCCATCTGCAAGGCACCCATGCTGATGAGCGCACCGGAAGAACCGCCGTAGCCACAGGCCAGTGTTGCAATCTTCCCTTTCTGGCGCAGGTCACCGTTGATGCCGTGCTTGACCACCGGGACATGGAACATCTGGGAAGCTGTGGCGCAGTAAAGATCCTCGCCGTTTTTGAAGGCATCCAGCACCCACTGTTCCCCTGCTTCCCACGCAAGCACCCGGGCTTCGATGGCGGAGAAGTCCGCCACGATGAACTCGCATCCATTCCTCGGAATGAGCATGGTGCGGATGAGCTGGGAAAGGACATCCGGTGTGTTGCCGTAGATGCTCTCCACCATGTCAAAGCAGCCCATCTTCACAAGCGTTCTTGCCTCATCCAGCGTAGAGATGTGATTCTGCGGCAGATTCTGCAACTGGATGTTCCGGCCGGAGTAGCGTCCGGTACGGCTTGCGCCGTAGAACTGGAACAGTCCTCTGGCTCTGCCGTCCGGGCAGACACAGCGTTCCGCTGCCTGGTATTTCTTGACGGAGCTCTTTGCCATTTGAAGCCGGAGCTTCAGCATATCCATTGCCTCGGCATCCACGCCGTTCTTGTCCAACTCGCCAATCATCTCAGTGACATTCTTTTTGCCCAGCGTGTCCATGGAGATACCGCGCTCATCCAGCCAGGTCTTGAGCTGGGACACGGAATTCGGGTTCTCCAGCCCGGTCAACTCATACGCTTTCGTAGTCATGGCATCCGACAGGAGCAAATCGCAGGTGATGGCCTGCTGGACCAGCTTCGTGTCGATCCTTACGCCACGGTCGTTGATACGCTCATTCACCCTGTAGTGATGCCACTCCCGGTCAGGCATCGGGAAGCGTTTCAGACGCTTGTAGATGTCCACCTCTGTGTTAACGTCCTGAATGCAGTAGTACTTGAACTTCGCCCAATCTTCCGGCAGATGATGCGGAAGGTTTCGTGTGCGGCCACCGTTGCTTTTGGTCGGCTTGCAGGGCGCAGAAAACAGCTTGATGAGCCGTTTGCCCTCCTCGTCCTTTTGCTGCGTGGTTCTCAAGACTTCGCCGACGTCTTTCAGTGCCATGGGCAGGGTCAGCGATGCCGCCATGACCATGGTGCAGATCCAGTTGTTCGGCGACAGGAATGTGCCGGGTTTCAGATACTGGCCGGGATAGTGCTGCTGGAGATAGCGGGAGAAGCTCACACGCTCGAAAGCCGCATTGTGAGCGATCAGGGTCACATTGCTGTCCTTGAAATCATCCAGAAGCTCCTGCGGAAAGGAATCACCAGATGCGAGGTCTGCCAGCTTCGTTTCGCCAAAGCCGCTGCCCTCGTCCGTTGCCCAGGCAATCAGAAGGATCTCGAAGCTGGGGTCGGAAACATAGCGGTACAGACCGCATTTCTTGATGTCTGCCTCACAGTAGGTTTCAATGTCGATCAATGTCTCTTTCAAAGTTCATCACCTCGTTTTTTTTCCATGTAAAAAGGAGGGAGCCGAAGCTCCCTCCCGGTCGATGTGTACTTAGCGCAGGTAGTCGGGCAGTTCTTCACCGGAGTCATCGCCGAGGACTTCCTCGTCATCCTCCAGTGCATCGAAGTCTGCATCCGCAGAGGCACGACCAGACAGGCGGTCGCCATCCTTGACGAACTGGATGTTGCCCAGACCAGCCGCCACGCCACGATTGCCGTTGGCGTTGAAGGCGTAGAAGTTGACGCTGACATTGCAGTAGCAGCCGGAGTAGACCATCATGGGGTCGGTCACAGGCTGCACATGGCGGTCAACCACCTGCGGTGCGTCCTTGCTGGTCGCGTTCAGGAAGAAATGCTCCTGATAGTTTTCATCGTCCGGACGGTCGATGTCACCATCACGCAGGGGCATCTTGAGGTTAGGCGGAATCTTACCGCCCCACTTACGGGTCTTGCCATCCTCCTTGGCGGCCTCCACAGCTTTGTGGATCGCCAGCAGGGTTTTCTTGTCCGCCTTGGGGATCAGGCAGGAAACGGAATATTTCGCATCACCGCCGTTGATGCTCTTGGGCTCGAAGATGTTGGCAAAGGAAATGCGGCAAGGGATGACGACCTTGGTCGCGCTCATAGTCTTGTTTGCAGTAGCCATAGATTTGTAATCCTCCATTATGTTTTATTCGAGTGGTGTAAATTCGTCTGCGGCAGTACCGAGATCAACTGCCGGTCTGGGGTCTGAGTCCGGAACAAGTGCCAGCTTACCGGGCGGTTTCACGACATATTCACCCAGAACCTCCTGAAATTTCTTCTTGCCCATGAGCTTTTCAAACTCGGTCAAGGAAATCATCTCAGTCTTATAGATATCGGTATATCCAGCCTGTGTGGCAGCTCCCGCCACCGCTTTGGGGTCAAGGAACTGCCGCTTGCTGCGACCTTCCACCACCTTGTACCCATCCCAGCAGACACCGTGGTTGATAGCCTCGGAGCTGACATAGGCAAAGATGGCTTCGATCCATGACTCGATACGGTTCAGCGTAGGCAGCATCTTTTCGATGTCCGCCTTGGAAAGCAATGCCGGAGACTTGAAGGTCGGTGCTGTGGTGTCCGGGTCGTAGGATGCAGTAGCATCCGTTTCTTCCTGTTCATCTGCCAAAACGCCGGAATCCAGATCCAGGAATTCCGTTTTGACCAGCGCCAACGCCTCATCGGCGCAGGCTTTGCAGGAAGTACGGGCACGGCAGAACCGGCACCAGTCACCGGGAACCTGCTCGCCCTTGCCTTCAAATGCAAGTCTGGCTCTGGGGCGGACATAGTTTTCTGCCCAGTCCAGCAGCTCTTCCACACTGCATTCAAAGGTCGAGATGTTTTCCAGCCGGGGCTGGATGATGGTCATGGACACCTTGGTGATGCTATACAGATACCCATATGCGTGGTAAGCACCGAGAGCATAGAGCATCATCTGTGGGTTATGGTCGCAGCTGACAAACACGCCTTTTCCGTTTTTATAGTCCATGACATAGAGGGTGCCGTCTGCGATGATCACACAGTCGCCGGTACCGAATCCCTGCGGGACGAGATAACTGTAGTCCAGCCGTTCCTCCACCATGACCAACGGATGCGGGCAGGTTTCCTTTATGCGCTCGACTGTGGAGATGATGTACTCCGCATAGATGTCGGTATTGGCATCCATCTCATCGGTGTCGAACTCGGAAGTAGGCCGCCTCACACGCTCATGCAGATACTTGCGGAGCTTGTACTCGCCCAGCGCATGGGCGGCTGTTCCCTCCTCGGCGTACACCGAGGATTCATTGGGAAAATTCTGCTCCAACCGAGCCGATGGCGTACAGTTGAGCCATCTTTTCGAGCTGGATGCAGAGAGGATCGTGTGTACTTCGGGCATACGACACCTCCGTTACAGCTGGGAGATGTCTGCGAGGAACGCCTCGTACTTCGCTACCGGCAGTTCAGAAAGCTGACCCACGCCGTAGGTCTTCAGCAACTGACCGATTTTCTCGTTGTTGCTGCGCTTCTGCTTGATCTTCGCCACGATGACTGCCGTGATCTCATCCTTGGAGATGGTTACCGCAGGCTGTTCGGTTTCCGCCTTTTGGGTGGTGTCCAAATCAAAGGGCAAGTCATCTGCCGAGTCATCCGGGAAATCAGGAAGTTCCTCTTTCGCCTCCTCATCAGGGCTTTCTTCTGCCTGAGCTTCTTCGGTCGGCTCCTTGGGCGTCTCCTCCATCGTGGTCCGAGCGTCCTGTTCCTGTTTGCGAGGACGCTTCCCCGGTTTCTTACGAGGGTGAGGCACATCCTGTACCCTTGGTGCTGTGTCCACAGCAGGGAGCTTGGCCGGAGGGAGCCGTTTATCCTCGTCCTCCGCATCCTCAGAAGTGAGCTCCAGGAGTTCAATCTGCTCTGCCATGCCCTCGCACATCCGGGTCAGGCCGCGGAATACCTCCGTCAGCCCATCCACGATCTTCTTGAGGCCGGTCAGCATTTCACTCATCCTCGTCCACCTCATCCTCACCGTAGACAGAATCCAGATACTCAGCCTGAGCATCCAGAACCATCACGACGGCATCCTTGCACAGACCGGTCTTGGTGCAGATGGCGTCGATCATGGCCTCGATGTCGATATCCGGCTCCTCGTCCTGATCCTCGACACCATTGAAATAGGTGTTGCTGGTGCTGCGCTCATTCAGATGGATGTGGAGGTTCTCAACCTTCAGCATCACCGGGAGAATACGGCGCACTTCCGGGGCGCTGGTATTCTGGTTCTTATCGTTCATCATTGTGTTGCTCACTTTCCGCAGCCTTGAGCTGCATCTCCTGTTGACCGTCATCGGTCATGGTGTACTTCTGTGCAAGGCTCTTGACGAGCAGTTCTGCCACTCGCCCGGGTTCAGGAAGGGTATGCACAGGCTTCCCCAGTTCTTTCGCCTTGGCGATTTCCTGTGCCATGCCCTCCGACACCGTGTCGCCAAACACCCAAAGCTCATCTGCCTGTTCCAGCCATGACAGGCCAAACTGCATCCCGGCAGCACGTTCTGCTGCTACATCGTCCTTGAGAAAACGAGTGAAGTACAGATGTGGTGCCAGTGGTTGGATGCCCATCATAGCGAGGATGCGGCAGGCTTTGAGTGCCCGTTCGATATTGGACCGCTGTTCTGCCTTCCTGTCCGCCTCGGATACTGCGGTATGTCGGAACGGAGAGCAGACATAAACGGTCTTTGGGGCGGTGCTGCCGCCGGGCGGTCGCACCGGAGCCGGATTCTTTAAGGGATTGTTCTGGGGATTCTTGATGTTACTCATGGGGTGTAACCTCCCTGGATGTATTCGTGAGAGGAAGTCCTCTCATAAAGCGCACGATTTTTTGCCGTTTGGGAGGTACTTTCTTAAAAATTCTTTCTGATTTTTTTCAGAGCTCCCTCAAGGCAGTTCCCGACAGAACGGCGAGCAATACCAAGTTCCTCAGCAATCTCGTACTGGTTCAACCCCTTATAAAAGTAGAGCTGGACGACTTCCTGCTGACGCTCCGTGAGCTTGCTCATGGCAGCATACAGCTTCCGGAGTTCCTCGTCCGCCAGCATCTCAGCGTTTTCTGCCTCCATGAAGTCCACCATAGCGGCATCGCACCAATCCGTGCCATCGCAGGACAGAGCGAACTCCTCGTAGTCACGGCTGATCTTGCTGCGGTTATTCTCCAGCCGGCGTTCGCCCTCCATAACCAGGCGCACGGTCCACTCCGCATCCTCGAACACCTCAGCCGGGACGACCTCATAGGTACTATCGTTGAAATCATAGCGGTAGTCACCGCAACGGTTCACATCCAGCACGGTGTGTGCATCGTCTGCTTCGTAAACTGCGTAGCCGTTCGTGTATGCCGTGATCGTCGCACCGTTCACGGTTGCCCTTGCTGCCACCACCGGATTCGTCTCCATGAGCTGCTTATAGCCGGGAATCTTCTTCTCCGGCACCTTGTCCACGCAGTTCTTCAGCTCACGCAGAGAGATATGTGCGTTGACTGCCAAGTCCTCGACAACCTGTGTCACGCTCTCCACTGCCTGCGGTAACGGCTGGCGAATCTCCATTACGCCTACGCCGCCATAGATTGCAACTGCCCCGTTCATCATGTTAGTCATTTTCTTGTCCTTTCCCCCGGACTCTGGGAGGGAGAAGGATACCGATGACGGAAGCGGAGCAGGGCTCACATTCTGAGCCGGGACAGTCTGCAAAGCGCAAAAAGCCCGATTCCAGAAATGGGAGGTACACCCATAGACCGGCCTTTCTACCGCAGCAGACAGCATCTGCTGGCTGGTAAAACTCCGTTATGGTATCCTTCGCCTTCTCTAGAATCGGGCTTACGATATTATTTTTCGTTCTTGGGGCTTGTCCTTTCGGGTTCGTCCCTTGAACTGACTACATGATAGCTGAAGACCGTTCAAATCACCAGCTCACTAAGTGAGCTCTAAAAAGCAGCACATAAACCATCGATATTCCGTTCTTTTGTAAAGTTCAAGGTCATATTTGATGGCTTTACGCCACGGCTTTTCGCCTTTTTCTACCATTTAGAGCTCACTTTCTGAGCCCTAACCTCAGAAAAAATTTCAAAAAAAAGAGGCGACCAGACCGTTTTGTGGTCCAATCGCCCCATGGGTATTCTGTTGTAGGTATTTTAGCAGGCAGTTTTGAGTGGGGCGCATCCACAAGCTGCAAGATAGACGTTGACTTGCTCGATACCGTCTTTGTAATGGCCCGTCAGAATCATCTGATAGACCGTATTCCTTTGATTGTTAAAGTCCAGTGTGATTCCACACATTCTCAATAAATCACTGCTGACCATCGGCGGAAGCCGCAATGCCACCGAAATGGCAACGACTTGTTCTGCGCTTGCCTCCTGACCCGCACGTAGCCGCTTCACTGTGGACACAGAGAGTCCGGACTCAGACTCCATCTTCTCTACAGACATATCCCGGTCGTTCATCAGCAGCTTTAGAGCGTCTCCGAACTCAAGTTTTGCAATCATCTTCCGTATTGCCATGGACCACTGAACCTCTGCCATAAACTCATCTGGCGCAGCCATCCCCTGCTCAGCAGTATTCTGGCGGCAAACCGAGTTGACATTGACGGATGCCGCTTTGGTATCGGTATTCTTATGTACAGCGGATGCCACCTCGGTTCACCTCCTTCGCTGAAAATTTTAATAAAAAAAGACCGGAGCAAATTCAGATTTCAAGTTGCTTACGCATTACTTGTTTCTAAATTTACTCCGGTCTTATGTATTTCCGTTTCCGTACTCATTGACCGGATGTGTATTAGCCAGACATTTTATAGTCTTATCAGCAAGTAGACGCACTTCAACCTTACAGTAGTGTTTTAGTATTGAATTAAGGACCGTTTAGTTATAACTCCTCAATAATTGTGCGCTGACTGCCTCCAACAATCGCGGCACTCTACTAAAAACCTATGTAATGTCTCTTGCTGAGACGTCATTCAGAAGGATTCTTTTAACTGAACAACATGACTATCTTTGTCTGGTAATACACCTCCACGTTACAAATTATTATCTTTTCAATAGAGCCTTTCAGGCTATTATCACATCTATAATATAGCAGTCAAAACTCTATTTGTAAATAGGAGCAGCCACTTTTCATCGAAGCGACCAGAAACAAGCTGGAAAACTGTGTATTCTGCCAATTCCGGTCCTATAAACGCAAATAAGCCGGAATAGACTCCTAAAATCCGAAAAATTTTCAGATTGCTTTGAAGTCTACCCCGGCTTACTACGCATTCGAGCAGCACCAAACAGGCAGCAGTTTAGTTTTTGACTGACTCACACGGTTCTCCGATGAGCCAAGTGTTCTAATTCACATCCGCTTCTTCTCATTCTCGTCCTCAAACTTGAGGCAGGGTCCAACGCAGCACTGGGCTGCCAAATCATCTAAGTACTCATAGGCTTGTACCTTTCCATGCTCGACAATCCTATGCCGCCACTTGGGACAGTAAATCAGACCCTCTTTCTCTCAAATAGTCGTTCACCTCATCAACCGACCTCATATACATACAGCTAAGAACCATTAAATATGCTTGCTGCTCTCTGGTCGCAGCCAAGCTAAAACCTGCTTTTCCTATGAGCTTAAATGAAAGCCACGGTGGGAGGTGCATAGCAACACACAGTGCCACTACATTTTTCTCTGAATAGTGTTTGACCTTTCCGGTTCTGTAGCGGCCAATCGTTGACTCAGACACTTTTGATTCATAAGCCAGTGCCTCTTTCGTGAATCCAGAAAGTCTCATTACATAGCAAAGAGCCTTGGGGAAGCTGTTCGGCATATCATTTAGCACCTCAGCTTCCTTCTTTGCCCTTTCAATTTCAGGCAATGTTCCCTCTGGATCTATAATATGATAGTAGTTTCCGATTGCATCGAAGTGTTCTTTAGCACGGGAGAGCATTCAAATTCCTCCCACGTCCGAAACTACTCAAGGTAGCCTCAAACGTGGGCGGAACAGGCAGTGCGATGCTCATTGGGTCAAGTGATGTGCTCGCCAATGTTCGACTGCTGTTTTTTATCCTGCAAAGCCAAAGTGTGCGCAACTTTGCTGGAACTCTATTGCTTTTCATCTTCTTTAGGAGTTTGATGTACTTCCGCATCCGCTCCAACTCCGCAATTCTTTCATAAAGCCACTGGGAATGCGGATAGTCTTCAAGCGAGTTATCACCAGAATCCAACAACTGTTGAATTTCCTTGGTGATTCGGGTATTCATCCGATTCAATGTTGCTTTTGAAGCTTTTGTGATAGCCTCAATAAGCTTGTCCAGATTGAGCTCGAATTTCTCGCTATGACAAATGATGTGCATTTGTACACTCACCTGCCCTTTACAAGTAGTACGGTAAACCGTCATCTCTATTATATCACATTCCATCTTAAAACAAAATATGTCTCGTGGCCTTATCGCCTCGTCATCTTCTCCTTGACCTTGTCTGGCACATCGATCAGGCCAAATCGGTAGAACATCCCATAGATATACGACACACCCCGGATATCTCCCAGCGCCTTGGGTCGGTCCACCACCTCTCCGATTTTACCAATATTGTGATACGCCAGCATCACGGAACTCCATGCAAGGCTCTTGCTGCCCTCTCTACGGTCGATCCACAGTTCCTTGGTGAATTCATCTCCCCTGCCCTTTTTCAGCGTATATGTAAAGGACAAGCCGGACATCGTCTTGAACTTGTATCCCCGAAAAGCCACCACACACTTCCAGAGGTTCTCTTCGCATGGATTTTTCTTCAAGGCAGTGACGGCTCGGTAGTGGCGTTGCCGCTCTGCCCCGGCACTGATATTCTCTGCTTCAGCGTCTTCCGGGAAGTACACGCCTTTCTCATATGGCAGATAAGAGGTCACAGAGGGACGGGACAGATGCAGAGCAATCATGGTAGAGGACACGGCGGTCTTATAGTCCTGCGTGGTGCGGAAGGACTGGAACGTCTGCTGCACGGCATCGGCGATGTCTGACTGGTAGACTCCCGCCGTGATGAGGAGCTTGCGTACCTTAATGGGGTTCAAGGAGAGATCTTCGGCTATGGCTTGCAAGCTCATGTTGTTCTTGTAGAGAGCCACGGTAGCATCCATCAGGTCAGTCAGATTCTTCTCCGCACTGTACTCCGGCTTAACTAGCTTACGAACGGAGCTTTGTGTCTTAGCCACGGGATATTCCTCCTTTCTATTTTCGTCACAAACTATATAACGAATTCTAAAAATAGCCGTGTGAACTTCTAGAGTTCCGTGTCCACACGGCTAGTATGCTTACTTCAGCCTGGCTCTGTTCAACTTATCGTCATCAATTTCACGCCCAGATTCATTGACATAATGCCATTTTGCGATCTCAATGTTTAAATTTTCAATATCTTTCTTAACTTCAGTATCGGCCATATATTTGCTCATTTCTTTGTTTAGAAACTCATTGATTTTCCTCGCAAAATCAATATAATTGTTTACTCTGTAGGTGTCAATCAGCTCCGCTTTCTTTGATGACACATACAAATCACGATGTGAGTATATTTCCCCAAATAAGTCTGTGGATTTTGTCAGATGATGGATAACTTCAAAAAAATAAAAATCCCTAACATACGGCTTATCTGCTAAAGAATACTTCCCCATATAACTCTCGCAAATCAAAAGACCGTCACAGGCTATATTATCAAAACTATCAATCATTTTCTGTTTTGCTTCGTCAACAATATACTCTTCTCTGCCGGATTCCTTTCTTCGAATTCTTCGGAAACGAGCTATTTTATTGACTACACATGAAATAATGAAAAATAGTATAATCAGTCCAGCAATATACATAATCTTAAGTATGTTCTCTGTGCATTTTAGGTTATCACCAAACAAAGACACAATAAATATATCTACTAGACTTGCGGTAAAGTAGCCCAATAACTCTCCATGGTTATCTTGAATGCTACTTTCTATCTTCTGTAAATCTCTGTTCAAGTAGTACCTAAACAGCTCTAGATTTTTATGACTGTTTGGATCAAAATCATTACTCATGAATTATCTCCCACTTTAATGGTAATATCTTTCAATTCATCAGCTAAGTCAAGCACTTTTTGTCTTTCACCTTTGCGTGCCGCTTTGATTGCCTCAAACTGGTCTGGGATCAATATCTCTCTATATACAGTGCTGTTACACTTTTTCAAAAAAGAACTTACGTATTCCTCCTGCTCCGTCTCACGTAACTTGTTGATTATCTTTTTTATAATCGCAGCAGTTGTGTACGGAATTTTAAACCAATACCCGTTCCCATGTTTTACCTTTTTCCGTAGGATTTTCACTTGTCGTTTAGAAATTCCCAATGCATCAGATATATACACCACTCCTTTATGGTAATCGCTGTTTTTTGATTCTTTGTCTCCATACAGCCTACCAATAAGAGATAATGCTACAGCATAATTTAAATTGTAGTATTTGTATTTCATCCACCCACAGCCAAAATAATGTGGGCCAAAAGCCATAATATCATCAAAATCCAATTTAGATGCTTCTGCTAGAATAACGTTCTGTTCATTATCAGTATATCCAGCCATTTTAAGTTTATTCCTCGCCTTTCTATTGTATTCTGAAAAATAACACGACAAGATTCAATATAATATACCAGCTTTACTTCGACCGTTGTGAGCAACATCTCGTGTGGTCAAAATTCGACAATGCCGAGGAAAAATTCATCGAATGGAATGGCATAGAGCCAGAGGACGATGAAGATGAGGGGGATGACAGCTATAGTGGACTACTAAGCTATCCCCCTGGCCAGCCATGCTCCCACAGCCGCCACCCCCGAAATGTTAAAAATAAATTTCAATCTCTCCAGAACAGGTCTCTCATGTAGAAATTCTCCTAAACATCGTCCATGCAGCTATCGTAGCGGTTAGCGTTCATCCCTCTTGGCACGCCCTAAATCCGTAATTTTATAAACAGGCTCCCCAAGATCATTTTTCCTGACTTCAAAAATATACTTATTTTCGATGCATTTATCAATCAATTCTTCTGAAAAGTTCTTTGACATCAAAAATGACCGACTTGCCGATCCACCTCCAGCAGAAACCATCAAGAGAATCGAATAATAATTATTAGTCATGATGCTACCCTCTCAAAATTAAACAATACCGGCTCTGCATCTTAGCCACAATCACTTGTGTTGCCTGCCGCTCACCGCGTAGAGGTGTGCAAAGTTTCGAGCAGCAAAGCTGTGAGGTGCAAATCCTCACAGCCCAATATTTCTGAAAATTTCCGATTTTATATTACTCTTTTGCAAGTCGTTTTGCAATACACAAGCCAGCTAAAGTTCCCAGCGTGTTGAACAACACATCGTTGACATCTGCCATTCCACGTCCGGTCAAGTACTGTAGTGCTTCGCAGAACACGGACAATGCGAAGCCAATAGCGACTATCTTCTTGCCTTTCCGCTTCCACTGCCAGCTTGTTGTTCCATATGGCATATAGAGGATCAGGTTTAGCAAGTTGCCCGCCCATACGCCCGCATTCGGCCACAGCTTCAAATGAAGGCAGACACTCTCGTTGTACCCCAGCGCACGGCGCAACAGCGTGATATTGAGGATCAGATAGACACAGTATACCGGCGGGAGGCTGGGATGCTCTTTGCGGTTGTGCCATGCAATCGTACCCAACAGTGCCAAGAGGATGATTTCCGAGAGCGACAAGTTTGCAGATATGGCGTAGTGAATCTGGCTCAGTAGTTCTCTCAAACTCCGTAACCCCGGCTCTTGATGGTCTCCACAACTTCATCTACATATTTCTGGCAGGTGTCGTGGTCAGGAGCTTCCACCATAACGCGGACAACCGGCTCCGTGCCGGACTCACGCACGAGAATACGACCAGTGTCGCCCAGTGCCTCTGCCACTTTATTCACATCCACCTGCACAGCCTCATCAGCCTGTGCGGCCTTCTTGTCGGTCACACGGACATTTTCCAGAACCTGCGGGTAGATCTTCAGCGGCTCAGCCAGCTTGCTCATGGGGACCTTCTTTGCCAGCATGACCTCCATCATCTTCAGGCTGGTCAGGATACCATCACCGGTGCTGGCGTACTTGGAGAAGATGATATGACCACTCTGCTCGCCACCAATACGGCAGCCATTCTTGGCCATGTACTCATAGACGTACTTGTCACCCACTGCGGTCTTGGCGTAGCCGATGCCCTTCTCATCAAAGGCCTTATACAGGCCAAAGTTGGACATGACCGTGGTAACGACGGTATTGGTCAGCAGCTTGCCACGCTCCTTCATGTAGCAGCCGTAGATGTACAGAATATGGTCGCCAGTGATGACATTGCCCTTTTCATCCACACACAGGCAACGATCAGCATCGCCATCATAGGCAAAACCGATGTCCAGCCCCTTCTCTACCACGAACTTCTGCAGACCCTCGATGTGGGTAGAGCCAGCGTTGTTGTTGATGTTCGTACCGTTCGGCTTGTTGTTGATGACATAGGTATCTGCGCCCAGAGCATCGAACACAGACTTAGCGATGTTCCAGGAACTACCGTTGGCGCAGTCCAGACCAACCTTGACGCCCTTGAAGGAGTAGACGCCCAGAGAGATCAGGTAGCCCATGTAGCGGTTGCGGCCGGACACATAGTCCACTGTGCAGCCGATATGCTCCCGGTGGGCAAAGGGAAGCTCCGGCCAGTCCTTATCGAATACATGAAGCTTTCCGTCAATGTAATCCTCGACTAACAGCAAGATTTCCTCCGGCATCTTCTCGCCATAGCAGTCGATCAGCTTGATGCCGTTATCGTAGTAGGGATTATGGCTGGCAGAGATCATGATGCCGCAGTCGAAGTCATCCACACGGGCGATATAGGCCACGGACGGGGTGGTGGTGACGTGCAGCAGGTAGGCGTCTGCGCCGGAGGCGGTCAGACCTGCGACCAGGCTGTACTCAAACATATAGGAGCTGCGGCGGGTGTCCTTGCCAATGACGATACGAGCAGGCTCGTGGTCGTTGTTGCGCTCCCGGATCATATTGTAATACCAGCCGAGGAAGCGCCCCACCTTATAGGCATGGTCAGCGGTCAAAGTGATTCCAGCTTCACCACGGAAGCCATCGGTCCCAAAATATTTTCCCATTATTTAATTTCCTTTTCTCTTGGCTTTATTTTTACAACGCATTGACATAACTCCTGGAATTATTGCCCATGCAATATATATTAACTTTTTTTTCAAAGAAATTGGAACTTTTAAGCTAATCCAAAGTTGCTTTCTTAGATTACGAACGCAGGAATCATACAATTCCTGATATTCCTTTTCCATATTGCTATTCAAAAGTCCCCATGCAATCGTTAAATTGAATGCTCGCCTATGATAGTTCCATGCATCCAATATTGCCGGATTGGATTTTTTCCAATGCTCTTTTTGAATTTCCAGCGACTTGATTCCGCAGAGATTACTATTAACATTGAATTTTCTCATTGCCGAATTAGGATTGCTCACCTGATGATAAACACACTTTTCACCTACAGCAACCCTATCAACAAATTGAAGGCAGTCAATGTTAAACAACATCCCTTCACCATACCAAATCTTTTCATCAAAGAGAATATCGTTATCTCTCAGGAATGACATTTTATAAATTTTATTCCACACAGCAACAAAAATATCGCCCAAATATATCCATTCAATCGCTTTTTCAGCTTCCACAACATATTCTTTATCGCTAGAGTTCATGCTGTAATCTGAATAGTTATTTTTGTTCATGCCGATTTCACAATTATTTTTTTCAACGAGTTCTAATAAATATGAAATATAATTTGGCTCAACCCAATCATCTCCATCAATAAATGTCACATATTCACCCGTTGCAATTTTCAGTCCCGCATTTCTTGCGGATGAAACGCCGCCATTTTCTTTATGTATGCAGATTATTCTACTATCTCTCTTTGCGAGTTCATCAATGATTTGGGCTGAGTTATCTGGGGAACCATCATTGACCAGAATGATTTCCACATCTTTGTAGTCCTGATTCATAACAGATTCCACGGTCTTCAAAATAAATTTTTCTACATTATATACCGGTATAATAACGCTCACTCTTTTTTTCATGTCATACCTCTTTCTTTATAACGAATAGATTTGCGGGCTATAAACTCCTAACAAATTGTCAGATTTGATATTTAAGCCGTACAAATTTTAGATTATGAAGAACGAGGCCATTTGTAGCGAAGTTATATGAAGCTAATTTCCATTTAGTAATTTCAATTATCCAATTATATTCATACCAGTAATTATTTAATAGTTGCTTTGCCCCCCCCCGCACATATTTTGCTTTATGCAACAGAGTCTTTACAGTATCTTTTAAATACCTTTCCGGATAACATTTTCTTACAGCGTTTTTAAATTTGCATCCTTTGTTCAGTTCCCTAAAAAATGCTTCTCGTTGCTGTGGTTTTTGAGCTGGATGCTGTAACTGGTGGTTGTGTTCGATTGCTCTTTTCAATTCAACATCTTTAAGAACTAAATCCGACTGCTCTATAAGTTTCTTTCCCTTCTCGCTTTGACACAGTATCAAGGAAACACCTTTATCCTGAATTTTCTTTTCTAGTTCACTTCCCCATGAATCCCCAAGTGTGATGTCTCCTGCTCTACCAAGTTGCGCATAATTACATTGATAACAATTTTCTGTATACGATGTCGAATTCAAAAACGTCATCAAATAATTATCTGTTACTGTCGGAACAGCAAATTGCTTTCCATTTTGTTCTAGCTTAAAACTATTTTTTACTCGAAATTTTATCCTTTCAATATCTACCAGCTTAATATCATAGTCATCCAAAAATTTCTCCAGAATTTTAGGAGAAGGCGTTCCGTGACAAATCAAATCAATCGTATATAAATTATGATGATTTTTAGTATAATGTTTCGCAGCAGCAACCTGACATGGCAAACCAACAAAAAGAATCTTTTCCCCATCTTTAAGCCGCTCTAACACTTTTTTATAGATTCCCCCCGGGTTACTTTTCACATACTTTGAGCCAAGAAACTTGCCCACTTCTCCTTCTGTTTCAGCAAAGTCAAACTCAAATCGGCCCGAATGGAAAGTACAGCTACAAACAACGCCTCCGTTTCTAATAAAAGCGCGCTCTATTGCTGTAGCAAGTCCTCCAGACGATGATTCTTCTCGAATGTTCTCGTCTGCGGCCCATCCTTGATTCCAACAAATCGGCTTTACCAGCATTAGTTCGTGATTATTTTGACACGCTTTATGGCAAGCATTGCAATTAATGCATTTTTCCAAATCAATTATTGCATTATATTCTATCATCGAATCAACGACCTGTATTGCGCCTTTAGGACAAATATCAATGTATTCCATACACCCTGTGCATTTTCCTTTTTCACACACCGTAATCATATCATTGTTTCCCTTTTAATTTCAGCAATTTTTTTAACATCGGAGACCAAACATCCGAAAACGAATATATCGCAATCAGCATCAAAGCACATTGGAGCGTGAGCCCAAACAAATTGTCTACAAACATTAGGCATGCCGACAGAATCAGAATTGCGCTTCCAACTATAAATTCTTTATTTTTTATATTATATCGAATATATTTTCGTGTATGGAAGAGCCTAAACACAAATACAAGCATATAGCTAATACATGTGGCAATTGCCGCCCCATAAACACCAATCAACGGAATCAATGCTAAATTCATTACGATATTAAATATCGCGCCAAACATACCGGAAAAAAGATATCCAAAGCTATCCTTATGAACTGTGTAACTGGTTGCCATAAATGTGGCCAATGTCAAATACACACATCCAACTGTTAGAAAAGGTGTATATTTCCAAGCGACATAATACTCCTTTGCAACATATATACTCAGGAAAGGTTTCATAAAAGTAATCAGTCCGATGCCAATTAACATAACAATTCCGATTAATGTTCTAAAGATTTTGTTGTTATACTCATTTTCATCTTCTGTTCCTTCTTCCCGAATTGCAGAATAACTCCACGCCTGGTTAAAAATTGTTGTGAGCGTAGACACCAATGTTGGAAGTTTATATGAAACCGCATAGATGCCGTTAGCAGCAATTCCAACCATACTGGACACCATAACACGATCAGATGAATTCATAATCCACCACATAAACGAATTGGGGATTAGAACAATCGAATATCTGATCATTCGTTGCAGCAGTTTTTTATCAACTCCCGAAAAGGAAAATGATCGGTATCCTTTTCCCATTATTAAGGCATATGTTGCCGTAAGGATATTCGCAATAATGTATGCGTTTAAATATCCCTCAATTCCGCCCTTAAACACCACGAGGAACAATATATTCAGTGCTGCAATAAAGAAAGTGTGGAGAACATTTCCAATTGAATAATAGACAAGCAATTCCTTTCCGCGCAAATCACATAAATAAAGTTGGCTCGCCGCTAAAGAAATCACATAAAAATACACAAATACCGAATACTGTGAAATTCTGTTAAATGAATGACATATCGGAAAAATCACCAACCCAACAACCATTCCTATCAACAGAAGATTTGTCCCTATTTGTGTGATTTTATCCTTGTTTGCATCCTTATCAAGCGCAAACCGCATAACCGATTCACAGATGTTCAACGTAAGAACTGGAGCCGCAACTGTTCCAACTGTTGCAATCAAATCAACTACACCGTATTCTGTTGTTGTAAGGGCATTTGTATATAGTGGAATCAGGAAAAAAGAAATCAACTTTGATCCCAGATTCCCCAATGTAAAAATCATTGTGTTTTTTATCAAATAACTATTTCTGCTATTCCCCATGACTAGCCAATTTCTCCCGAATTATCAATGTTGTTTCATCAAATGCCTTGATGCCTTTTGGCTTTCTTTCTTTGCATAAATTTTCTCTCCACGAGTAGTATAATATTGGAAACGGTACCAGCAATCTTAAACACTTACGGAGAAAAAATCTGGATCACCAAGGACAGTGCACATGCAAACCTTTAACCTGCCTCACAATCCGGCTCGTTTCGTCAGGTCTAATTGAAAATGTCCATCAACACATAACCCCAATGCACAGCCATTTCATTTTATGTATTGCGTATATAAAAGTGAAAATTCGCTTGATTCGTCTGTTCAAAACGCCACTCATAGATTTTCTTTTAAATATTCCAAAGACTTTTTTCTTTCTGAACTTAAGATTTCGTCAATCTTCACCTTATCTAAATTTTTATCCAGGACAGCACCCAACTCCGAAATTTCTGTAACCACATGGTCTTTGATTTGCAGGCGTCTCGTCAAATCCCCAAGTTTGTTTCGGTTGCTTTCCCGAATTATAATTGCCAATCGCTTTCCAAATTTTGCACCAAAAAGAGCCCCATGAAAGGTATCTGTAATAATGCATTCCGCCTCCTGAAACGCTCGTAAAAGTTCAAATGGCTTTAGGGGCTTGTTCAAAGGAATCCATTCCTGCTCACCAAACGGGGCAATCATCTTTAAATTTCGCTTATCGCAATAATCTCTTATTGCTCGTATTTCTTCGGGTGAGCTAATTCGGTTGCTATATGCGTAGATGATACAATATCTTGCAGGCAGTTTATACTCCAACTTTGCCTGAGCAATCTCTGCTGTAAAATCACCAACTGCAACAGGATCCAAGTTGTATACAAACTCTTTCGAGGAAAGGTTCTGAATAAAATGGGCTGTATTTGTATCCCGAACCGAGATGGCTGAAAGTTTTCCAAGTGCTTCAGAAATCGCTTTTTTCAATTCTTCCGAAAGCATTTCTACCCTTGTAAAACCACAACTCGCCGCATAAGTTATAACATTATCGGCATTTTGTACATTGCCAAAAAGCTGCTGTGAAAATCCCCACTCAACTTTCTGCAAACAGTTAAAAACCTCATCGCTTCCAATCACACAATCATCATATTGTGTATCCGCATCAGATGTGTTCAACTCAGTAGAATTTCGGAACTCAGAAAAGATTTTTTTCATCCGAGTTTGTACAACTTTGCCTCTGATGCGCGCCACAAGTTTTTTGCAAGAATGCTGCTTCTGATTTTTACGTGCCGCATTTCTCGCAACATCCCTTTCTGCACACTGTAAGTTCAGTTTTTCATTTTTGCCCTTCTCGATGTCAGCAAAAAAGACTTCAAATCCAAGACTTTCAATCATCTTTTTCAACGAGTATGCCTGCAACACAGATCCGTAATTGTCAACCTGTTGCATCGATATTATTTCAACTTTTTTCATGTTTTTCCTCTTCTAGACAATTTATAAAATTGACATAATCAAATTGATCGATGCAGCGTTTTCCTGTGATGGAAATCGTCCTATATAGATTCTTTCTGCTTGCATCGTAGTTTTTCAAATAGACAGCACTCATTATGCCTTCCACCGGCTCCGGCACAAATACGACCTTATGCGCATAGGGCAAGGCGTCGAACCGCTTCAGCAGCTTGTACCCCCCCCCGCATAATTGGAGAGCATAACACCCATGTTGTTTTTGTCGATACGCTGTTTTCGCTCGTTCCATTTCTCAATAGCTTCGGCAAAGCTCTTATAGTGCATGAAGTAAATCTTTATCCCAAGAGCACCAACGCCGACCGGGTAGTCCTTCCCGCTGTCCTTCACTTCCTGAATGGGCGTGTCGATAAATTCGTCAAAATTCTCGAGTGCCTTCACGAAATCCTCCGGCGTCAGGAACAGATTGATGAATGGGCTCCGGAACTGCAGCCCCAGCCAATGATAAATAAATCCGCCTGCGCAGTTGCTACAAATCAAAGTCGGCGTTGTATTGTTCAGCCGCTCTCGATTTTTTGCATTGATTTTGTCATGCAGGAAGTTCAAGACTCTCTTCTGAATCCCCATAGAAAACACCTCACAATACAATTCCAAACAATCTATATGCCAGTTTAACATCCAGCATGGCCACACGTGTGAGTGCCTTTCCCTTCTTTGACACCGGTGCGTTCAGATACGATTTTCCATAGTTCCGGTAAAGCTGTTGGAATTCGTCCAGCACCGCTTTATTTTTATATCCCGCTTTTGCCATCAGCATCAGGCATTGGTTGCAGGCATAGACAATGCCAGTCTCCGCCTCTTTTTGCAGGCTGGGATAATGCGCAAAAACAAAGGCAAGCTGCTCTTTTTTTCCCTGTATGCTGTCCAACCGCTTCTCCGAAAATCCGCTTGTCGTGATACTGTTTGGGCTTTTCCGATAAAGATAGCCCACTTGGGTAGTCGCTACAATACGGGATGCCTTATCTACTACTTTATAGGTCGTAAAGACATCTTCATGGTATTTCCCGACCGGGTAGCTGACATCGTCAAACAGCTCACGCCGGTAGACTTTTGCCCATGCAGTCGTACCGATTTCAGAGCCGAGCAGAAACTTCTGCATCTGCTGTATCGGGTCATCATAGACATTGACCTTTGCGATATCATCAGGCAAAGGGACCTCTGCCCACTGCGCATCTGCTTCACAGCGCACATTAGAAAATGCGATAAAATCAGCTTGATAATGTTCTGCCAGCTCCAATGCCGTGCTGATAAAGCCCGGAGCAAGCATGTCGTCACTGTCAACAAAGGTGATAAAATCGCCTTTTGCAGCTTCGATTCCGGTGTTCCGTGCCGCCGACAGCCCAGCGTTTTCCTGATGGATGACCTTCACACAGCTGTATTCTGCTGCATACCGGTCACACAGTGTGCCACTGTTATCCGTAGAGCCATCGTCTATCAGAATGACTTCCATATCGCTGATGTTCTGTGCCAAAATGGACCTCATACAGTCAGCCAGATATTTTGACACATTATAAACAGGGACAACAACGCTAACCATATTTATCCATCTCCTTTATGCCCAGAAAGGCAAATATGCATATTGTGCCGTTGAAGCCGCTTTCAAAAATAGAACTATCATTCCTGCAACTACTCCCGTTGTATATATACTTTTTGTTGCTCCACTCCAAAGCCCACAGGATTTGGAAAATAATAATATAAGGAATGGTTGAAAAAGCATTGACAAACGCTGTGCGCCATCAAACGACAATCCTATAATATTAATGCTGACATAACACAGTGAAAAAAGCATGACTTCAAAATCTATGTGATGCTCCTTTTTACTCCAATCCAATCGGAACGCAGAGAGTAAAATAATTGCAAGCACAATAACCCAAACAATAACAATACCGTTTGCCTCATTGATTTTCCATCGTCCATTACCATACCGCACTGCATAAATGGGAAACCATCGAAGAATAATTGGAAGAAATGCGGCTCCGACAACTCCAACCACCATCATTACTATGGTACTGATGATAATAGACTTTCTTCCCGCTGGTATTTTTTCGAAGATAACCGCCAAAAAAAAGACACAACAAGATACATGAAATGTGCAAGCGAGAAGCACGCCAATGACAAATCTTTTCCAATTTCCTTTTTTTAATTCTACCCACGCAATGCAGCAAAGACCAACACCAATTCCCTGCCGCAAAACATTAATTGAGAGAAGATATGAACCAACAGCCAAAAACGAAAAGACCGAAACAATCACGTTGCCTTCTATATAAGTGCTTGCTAATTTGTAGATGCCGTATACAAAAATACCAGCGCACAACGCTATGAAGAGTTGTGTGGAGACCATTAAATCGCCACAAATTTTTTCAAGAATCATAAATCCTTTTTCTGTGGTAAAAAAATGATGATCCCATTCACCTTTAATGAGGCCTTCCCAACTCATCTCTCGAACCGCCTCATAGTATTTTATGTAACTGACAGTATCTACTCCAACCGTTTTATTTCGCAGGGCTGACAACAAAAAAATAGCCAGAAAAGACATAAACACGAAGAAATTCGAGCATTCGCTTTTCACATTTCCAACAGTGTATAGCACTGTTCCTTTTTTTGTTACACACCAAAGTAACAATATATAAACAATAAGAATTACGTACGCACTCATACTGGTGTTTTAACGCCTTTCTGTTTTTTTGCGTTTTTTAAATAAACCTCTTCGATTTTCTCAAAGCACTGATTCAGCTCATACGTCTCGCAGACAAACTTCCGTCCGGCTTGGCCAAACTCATGCCGCTTATCTGCATCCATATACATTTCAAACATGGCCTGTGCCAGCTCCTGCGGGTGCTTGCGCGGGACCACAACGCTGGTTTTTCCCGGCACAGTTGCTTCCATCAGTCCCGGAATATCACTGATGATAACAGGCGTACAGCACGCCTGCGCCTCAACCGCCGAAACGCCAAACGACTCCGACTCCGACTCCGACGGGAGTATACCACAATCCATGCTCGCCCATGCAAGAGCCGCCTGTTCCTGCGGAATGAACCCTATCCAATTTGTGATATTCTCGATGCCAAGCTCTTTTGCAAGGGCTTTATATTCGTTTTCCTGCGGTCCCTTTCCTGCGATTCGGAGCTGTACCGGCACTTCCGGGTGCTGCTTTTTCAGCAATGCAGTTGCCCGGAGCAATGTTGCAATGCCATATTTGTCCGAAAGCGATTTCACTGTACCGATGACATAATCCCGGCCGTTCTTGGTGTTGACAGCATCATACCTTTTCCCCGGTGTCTTATCCGGTGAAAACAACTCACAGTCCACGCCAAACGGTGTGATAGTAAATGGTTTTCGGGTATACTGAGATGCTTCTTTTGCCATTGCCTTACTTGTGGAGAGAAGATAAGCTGCTCTGTTCAGGCTGAACTGGAGCATCATCCGGTGAAGGATACTCTTCTTGGGAAAATCGTATACATCCGACCCCCACACGGACAGATAGTAAGGCGGAAGACCGGCCAGTGCGGCAACGGTTCCATAGCTGGTTGCATAGTGTGCATTGATCACATCCGGCTTTATTTCATTTACGATTTCGTGAACTTTTCTTGCCTGAAACAGATATTTGAGCTTTTGCGCGTCACTTCCGCGCACGCCTGCACCGCTGTTGATATAATGAACTGTGCAGCCCTCTATTTCACCTTCTGTAAAAGAGATCGCATCGACCTGGTGCCCACGATTCCGGAACCAGTGGCACCATTTTTGGGTATGATAATTATTTGCGGGCGCAATAAAACATATTTTCATGGGTTTGATTCCTCAGTTTTTACAGAGTCCGAACCAGCACATCTGCAATTCTCTCACACGCATGACCGTCGCCATACGGGTTGCTTGCTTTGCTCATTGCATCATACTCTTCTTTGTCGGAAAGCAGACGACTGAATTCGTTATAAATGGTTTTTTCTTCGGTGCCGACCAGTTTCAAGGTTCCCGCTGCAATGCCTTCTGGACGTTCCGTCGTGTCACGCATAACGAGAACCGGCTTGCCGAGAGACGGCGCCTCCTCCTGAATTCCACCAGAGTCAGTGAGAATCAGGTAACTACGGCTCAGGAAGTTATGGAAATCCAAAACATCCAGTGGTTCGATAATGTGGATGCGGTCATCGCCACCAAGGAACTCATCTGCAATTTCACGCACAACCGGGTTCATGTGGATTGGATAAACTGCCTTCACATCCGGATGCTCATCCATCACATGGCGAATTGCCTTGAACATATGACGCATCGGCTCTCCAAGGTTTTCGCGGCGATGTGCAGTAATCATAATCAGACGGCTACCCTTTGCCCATTCCAGCTCAGGGTGAGAGTAGCTCTCACGCACAGTGGTTTTCAGCGCATCAATTGCCGTATTACCGGTAACATAGATGCTATCCGGATTTTTGCCTTCCTTCAGCAGATTCTGTTTAGAAAGTTCAGTGGGGGCAAAGTTAAACTTGCTGATGATGGAAACAGCCTGACGGTTGAATTCTTCCGGGTACGGGCTATAAATATTGTAAGTACGCAGACCAGCCTCAACGTGACCAACAGGAATCTGCAAATAGAAGCAGGCCAACGCAGTCACAAAAGTCGTAGAAGTGTCGCCGTGAACCAGAACGACATCAGGTTTTTCTTTTTCCAAAACTTCCTTGATGCGATTCAAAATATTGGTAGTTACATCGAACAGAGTCTGCTTGTCCTTCATAATAGACAGATCGTAGTCAGGCGTGACATCAAAGGCTTCAAGAACCATATCAAGCATTTGGCGGTGCTGTCCTGTCACACATACCACGGTCTGCAGTTCTTTCCGCTTCTTCAGCTCATTGACAAGCGGGCACATTTTGATTGCTTCCGGTCTGGTACCGAAAACGAGCATTACTTTTTTCATAATATATAGTCTCCAAAAGAAAAGGCTGTGCAGAATTTGATCTGCCCTTTCTGCACAGCACTTCTCATCATATTTTAAATGTGATACACGCCCGGCAGATCAATGATATTATGGCAATCCAGGACTACCTTGCCAGACAGCTTGTCCACATTCTCGCGGATTTCGGTGTGCTTAACCATGACGACAACCATATCAACATCTGCAAGGAAAGTGTCTAGATCATGATACTGATTCTTGACCACATCCTTTGTAATAAACGGGTCGTAAACCTTCAAACCGGTTGCCAAATGGCGTTCCTGGCTCTCCAGCAACTGCAGCGTGGGGGACTCACGCATATCATCCACATTCTCTTTGTAGGTCAAGCCATAGAGACCAACGCGGCTCACATCCGTAAGACCCTTTTCCTTCATGATCTCATAGATACGGTTCAGCACGAAGTCCGGCATACCGTCATTGGTCTTCATGGACTCGTCAATGACCTTTGCCAGAGACGGATAGTCACCAACAAGGAACCAAGGATCAACGCTGATGCAGTGACCACCAACACCGGGACCCGGCTGCAGGATGTTTACGCGAGGATGCATATTGCAAATCTTGATGATCTCATAGACATCCATATTGTCGTGACGGCAGATTTTTGCCAGTTCGTTTGCAAAGGCGATGTTGACCGCACGGAAGGTATTCTCAACAACCTTAGTCATCTCTGCAGTACGGATATCTGTCACAACAATCTCGCCCTGGCAGAAAGAAGAATACAGAGTCTTCACCTTCTCACCAATCGCCTTATCATCAGCACCAATCGTGCGGTTATTGTGCAGCAGCTCGTAAACCATGTTGCCGGGGATGATACGCTCCGGAGCATGGACGAGATTGATATCCTCACCAATCTTGAAACCATTCTCTTCAATCACCGGGCGAACATACTTGTCGATGGTTCCCGGAGAAACAGTGGACTCGATAACCACGGTAGCCCCCTTCGGGCAGACACGCATAACGTCTTTAACAGCCTCAACAACGTAGCAGGCATCAACCTTCTTGCTGAACTTATCATACGGTGTAGGAACAGACACGATGTAAGTATCGGTGACCTGATATTCGGTAGTAAACTTGATACCGGCATTCAAAGCATTCTGGAACAGTTCATCCAGTCCCTTTTCCTTGAAAGTGGTTTTACCTGCATTCAAGGTAGCAACCAGCTCCTTATTATAGTCAGTACCGATAACCTCTACGCCGTGAGATGCCATCATCAAAGCAGTAGGCAAACCAATGTAACCCAGACCAATTACGTTAACCATTATTCTTTCCTCCGTCATTAGTTCAGCAATTCGTGCAACCGCTTTTCAAAAGCAATCGCAATCTGTTGCCGCGAATATTTTTCATGCATCAATTTTCTTGCTTCAGTGCGATGCTCACTGTATTTAGAATAGTTCTCGACCATTTCATCGAAAACTCCCGCAAGCTGTTCCGTATGATCCGGAGAGACACATCTGCCCATCTCCGATTCGTTTACAATGTCACAAGAGTCACCTTCTGCGACAAGCAACACAGGACAACCAATTCCGAGTGCTTCATACACCTTTGTTGGAATGCTGTCCTTCATATTAGAGTTCTTCAAAGGGATAAAACTCATCTTCGCATATGACAGAAGCGTAAACACCTTCTCATGCGGAAGCACTCCGCAGAAACGGACATTATCAAGCCCGCGCTCCTTTGCCTGCTGCTCCAGCACATCCTTTTCTGCGCCTTTACCAAAGAGCAAGAACTGGACTTCCTTATGCTTTGATTGCTCTGCCATATCCAACAGTGCTCCTAAGCCCTGCGCTAAGCCAATATTACCAACATAAACGCAGGTAAACTTCTTATCGAGTTCATATTGAGCAATCAAATCATTATCAATGGTACTGTTCTCAACACTCTCGTCAAAACCATTGCCGACAAGTTTCACCTTGTCCACATGAGCCTCTCCACCCTTAGCACCGCCAACTGAAATCACATGACCTTTGATTTTTTCAACTTTGCCAGGGGAAACGGTAGTCACCCAATCCGCATGCTTGTACATGAAGCGAGTAATCGTTCTGAACACTTTGCAATAGATGCTACCCTCTGTAAAGCTGCCCATTTCAAGTGCCACGTCCGGCCAGATATCGCGCACATCATATACCAGTTTTGCACCCTTACACTTTGCGATAATCCATCCGGGAATGCTTACCAGTGGAGGTGGCGAAGTCGTGATAACCACATCTACCTTGCCCGCCTTCATAGCAGTAAAAATGGATGTGATGCCAAAACTGAGGTTGTTAAGCATTCGCATTACTGTTGTTTTCTTTTTCATGCGAATTGCCGGAGAATAGAGAATTTTCTCTCTTCGTGGCTCAATTTTTCCATTTCCCTTATTCGTGGAACTTGCTATCACCACAACCTCATCGCCTTGGTCGATGAAGGCATCGGCCATGGTGCGCATTCTATATGAACACGCCTGAGCTGTGGGATAGTATTCATCTGTGTGAATCAAAATCCTCATATATGTACAACCTCTTCTTTTCTGTCTTCCTCAAATAAACTTGTGCGCTTCACGCGCGTGTTATGTAGACTGCGGTGTGTACACCACAACTACTATTGGCCTATGACTATGTGTACACATCGCCTCTATCGGTGATTTTCAACCCCTTTGCTATGGAAAGACCTTTGTTTATTCCTGATGTCACGTTCTCGAAAAATCATTGTAGCATCAACACTTTTCTGTGTTTTCTACGTTCATATCATCTCGGTGGACTCTGGCATAAACTCAACCTGCTGTAACAACCATCTGTGAGCCTTATTTCCGGCTCATCGTCCCGCAACAGTAACCGCTTCGTTTATGCCCGACTCCACAGAACCCATAAATATGCCGTAGTATCAATACTTTTCGATGTTTTTCTCATTCTTTCCGCTTCTGTGAACTCTGGTATAAACATCTCTTTACCGTAGCGTCCTAATGAGCAGCACATTCTTATCTTCAAGACCGATTTCAGTCTCAGATGATATTTTCATCGTCCTGCAAGGCTCGCAGAATGATATTGTCATCGAAAGACCTATGTTTATGCCTGATGTCACTTTTCTCGGATTTTCGCTCGCTTTTTGTCTATATTGCTATAAAGCCAAGCAGTCCAGCCGTTATTTTTTGCCACTCATGGCAGTCGTCTGCCCCTCGCTGACACCCTCGGTGGACTCTGGCATAAACAGGATCTTCACGGTTGCCAGCATAATTTTCAGATCCTCGATCAGGCTGGGATGGGCAATATACATCAAATCCATCTGCAGCTTATCGTAGGGGGTGGTGTTATACTTGCCATACACCTGCGCATAACCGGTCAAACCAGCCTTTGCCTGAAGCCGCAGCGCAAACTCCGGCATTTCCTCGCAGTACTGCGCAGCGATCTCCGGGCGCTCCGGGCGGGGGCCAACAACAGACAGATCACCCTTCAGGATGTTCAGCAACTGAGGCAGCTCGTCCAGACGGCAGGCGCGGATAATGTGACCGACCTTTGTAATACGGTCATCCTTGTCGCCGGTAGAAAGACGTGCCACGCCATCCTTTTCTGCATCCACGCGCATGGAGCGGAACTTCAAAATCTCAAACTGCTTGCCGTCCTTGGTCAGACGCACCTGCTTATAGAAGGCGGGGCCACCATCGGATTTGACCGCAATGGCTGTGATCAGGAGCAGCGGGCTCAAGATGATCAGTGCCAGCAGTGAGATCACAATGTCCATTGCGCGCTTGATGAACAAGAACTCCGGGCTTGCCATGTAACGACCGACACGCAGCATCGGCAGATGGAACATATGCATCGGCCAAGCGCCACTCATAATAACGTCGCCAACGCGGGGAATGACGAACATATTGATGCCCTTCCCTACGCAGTGCTTCAGGATAATATTTCGCTCATGGCTGTGGACGCCGCTGACAAAAACAGTCTCCATGCCATCCAGAATGCTCAGGTCTGCCAAGCACTCCGACACGCTCAGGGTAACCTGCACGTCGTATTTCTGGCTCAGGCCATACTCGTTGATGAGCTTTTCCATACCGTGTCGCACATCGTAGACCACCGCGGTCTTCTGCGGCGGGAAGGTCTTGTAGTACCATTTATGTGCGCAGGATGCCCAGATCGCGGCCATCACCAGCTGTCCCACGATTGCCGCAATACCCGGCAACAGGTTGCAGAGCTTTGCGGACATCAAGCAGATCACGATGTACAAAATACCATCGGTTGCCATAGCGCCAAGGATCTGGCCATACACAAGCTCTGAGACCCGCTGCATCGACATCCAGAACGCATCGTAGATTTTACCGAGTACAATGTACAGGATAAAAAACAGGCCTAAAATCGCAAAATGACCCTTCCATGCCAGATTTGCATAGGTCTGGTGCGAGTAGTACAGGAACCAGCAGGCCGCAAACGGCAGCTCGATCATCAGAACATTCAGGATCTTCACGACCCTCAACATCACATCATGCTGAAACTTTGACATAATCCTCTCCAATAACTCCTTTAGATTTTCTTTTTACGACTCACGTAACTTCTCCGACCCAAATTGCAGCAAGTGCTTTGGATCGCGCTATCAACTACACAAACCGATATCTTCCCCCGTTTTGTGGTTAGCTGAAACATTCAGTTTTTCGCTTTCCCTATGAGGTCCTTGTGCCAACTCCAACCGGCGCGGTCTCGAATCCGCTTTCTCCCACCGCATCCCGATCTCATCAAGCTTTGCAATACGCTCCTCTGTCAGCACAGCGCAGCTTTTTTCAGGATTCTGGCGGGTATACCGCTGCCGCTTGACCCAAGTTCCGAGGTTGTAACCGCCCGGTGACACATATTCTGCCGGGACGTTCAGATTGCCGTGGGCATCAAAGTAGCACTTCGCCTCCTGATACCCTTCGTTCCACTGGCGGTCATTGCGGTTGCCCCAGTACATCCCGATTCTGTTGAGCCGCTCGACTTGTTCGTCCGTCAGTTTTCCTTTCGGGTACGCCCATTGCTGGCTTGCAACCCACTGTCCCAGTCGTTCACCAGCCGCTGTCACATAGGAGCGCGGAATATTCAGGTTGCCGTTTTCCTCATAGTAGGCGGCAGCCAGCGCATAAGCCTTTTCCCATTTGGTATCGAAAATGTTCCACACCATGCCGATCTCATCAAGCTGTGCGATGCGTTCTTCCTTTAAGCGTCCGTTCAGCTTCTGCTGCCGAGTCTTGATGATCCACTGTCCCAAGGGATAGCCGTCCGGGTCGGTGTATTTGCCGGGCACCATCAGGTTCCCATAGGTGTCGTGGTATTTCTTTGCAACCTCAAATCCATGCTGCCACGCAATTTCCTTCCGGTTGCCCCAGACCATCCCGATGCTGTCCAGCCGTGCGATCTGCTGCTCGGTCAGATTGCCTTGAATTTGTCCCTCACGCACCCGGCGCTGGGTGACCAGCCACACCCCAAGGCTCAGACCGCCGGGCGTGGTGTACAGTTTCGGAACGTTCAGGTTGCCGTGCTCTGCGTAGTAAATGCTCGCCTCAGAGAAGTAGTGCTCCCAACCGGAAGAAAGGCTTGCCTGCAGCTGCTCAAACAGCACCCGACAGTCGTGCACCTGCTCGATGACCTCGAACCGCTCGGTCACGATCTTATCGCCCTCGCCGTTGGCATACAGACGATGGACTGCTTCCTGCATCTCGCTTTGCAGACCGGAAATGCTGGTCAAGCCCTCGAAGTTGTTGACTACATCCAGAATTAGCGGGGCTGCGGTATCTCCAGCAGTTAGAGCGCGTCCGATCTGCTGCTTGTAGATGATGGGCGAAATGGTAGGTCGGAACAGGATGACCCCGGAAATACCTTCCACATGGACGCCCTCGTTGAGCATATCGATGCAGAACAGCAGCTTCAGCCGGTTGGTCGTATCCGTCTTGAAGTCCGCAAACGCCTTGTCCGTATTCGGATCATCCGAGTAAGCCTCGTATACCACCACGTCCGGGTTGACCCCGGCGAACCACTCCGGCACATGGGACACCATCTCGTCCATGTGCTCCTTGTTGGCGCAGAACACGATGTACTTGCCGGACTTATTCGTGATATGATGGGCAAAGACCCTGTCCAACCCGTCTGCCTGCTCTAATGCCCGGCGGAGCGCGTCCAGATATTTCTGATTCACATCCTGAATGCCCGGTGCCCGCAGGTTGTCCACCCGTGCCTGATACTTTGCGAGGGCTTTCTGGTACTGATAAACCGTGGTCACATATTTCGGGGCAGGCAAAATCCCCCTGACGACTGCTTCGCCAAGGGTCATGTTGCTCGCAACACGGCTATCGAAAAGTTCTTCGGCCATATCGCGGTTATTATCCAGATATCGGATGTTTGTTGCTGTCAACCCCAGCAGTTTCGCGTCCGGGCATAACTTTAATAAAGCCATCGTGCTTTCGCCCCAACATTCAGCACCGGCACGGTGGAATTCATCGAGTATAATATAGGCAGGCTTCTGCGCTGCTATTTCGTCCAGCTGCGCTTGCGTGCAGCACATCAGTTTGGCATAGGTATAAAAGTGAACGTTTGCCAGCGGAAAATCCGGGTCGTTCCTTTTCAGGCTCTCCAGCTGGGTCTTAAAGATATATTCACTGGGAGAAAGCCAGATCACGACCTTCTCCGGGTTGTCCTCGATCAGCTTGAACGCAATGTAGCTCTTTCCGGTGCCGGTCGGGTGGACAATAGCAGCTTTGCCGTACTGCTCCATCATCCGGACTGCCGCATGATATGCTTTCTCGTTGTGCTCAAACAGGCGCAATGCCACCTTGTTCACCCCTTCCCGCAATAAAGGGGTATCCTCCACAGTGATAATGGAGGATACCGATCTTTCGACATCGTTGTTTGAATTCTTCTCTTATTTTATCATGGTTATATCTGGGAATCAATAGAAATCCTTACAAATGCATCCCACCTGACCTTAGAAAAAACCTCGCAGAAGCTAAAAGTTTTTTGCACATTGCCCAGTTCTGCATGAAAAATCCAGCAAAAAACGAAGGTGGACAGAATAAGTGGTCAGAAGGGTGTCCAAGACGCAGGAGGAAACAGAAATGGCACGACGGGGAGAAAACATTCACAAACGCAAGGATGGCCGGTGGGAAGGCCGCTACATCAAAGCGCGTACACCGGAGGGGAAAATCCAGTGGGGCTACGTCTATGGCACGGTCTATGCTGAGGTCAAACGTGTGCTGATTCAAAAGAAAGCAGAGGCAGACTTCTACAATCTAAAGAGAACCGACCTGACCTTTGAAGCACTGGCTGAGGTATGGCTGCACTCCCAGCGGAATGCCGTAAAAGAATCCACCTATGCGCATTACTCGTACACGCTGCACAAATATCTTCTTCCGGTTTTGAGTAAAGTGCCAGTTGCATCTCTTGAGGAAAGTTTTCTGGAACAGGCTATGCAGCAGATCATTGCGCCGATAGATGCCGCACACAAGCCGCTGGGGAACTCCTCTGCCCGGGAATGCCTCTCCATGCTGCGCCGTATCTGCAAATATGCCGCGCACTTGCGCCTGATCCGTCCGATGGAGCTAGAAGTAGCGCTGCCAAAAACCATCGACAAAATTTCTGTACCCCTCTCCCCGGCGGAGCAGCAGCGGCTTTATCAGTATGTACAGGAGAACCCAACGCCCCGCAAAATTGGCTTATTATTAGGGGTGGAATTGGGGCTGCGTATTGGCGAGATCTGCGGCTTACAGTGGGGCGATTTCGACCTGAAACTCGGAACGCTGAAAATCAACCGGACGGTCTGCCGAATTTCCTGTGAAAATGGGCATACAAAGGTGGTCATCCAAACGCCTAAAACCCGCACCTCCCGCCGGGAAATTCCAATCCCAAAGCAGCTGCTTATTATGCTGAAAAAGCTGCGCGGATGTGTCAGCAATGCTGCATGGTTTCTGTCCGGCAACGAGTCCAAGCCCACCGAGCCCCGCTGCTACCGAAAAAGCATCAAATCATATCTGAAACAGGCAACTGTCCGGCAGGTACGTCCGCACGCGCTGCGCCATACCTTTGCAACGACCTGTCTGCAGGCGGGGTGCGATGTAAAGACCCTCAGCGAATTGTTAGGACACGCTAACGCCAACATCACCTTGCAGCGCTATGTGCACTCTGACCTGACCCGAAAGCGCCGGGAGATGAACCGAATTTTCTCCCATCAGGTGTCCATGAGGGGCAGGGATGTGCTAAATATAACGTAATACCGCACGATTTCCGCGTCGTTCCTCCATTATCACTATGGAGGATACTTTTTTTAAATATATTCTTTGCCATTACGCGGCTGCACATTCTCTGTATCATAAAATACTTTTGCATCATACGCAGATGCGTATGCATAACTGCACGAACTTCTCTACCATCATATTGAGGTGAACTTTATCCATGACTGTAAAAGATGCCGTTGCCAAACGCTTTGAACAACTCTACGACCAGCGGGGGATATTCTCCAACGAGTTAGCGATCCACGCCGTTGTATATTTCCAAATTGATTTATTGCTTCACTCATAGATATATTTTTATTTCTACAAAATGCACCTCTTGCGAACACAAAAAACGCGTGTTATACTGAAACCATCAAAAAACATTGGAGGTGTCCCCTATGCCCCGTCCCAAAGGAAGCAAGAACAAGACCAAGACCGTAAAAGCAACCGTTGACTTCGCTGCGCAGATTGCCGAAAAGCAGTCCGCAAAGGAAGCCGCTGCCGCTGAAATCGCATCCATCACTGCGAACATTGATGCGCTGAAAGCTGACCTGAAAACCAAGAAGGCAGAGCTGAAATCTATCGACAAGGAAATCGCCAGAATCGAGGCTAAAAAGGTCAAAGCTGAAACCAAAGCAGCGGAATCCGCAAAGAAAGCCGAAGCAGAGGATGTTCTGAAAAAACTGCTGGCAAGCGGCGTGAGTGCAGACGATATCCTCGCAAAGCTGAAGTGATCTGAAAATTTCTGACGCAGTAGTTAACGGGAACATCTACGTCGCAAGCAGTGCAACTCGGTACCAACTTGCGATTTTTGAATCGGATTTTTCAAAATCCAAATTCAAAATGCTTGTTGGGCTGTGCCCAAACCCCTTGTGTTCTGTATCCGGTGGATGCAGGCTGCGCATTTTTGCAAAACGCTTTTTTGATCTGAGTGCCGATGCCTGTGGTATCGGCACTTTTTGCACAGATAGATTCCCGGAAGCAGAAATAGTGCTATGCAGCACATCCGGGATTGTGCTATACTTGATTTACATAAACCTGTTTGCCCTAAAAAGTTGGAGGTGTTCATGGCTACACGAACCATTTGTTTTCCCATATCCGGCTACCCCTATTGCAAAGAACAGCCGGTGACATTCACATGGATAAAAGGTAGCAAGCGGCAGAATATCCGTGCCGTCCATGATGCCGTCCATACAACAGAACCGGATGTTTCAATTCTGGAAGTCAGCTCTGCATCCGTTCAGCCGGAGGGTGAGGCTGTTTCTTCTCTGCGGCTTCTGCTGCGTCTGGATTCTGTTGCGCAGGATGTGCCCATCAGCACGGTTTTTGAAGCTGCCAAGGTATTTGAACATGGCGGTCCATTCGCTGACCTTCTGACCTGTGCGCCATCCAAAGTCCACAAGGACGCTCGGCTGCGAACCAATGGAAAGCTGCTACGCTACTCTTTGGAAGGAAGTGAGTATCCGATAGAGCCGCACCCGGATTCATTTTTTGAGTGGCTCTACTGCCGCGCGTTGAAGCAGTTCCCGGAAAAGGCTGCGCAGCTGAGCAGGTATAATGCCTTTTCTGATATTGCTGCCGCAGCGGATTCTAAAAAGTATTATGGCGATTCCTCGCGGGCGGCCGCAATCTATGCAGGACTTGCAGCGGCTGGAAAACTTCCGTGCATCGATTCCTATGAATCATTCATTGCGGAAGTTTACACGGAGCCAAAGCCCTTGCCCAAGTCTGGAAAATCTGAGACTGCTTCAAAAAAGACACCCGAGGTTTCTGCACCTGCACCAGCAAAGGAGATTCCGGCAGACGAATCGTCGCCGTCCGATAATGCAAATATTCCGGACGCTGCGCAGATGGAACAGGTCCTTGAGCTGCCCAAAGCGACCTGTCTGCTCCTCTCTTTGGCAAAAAATGCTGGTCTTTCCGCAAATAATTCCAGTGAGCTGGCATATAAGGGAAAGGAATTTTTTCTTGACGCTTATCAGAAAGCACTGAAAAACAAAACGCTCCAAATCAATGTCCATAAGAACAAGATCACTTTTCCGATGGAGGAGCATGACAGCGGATTTCATGCGGTCGGAGTACTGACCCGTTCGCCTGCTTGGGAATACGGATGGAAGTTCAACTATCTGGCCGAGAATACACCCGGCACAGAAAAGCCCGAAGTCAAAGCAAAAATCCAGAAGCCTTTGACCGCATTGGAGCATCTGGAACGCTGTGGGTATAAAATCGTTCAGCAGATCGTGCCGGAAAAACTCCCACCGATTGCTGTTCAGCGGATGGCATGGAAAACAGGCGAGGCTCTTTGCGACCCGGTGGTGGTGGATTTCTTGCAGTTTATCCGAACACATATGCAGAGCGACGGTTCTTTTTCGTTCCGTATCCCAAAGGGTGCGTCCAAAAAATCGTTTGCCACACTTTCAGAGATTGCTCAGACGTGGGACAAAATGGGACTTTTTGCAGCCATTGTGATTTACCCGCAGAATATCGTCTATGAACTTGCGCAAAATGAAACCGTCCGGCATTTTTTGAGCGGAAAGTGGCTGGAGCTTTTTGTAGAGCATCAGGTTCAGCAGATTCTGAACCACTATCGGGAGGAGCAGGGCGCAGAAGTTTCGGTTTGCTCCAATGTGGTCCTTTCAGAAACAGCATCCGTAGGGAGCACACATGAGCTGGATGTCGTGTTCTCCATCAATGGAAAATTTTTCTGGGTAGAAGCCAAATCATCCAGTCGAAGCATTGATTATGGAAAATATGCTTCTCTGTGTGAAAAGCTGAACGTGACACCAGAAAGCTTGCTTTTGGTCAACAGCGATTTGTCCGTGGAAGAGTGCGAGGGTGTTTCTTATTTCTGGAATTACCGTGTTGCAAACTGTGCAACGATCACGCAGGAACTGGAAAGCATGATTGCTAAACAAATTGAAAGCACCGGAAATGCTGTTCTGAGTACAGACTGAACAATAAGCAAAAATGATATGTACCCCCAATACTGGACACCCAGTATTGGGGGTACATATCAAAACCGAAAAGCAGAAGCTTCCGCACAAAAATACGGTGCGGCAGCTTCTGCTTTTTATCTGCTGCGTCCCCTGCGCGTGCCGACAGTTCCGTTCCGCCTTATTCTGCCCCCGCAGAAGGTCGTTTTTGCCCGCCGTATTTGTACCCGTAGGGCCGCCCGGCTTTCCCGAGAATGGCTGCCTGTTTTGCCGAAAAGTCGTACTCTGCCCGGGAAAAAGCACCGGAAGACTGCTTCGGCCATTTATTCCGCCGTTTCTTACCGATTTTACAATGTTTTTTGCAAAAAAGGCTTTACAAATGAATTTCAAAAACATATTATATAATTATAGGTTCAACTTCTTTACGCAAATAGTTTCGTACCGGTTCGTATGGGGCAGCCGGGTCTGTGCTTTTTGCACTGCTTCTGCCTTACGATAGATCATTGGAGCCCGCCGGTGCAGCCCCGCTGCACCAGATCAAATACAGAAGGAAGGTTATGCATCATGCCTGAAAAGAAAGTTTCTACTCCCGCAGCCGATGCTCCGGCTGCCGAGGGCAAGACCCGCAAATCCACCAAGGCTCCCGCCCGCCGCGGCCGCCCGCCGCTGGCACCCGAGCTGTATGTAGAGATGGGCGGTGAGCAGTACAACATCACCGACATCATTGACCGCGCCAAGGCAGACTACCGCACCACCCACAAGGTCGGCGTACAGTCCTGCAAGGTGTACGTCAAGCCCGAGGAAGGCGCAGCCTACTACGTCATCAATAAGTTTTCCGGCAAGCTGGAACTGTAACTTTTACAGGGCCGCCGACAGCACCGCACTGCTGCCGCGCCCGCCATTCCCACAATAAGGCTCCATAAACAAAGAGGCCGCTGCACAGCATTTGTGCAGCGGCCTCTTTTGGTACCGGGACGATTTTTAAATGGCCTCCGCTTGTGCTCTGGCCATATTCAGCGGAAAAAATATTTTAAACTTCGGGATATCGGAACGCCTGCGGGCGTTCCGATATCCCATTTTCACAGGAAGGATCGTAAAGGCGGAGGGCATTTCAAATCATTTTTCGAGAGCTGGCAGCCAGTCAGAACCCCAGCATCCGCCAAAGGGTCTTACGCTCCTCGGTCGGTGTCGGGTCCGGGATCTCGAACACATAGCGCTCGGTGGCGTTAATAACGGTGGTGTTGCCGCGGGTGCATACCCGGGGCAGCTTTGCATCGTAATTCAGGTGTACATGCCCGTGGATGAACCATTTAGGCTGGTACTCGTCCAAAATCTCGTTGAAGCACTCAAAGCCCCTGTGGGCACAGTCGTCCCCATCGTTCAGTCCCTTGGCCGGGGCGTGGGTCAGCAGCAGGTCGATGCCGCCCCTTTTGTGCGCCTGATGCTCCAGCTTGTGCACACGGCGGCGCATGGCCTTCTCGGTGTACTGGTAGGTATCCTCGTTATTATAGCGCTGGCAGCCCCCCAGCCCCATGATGCGCAGCCCCTTCCATGTGTACACCTGATCGTCCACGCAGATGCAGCCGCCGGGCTCGCCTTGGGTCTGGTAGCTGCCGTCGTGGTTGCCGTGCACATACAGGATGGGCGCAGCGGTAAAGTTTGTGAGATATTCCAGATACTTTTTGGGCAGATCCCCGCAGGAGAGGATCAGGTCGATGCCTTCCAGCCGGGCGCGGGTGTCATAGTCCCACAGCGCCTTGGACGGGACATCTGAAATGGCAAGAATCTTCACGTTCGTATGCTCCATTCTGTTTCCGGTCAGGCCGGCTCATTTCTCCAGACCCTTTACGTTGTCCAGTCCGTTGATCGCCAGCACGGTACGAGTCTTGACGTCCAATTCATCGTAATGGGGCAGCTTGCCGTGTACACAGGCATCCAGCCAATCCATCTCCATCAGCTCTTTGGGGCTGTAAACTCTATTCTCCGGGGAGTGCAGGTTGTCCTCGTTATCATACAGCTTTTCCGGGAATATGTGCACATTGTCCGAGCCCTGCAGCGTTTCCAGCAGATCCAGCAGCTGTCGCGTACCGCTGGGCAGCGCTTCCTGATACTCCAGATCCTCTGCGCCGCTGCGCAGACCCCACCAGTAGTTCACTGCGCGGGTGGTGGCTGCGTTGTCCCAGCTGCCGTCAAAAATGGAGCGCACGATCTGCACATAAAAGGTATCCCACCGCCAGATCGGCAGACCCAGCGGCTGTAAGCTGCCGTCCGGCAGTTTGCGGCACAGGCCGTAGTCCCGGTTGGTGTCGGCAGGCTCCCGACTGTCCCGGGCGTAGACCATGTCGATCTCCGGGCAGTCAGCAAAATCCAGCGGATGGGCGGCATCGGGCTGGCAGGCCCAGCGCAGCCAGATACGGCCTGCCGGGCGCACGCTCTTCAGCCCCTGCGCAAAGGCGTTGATCGCAGCGGGCACGCCGTACACGGGGTTTGCCGCCACATAGCCGATGTGCCCGGTCTTGGTCATGATACCGGCCAGCATCCCCAGCAGATAGGTCACCTCATAGGTGCGGGGGTAGTAAGTGCGCACCAGCGGGTGCGGCGCGTTCAGCGAGCAGTTCAGGATGCGGGTCTTGGGGTGCTGCGCCGCCACCTTCAGGCAGGCGTTGTACATCCGCACGCTGGTGGCGAACACCACGTCCGCATTGTTGTGGGCTACCTCCTCCAATATCTGCTCCGCGTCCACCTCCGGGTTCACATCCTCGTAGCAGCTGATATACACCTTGTCCGGGAAGACCTTGGCCAGCGCATCGCGCCCCTCGTCATGCGCACGCACCCATGCGCTGATCTTGGCGTTGTACTCGTGGAGGAACACCACCCGCAGCTCGCTGGGCTGCTTGCTGGGGCTGAAGATATTCAGCTTGGACAGCAGCGGCTCTGCGGGGCTCTTGGGCGGTTCCAGCGAAAGCTCCACGCCATGGGGCTCGGTGAGCACCTTCACCTCGTTCCACAGCTTTTCCAGGTTCTGCCGCACCTGCGCCGGGGTGGCGTCGTAGGTGTCGGAGTAGCGGTACACCGACAGGTACACCAGCAGCGCATCACCGGTGGTCAGCCCCAGAGATCTGCCGCCCAAGGCTTCGAACTGCTGGTGGAACATGGTGTAGAAGGCGGCAAAGTTCAGCCGGTCATCCTCCGACCATGCCTCGCCGCTGGCCTTGCACACCAGCGTCTGCAGCTTGCTGTAGCCGCCCAGCTTGGAGAAATGCACATAGTTCACTTTGGACAGCTTATAGAAATCCAGAAACTCGTAGTAGATCTTATTTTCCAGATCCTCGGTGCGGGCGGGGATGAGCCGGGTGACCGTGCCCGGGATCTTGACGGCGCCGTAATACTTGAGCACCGAGACCCGCTTGTTGCCCTCCTGCACATAGAACCGGTTCATGTACTCAAAGGCGATGATGGGGGTATGGATGCCCTCTTCCAAGTGCGCGTCACACAGGTTCGACCACTTGGCAGCAAACTCGGTATCCGGCTCCAGCAAGGGCATAAAGTCATACGAAAAGGCAGTGTGCCGTCCGCTGGTCTTGGTGCCCACAAGGCTGTCCGACGGAATCTCCACCAGACCCAGCGGCTCCTGCGCCACGATATCCACACCCTTGAGCACATCGTCCAGAACAGCCAGATAGGGCGACTGGCCGCGGGCTATGCGGGCACGATAGGCGCGCTGCCCTGCGCGCAGTGCACTTTTATAATCTTCCAGCATAAGAACTCCTTTTTTCTGTAAGCGAAGCGCGGTGCCGCAGTCCCCCTGCCGCACCGGAACACCTCCAGTATACCACAAAAACAGAAATAAGGCAGTATTTTGGGGTTAAAACGGTTGATTTTCCCGGTGGTTTCAGGTACGATAAGAATGATATTCAAAACCGACAGGAGTTTACGATCATGCAGACCATTTCTCTGCCCGTGCTCGAGGCGGGCGAATACGCCGGCGGCATCTGGTATTACGAGCCCCACACCTACCAAAGCTACCGTTACGTTCTGGGGCGGGTGGGCAAGCACCCGCTGGTGTGCATCGGCATCAATCCCAGTACCGCCCAGCCCGGTGCGCTGGACCCCACCTTAAAAAGTGTGGAGCGGCTGGCCGCCGCCAACGGCTTTGACAGCTGGATCATGTTCAACGTCTACCCCCAGCGCGCCACCGACCCCAACGATATGGATAAGACCCCCGACCGCGCCCTGTGCGATGAAAACCTGCGCTGGCTGCGGGCGGTGCTGGCACAGACCGAGCCCACCATGTGGGCAGCATGGGGCACCCTGATCGAAAAGCGGGACTACCTGCCCGGCCTGATGCGGGAGATGGTGGCCCTGACGCGGGAGCGGGAGATCCCGTGGGTCACCTTTGGCAAGCGCAGCAAAAAGGGACACCCGCACCACCCGCTGTATCTGCGCAAGGATTCCACCCCGGAGCCTTTTGATGTGGAAAACTATCTGGACACCTGTTTCTGATGTCCGACCCGACAGGAGGAGAGCTGCTTTGACCGCAGAACAGTATAAGCCCATCTATCACTGGTTCAGCGACCATCCGGCCGTAAAGCGGCTGGTCGTTTTTCTGGACCGGTGGCTGCCGCTGGTGCCCTTTGTGTGCTATCCGGTGCTGCTGTGCCTGCTGAACATCTGGCTCTCGCGGCTGTTCCTCACCCAGAAGCAGGCCGCACTGGACTTTATGGTGCTCATCGCCCGCTCCGTCTTTGTGCCGGGGCTGGTGTTCTGGGGCGGCACGCTGCTGCGCAGTCGGCTGCACTTTCCCCGCCCCTACGAGCAGCCCGGCTTTACCCCGCTGGTGGCAAAGGAGAGCCGTGGACACTCCATGCCCTCCCGCCACGCGCTGAGCGCCGCCGTGCTGGCGGCGGTGTGGCTGTATTTCTACCCCGCTGCGGGCTGCGTGATGGTGGGCATTGCCCTGCTCATCTGCTGCCTGCGGGTGCTCACCGGGGTGCATCATGTGCGGGACGTGGTGTGCGGCTTTGCACTGGGCTTTGCGCTGGGCTGTGCCGGAATGTGGCTGCTGTAAGTCCGTTCCTACACGCTGGAACGGCCATTTTTGCCCGCAGCGCAAAAAAGTTGAAACTTTTTTCAGATTTTCCTTGACAGAATGCGATGGGTATGGTATTATTTCTCTCGCAGCCTGTGCCGACACAGAGCTGCCGCCATAAAGGAACCCATTGGGATAACAACGTGCGCCCGTAGCTCAGGTGGATAGAGCAACTGCCTTCTAAGCAGTGGGCCGGGGGTTCGAGTCCCTTCGGGCGCATCTATGTGGTGCCCATAGCGTAGTCGGTTAACGCGCCAGATTGTGGATCTGGAGACCGTGGGTTCGAATCCCACTGGGCACCCCACCAAAAAGTCCGCTGTTTTGAACAGCGGACTTTTTCTTTTGGTGGAATACTACAAAAGTACGGCACCCCGGCAAAGCAGCTGCTTTGCCGGGGTGCCTTTTCTCTTATTTATTCATCTCCTGCAGGATCTTTGCGATCTGGGCGGGGGTATAGCCCTCCTGCCGCAGGGCAGAGGTGATAGCCACATCGCTCTTGCCCTGACTGCGCAGCAGCGCTGCCGTGTAGGGCACTCCGGCGCTGACGGCGCTGCGGCTTCCGCCGGAAGCAGAACCGCTGCTGCCGGAAGCAGAGTCGCTACTGCCGGTGGCCTTTCCGCTGCCGGTGGTTTTTCCGCTGCCGGACTTTGTGCCCGCAGCCGCTGCTCTTCTGGCGGCCTGTGCGGCCTTCTGCTGGGCGTTAGCCTGCTTCAGTGCCCACTCGCCCTTGGCGATGTTCAGCTTCTGGGTGGTCACATTGTTGTTGAATGCCTGCTGCTTCAGTGCATCCTGATAGGCGCGCTCGCTGGCGGTGTTGTCGTACTGCTGCTGGGTCAGTGCGTCCTGCCGCTGCTTCTCCTGCATCTGCTGGCTCCACTGGGTGTCGGCGCGCTCGGCCTCGTAGGCGCGGTTGCCGGAGTAGATGTTGTACCCGGTGTTCAGCAGGCTGCCCGCCAGCGTGCCCAGACCGGTGGTGCCGGTAATGGCCAGCTGTACCACGTCCCCGATGACCCCCAGCACCGTCATGATGTTATTGAACGCCTGCTGGCGCTGGCTGATTTCCGCCTGCTCCTGCGCGGTGTAGTAGCCGTGCAGGGTGTCCAGCCGGTTCAGGTGCTCCTGATACTGGCCGTAGTCTTTGGCATAGGCGTCGTTGTAAGCCTCGCCTTTCTGCTGCAGCTGGGTGTAATAGTCCTGCAGCTGCCGGTCGTACAGGGTCTGAGCATTCTGCTCCTGTCCGTTCAGCTGGTCCAGCCGGTTCACCAGTTCTTCGCCGCCGCTCTGGTAGGTATCCAGCGCCAGATTGTACAGGGTGGGGATGGCGCTGGCCAGCCCGCCGATCTGCTGCTGATAGGCCTGCTGCGCCGCACTGGTGGCATAGCTGGAGCCGTAACCGCCGGTCAGAGCAGCAGCCTGTGCCGCCGCGTCCGCGCTGGCGTTGTGGGCGTTCTGGGTATACAGCTGCTCGTACTGGCGGTAAAGCGGGTCACGGGTGTAGCTGTACTGAAAATTCTCCCGTTCCAGCAGCTGCCCCAGCAGGCTGTTGATCTTATCCTGATAGCTGCTCTGGTAGTCTGCGGGGCGGTTCTGCTGCCACTGCTTCAGGGCGTCGGCCGCATCGGTCACCTGCTGACCGGGGCGGTAGCTGACGTTTGCCATGGCCTTTTCCACATCGGCGCGGCTGTTCAGCCCCTCGGCGCTGTAAGTGGACTGCGCAGCGGGCTGTGCCTGCGTTTGCACCTCCGGCTGCAGCAGTTCCTCCTTCTTTTTGGATGCCATATAATTCTCCTTTCGTTCTTATAATCCCTGCAGCTTGCTGCGCAGGGTGTCGGACATATTTTCCGTATCCAGATTGGTCAGTACATACTGCAGCTGCTCCTGCATCTGGTACAAATAGCTGCGCAGTGCCCGGGCATCCTCCGGGTCCATGTTATCGCTGAACTTGGGCAGGCCCAGCTTGCTCAGGCCGTTCATGCTTGCCATGAGGCATCCTCCTCCCATAATTTTCCCTTTGCCGGGGCGATGGTGCGCACAAGTCCGCGCAGGGTGATCTGCCCTTTGCCGCGCAGCCGCAGCCGCAGCGACCCGCACCGCCGGGGTACAAAGGGCAGGTCATAGCTGCGGCGGCTGCCTTGGGCGGCAAGGGAGGCCACTGTCTCCCACGCGCCGCCGTCATAGCTCACCGCCACCTCCACCGTGCTGGCGCGTTCGGCGTCCAGCCGCAAGGTCAGCCGGGAGAGATACCGCTGCTCGGTGCCGTCCAGCCCCACATCGCCGGTAATCAGCTCAAAGGGGATGTCCGTTTCCACGCCGTCGGTGCTCTGCCAGTCCGGCTCGCGGGTGGGGTCTGCTGCCCACAGCGCCTGTCCGTCCCACAGATAAAGCTGCCCGCCGGTGCTGGTCATATCGCAGGAGCAGACGTCCTCCTCGCTCCACAACCCCTTCTCGGTATCGTAGACCAGCAGACGTGTACTCTCCCGGGAGATGTGCAGGTAGTACCGGCCATCCAGCGCACCACCCACAGCACTTTGCACGTTGGAAAGCTTTGCAGCGTCCAGCGCACCGGACACCTTGGTGGGCAGACTGCCGTCCCACGCCATAACGCCGTCCGGCGAGAGATAATACAGCGTCTCGTTCAACACGCACAGGCTGCGGGCGGCGTTTTTGGCTACGCCCCGGCAGCGCAGGCTGGAAAGCTGAAAATCCGAAGGCTTGGAGCCGTACAGCTTGTGCAGGGTGTTCTCCTTAAAAAACAGTGCATAGCCCATGCAGGAGGCTGCCCCGGTAAAGGCTCCGTCGCTGCCCACAGTGACGGCGTAGCTGTCCGCGGCAATGCCCCGGTAGCTGAACCAGTTGGTGGGGTCGCCCAGCTTGCAGCCGTAGATAACGTTCTCCCTACTGTTGCAGCCCCACACCCGGTTGTCACACTCGGTCACAAAATCCAGTTCCGGCACCCGGCGCTCCATGGATACCGTCTGGGCGGCTTCCACGCTGCGGTGCTGTTTGCCGTCCATGCTCTGCCACTGGGCGGCGGCGGCGTTCTGCACCAGTGTGCCGTAGAAATACTCGCCCTGCGGGGTGCAGCGCACCCGCAGCCAGTCCTCGCCCACGTCATATACGATCTGATCTCCGTTCAGCTCCGGGCTCTGCCCTGCCGCTTCGGCGGCTGCACCCTGCACGGTCACGGTGTCCCACTGCCGGAACAGCTTGCCCAGCCCTGCCGCCGTGATGCGGCAGTATTCCAGCGGGACAGCTGCCCAGCTGCCGGAGTTTTTGCTGTACATCTCCAGCGTGCTGTCGTACCGCCACGGATGGCCGGCATCTTCTACTTTTAAGAAAAGCTGTCCGTCTGCCGGTTCGGCGGGCTCCTCCCGGCCAAAGGCCTCCACCTGATAGGTCTTGCCTGCGGCATCGCAGGGGGCAAAGGTCACGCTTTTGCCCGCCGCCGTCCACAGTGCCCCCAGTGCGGCAACGCTGCCGTCTGCCGTATCAAAGGCCAGCTTGTCCGGGAAGATCAGAATCTTTGTGCCGATGCCCACCAGCGCCTTGCGGCCGTCGGTCACAGCGTCCAGCTTCGTCACCGCCGGGGCGGCGGCATCGTCCGGGGTATAAACGACATCCCGTCCGCAGACCGTCAGCAGACCGTTCAGGTGGTACATCCCGTTCAGTCCGGTCAGCGCCCGCAGTTTGCGGCGGGGCGTGCGGGTGCTCAGTGCGGGAAAATCCCGGGTGGAAAAGTTCACTCCGGCGCTGTACTCTGCTTCCGAGCAGCCGTAGGTCTCGTTCAGGCCGCCAAAGGCCCGCAGCAGCTGCCTGGTGTTGGCAAGCCGTATTCTGTCTGCCAGTACCATCACCTCACCTCCTTACCAGCGCCACTGCGCCCGGCTGCGGGGCGGGTAGTTCTGCCGCAGCCAGACCGCCAGCTCTGCGTACAGGGCATTGTACTGCGCCTGCTCCCCGGCGTAGCGGTCGGTCTCGCCCAAAGCGGCATCCATCTGCGCACACAGCAGGTGCGGGTACAGGGCATCAAAGGGCGGCGGTGCCAGCAGCGTCTGGTCGTCCTGCACCGGCTGCTCCCACGGACGGTCTGCGCCCACGGCGTCAAACGCCCCGGCGGCGGTGCGGTCAAACAGCTTTGTGCGCAGCAGGGCGTCCGCCTCCCGCAGCCATTGCAGCCGGGTCTCGGTTTCAATGCGGCAGTTTGGGCGCAGCTGCTCGGCACGCTCCAAAGCCTCTCCTATGGTCATCTCATCACATCCTTTTTATAAAAAGCCCGGCCGGGGGCATTTCTCCCAGCCGGGCAGCGCTTATTTTACTGCGCCGCGTTCTCCGCAGCGGCAATGCGGGCAGCGGTCAGCTCGTCCTGACGCTGGCTGTGCTCCAGCACCTCGGCCACGGCGGGCGGTACCTCCACTTCCACGCCCCGGCGGATCTTATAGTTCACGCCGTTGACGCTGACGAACAGATCACCCTTGTAGCGGCTGTTGTCCTTGAACAGCCGGATGCGCACATTCTTTTCAGCCATAGGCACCTCCTTAGTTGGCGGCAGCGGTGGCAGAGTAGCTGGACACGCTCTCGATGCGCACCATGTACTGCTCCACCAGACGCTCGGCGGCGCGCATACCCTTCCAGCCCACAGAGGCGCGCTGGTTCAGCGGGTCGTCGCCGTAGCCCAGCTGCTTGACGATGTGTTCCAGACCGCCGCCCTCCAGCTCGGTCACGCCGTAGGCGTGGGCACCCAGCACCAGCGTACCGAACACCGCAAGACCCGTCGGGCAGGTGTCGTCCTTCCAGATTTTGGCCTCGCTGGTCTCGATAAATCGGATGTTGCCCAGCTTGCCGATCTCGCCGCGGAACATGGTGTCGGGGTCGGCGTACTTGTGCACCTCCATGAACTCCTTGCAGGTCTTGAGGTCATAGGCCGCATAGGGGTGGATGATGGCAACGTAGCTGTCACCGATGGGGTCGGCGTTCATTGCGCCCAGCTGCGCCGCTGCCTGAAAGAACAGCTTCGGGGTCAGGGTGCAGCTCTTGTCCAGCGCCTTGCGGCTGGTAACGGCGGTCTCGGTGCCATCTGCGCCAAGCTTGGGGGCGTAGATGACATTGGTGCCGCCCGCCAGCACATCGCGGGTGATACTGTCCATGGTGCGGCCGGCCTGACTTGCCAGCACGCGGGTGGCCTGCACAACGTTGTTGTCGATGGCGGTCATCTGCAGCACATCAGTCAGCGGGGTCCAGCCGCCGTACTGGTGCAGGTCGCTGGTGATACTGGTCACGTTCAGGGCCTGACCATTGGGGGTAACGCCCTCGGTCAGCGGGGTGCTGGCCTTGGGCAGGCTGTCGTACTTGCGGAACTCGATGGTCTTGCCGCCGTTCTGGGGCACAGGGTAGTAATCCGCAAACTGGTCGTGCACAAGGCGCGGCTCTGCCTGATCGATCAGGCGCTTCTCGTAAAAGGTCTTCATCTCCACCGACATGGTGCCGGTGGTGTTGGTCTGCGCGTCCGCAAACAGCTGGATGTTAAAATTCATCATGCTTTTTTCCTTTCTCCTGTCAGGTTAAAGTTCAATTTGTGCACCGTGCAGCACACGGCGCTCCAAGGCCTCCCGCTGGGCGCGGGTCATGGCGGCTACGTCCGGCCGTACCGAGGCAGCTGCGCCGGGGCGCAGGCCGTTTTCCAGCGGACGCGCGGCGCGCTGCTGCACCCGCTCTACTACCCCCTGCTCCACGGTCTGTGCCGTGGTGCGCAGGGCATCCTCGTAGTGGGCAAGGCGGTAGGCGTCCTGCACCCGCATGCCGGGCAGCTGCATCAGGCGGCGCATCTCCGGGTTCTTCAGCTCTGCTTTCAGGTCAAAGCCCGGCTGGCTGCGGCGCATGGCGGCTTCCTCTGCCGCCCAGCGGGCGTGCAGGCTGTGCACCGTGTTCTGCACCGGCAGCGGCAGAGGCGGCAGCATCGGGCGCTCCGGCTGTGCGGGTGTTTCCGGCTGCGGCTCCGGCTCTGCCGGGGTCT
>OGWZ01000077.1_pt1 | contig 111549 bp, 116 predicted proteins | sample 1576141 | NCBI WGS metagenome assembly OGWZ01 (sample SAMEA3541512, study PRJEB24748) | human gut metagenome | biome: human gut; feature: human-associated habitat; material: faeces | place: China | collected 2012
ATGCAGCAATACGATGTTGCTTATTGAATCGATTTACACAAAACTCTTGACACACACAAAAGAAAAGGAAGGCCAAAAAGTTTTTAACAGTATAATTTAAATCATCTATTCTTTACGCTGTATAATATCAAATGTTATAATATATTAAAGCATAAAAGAAATATACCCATGGCCTAAGGGCACATGGGGAAGGAGGATGAAAGATAGATGAGCGTAAATCAAAGATTGGTTAATAAACTGACTGATAATTTATTTGACGGCATCCTTCAGCTTAAAACCAGGGATGAATGTTATGAATTTTTTGAGGATCTTTGCACGATCAATGAAATCCGGGATATGTCACAGCGCCTGGAAGTAGCAAGGATGCTTGAGGCTGGGGAAAAGTATGATCAGATCGAGAAGGAGACGGGGGCAAGTACTGCAACAATCTCAAGAGTCAAAAGATGCCTTAAGTACGGGGCTGACGGATATCTGACAGTACTTTCAAGATTGAATGAATTAGGGGGAAACAAGAAATAATGGATAAACTGAATCTTTCTCATGCAGGGTTTAAAGCATATGATATTCGCGGCATTGTGCCGGATGAAGTAAACGAAGAACTTGCTTACAGAGTAGGACGTGCCTATGCAGACCTGTATTATCCAAAAACCATGTGCATCGGCTATGACGTGCGCCCGAGCTCCCAGAAGATCTGCGAAGCTGCAAGCCGCGGATTGACTGACGGCGGTGCTGATGTGTATAACATCGGACTCTGCGGTACAGAAATGATGTACTTCGGCACATTCTTCTATAAAATGGATGGCGGATTCATGATCACGGCCAGCCATAATCCTTCCAACTATAATGGAATAAAAATCGTCAGACAGGAAGGCATCCCTGTCAGCGAGGATACAGGCCTTAAGGATATTGAAGAACTTGCTTTTTCCGGAGACTTCAAAGAGTCCGAGAAAAAGGGAACTGTTTATAAGAAAGAAATCATCGATGATTATGTAAAGCATATCCTGACATTTGTCGATATGAAGAAGATGAAACCGCTTCATATTGTTGTTGATGCAGGAAACGGCTGTGCCAATGTTGCATTTGCACCTCTTGAAAAATATCTCCCGTTCAAATTCAGCTATATTGACATGCAGCCGGACGGACTTTTCCCGAACGGCGTGCCTAACCCGATGCTTGAAGAATGCCGCAAGAAACTGGTCGATACCGTATTGAAAGAAAAGGCAGACCTTGGAATTGCATGGGATGGAGACTTTGACCGCTGCTTCTTCATTGATGAAAATGGCAAATTTGTCGAAGGCTACTACATGGTAGGCCTTCTGGCTGAATACTTCCTTCAGCTCCATAAAGGAGAAACCATTGTCCATGATCCGCGCGTCTTCTGGTGCACACAGAAGATCTGCGAAGAACTGGGCGGAAAAGCCGTCGAATCCAAAGGCGGCCATGCCTTTATGAAAGAGACCATGCGCAAAGTGAAGGGAATTTACGGCGCAGAAAACAGTGCTCATCACTTCTTCCGTGAATTCTCCTATTGCGATTCCGGCATGATTCCCTGGCTGATTGTTGCTCAGATCATGAGTGAAAAGGGGAAAGGCTTGGGAGAACTTGTTGCTGAAATGGAAGCTGAATTCCCATGCAGCGGCGAAATCAATCTTCCTGCCAACCATGTGAATGCTATCCTGGAAGCAATTGAAAAGAAATATACACCTGATGCTGAAAGAATTGATAAGATCGATGGCATCGGAGTTGATTTCAAAAACTGGAGATTCAATCTCCGCCCGTCCAATACGGAACCTTTGATCAGATTCAACATGGAAACCCGTGGGGACAAAGAACTCCTTAAAGAAAAAGAAAATGAAGTCATTGAATTAGTCAAGTCTCTTAACTGATTCGCCGTGACGATATAAAAAAGCAGGACCTTTCTGGCAAGACGAAGGTCCTGCTTTTTTATTTTTCTCGAGAGGAGGATATGGAGAATCTGAAAATAATTTATGCATTATATTGCATTTTATTACATAAAAGCGTATATTTATAAGCATAATTAGTCAAAGACCCATTTAGATACAGAAAAGAGGAGATCATTATGAAAAAAATTACAAAGGCAATTCTGACCGGAGCCGTCATTGCAGGCATGTTTATGGCAGGAGGGTGCAACAATAGTTCTTCTGGCAGTTCATCGCCAAAAACCAATGAGAGCGCTTTGATGCAGAAAATCAAATCAAGCGGGAAACTGACTGTAGGTACAGCATCCGGATTTCCTTCTTATGAGTTTTTAGATACTTCAGCATCAGATGGCAAAAAGATTGACGGGATAGATATCAAACTGGCTGAAGCTGTTGCCAAAAAGCTGGGAGTCAAATTGGAAATACAGGATATGACATTCCAGTCGCTTTTATCCTCTCTTACCACGGGAAAAGTGGATATTGCTGTCTCTGCAATCAATCCGACTGAGGAACGTAAAAAGACAGTAGATTTTTCTGACAGTTATCTTGAAGGGAAACAGACGCTTCTTGTCAGAAAAGAGGATGCAGGGAAGTATAAGGCGCTGAGTGATTTTGACGGAAAACGTATCGGTGTACAGAAATCTACGATTCAGGAAAAGCTTGCTAATGAGCAGATCAAGAATGCGCAGATCGTGGCACTTCCCAAGGTCGCAGATGCACTTCTTGAGCTGAAGACGGGGAAAGTGGATGCGGTACCTGTGCAGAATATCGTTGGAGGCCAGTATCTTCTGACAAATAGTGATCTTTCGGCAACAAATATTTACTTCAGCAATTACAGCGGCGGCGCTGCCGTTGCCGTGCCGAAGGAAAGTGCTGATGTCATTAAAGTGATTAATGAGGTCATTGCAGAAAACAAAGCCAATGGAAATATCGATAAATGGGTTGATGAAATGACAAAGAAAGCCGTTGAGAATGCCAAGAAATAATGTGGATATAATATTTATTCACATATAAGGAGAGCAGAATACTGCATAAAAGTATAGATATGCATAAACACTTTATTTCATATCTATACAATAAAGGCGGAAAATGGTAATATGCACATAGGAATGGAGGGATGTATACATGAGAAAATCTTTAAAGCTGGCATTGATCGGTGCGGCAATTTTAGGTTCGCTGGCAATTGCCGGCTGTGGAGATAATTCCAAACCTTCTGGCGCGTCTAGTACACAGGAAAGCAAACTGATGCAGACAATTAAGCAGAGAGGCAAATTAATTGTTGGCACTTCTTCGGGATATCCGCCTTACGTTTTTGTAGATGCTGATTCTCCTGACAAGAAGGTCATTGGGCTCGATATTGAATTGTGCAAGCAGATTGCTGACAAACTCGGTGTCCAGATGGAAGTACAGGATATGGGATTCTCTGCGCTTCTTTCATCAGTGACTTCCGGCAAGGTAGATATTGCAGTCGGAGGCGTCAACCCGACACCGGAAAGAGAAAAGGCGATGGCATTCTCTGATATTTATCTGCCAACGGAACAGAAGCTTCTGGTTCTCAAGAAAAACGAACATCTTTACAAGGACATGGCTGATCTTGATGGCAAGACAATCGGTGCAGAGAAATCTACGACACAGGAAACGACGGCTCAGTCAATCAAAGGAGCAAACGTCATCGGACTTTCCAGTGTCCCGGATGCTATCCTGCAGCTGAAGAATGGCAAACTTGACGGAATTGTCGTGGAAGGCGTCGTTGCCAAGCAGTACCTTGTATTCAATGATGACCTTGCTTTGGCGGATGTACAGTTCCAGGGAGCTAAGAAAGTCTCTGCTGTTGCACTGCCAAAGGGAAGTGATGATGTATTGAAAGTCATTAACGGCATTATCAAACAGGATACGGAATCCGGACAGTTTGATAAATGGGTTGATGAATACAGTAAAATTGCAGTGGAAAAAGCCAAGAAATAATAAGCTGGACCTGACAGAGAGGAATGCAAAAGCGCATTCCTCTTTTTCATTTGTATGGAACCGTAATGATTTATTCATCATTGTGCAAGTAAATGCATAAAAGACAAGAAAATTTCATTATTTATACGAATAATTATTGACATACGTGTATATTTATGCTACTATCTATCCATCACAAAGATGTATCCGGTTTGAAATCAGAATTATCAGAGAGGTGCTTAAAATGATGAAAAAGATAAATGCAATGAAATTGGCAATGCTCGGAGCAGCAGCTGTAGCAGCTTTTGCTATCACAGGCTGCGGTGGAAGCGATAATAAGGCAGCAAGCAAGCCGGCTCAGGCTGAAAGCCCGCTTATGCATAAGATCAAGAGCAGCGGCAAGCTCGTTGTGGGAACAGCTTCCGGTTATCCTCCATATGAATTCGTAGACACAAGTGCCGGTGAAAAGAAGGTCATCGGGATTGATATGGAACTGGCACAGAAGATTGCTGACAAGCTGGGCGTCAAGCTTGAAGTGCAGGACATGAATTTCCAGGCTCTTCTTTCTTCCCTGACAGGCGGTAAGGTTGATATGGCTATCGCAGGCATCAACCCGACAGATGAACGTAAGAAATCCATGGATTTCTCTGATAACTATCTTCCGACAGAACAGAAGGTAATCATCCGCAAGGCTGATGCTGACAAGTTCAAGAAGGTAGAAGACCTTTACGGCAAGACCATCGGCGTACAGAAATCCACTACACAGGAAGCTCTTGCCAAAGACCAGATTAAGGATGCCAATATTGTAGGCCTCGCACATGTTCCTGAAGTTGTCCTTGAACTGAAACAGGGCAAAGTCGATGCACTGGTTGTAGAAGGCATCGTCGGCGAACAGTATGTCATTTTCAACAATGACCTCATGTTCTCTGACATTAAATTCCCGAATGCTGTCAAGAACTCTGCAGCAGCCCTTCCGAAAGGAAATGAAGATGTAGCTGCTGTTGTCAACCAGGTAATCAAAGAAAACACGGACAACGGAAACTTCAAGAAGTGGACAGAAGAATACAGCAAGAAAGCAGTAGAAAACGCAGATAAGAAATAATCGGCTGTGAATAACGTATGAATCAATAGGAAAGGTCACCATGCACCAGATGTGTGGTGACCTTTTATAAGTCGCAAAAATGGTATATCATTACTGACTGCGGCATGCACGGATAATACTGAATGTAGTCAAGTTTTAAAACGTATGTTATAATGAGTCAATTATCCTGATACAGGGAAAATCAATAGAAAGAGGGAAGGCTAATGAGCGTTAAAACAGTTCCATTTAGTGATGAATTAATTCAGAATATTGCTGCCAAATACGGTACACCTTTTCATATCTACGACGAAAAGGGCATGTTAGATAATGTCAAGCGCTTTCAGAAAGCCTTTTCCTGGAATCCCAACTTCCATGAATATTTTGCTGTAAAAGCGACTCCGAATCCCTGGATCATGAAGAGCCTGAAAACGCTGGACGTCGGATCAGACTGCAGCTCTATGGCTGAACTTGTCCTTGCTGAATCGGTTGGAATCAAAGGGGGGGAAATCGTATTTTCTGCCAATGATACGCCTGATGAAGAATTCATTAAGGCACATGAGCTGGGCGCCATCATTAATCTGGATGATGTTTCAAATCTGGATGATCTGGAAAGACTTCAGATTGTGCCGGAAAGGATTTGCTTCCGCTACAATCCGGGTCCGGAACTGACCAGAGGCAATGCAATTATCGGGACGCCGGAAGAAGCAAAGTACGGAATGACTTATGACCAGCTCATGACCTGTGTCGACTGGGCTAAGAAGAAGGGCATTTCCTATATCGGAATCCATACGATGGTCATTTCCGCAGAACTTGAGCTTCCCGGTCTTTTAGGCACGATTTCAATGATGTGCGATCTTGCCAATGATATCAGAGACAAAAAGGGCATTACTGTCGATTTCATTGATTTTGGCGGCGGAATCGGCATCCCTTATCTTCCTGAACAGGAAGCAGTCGACATTGAAGGATTGGGAGAAGGCGCAAGGAAACTCTTCGAAGAAAAGATGGCAAAATTTGAAAAGACAAGAATCTGCTTTGAATGCGGCAGGGCCATTACCGGTCCGTACGGCTTCCTTGTGACAAAGGCTATCCACTACAAGAATATTTACAGGAACTATATCGGAGTAGATGCATGCATGGCTGATCTTATGCGTCCGGGCATGTACGGGGCTTACCATCACATTACTGTTCTTGGAAAGGCAGATGCACCCAAAGACCATGTATATGACGTAGTTGGTTCTCTTTGCGAAAACTGCGATAAATTTGCCATCCAGCGCAAGCTGCCGGAAATCGACATGGGCGATTTGATTGTTATCCATGATACCGGAGCTCATGGCCACAGCATGGGGTACAACTATAACGGCAGACTCCGCCACCAAGAAATTATGGTTCATGAAGATGGAAGCGTGCAGCAAATCAGAAGAAATGAAACATTGTTTGATCTTTTTGCTACACTTGATTTCCCGTCCCTGAAAGAAAATACAGCCAAAGTTGAAAAATAATTTTTTAAGAGATGTCTCTTTTTGGAGGCATCTCTTTTGTTTCTTTTAAGGGATTGATTATAGAAAATCGAAGAATATAAGAGTATAATCTGGACGTAAGCAAACGTTTATATTGAAACGTAAGGGGGCTTTAAATTATGTATACGTTATCAAATCAGCAGTTCAAAGGTAAAGTTCCACAGATTGATCCGAATGCTTTCGTTGCACCGAGTGTATTTCTGTCCGGTGATGTAAGAATCGGAAAATATTCCAGCATCTGGCCAGGCGTTGTTGCAAGAGGCGATGTCAACTACATTTCCGTTGGCGAATGCTCCAATGTACAGGATCTCTGCTGCCTGCATGTAGCAGATAATAATCCGTGCATCATCGGGGACTATGTTACAATCGGACATAGTGCCTGCATTCATGGATGCGAAATTGAAGACCATGTACTGATCGGCATGCATTCCACCATTCTGACAGGAGCAAAAATCGGCAGAGGCTCTATCATTGCAGCCGGAGCTTTGGTTCTGCAGAATCAGGTCATTCCTCCGAACTCGCTCGTTGTCGGTGTCCCGGCAAAGGTTATCAAGACCATTAACAAGATGGACAACATCCATGCACAGGCATTGAAGTATAAATGCGAATGGGCTATTGGATATGGTGTAAAACCGGATATCGATGGCGAACTCTATCACAACGAACCTATTGTTTAACAGGCAGTGATTGGACTGGAAGTCGTTTCATAAATGATAAGAAAGATGGCAATGCGGAAAACGCACTGCCATCTTTCTGTTTTCCCTTATTTTATCGTTTATGCGGCAGGCAGATGATTTGACTAGAGGATAGTGCGGGCTATATAATATATGACAACTATATAAAACGGATAATTATCTAATTATCAGAATAAACGGAAGGTGACATTATGCGAGAAAAGTATATTCCTCAGCAAATCGAGAAAAAATGGCAGAAGATTTGGGAGGATAACAAGGCGTTTGAAACTCACTATGATCCAAACAAGAAAAAATATTATGTACTGGAAATGTTTCCTTATCCTTCAGGAAACCTCCATATGGGCCATGTAAGAAACTATTCTATCGGCGATGTTGTTGCCCGTTTCAAGAAAATGCAAGGATTTAATGTCATCCATCCGATGGGATTCGATGCGTTTGGCATGCCGGCTGAAAATGCAGCAATCCAGCACGGAATTGCTCCGGCAAAATGGACTTATTCCAATATTGACAACATGACAAGACAGCAGAAGGAACTCGGTCTTTCTTATGACTGGGACCGCAAAGTTCTGACCTGCAGCGAAGATTACTACAAGCATACACAGAAACTTTTTGAAATCTTCTACAAAAAAGGACTGGCTTACAAGAAGGAAGCCAAGGTCAACTGGTGCAACAGCTGCCATACCGTTCTTGCCAATGAACAGGTTGAAGAAGGGAAATGCTGGCGCTGCAAGAACCCTGTCGTAAAGAAAGACCTTTCCCAGTGGTTCCTGAAAATTACAGCTTATGCAGACCGCCTTCTGGCAGACCTTGATCACATGCCTGGATGGCCGGAACGTGTCAAGACGATGCAGAGAAACTGGATTGGCAGATCAACCGGCACGCAGTTCTCCTTTACTGTAGAAGGCATGGATGAACAGATTCCGGTCTACACAACAAGAGTAGATACCGTTTATGGTGTTACTTACATGGTGCTTGCTCCTGAACATCCGCTTGTTCCGAAATTGATTGAGAGTAATCCTGATAAGGCATCTCTTGAAACTTTCATTGAAAGAATGAGAAATGAAAATGATATTGTCCGTACTGCCGAAGATGCTCCTAAGGAAGGAATGTTCACCGGAAGTTATGCAATTCATCCGCTGACAGGAGAAAGAATTCCGATCTGGATTGCAAACTACGTTCTTTATGAATACGGCACAGGCGCTGTCATGGCTGTACCGCAGGGCGACCAGAGAGACTGGGAATTCGCTAAAAAGTACAATCTTCCGGTCAAGCTGGTTATCCAGAACAAGGAACATGACCTTAAGCTGGAAGACATGGATAAGGCATACGATACAGACGGATTCCTTGTCAATTCCGGCGAATTCGACGGACTGACCTCTGGAGAAGCCCGCGAAGCTATTACGAAGAAAATCGAGGAAATGGGAATCGGAAACGGCAAGGTCAACTACCGTTTGAGAGACTGGCTGATTTCCCGCCAGAGATACTGGGGCTGCCCGATTCCGATCATCCACTGCCCGCATTGCGGCAATGTCCTGGTGCCGGAAAAGGATCTTCCTGTAGTTCTTCCGGAAGATGTCAACTTCGTAGCCGGAGCTACCTCTCCGCTTGAGACAAGTGAAACATTCCTCCACTGCAAGTGCCCGCAGTGCGGTGCTGATGCAACCAGAGAAACCGATACAATGGATACATTCATCGATTCATCCTGGTACTTCCTGCGCTACTGCGATCCGCACAATACAGAAGAACCATTCAGCAAAGAAAAGGCTAACTACTGGATGCCGGTCGATCAGTATATCGGCGGCATTGAACATGCTATCCTTCACCTGCTGTATTCCCGCTTCTTTATGAAAGTGCTGCAGGATGAAGGCATGGTAGATTATCCGGAACCATTTACAAACCTTCTCTGCCAGGGCATGGTTCTCAAAGACGGCGGCAAAATGAGTAAATCTGTCGGCAACGTTGTTTCTCCTGAAGAAATCGTCGGAAAATACGGCGCTGATACAGCAAGACTCTTTATCCTCTTTGCAGTTCCTCCGGAAAAGGATCTCGAATGGTCCGATCAGGGCGTTGAAGGCTCTTACCGCTTCCTGAAGAGAGTATGGGCTATCGTAGAAAAGTATCAGGATTTCGTCAAGGAATCAAAAGGTGATCTTTCTGAAGATGAATTTGCACTCAGAAGAAAGCTTCATCAGACGATTTCCAAGGTTACGGAAGACCTTGACGGCAAATTTGCTTTCAATACGGCAATCTCCGCTGTTATGGAACTGGCCAATGAAATGTACCGCTTCAGCGAGACACATTCCGTCATCGAAGACAAGCTGGCAAAAGAACTTGTCCGCAACCTGCTGATTCTGCTCGCTCCATTTGTTCCGCATATCACTGAAGAACTCTGGCAGCAGATCGGTGAGAAGGAAAACAGTGTCCATGATGCAGAATGGCCGGTATGCGATGAATCAGCCCTCGTTGTTGACGAAGTGGAATTAGCTGTTCAGGTCAATGGCAAAGTCCGTGGTACCATCAAAGTGGCAGTCAGCATGGAAAAGGACGAGATTGCGGATCTGGCAAAGGGACTTGCTGAAGTGCAGAAATTCATCGAAGGCAAGACAATCGTGAAAACGATTGTGGTTCCTGGAAGAATCGTTAATATCGTAGTTAAATAAAATAACAAATTTAGAGAGATCAGAGACTGTTCCTGGTCTCTCTTTTGTTTTGCCTGCATATACATGTTACGGCCTGATTTATATTATGCTAGAATGAAATAAGATAAATCTTAGAGGGTGGCAATCATGAATATTACATGTGAAGGCAAGGAGTACCATTTCTTTGATGGCGCTACTCCGCAGAACTTATGGAATATCGTACGCGGCGCAAGAAAGCGCACCGATGCAGTAGTGGCTGATTTTAACGGAGATATTATAGATTTTCAGACGCCATTTCCAAGTGATGGAGCCGTCAAGTGGATATCTCTGGAATCCCCGAAGGCCCACCAGGCTTACCTCAGGAGCGCCATTATGCTTCTGGTGTGTGCGGTAAAAGAAGTCTACGGTGCAAAAGCGGATGTCAAGATCAAGCATTCTTTGGGGAAATCCATTTACTGCGAATTCAAAGACGGACATACGCCGCTCCAGAAAGAGCTGGATATCCTTTCAGAAAGAATGCGGGATATCGTCAAAGAAGGAAGGGACATTACCAAAATCATAGTAGGAAAAAGCAGAGCCATTGCCTTTCTTCGAATGAAGGGGCTCCAGGAGGATGCCGAGCTTCTTTCCCTGCTCGATATTGATCATCTGGATGTGGATCAGTGCGGAAAGGTCATTGATTACTTCTTCGGGCCGATGCTTCCAGATATGAGCTTTGTCAGGCAGTTCATCCTTCGTTCCTATGCGCCCGGATTCCTGCTGAGGATTCCGCAGCCTGGAGAGGAGGAATTGAAATTCGGTGAGGAAGATCCGTTGTTTGCACGCGTCTTTCTTGAATCCCAGAACTGGAGTGAATTAATTGGATGCCATAATCTGGCGGAACTTAATCATGCCATAGATACGGGAAAAATCTATGATTTTATTGCCATTGCCGAAGCGCTTCATGAAAAAAGGCTGGCTGAACTGGCAGATACGATCTGCGAGCAGAAACCCAATATACGGCTCGTGTGCATAGCAGGGCCTTCTTCCTCGGGCAAGACGACGTTCATGAAACGGCTGATTGTCCATTTGAGAGTGAATGGCGTAAAGCCAGTCATGCTCTCTCTGGATGACTATTTCCGGAACCGTGACGAGATGAATAAGGAAGACTGGGAAAGTCCGAAGGCACTCGATATTTCCTTATTTGAAAATACGGTATCCGCACTTCTTGAAGGCGGAGAAGTGCATCTTCCTCATTTCAACTTCATTACCGGGAAAAAGGAAATGAGTGAGGAAACAGTAAGTCTTGGAAAAAAACAGCCCATTTTAGTGGAAGGACTTCATGCGCTTAATCCTGCGCTTACATACTTCGTTCCAGGTTATCAATGCATGAGAGTCTATGTCAGTGCTCTGACGCAGCTCACAATTAATGATCACAACCGTATTTCCACCTCCGATACAAGACTTTTAAGAAGACTCGTGAGAGACGTCCAATTCAGGGGAAATGGGGCGGAGCATACGCTTGAGGTCTGGGACAGCGTAAGGCAGGGAGAGGGGAAAAATATCTTCCATTACCAGAACAGGGCGGATGTCGTATTCAATTCAGCTTTGCTTTACGAAATACCGGTTCTTAAGAAAATGGCCGAACCGCTTCTTCACGATATCAGGCCTGAAAGCGGAGCTTATGCGGAGGCGCAGAGGCTTCTGGAGTTCCTGCGGCCATTCCGGGAGCTGGATGCATCGGTCGTTCCGGATAATTCACTGCTGAGAGAATTCGTAGGATATAAGGGACTGGGGAAATCTTTCCTGAATCATTAAGACGCTGGAGTTTGCATAAATCGAAGCAAACTGATATAATAAAAATTATAATAATGAAAATTTTCGATATGTCTGAAAGGGGTATATTTATGGATATTACTGACGTTATTGTGATTGGTGCTGGTCCTGCAGGTCTGAATGCTGCTTTATACGCTTCCCGCAAGGAGCTCAGCGTAAAAATTATTTCAAATGATATCGGCGGACAGATGCTTCTGACCAGTGAAATTGAAAATTATCTCGGATTCGAATCAATTTCCGGTTTTGATCTGGCAGACAAGATGGAAGCACATGTAAGAAAATACCCGGTTGAATTTATCACCGCGGCCGTCATGAATCTTGAAAAGAATGAAGATGGAAATTTCGTCCTTCATCTGGATGATGGAAATACCGTCGTCGGAAAGGTCTGCATTATTACAGCAGGAAAGCACAGCCGCACGCTGGATATACCGGGAGAAGCCAAATTTACAGGCCGCGGCGTATCTTATTGTGCCACCTGTGATGCTCCGTTCTACCGTAATAAGACTGTTGCCATTGTCGGCGGCGGGGACAGCGCTGTACAGGCTGCTGTAGAATTAGGACATCTTTGCCCGAAGGTGTACCTGGTGGTTAGAAGCCGCATCAAAGCAGCTGAAATCATGGTCAAACGCATGGAAGAACTGCCTAATGTAGAAGCTCTTATCGGTTATGTTCCTGAAGAAGTCAAAGGCGACAAGAAGGTGAATGCCCTTGTCGTAAAACGCAAGAGTGATGGAGAAGAGCGCGAACTTGCCGTCGATGGTGTCTTTGTAGAAGCAGGCGGAATTCCGAATAATTCCTATCTTCCGGAAGTTGTGAAGACCAACAGCATGGGAGAAATCATAACCAATAAGGACGGAGAGACAAACGTTCCCGGTCTTTATGCTGCGGGTGATGTCACAGATTGCAAGAGCAAGCAGATCATTATTGCTGTAGGAGAGGGGGCTGCCGCAGCATTAGCCGCTCATGACTACTTGCTGCGAAGCGGTAAATGAGGGTCACGAAGAAAATAAAGGCAGAGCAGCTGAGACGTCTCAGCATTGCTTATGCAGGTGAAGGGACAATGCTTAAATACACAAGTCCTTTTACACTGCTCGTGGCAGTCATACTTTCTGCCCAGTGTACGGATAAGCGCGTCAATATCATTACAGACAGGATTTTCCCGCGCCTTGATACTCCGGAAAAGATGGGAGCCTTGACGCAGGCGGAACTTGAGCGGGAAATCCATGACTGCGGCCTTTATAAATCCAAAGCGAAGAACCTTTTGGGAATGTGTCATATGCTCTCTGAGGAATATGATGGAAAAGTCCCGGAGGACTTTGATAAGCTCGTAAAACTTCCCGGCGTCGGCAGAAAGACGGCCAATGTTGTAAGAAGTGTCGTATGGGGATATCCTGCCATTGCAGTCGATACACACGTTTTCAGAGTGGCCAACCGTCTGAAGCTTGCTACGGGCACAACGCCGCTTGAAGTAGAGGAAGGCCTTCAGAAAGCCATCCCCAAAAGGGACTGGTCAGCAGCGCATCACTGGCTGATCTGGCACGGAAGGCGCGTATGCCATGCCAGAAAGCCTGACTGCGAAACCTGTATCCTGCAGGATGTATGTCCTTCCTGTACAGTCAGCGTTCCTCCGTGGAAAGGCTGATCCGGATATATTACAAGCATTACAAAAGCCATGCGGAATGCCGCATGGCTTTTCTTTTTTTATTGAATTTTAGAACATATTCAGTATTCCCTGGAAGTGGTAATAGTTAGTCGGGAGGAAAGCATCTACGAGTTTGGAAACGCCAGTCGGTTCTGGAGCCGTGAGGAACAGGAGGAATAAAGCGAGAACTGTAATTCCAATGGAGAGCAGATTTACCTTGCCTTTTCTGGATACTTCATAGTAACCGAAGAGGCGGAGTCCAAGTGCGCCGAAGAAAACGATGACCATACCGGAAAGAGAGAAGATGCCGAAAAGGATATTTGCCATCAGGAAACCTACGAAGAGAACTGGCAGGAAAATGAATGGCAGATTGTAGGCAATCGGTGTCGGATTGATATTGCGGCGCATATCATCGAGCCAGTCTGCGATATCAAATCCAAAAAGACCAAGGGGAATGAATGACAGGATAATGACCTTGTCCCAGATGGAAGAAAGACGGTCTCTGTCCTGTCCCAGCCACCAGAAGAAGAAACAAAGAAGAAGACCTGCAGCGCCGCCTAAAATATAGTAATAAGCAGCAGGAATGAATTTTACGCAGATCATGGATACGGTGACGAGTACAGAGCCGATGGCAATATAAGGAAGCAGCTGTGAAGTCGTCATCTGACGGTCATCTGGTACTTCTTCCTTCATCTTAGCCAGAATTTCCGTCATGAATAAGAACAGGAAAATAGCTAAAGCAGCGAACGGATAAAGGAAAAGGGAAATGACGATCAGAAGTATCGGGAAAAATACTCTGAATCCCCTGAAGACCTTCAGCTTTTTAAAGTTCAGCTTCTGGTTCTGTGTATATATGGTCAGCCTTAAAAATACCAGGTAAGTCAGCATAATGCCGATAGTTTCCAAAGGTTCACAGCCTAAGTACAATAAGCTGCAGAAAACCAGTATGGCGGTATTGGCACCTGTGAAACGACTGATCAGGGAACTGAAGAGCCCGATATTTAAAAACGCCACTATTGCATCAACAAAATTCAACGCATCCATCTCCTTCAAAATTAACAATTTCATATTAGTATAACTGTTAGGAAGAATTCGCGCAAGAGAGCAGGCTGCTATATTGTATAAATATAAAGATATATTTTATAAGGTAATAATACAGCTGTATGTATAGCGCATTAGAAAGAGAAAAATCCGGCCTGCTTCAGGATTATCTTTATCCGGTATAGAAGCGGGAAGAAAACTGCTAATATTGCACTTTTACTTGCCTTGTGAAAACTGTTAAAATAAAAAGCATAGAAAAACCTTATAAAAACATAGAAATGAACACAGGGAGGGGAATGAAGGCATGGGCCATTTGATCATCGTGGATTGTCAGTATGATTTTATCGACGGTTCCCTGGCATGCAGCCACAGCCAGGAGGCAGTCAGAAATATTATAGCTTTTGCCAATGCAAATGATGTGAAATGCATGTATACATCGGACTGGCACAGCAAGACAAATAAATCTTTTAAAATTAACGGCGGTATCTGGCCGGTACACTGCGTCGCAGGAAGCAGGGGCACTGAAGTATCGGATGAATTTAATCAAATGAATGACGGCAATCGCCCCGGCAAAGATAATATTTTCTATAAAGGCAAAAATGATGATGTTGAGGAGTATTCGGCATGCCTTGCTGTAAACAGCAGCGGAATAGTATTATCCGAATGCGTTTCGCCTCATGTCTACGTCACGGGTATTGCAGCCGAGTACTGTGTCAAGGAAACCGTTCTTGGCCTTCTCGAAAAGGGGATTAAAGTAACCGTTCTTAAGGATTGTCTTGGCTATGTTTCTGAAGATGACTACAGTAAAAGCCTTGCTGATATGAAGGAAAAAGGAGCAGAAGTACTTTAATTTACGGGATTTACCAGAATACTAATCATTCGGAGTATTGGCATGACAGAAAAAACAATTTCAGATATAGGTGAGTTTGGTCTTATCAAATTAATATCACATGACCTGATTTACAGACCGGAGTTTGTTAAGATTGGGCCAGGAGATGACGGAGCTGTCTATTCTGTACCAGACGGATTTGATCAGGTCATATCAACGGATACCATGGTGGAAGGCATCCATTTCACCAGTGTGACGATGAGTGCCTATGATGTGGGCTGGAAGCTCTGTGCTTCAAACTTCAGCGATATGGCTGCTATGGGCGCCGATCCGATAGGGTTTGTCATTTCAGCCGCATTTCCTGAAAAGCTTTACGCTTCATGGGTTGAGCATTGTTATGAAGGAATCCGGGACTGCTGCAAAGAATATCGGGTTAATCTGCTTGGCGGAGATATGACCGGATCTGTTTCCGATATTATCATGACAGGAACTGTGGTAGGCATAGTTCCAAAGGATACAGCAGTCCGGCGAAGCGGTGCTCGCAGGGGAGACGTTGTTTTTGTCACCGGACATCCCGGTGATTCTGCGGGCGGGCTTTATGCCCTGCTTCATGAAAATAAAGAATACAGAGGGCTTATCGAAAAGCATAAGCATCCGCGGCCTCAGATTGCATGGGGAACTCTTTTGCGGGAAGCGGGCGCCTCTTCCCTGAATGATATTTCTGACGGGATATCCAGAGAAATCAATGAAATTGCAGAAGCAAGCGGCGTTTCCATCAAAATCAACAAATCATCCATACCCGTTTCTGCTGAAGCTTTGGAATATGGCAGAAAATCGGGAATCGATCCTCTTTCCTGGGCCTTGGACGGCGGGGAAGATTACGAGCTTATAGGTACGATTTCAAGAGAAGATTTTGAAAAGGTAAAAAATCGTCCTGGCATAAAAAAAATAGGAGTTGTGACAGACAAGCCCGGAAAAGGCGTATTCCTGGAACAGGAAGGGCATCTGGAACTGCTTGAAGTGCATGGTTACGATCATTTTGGAAGGTAAAAATTAGGGAGGATTATTTATGTACACATTAGTAGTCATTCGTCATGGTGAAAGTGAATGGAATAAAAAGAATCTGTTTTGCGGCTGGACAGATGTAGACCTGACAGAAAACGGATTCCGCGAAGCTAAAGAAGCAGGGAAACTTTTAAAAGCAGAAGGCTTTACTTTTGATAGATGCTATACATCCGTTCTCAAGAGAGCTATCCATACCGCTTATTCTGTCCTTGATGAAATGGATCTTGTCTGGATCCCGGTTATCAAGAACTACCATCTCAATGAAAGACACTACGGCGCCCTTCAGGGATTGAACAAGACGGAAACAACAGACAAGTATGGGGAAGAACAGGTCCATTTATGGCGCCGTTCTTATGATGTATGCCCGCCTGCCCTTTCTGAAGATGATCCGAGAAACCCGAAAAACCAGCCTCCTTACCAGAAGCTTGGCGATGTGAAGCTCCCATTGACGGAATGCCTGAAAGATACAGTAGCAAGGGTAGCACCTTACTTTGAAAGCGTTATCAAGCCGGAAATTCAGAATGGAGAAAAAGTCCTGATTGCAGCGCATGGCAATTCCATCCGCGCACTCAGGAAGCATCTTGAAGGAATTTCCAGTGACGAAATTGCCGGGATGAACATTCCTACAGGAATCCCGCTCGTTTATCATCTGAATGAAGATTTCACGGTGCATGATGTTTCTTATCTTGGCGATCAGGAAGCTATTCAGAAGAAAATTACGGCAGTCAAGAATCAGTCTGCCAAGTCTAAATAAAGATGTAATATGATGTGAGAATCGGTGATCACGTAAAATTGATTGCCACAAGGGAAGTGTGGAAATGTCAATCATAACCGAAGGTTTGCATAAAACAAATACGATAAATTCCGCTCTTGTCCTTGAAGGCGGAGCGATGCGGGGGCTCTTTACGGCCGGGATTCTTGATGCTTTCATGGAAAGGGGATTCTACTTCCCAAAAGTCGTTGGGATTTCTGCAGGTGCCCTGCAGGGGCTCAGTTATATTTCCAGACAGCCGGGAAGAAACGTATCCGTCAATATCAGGTTTGCTCCGGATAAAAGATACATGGGGCTTCGTCATTTGGTTCGTGACGGCAGTTATTTTAACTTCCGCTTTATGTTTGGCAAGCTTGCTCATGAATATGTGCCTTTTAATTATGACAAGTTTGAAAAGGCTTCGGAAACGTTATATGTGGGCATCACTGACTGCCTTACCGGGAAACCTGTTTTTGTATCGAGTAAAAGCTGCTCCCTTTCCGAATTTATGGGAGTATGCGTCGCAAGCTGCTCGATTCCTCTTCTCTCAAAGCCGGTCAAGCTTGAGGGAAAGGAATACGTGGATGGCGGCGTGGGGATGCCGCTTGTGCCTTTCCCTGAAGATCTGCCATTTCCGTGCACAAAACCCGTATACATCCTGACAAGGGACATTACGTATCGAAAGAAAAAGGTGCCGCATGGGTTCAAATCTGTCATGCGTGCTGCCTACGGCAGGACGTATCCCGCTGTGGTGGAGGGCATGTGCTCTATCCCGGAGCGGTATAATGAAAAGGTAGAAAAGATCATACAAATGGAGAAAGAGGGAAAAGTTTTCGTACTGCGCCCGGAATCTCCCGTCAAAGTGTCCCGCGTGGAGAAAGACACGAAAAAACTTCGTGCACTTTACGAAGAAGGCTATCAGATCGGCATGAAGCGGTTTGATGAGATGATGAGGTGGATGAGTGAAAAATAATGAAGCAGTATTTATAAGCACGAGCGAAGAAATGACGATGGAATTTGGCCGTTTCATAGGGGAACATGCTGAAAGCGGACTATTCATTGCATTGATTGGAGATCTTGGAACCGGCAAAACCCATTTTGTCCAGGGACTCGCCAAGGGACTGGGAATCAATGATGTGGTGAGCAGCCCCACCTTTACAATCATGAATTATTATGAAGGGGAGATTCCGTTAAAGCATTTTGATTTCTATCGTCTTGATTCAGAAGAAGATTTATACAATATCGGCTGGGAGGAATACAGCGAAGGCGGTGTCACCGTTGCAGAATGGGCAGACATGTTCCCGGGGCTGATTCCAGAGAGAGCCATATACATATATTTGTCAAACAAAGGAACAACAGAAAGAGAAGTCAAGGTTATCTGGGGAGAAGAAGCTCCTGATGCCATAACAAAGGAGATAGAGAAATATGCTTCTTGCCATTGATACATCATCTTTAGTTTTAAGCTGCGCTTTAGTAGAGGAAGGAAAGCTTGTCGCTGAATGGACACAGCAGAAAAAACTGACCCATTCAGAGCAGCTGATTCCATGCATGGACCTCATGCTGAAAGAAGTGGGCGTCAGCAAAAAGGAAATAACAGGGATTGCCGTTGCCAAGGGCCCTGGCTCATTCACCGGCCTTCGAATCGGCCTTGCTACAGCCAAGATGGCATCCTATATCTGGAACGTCCCGCTGGTCGGTGTTGATACACTGGAAGCTCTTGCCTGGAATATGTACGGCGCGCAGGCATTTATTCTTCCTCTTCTCGATGCGCAGAAAAATAATGTGTATGCAGCCCTTTACGGGGCATTTAATGAAATGTGGCAGGAAAAGCCTGAAGTGGCAGCTTCCATCGATTCTGTCATAGAATCAGCTGTAAAACATGGCGGTCCGGTCATCGCAGTCGGTGAATGTGCTGATAAATATAAGGATAAGCTGGTTTCTGCAGGTATTCTGCTGGCTCCGCCCCATAGCAGATGCAGCCGTGCGGGAAGTCTGGCCATGGCAGGAATTTCTAAATTGAAAAATGGCATGGCCGATGATCCGCTGACGCTTTTGCCAAATTATATCCGCAGGAGCGAGGCAGAAGTCTTATGGGAAAAGCAGCATGCCAATTCGTAATAGAAGAAGCACTTGCCTCTGATATTGCGGCCATATATGAAATTGGCAGGATTTGTTTTTCGGATGCATGGAGGAAAGAGACTGTCAATCATGATTTTCAGGGAACGCACAGTCATTACCTCGTTGCAAGGACTTCGGAAAAAGTAATAGGCTATGCCTGCTTCTGGTACGTGCTTGATGAAGCGCAGCTGGTCAATATCGGGGTTCTTCCTGAATTTAGAAAGCAGGGGGTTGCAAGAGCCATTCTGGAAGCGGGACTTGATAAAGCTCTTGAAAACGATATGAAGACAATGTTTCTTGAAGTCCGTGTGAGCAATCATGGGGCACAGAATTTATATAAGAATTTTGGATTCCACGTTGACTGTCTTAGGAAATCGGTGTATGAACTTCCTGTCGAAGACGGGTATATCATGTCCCGAAAGTTATAAGGAGATAAAATGAAGATATTAGCATTCGAATCAAGTTGTGATGAAACGTCCTGCGCAGTAGTGGAGGACGGCAGACAAGTCTTGTCTGACATCATTTCAACACAGGTTCCGATTCATAAGAAGTTTGGCGGTGTAGTTCCTGAAATTGCATCACGCCATCATATAGAGGATGTGCTTCCCGTTGCCATTGAAGCATTGGAGCAGGCAGGATGCAGCTGGTTTGATATGGATGCCATCGCGGTCACGCAGGGGCCGGGTCTGGTCGGGGCGCTTCTTGTTGGAGTAGCAGCCGCAAAGGCGGTAGCCTGGGCTATTGACAAGCCTCTTATTGCAGTCAACCATATGGAAGGGCATATCTTTGCCAACCTGGTACAGTATCCCGATCTGGAACTTCCTTTTTTATCACTGGTTGTTTCCGGCGGTCATACTATGCTCGTTGTAGTCAGAGATTACAATCACTTTGAAATTCTCGGACAGACAAGAGATGATGCTGCAGGAGAAGCTTTCGATAAAGTCGCACGTGTACTTGGTTATCCATATCCGGGCGGACCGCACATTGACCGTCTGGCAAAGGAAGGGAACAGCAGCGCTATCCACTTCCCGATGGGACTCAGCAAGGGTCACAACTTTGATTTCTCCTTCAGCGGATTGAAATCATCCGTCATCAACTACATCAATACGATGAAAATGAAGAAAGAAGAAATCGTGGCAGAGGATGTGGCAGCTTCCTTCCAGAAGGCCGTTGTGGATGTCCTGATTGAAAAAGCGATGGAAGCCGTCAAAGTGACGGGTATGAAGACGATTGCCCTCGCAGGCGGAGTCGCAGCAAACAGCGAATTAAGGACCAGGCTTGAAGAGGAGTGCAGTAAACGCGGCATACGCATGTGCCGTCCGAGCCTGACCCTTTGCACCGACAACGGTGCTATGATCGGCTGCCGTGCCTATTACATGGCCAAAGCCGGCGAATTTGCCGATATGTCTTTAAATGCGGATCCGCGCCTGCCTTTTAATGCAGAACAGATCAAAATGTAAAGTACAGATTTATACATGCAGGATGGGAGAATAATATGCAGACACGCGGCATAGAAATGAGTCAGCTTTACACATTGATTCGTGATACGACGAATCTGACTGAAGTGCAGGCTAAAATTCTGGATCATGAACAGGTTGCCCTTCAGTTTGCAGCCGATATTTCAAAGAATCAGGTGTACTTATGCGCCAAGGGAAAGAATTCTGATATTTCAGTCATCCTGCTCGCTGTCCGGCCTTCCTATACGCACAGCCAGACTTTCTTCAAGGCGGGAGATACGTTTTTGAGGGATGAATTATCCATCGTCGAAAATGTTTTCAGTACGGGAAGAAAAGTCGCAGGCCGCATGGAGCTCGATCAGGGAAGGAAAGTCGCAGTTACAGGATATCCTATCGTTGATAATGCAGGCGTTCCATTTGCCGTCGTCTGTTTCGTATCCAGCTCGCTTGATCAGCAGCAGGTCCTGACAGATACAGGAAGCCTTGCGCTTCAGGTACCCTTTGACGGGAAGGACTATTATGGCATACGCCCGCAGGACGGTGTCATCATACTGGATTCATTAGGCCGCATCATTTATTCCAATGATATGGCTAATGATTTATACATGGTTCTTGATAAAGAGGCTGTCGAAAGCCAGGAAATTATCGGGCACACGATCGTACGGTTTCCGCTTGTCGATGAAGTCATGAAAACGGGACGGCCTGTTTTCGGCGATGAAGTTTCCGAAAACATGACGCTTTCGGCCTGGGGGCTTCCCATTATTTCTGGCGGCAAGGTGACAAGGACTGTACTGATCCTCACGGATGTTACTGCGATTCGTGAAAAAGAAAAGCAGATACTTGTCAAGGATTCTGTCATCAAAGAAATCCATCACCGCGTCAAGAACAGCCTCAATACGATAGCAGGAATGCTTCGCATGCAGGCAAGACGCGCCAAAGATCCGGATACGAAGGACGCCTTGAAGCGTTCAGTAAACAGGATTCTTGGCATTTCACAAATTCATGATATCCTGGCAAGCCAGAGCGGCGGACAGATCGATATGGATGTGCTGCTTGACCGTATCTGCAAATTGTCTGTGGACAGCCTGACGTTCTGCCCGGTGCGGGTAGTCCGCGAAAAGGGCAGTGATCCGCTGATTGTAGATTCTGAAAAAGCAGTTCCGCTGGCGATTGCAGCCAATGAACTCATCCATAATGCGATTGATCATGGTTTTAATGGTATGGACAAGGGGATTCTTATCGTCGGAACATCTCTGGATGAAGAGAAACTTCATGTTTATATTAAAAATAATGGGCATCCTTTATCGCCTGAAGTCAAAGACATGAATTCATCCGGCCTAGGACTTCAGATTGTAAGGAATTTAGTAGAAATAGAATTAAAGGGAAGCTTCGAACTGAGGAATGATGGAGAGTTCGTAACAGCTGATATTTATTGCTCGAGGGCATTGATGGGAGCATAGCAGAATGGCAGAAGTGTATAAAATCGTAATCGCAGATGATGAAGCACTCATCTGCATGGATCTTAAGGAAATGCTGGAAGAAGCAGGCCATGAAGTCGTCGGTGTAGGATCCGACGGGGTTGAAGCTTTGGAACTGACAAAGAAGCTCAATCCGGATCTTGTAATCCTTGATGTTAAGATGCCCAGGCTTGACGGTATCCAGGCAGCTAAAATGATTGCCCATGACAATCTGGCACCCGTTGTACTCCTGACAGCTTTTGGCGATGAAGACATCATCGAAAAGGCAAAAAAATCCATGGTTTTCGGATATGTAATGAAACCGGTCAGCGAGCGGTCTCTCTTTCCGGCCATCCAGATTGCAGTAAGCCAGTTCCGCCAGAAAAACGAGATCGTTCACCGGATCAAGGACATGGAACGCGAAATGGCTGCCCGGAAGATCATAGACCGCGCTAAAGGCCTTCTCATGGACTTCTATCATATTTCTGAAGATGAGGCTTACAGGAGAATGCAGCAGACAAGCATGAAAAGAGGCATTGCACTCTCCGAAGTCGCACAGAAGGTTGTGAAGGAAATCATGGCCAGAAAGAACAAATAGGCTGTAAGTTGTAGAAAGGAGATTCTTATTATGGAATTCACATTTTATGGACATGCATGCTTTAAAATCGATACAGGAAAGGAGTCGCTTCTTTTTGATCCGTTCCTGAGCGGAAATTCGCAGGCTGCTGTTTCTGCCGACAAGGTTGAATGCGATTATATCCTTCTTTCTCATGCTCACGGAGATCATTTCGGCGATGCAGATAAGATTGCCAGCCGCACGGGCGCATGCGTCATAGCGATTCCTGAGGTGATTTCACTCTTTTCAAAGAATGTCTCCAATTTCCAGCCGATGAATCTGGGAGGATCTTTTAAGGCGGACTTTGGAAAGGTAAAAATGGTGCAGGCTTTCCACAGCTGCGGAGCTCCCGGAGGCACGCCCTGCGGGTTCATCATACAGTTTAACAACGGGAAGACTGTTTATTATTCAGGAGACACGGCTCTCTTTGGAGATATGAAGCTGTTTGGCGAACTGTTTGATATTGACTATGCAGTCCTTCCAATCGGAGACAACTATACGATGGGACCAGACGATGCATTGATTGCTGCCAAATTTCTGAAGGCAAAATGCGTAATTCCTGTTCATTACAGCACCTGGCCAGTCATCGAACAGAATCCGGCTGATTTCAAGGAAGAAGCACAGAAACAGGGGATTGCAGTAAAAATCGTAAAACCTGGAGAAAGCCTGGAGCTGTAATTTTTTGATAAAAGAGGACTGCGTCTGCAGGATGCCGCCCTCTTTCATCATTTCCGGTGAATCTTAAGACGGATTAGGAAGCTGGATGCTTTGAATGGAAAAGGGTGCTACATGAATAATAAAAAACAAAAATTTTTCGAGTCGCTCTCAGTGCAGCTTAATTCATACATTGAGGCAGAGAAAGTGATCGACCAGTTTATTTCTAATGATATGGATGCTTTTCAGGGGAAAAGACTATTTCAGCATGCTTTAGGAAATACGGACAGTGATATGGAAGCCGTATTTGATCGGATCGTCAAAGCATATAAAGATGCAGCCGGCTATGGATATGGTGTCAGAGCATTTGGATTAATGAAATCCATGCATGACCATTTAACAAATCTCTTCAATGAATTCTCATCCTATCAGGATGAGAAAATTCCTGATGAAATGAATCTTGTCTGGGATCTTTGCAAAGCAGGTGCATTGGAAGTTTCAAAAGTTCTTGAATATACCAAAGGATTTGAAGAAAATAATTTGAAGGCCGAAGCCAGATGCCTTAAAATTCATAATTTCAAGAGCAGGGGAGACGAAGCTGTCAGGGATTCACTTGAGGCAGTTTATGGGATGAATAACAGTATAGACATCATTTACTGGAAAGACGTATTAAAGGAAATGAACGGCTTCTTGTCTGATATCGATCAATTCACAATCTGCCTGCAGAAACTCCTTGCCATGGAATAGGATGGAATGCATTTTTAATAATTTACAATCTGGGTGTTGGATTTTCTGATCATTTTGGGTATAATATAAATACATGGAGGAAATGCCATGAGATAGAATTTCTATCTGGTCAAATTGATGATTATTTCCCTGATTATCAATTGGGCTGCGGACTATGCATACTCCTCAATGATAGTCTTGCACAAGAAAAGCGGTTGATACCGCTTTTTTTGTTTGCCTGAAACGGAGCTTCATCCTTTTTATAACGTTTCCTGGTTTTTGTGGAAGAGTCCAATCGTGTTATAATATTGGATATTTAGTAAATTCAGAATTTTGAAAAACGATTGTTTATAGAAGAGGAGAGGGTTTTGTTGATAGCAAGACAGATGAGATCATATGCATGGAACGATGGCAAAGAACTTCATATTGGCAGAGACTCTCTTGTCATGGGAGTTTTAAATATAACGGATGATTCATTTTCGGACGGAGGGAAATGGAATACGCTGGAAACTGCCATGAAGCATGCGAAGGATATGGTTGAAGATGGGGCAGCAATTGTAGACATAGGGGCAGAATCAACAAGACCGGGATTCACGTCCCTTTCGGCAAAGGATGAGACAGACAAATTGATGAAGATTCTTCCATCCATTTTAGCGTGCTCTCCGGTTCCTGTATCTGTCGATTCATACCATTATGAGACAATGGACGCAGCACTTCGGGCCGGGGCGCATATCGTCAATGATATCTGGGGATTCCAGTATGATGACGGCAGCATGGCAAGGGTAACTGCTGAATATAAAGTGCCGGCAGTCCTCATGCATAACCAGGATGGAGAAACATATGATGAAGATATCCTGGAGAGTATGAAAAAATTCTTTGACCGTTCCATTGATATTGCTGTAAGGGCCGGCGTAGAGCAGGATAAGATCATTCTGGATCCGGGAATCGGTTTTGGCAAAACGGCAGAGCAGAACATGGAAGTCCTGACACGTCTGGATGAACTGACGAGGGAATTTCCTTTCCCCTGGCTTTTAGGAGTAAGCAGAAAACGCTTCATCGGTGCAATCCTGGATCTTCCGGCACCTGAAAGAGATGAAGGAACCGCTGCGGTCAATCTCTGGGGGATTGGAAAAGGATGCTCCATATTCCGTGTTCATAACGTTAAAATAAGCGCCCGTGAAATCAAGGTATGGGATGCTTTAAATCATTTCAATCAGGAAAATTGACGATGGCAGGGTGTGAATGATGGATTATATTAAACTCAAAAATATGGCATTTTTCGGCTATCATGGCGATGAGCCGGAAGAGAAGACATTGGGACAGCGATTTTATATTGATGTCGTGATCGGCACAGATCTGTCCAAAGTCAGCCGGACCGATGACTTGAATGATTCCGTAAATTACGTGGAAGTTTTCCAGATTGTGAAGCGCGCGGCCGAAGGAGGCCCCTATAAGCTTTTGGAAAAACTGGCAGGCGTGATCAATGAAGAAGTCATGGAAAAATTTCCTCAGGTTGAAGAAATCGTGACTACTGTCCATAAGCCGGGTTCTCCCATTCCCGGCATCCTGGATGATGTATCCGTTACGATAAAAAAAGAAAGATAGGTTTGACGGTTTATCAAATGTTGAATTCATTGAAAAGGAATTCTTATATTATCTCGCTGGGATCTAATATGGGAAATTCAGCTGAGATTCTCTCTGGATCCGTCAGGACGCTGAATCAGGATGAAAGACTCAGGGTCCTGAAGAAATCATCCCTTTACAAGACCAAGCCATGGGGGTTGACGGAGCAGGCCGTTTTCCTGAATGCCGTAATTGAAGTTTCATGGACAGGGGAACCTGAAGAACTGATGGAATTTTTGCTGCAGGTGGAAAAATCATTCGGCCGTATCCGCATCAGGCACTGGGGACCAAGGACGCTGGATCTGGATATGATTTATAACAGTGAAATAGAAAGCAATACAGATTTTCTGAAATTGCCGCACCCATTTTTCTGGGAGCGGCCCTTTGTTTTGGTCCCTTTGGAAGAAATATATCCTGATTTCGTCTTTAATGGTGAAGGAATCCACCAGAGGATTCTGGAACTGGATGGATATAAGGATGTAGAGAAAACGGACATTGCATGGTAGGCAGGAGGTGAAATGATGGCAGAAAAAAATAAGATGATTGATGGAAAAGAAAATGCAAAAGAGGAAACTTCAGATTTGAACACAAAGGGGCCTGAGCTGGTTCAGATGATTGGAGACAGGCTGACATCCTTAATCGACCAGAACCATCCGGGAAAATCTGTAATCATCAACGGGATCAGCGGGTCTCAGAAATCTCTGGCGGCTGCGTCTCTCCTGGCGAAATATAATACGGCTGTTATTGTGGTTCCTACGCAGAAAGATATTTTCCGGTGGGAAGAAAATCTAAAGCTTTTTGTTCCCGATGCCAGAATATTTTCATTTCCTGTCGTGGAAGAGGCAGGTTTTGAAGGCACTTTTTCCAGTACGGAAAGGTTAAGGGAGCGCATGCGCTCCTTGTCTGCAATGGTCAATGGTGAAAAGAGCATCATTATTGCGGCCGCAGTAGAAGCTGCGCAGAAAATTTCAGCTCCTTCTTCTATCAAGGATCATTTATATAAATTTGAGTTAGGCAGTGAAATCGAAAGAAGAGAAGTCCTGGAAGTACTGCAGGATCTGGGGTACGAAAGAGTCGATCAGGTTGAGCGGTCCGGACATTTTTCCGTCAGGGGCGATATCGTCGATATTTATCCGATCAATGAAATTCATCCGGTGAGAATTGAATTCTTCGGTGATGAAATTGACAGCATACGTCTGTTTGATGTAGACAGCCAGCGCTCCATCGAAACACTGGAAAGTCAAAGCGTATTTCCTGTTGCCGTAAAGGGCAGCAAGAATTCATCCGTTCTCTCTTACCTGGATCATGGGATCGTCTTTTATGATGAACCGCAAAGGGGTGAGGAATCCTTAAAGCAGTTCTTTAAGGAAGAAAAAGCCAATGCGGGCAAGGCTTTCCTCTGGAGCGAGCTCATTCATACAGCCCGGAAACAAACGAATCAGGAAATTGTATTCTCGCTTCTCAAGAGGGAACTGGAGGAGTTCAAGCCTTCGGTATACCACAATTGGAACGGGCAGGAGATGACGAATTATCAGAGGCAGATTCCCATTTTTACGGCCGATTTGAAATCCCTTCTGAATAAGAACTGGAAAACTGCAATCGTCATCCCGAGGGCCTCCGAAAAGCGCGAAATCGAGGGAATATTAACGGACCATCAGATACCCATGTCTCTTGATATAGAAGAGGGGAAAGTGGTTCTCCTTGATGGCGTCCTGACAGAGGGGTTTGAACTTTCCGATTTTAATCTGGCCCTGATTACAGCCGGCGATATTCTTGGCAGGCAGAAACTCAGAAAGTACAGTACAAGCGGATCAAGAAAGCAGATCCGTTACTTTTCCGATCTGAATCCGGGGGACTATGTTGTTCAGCAGGTACATGGAATCGGCAGGTACCTTGGCATACGCACGATTGAATTATCCGGTGTCCACAGGGATTACATTACCATCCAGTATGCAGGATCGGATAAGCTTTATCTTCCTGTAGACCAGATTGGTACTTTGGAGAAGTATATCGGTCCGGAAGGAGAAACGCCGCGCCTTCATACCATGGGCGGAGCCAACTGGAAAAAAATCCGCTCAAAGGCGAAAAAATCCATTCAGGAACTGGCTGAAAAGCTTTTGGACGTGTACGCGAAGCGTGAACTGGCAAAGGGTATTGCCTTTGCGCCGGATACGGCAGAACAGGTTGAATTTGAAGATTCATTCCCTTATGTCGAAACAGAAGATCAGGAGAATGCTATTTCCGTCATCAAGAAGGCTATGGAAAAGCCCACACCGATGGACATGCTTCTTTGCGGGGACGTTGGATTTGGAAAGACGGAAGTGGCGATGAGAGCCGTTTTTAAATGTGTCATGAGCGGCTATCAGGCTATGGTTCTGTGTCCTACGACGGTTTTGTCAGAGCAGCATTATAAAAACTTCAAGTCCCGCATGGATTCCTTTGGCGTCAATATTGCGGTGCTGAACAGATTCACAAAGGCTTCTGAAAGGACAAAGATCCTCCATCAGCTTGAATCCGGCGAACTGGATGTTGTCATTGGGACTCATTCTGTCCTGAACAAAAAGATTAAGTGCAGGAGACTGGGACTGCTGGTCGTAGATGAGGAGCAGCGCTTCGGTGTCGTACAGAAAGAAAGAAGAAAATCACTGGCAGAGGGAATCGATGTATTGACTCTTTCGGCAACACCGATACCAAGAACGCTCCATATGAGTTTGACAGGACTTCGTGATATGGTCACGATCACAACGCCGCCTCCTGGAAGACATGCAATCCAGACCTATGTTAGCGAGTACGATGATTCCATTGTCATTGACGCGATTCTTAGGGAAAAGGAACGCGGCGGCCAGTCATTCTTTGTCTACAACAGGATTGAGACGATGCCTGCCATGCTGGATCATCTGAAGAGCATACTGCCGGATACGATATCGATTGGAGTTGCCTATGGCCGGATGGATGGTGCAGTCCTTGAAAAAGTGATGCTTGATTTCTATCAGGGAAAGCATGATGTCCTGCTTTGCACAACCTTGATCGAAAACGGGCTGGATCAGCCAAATGCCAATACGATGCTGGTCTATGATGCAGACAAGCTTGGACTTTCCCAGATTTATCAGATGCGCGGAAGGGTAGGGCGTTCCGATAAAATTGCACGTGCCTGGTTCTTCTATAATAAGGATAAAGTGCTTAGCGAAGTTGCAGAAAAGCGTCTGAACACCATAAGAGAATTTACTGAACTCGGGAGCGGCTTTAAAGTCGCCATGCGCGATCTGGAAATCCGCGGGGCAGGCAATCTTCTGGGATCTGCCCAGCATGGCAATATCGCAAGCGTCGGGTTTGCAGCGTACTGCTCCATGCTTGAGGAGGCTGTGCAGCGTCTGATGGCAGAAAGAGAGCATAAGCCCCTTCCGAAGAAACTGCCGAATACCACTATCGAATTTCGTCAGGATGCGTACCTGGATTCCAAGTACATCAGCAATGAAGAGCAGAAGATGGAAATTTACAGAAGACTGGCATCCGTGGAAGATGAGAAAGAGCTGGCGGATTTGATCGATGAGGCAGTCGACCGCTATGGAACCCCGACAGAACCGGCCGAAAAACTGTTTTCCATTTCCCTGGTCAGAATAAAAGCCAGGAAACTTGGAATAGGGAGTGTCATTGACGAAGGGGATTCCATGCTTCTTACATGGGCGGATGAGGATTTCATGCGTGGATGGAATCCCAACCTTCTGCCAAAAGCGCTTGTTCCATACCTGCATTTCCTTCCGGGAAATCCGGCAAGGCTGAGAATCAGGAAGGCAGGAATCAAGGGCAGCCCCATGAAATGGCTTGGCGGTTTCCTGGATGAGCTGATGAGCGAGATCCATCATTCTTCCCATTAGATTTGCAGTGCATAGAACTCTGCATTTACGGGATTCTGCTTTACATTTATTAGCAAATCTGTTATGACTATATGAGTTATGTTTTTTTGAGGGGCTTTTCCATATTTTTTAATCAGGTGAAAAATGCGTAAAAATTCGTTTATCCAGGGTGCGTTGATCTTGACGGTAGCAGGGATTATCGTCAAGTTCATTGGGGCATTCAGTCGTATCTATCTGTCAAGACTTCTTGGCGGCGAAGGGATCGGGCTCTACCAGATGGCTTATCCGATCTACCTGCTTTGCCTTTCGGTATCGTCAGCAGGTCTTCCTGTGGCTATTTCAATCATGGTTGCAGAAAGAAACGCAGTCAACGATTACTTTGGCGGGCAGAAGGTATTCCGTATATCGCTCGTGACATTGGTTTTGACAGGACTCTTTTTCAGTCTCCTGCTTTTCTTCGGGGCCCAGTGGCTGGTCGACAGTGAAATTGTCCGCGACCAGAGAGCCTATTGGTCACTCCTTGCTTTGTCCCCGGCTGTTTTCTGTGCAACGCTTCTTGCGACGCTAAGAGGTTACTTCCAGGGTCTTCAGCTGATGACACCGACAGCTGTTTCACAGATACTTGAACAGGTCGTCCGTGTTGTTGCCATGATTCTTTTCGCCGTCGTCCTTCTTCCTTATGGACTGGAATACGGAGCTGCCGGCGCAACCCTTGGTGCAGCACCGGGTGCTTTTGTCGGCATACTGACACTTCTTGTTTTCTACTACATGACCCGCGGATGGAGAAATGAACTGGCATCTGAGCAGGATCCATCTATCAAGCCGCAGAGTGTAAAGACAATTATCAAAAGACTGCTTGTTCTTGCCATTCCTGTATCGCTGGCAAATATCATGCTTCCGATCGTTTCATTGATCGATCTTTTCATTGTTCCAAGAAGACTTGAAGTTGCTGGTTTTACGATTGAACAGTCAACAACATTCTTCGGCTATCTGACCGGCATGGCAACGGCTCTTGTCAACATGCCTACCATCGTTACGGCATCTCTGGCAGCAAGTCTTGTTCCTTTCGTTTCGGAAGCTATCGCGCAGAAACGCGGCGACATGGTACTCAAAAGAACAGATACCGCGATGCGCTTGGCCAATCTGATTACCATTCCTTCCTTTGTCGGAATGTGTGTGATTGCCACACCAATTTCTGCCATGCTTTATGCAACTCCGGATGCTGGTCCGTGCATTGCAATCATGAGCTTTGGCATTTTCCTTCTTGGCGTGCAGCAGGTAACAACGGGCGTTCTGCAGGGGATGGGCAAGACTGCCATACCTTTCCTGAACATGGTTGCCAGCGCGTGCTGCAAGATGTTCCTTTCATGGAACCTCACGGCTCTCCCAAGCTGGGGCGTTTTAGGTGCGGCATGGGCAACAAATGCAGACTTTGGCGTTGCAGCCATTCTCAATCTGATTTTCCTTTATAAATACAGACATTACACGATGGACATAAAGCATACGGTCAAGCTCTTCATTGCAGCAGCCGTTATGGGCGTGGTTGCTTATGGCTCTTATCACGCTCTTTACAGCCTGATTCACAGCAATACGCTTTCTACCCTGATTGCAATTGCCCTGGGCGGAGTTGTCTACCTTGTCGGTATCGTGCTGATTCGTGCTGTAACTCCTGATGATGTCAGGGAAATCCCAAAGATCGGCACACGTCTGGCCGCTATTGTGGAAAAGATGAGTTTCAAAAAGTAATATATTGCTTAGGAATGAAAGCATAGTAAAAAGACCGCGGAAAATCCGCGGTCTTTTTACTATGCAGCTGATTTAAATGACGCGGCTGGCATTTGCCAGGCAGCGTTCTGTTTCGGATACGATATCTTCAACGATTTCCTGTACGGGCTGAATCTTTGTCAAATGGGTCAGTGACATGCCGGCGAGGATAAAGCCGTTTTCTGTGTCGCCTTCAATGGCACCTTTTCTGTTTGTCCCTCTGGAAAGTGCAGTCAAGGTGCTCAAAGGAGCACCGCTGTATTCTTCCTGCAGATACTTATCAGAGAACTTATTTCTTAATCCTCTGACACTGTCTCCGGTAGTGAAGCCGCAGACGACAGAATCCGTATCGTTGGCATTGATGATGGCCTGCTTGGCATTGGGGTGAAGCAGGTGGCATTCCTCAGCAAGAAGGAAGCGTGTACCCATCTGGACACCTGAAGCGCCCATGATCAGAGATGCCGCAACACCTCTTCCGTCCACGATGCCTCCGGCTGCAACCAGTGGAATCTCGATGTCGGGAAGAATGTTTTCCAGGAGAGCCATGAGTGTCACTTTACCGTCATGTCCGCCTGCTTCCATGCCTTCGACGATGATGGCATCAGCTCCGGCATCCTGCACACGCTTGGCAAGCTTTGCATTTGGAACAACCGGAATGCATTTGATGCCTGCATGATGAAGAGGTTCAAACCATGGGAGGGGATTGCCTGCACCAATGGTTACGAAGGGGACTTTCTCATCACAGATCACCTGAGCAACATCATCGACGTTTGGCGCCTGCAGCATTAAATTGACGCCGTAGCATTTCCCGTTTCCCAGAATGTCTTTGGCTGTCCTGATACTGTCCCTGACTTCATCTGCAGAGAATCCGCCCGAGCCTATGACGCCTGCGCAGCCTGCATGATTCATTGCAGCCGCCAGCACTCCGTCTGAAATATAGGCCATTGCACCCTGAATAATGGGGTAATCAATACTGAGGAGCTTCGTTAACTTTGTGTTCCATGACATAATATCCATCTCCTTGCGATATGAAAATACCGGATTAAAGTGAAATTTCATAATGGACTTTGCTTGATGCCTTATGAAGACCGGTTTATTATTCTTTTCCCATTATACCTGCTTTATGTGAAATAGGTAAGTTTTAAGCCCTATCATGCGGATTACCGGAAGACAAATGCATAATGAATGCATGAAAGTAACCCTTTGGCTGCTATGCAATGCGCAAATTTCATGTAATGAGAAAACATAGGAAAATATCTGCCTGAAATGAACCATGATGAGGAAATGATATAAAAACGGATAAAGGCTTTGATTTTAGAAGAGAGTCAATGTGGAAATATCAGCCTTTCCTGCACGTAAAATATAGGAATAAGTATATATTACATAATTTTAATGCACATTATGGTTAAATAATGTATACTTAATTATAGAATTAACGGCAGTTGTTGTAGTATTATTAACTGCGTGATATACTGTAAGGGTAGAGTTCAGGCTTTTCTCTATCCCTAATTTCATAAATATATGATACGGAAGTGATAAAGGTGGAAGGGGACTCCTTAATGATGCTTCTTGTGCCGGAGATGATGATTGAAGCACAGGAGCGGTATGAAATCCTCAGACAGATCCATGCAGCACAACCGGTCGGAAGACATCTTTTAACCGTACAGACGGAATTGTCAGACAGCATTATTCGGAAACACATTGAAGAAATGGAGCGGACCGGGCTTTTGGTTTACAGGCCCTCCGGGATCAGTTTGACCAGCAAGGGTGAATCACTCCTGGAGCCGCTTTCCCATTATTTCCGGAAAAGTCCTTTTTCCGATAAGATGGCAGCATCTTTGCAGAAAATCTTATCGATGAAAAAGGTCATACTGGTGCGGGGAGATTCTGATGAGAAGGAGTCAGTAAGAGGTGATATAGCCCAGGAGGCCGCCTTGGCCCTGATTCGTCTTATAAGAGATGATGACATAGTGGCAGTGAGCGGCGGAGCATTGATGGCTGAACTGGCGGAAATGCTCCCAAAGCTTCACATGAATGTGGATGTTTTACCGATCAGAAGAGGATTTGGCAGGAGAATAGATTTTTTACCAAATAATGTGGCAGCTCATATGGCTGAAAAATTAGGAGGGAAGTATCACATCCTTCAAATACCGGATGGATTGAGTCCCGAGTTTTTCTACAAGCTGAAAAAAGAATTGCCGCAGATCAATCAGACAGAAGAATTGTTTTCAAAAGCGGGTATATTGGTTACTGGTATAGACAGTGCAGAGGATATTAAGAAGTATCACGAACTTCCATCAGATGTAACGAGGCGGCTGGAAAAGGAAAATGTATCCAGCGAAGCTTTGGGACTATATGTCAATGCGGAAGGGAAAATCTTATATCGCCTGTACAATGTCGGCATTTCCAGGGACGATATACCAGCAATACCACATATATTAATTACTGCAGGCGGAAGTCATAATGGGGAAGCGATCCTTGCTGTGGCAAGAGCAGGAATACGCGGAGTCCTCATTACTGATGAAGGGGCCGGCAGAAAAATACTTCAACTAGTTTCAGGTGAAAAAGCGACAACAGGAGGTTGCAAAGATCATGGTTAAAGTCGGAATTAATGGATTTGGCAGAATTGGAAGACTCGTATTTCGCGGCATGCTGAAGAGGGACGATCTGGAAGTCGTTGCTATTAACAATCCAAGCGGGGTTGAAACAGCTGCTTACCTTCTTAAATACGATACTGTTCACGGAAGACTTGATGAAAAGGTAGAAATTGACGGCGACGATTTGATCATTGAAGGCAAACGTGTTCATGTTTTCCAGAATCGTGATCCGGAGCATCTGGACTGGAGCAAGTATGGTGTTGAAATCGTTGTAGAATCCACAGGCAAGCTGAAAGATAAAGTCAGCGCCGGAAAGCATATCAAGGGAACTGTGAAAAAGGTTATTATCACAGCACCGGGCAAAGATGATGACGCAACGATTGTTATGGGCGTCAATGAAGAAACATATGACCCGAAGGCAGACAATATTATTTCCAACGCTTCCTGCACGACAAACTGCCTCGCTCCGATTGTAAAAGTACTGCATGAACAGTTCCACATTGTACGCGGACTTATGACAACCGTTCATTCCTATACGAATGACCAGGCTATTCTTGAAAAAGCACACAAGAAGGATCCAAGAAGAGGCCGTGCTGCTGCAGAAAACATTATTCCGACTTCCACAGGCGCAGCAAAGGCAATCGGCATTGTCATTCCTGAAATGAAAGGCAAACTGAACGGACTGGCTATCCGCGTTCCGACCCCGGACGTATCCCTGGTCGATCTGGTTGTTGAACTGGAAAAGACAGTTACAAAGGAAGAAGTCAACGAAGCATTGAAGAAAGCCGCTGAAGACGAATTGAAAGGAATCCTTGCTTATACGGATGAACCCCTTGTATCCAGCGATTTCCGCACAACAAATGTAAGCTCTACCGTTGACAGCCTGCTCACCATGGTTATGGACGGCAATCTTGTCAAAGTTATTGCATGGTACGATAACGAATGGGGTTATTCAATGCGTATTATTGATCTTGTAGCTTATGTTGCATCGAAAGGACTGTAATGATGAACAAGCAGACAGTGTATGATCTTAAGCCTGAAGGAAAGGTTGTATACATCCGTGTCGATTATAATGTTCCCCATGATAAAGAGGGGAATATTCTGGATGACCGCAGAATCCGGGCTACAATTCCAACAATTCAGTATCTTCTGAATCAGGGCGCAGCCATTGTCCTGGCCAGTCATATGGGAAGGCCGAAGGGCGAATATAAAGCAGAATTATCTCTCCGTCCTGCTGCAGCCCGTCTGGCAGAACTTTTACAAAAAGAAGTCAAATTCATTCCGGACTGCATTGGACCCGAAGCTGATCAGGCCAAAGAAGAACTGAAGCCGGGCGAGATTATTCTTCTTGAAAACTTAAGATTCCATAAGGAAGAAGAAAAGAATGATCCGGATTTTGCCAAAGCACTTGTCAAAGGATGCGATCTGGCTGTTAACGATGCTTTCGGCGTATCCCACCGTACACATGCATCCATCGTAGGCGTTGGCAGACTTTTGCCTATGGTATCCGGCCTTCTTCTTAAAAAGGAAATTGATTTCCTTGACGGCGTCATTGAACATCCGGAAAGGCCATTTGCTGCGATTATAGGCGGAGCAAAAATCAGTGACAAGATCCAGGTTATTGCAAACCTGATGGAAAAGGCAGATGTCATCCTGATTGGCGGCGGCATGGCGAATACATTCGTTGCAGCCCAGGGTTATGACATGGGCGAATCCCTGCAGGACAAAGACCGCTTTGATTTGGCAAGAAACCTTATGAAGAAGGCAAATGATCTTGGATCAAGCATCATGCTGCCGGTTGATTTCATGGCAGGTGATTCATTCTCCGCTGAAGCAAAGACAAAGGTTCTTTCGGCAGAAGAATTCTCCAGCCCGTGGATGGCGCTTGATATCGGTCCTAAGACCATTGATCTTTATGTTGAAACTTTGCAGAAAATGAAGACTGTCGTTTGGAATGGCCCGATGGGCGTTTTCGAAATGGAACCATTCTCAAAGGGAACCTATGCAATAGCTAAGGCTATGGCATCCCTCAATGCGACGACTGTCATCGGCGGAGGAGAATCCGCATCGGTTGTTGATCTGCTTGGAATCGGAGACAAATTCTCTCATGTATCGACAGGCGGCGGCGCTTCGCTGGAAATGCTTGAAGGAATGATTCTTCCGGGCGTTGCAATCCTTGCTGACAAGGAGTGATAATTTGAGGAAAAAGTTAATTGCAGGAAATTGGAAGATGAATCAGACGGTGACGGAGGCAGGTCACTATTTTGAAAAGTTTAAAGTAAAAGCCAGGGAAGATGTAGATTTGGTTTTCATTCTTCCTTTTACCGATATTCCAGTTGCCAAATTTTTTATAAGCAGATCATCAATCGGTCTTGGCGCACAGAATATGTATCCGGCGGAAAGCGGAGCTTTTACCGGAGAGATTTCACCTCTTATGCTCAAGGATCTTGGATGCACGTATGTCATTTGCGGACATTCTGAAAGAAGAGAGATCCTGGGAGAGAGCGATGAATTTATTGCCAGGAAAGTAAAATGTGCACTGGATCACGATATAACTCCGATTCTTTGCGTCGGTGAAACAAAGGATGAACATGATGCAGGGAAAACAGAGGAGAAAATAGAAACACAGGTAAGGGCAGCTCTTGAGAAAATCCCCACTGATAAGGTTTCAAATGTTGTTATCGCTTATGAACCTATCTGGGCGATCGGCTCGGGCGCAGCGGCAACTGCAGATGAAGCAGAAGCGGTTGCAAAGCTGATCCGGCAGATTGTTAAAAATATTGCCGGGAAAAAAGTTTCAGATCAGGTGCGGATTCTCTATGGCGGTTCTGTCAATGCCGGAAATATCAACGATTTTACTGGAGAAAAAGATATTGACGGCGCTTTGGTCGGCGGGGCCAGCTTAAAACCAGAAGAATTCATTTCTATTTATCAGAAAGCTTGAGAAATCATTTTTATTAAAGGGACAGATGAAAGGGTATAGGTGGAGTTAGATTATGGCAGTCATTACGGATCTTCATGCAAGAGAAATTTTAGATTCACGTGGAAATCCTACTTTGGAAGTCGATATGTCACTGGAGGATGGGACATTTGCCCGCGCCGGAGTTCCGTCCGGTGCTTCTACCGGTATCTTTGAAGCCACCGAACTTCGTGATGGAGATGAGACAAGGTATGGCGGAAAGGGTGTTCTTAAAGCCGTAGATAACGTAAATGGTGAAATTGCAGATGCCGTTATCGGCTGGGACGCAAGTGATCAGAGAGGGCTGGATCATATTCTGATCAACCTTGATGGAACCGAAAACAAGAGCAGACTCGGTGCAAATGCCATTCTTGGCGTATCCCTTGCTGCTGCTCATGCTGCAGCCAACTCATTTGGACTTCCGCTCTACCAGTACCTTGGCGGAGTGAATGCACACGTACTGCCTGTTCCGATGATGAACGTACTTAATGGCGGCGCTCATGCAGACAACAATGTTGATATCCAGGAAAGCATGATCATGCCTGTCGGAGCTTCCAGCTTCAGGGACGGCCTTCGCATGTGCGCTGAGGTATACCACACTTTAAAAGCTGTTCTTAAGGATAGAGGACTTTCTACTGCAGTTGGAGACGAAGGCGGATTTGCTCCGGATCTTCCGTCCAATGAAGCAGCTATGGAACTTCTCTGCGAAGCTATCGAAAAAGCAGGCTATACTGCAGGAAGCGATATTGTCCTTGCTACTGACGTTGCTGCATCTGAACTCCTTGGCGACGACGGCTTATACCATTTATCCGGAGATCATGCAGCAAAGACCGCTGAACAGATGATTGAATTCTACGATCACCTGATTTCCGAGTACCCGATTGTTTCCATTGAAGACGGGCTTGGAGAAGAAGACTGGGAAGGATGGAAACTTCTGACAGATTCACTGGGAGACAAAGTACAGCTTGTTGGGGACGACCTTTTCGTTACCAATACAGAACGTCTTTCCAGAGGAATTGCAGAAGGCGTTGCCAACTCCATTCTGATTAAACTGAATCAGATCGGCACGCTGACTGAAACATTTGAAGCCGTACAGATGGCACAGAGAGCCGGTTACACAGCTGTTATTTCCCATCGCTCGGGCGAAACGGCAGATACGACAATTGCTGATCTGGCAGTTGCTTTGAATGCAGGACAGATCAAGACAGGAGCGCCGTGCAGATCTGAACGAGTTGCAAAATACAACCAGCTCCTCCGCATTGAAGAAGGACTTGATGCAGATGCCTGCTATGGAAGCGAAGGGCTTGCCGGCAAGCTGCGTATATTTGAAAAATAAAAAAACGGAGCTGTGACAAAATGCGCAATCATTTTGCCACAGCCCTTTTTTTATGCATCATATACAGCATGTCAATAAATTAGTGCAATCATTATGAAGAAATGATACAATAAGACGGTATAAAACGTTAAAATTATTTGGACCATAAATTACAAAGGAGAGACAACATGAGTAAAGTATTTGTTATCGGTCATAAATCACCGGACACAGACAGTATAGCTGCTGCCGTTTCCTATTCCTATTTGAAAAGACAGCTTGGCGTTGATGCCGTAGCAGCCAGAGCAGGGGAACCAAACAAAGAAACAAAGTTCGCACTTGATTATTTCAAGGTAGAAGCACCTGTTTTACTGGAAAGCACTGCAAGAAAGGATCCGGATGATGAAAAGACAAAACTGATTCTTGTCGATCACAATGAATCCAAGCAGTGCGTAGACGGCGCAAAGGATGCAGAAGTCCTTGAACTGATCGATCATCATAGACTGGGTGATTTTGAAACCGAAAATCCGATTTTCATCCTGATCCGCCCGGTAGGATGCGTAAACACCGTTATTTACGGCCTTTACAAGGCAAATGGAGTAAAACCGTCCAAAGAAGTTGCCGGAATGATGCTTTCTGCGATCATCTCTGATACAGTTCTGTTCAGATCCCCGACTACAACAGATGAAGACAAGGCTGCAGTCAAGGAACTGGCAGAAATTGCAGGCGTCGATTATGAAGCTTACGGCATGGAAATGCTTAAGGCAGGCGCTGACATTTCTGATTACCCGGCAGAAAAGCTTGCTCACAATGATACCAAGGAATTTGAAGCAGGCGGAAAAGTTTTCAGCTGCGGTCAGATTTCTGTTATGGATCTTGAACCGATCGAAGCCAAGCGCGCAGATATCATGAAAGTTCTTGAGGAAACCAAGGCAGAAAAACAGTATGAAGCTTCCTACCTGATGGTTACCAATATTCTGACAGAAGATACATATCTCTGGTTTACCAGCGGCGCTGAAGCTGCAGCTGAAGAAGCTTTCGGCAAGAAAGCGGAAGATAGATGTGTATATCTTCCTAAGGTCATGTCCCGTAAGAAACAGGTAGCTCCGTTCCTGTTAAAAGTATACGGAAAATAATTGATTCGATGAATGTAGGAAGAACTCATTTTTGACAGGTACAGTCATTTATGGGTTCTTCTTTTTACACTAAGGAGATTTGAGGATTTGTCTAATTATTTAAACACATTAAACGACCAGCAGTTGAAAGCGGTAAAGCAGATAGACGGACCAGTCCTGATCCTGGCAGGGGCCGGTTCAGGCAAGACGAAGTCATTGACCTGCAGGATTGCCTACATGATGGAATCGGGAATCAGTCCGTCTGAAATTCTGGCAATCACTTTCACAAACAAGGCTGCCCAGGAAATGAGGGAACGTATTCATGCTCTTGTGGGGCCTTCTGCTGACAAAATCTGGATGTATACATTTCATTCCTTCGGCGCAAGATTCCTCAGACGTGAAATCAGCAATTATCCTCCATATAATGATAAATTTACGATTTATGATTCGGATGATTCCAAAACACTCATAAAAAATATACTTAAGGAACTGAATCTGGATGACAAGCAGTTCCAGCCCAATATCATTCAGGCGCATATATCTTCAGCAAAGGGCCAGCTGCTTGAGCCGAAAGCATTCCGCGCGCAGGTTGGATCGAACTTCTTTGCACAGAAGGTTGCCGATGTATATGAATCTTATGACAAGCATCTGAAGCAGAACAATGCGCTTGACTTCGACGACCTGCTTTTCATGACGACAAAGCTCTTATCGATTGAATCGATCCGGAGACGCTGGCAGGACAGATTCCACTATATTTTGATCGATGAATATCAGGATACGAACCATGCACAGTACCTGATGGCAAAACTTATTGCAGGAAAGAATCAGAATATCTGTGCAGTCGGTGATGCTGACCAGAGTATTTATTCCTGGCGCGGCGCCGATCTCAGGAATATCATTGATTTCCAGCAGGATTATCCGTCTGCCAAGGTGATCAAACTTGAACAGAACTACCGCTCGACGCAGACGATTCTGGATGCGGCAAACGCAGTCATTCAAAATAACTCCGGAAGACCGTCCAAGCGGTTATGGACAGAAAACAACCAGGGCAAGCCTCTTATCCTCTATACAGCTTCCGATGAGCACAGTGAAGCTGATTTCATCGTAAATACGATGAGAAAAGAACACAATGAGGAGCATCAGCTGTATGGAAATATGGCTGTCTTGTACCGTATGAATGCGCAGTCGCGAGTCATTGAAGAAGCGCTCGTAAAAAGCGGAATCGGATATACGATGGTCGGAGGGACGAGATTCTATGACCGCGCAGAAATCCGTGATATGCTTGCATACCTCAAGCTGGTATCCAATCTTAAAGATAATGTCAGCCTTATGCGTATCATCAATGTCCCCAAGCGCGGAATAGGGGCGGCAACCGTACAGAAGCTTTCCGATTACGCCAACGAAAGAAATACATCCATGTTCGAAGCAATGATGGATCTGGACGGGCTTGATGTCTCTTCGTCTACGAAGACAAAGCTCCAGAACTTCATAGCCATGATGTTTGAGTTCCTGAATGCATCTACCGAGACGAATGTCTTTGGCCTGCTTCAGAAAATAATGACGGATACGAAGTATCTGGAACAGCTGCAGGAAAGCAAGGATCCGCAGGTACAGAGCCGTGAGGAAAACCTTGGTGAACTTCTCTCTGTTGCCAAGGATTTCAATAATGATAATCCGGAAGGCGGAGTATCAGATTTCCTTGAAAAGGTTGCTCTTGTCAACGATGTGGATACGTATGAGAATGAAAATGACAGAGTGACACTGATGACGATCCACAGTGCCAAGGGACTGGAATTCCCGATTGTATTCCTGGCCGGAATGGATGAAGGCATATTCCCCGGCGTCCGTTCTCTGATGGATGAGTCCAAACTAGAAGAGGAACGCCGTCTCTGCTACGTGGCTTTGACCAGAGCAAAGGAAAAGCTGTATTTATCCAATGCCCATATGCGCACGATGTATGGTCAGATCAAGCCGTACCTTCCCAGCCGTTTTATTGATGAAATTCCTCAGGACCTCCTGACGCATGTCGAGTCTGATGAACGGCAGGACAGGGCTTTCCAGGCAAGAAGGCGGGAGACGGCCAGCAGAGTCGATTATGCAATGTCGGAAGTATCTGTTGTGAATAAGCCAAAACCGCAGAAAGAGCCGAAACGCTATGACTGGAAGGTAGGAGATACGGCTGTACATAACCTCTGGGGGAAGGGGAAAGTCGTTGCAGTTATGGGATCGGACAGCAAAATGATGCTGAAGATTGAATTCCCGGGAAATAAGATTCGTCAGGTCATGGTTGCATTTGCTCCAATAACGAAAGGAGAATGATTATGGTTCCTGAAGATGTGCGAGAAGAAGCCGAAAAACTGAAAAAGGAGCTTCGTCATCACAGCTACTTGTACTATGTATTGGACAAGCCTGAAATTTCAGATTATGAATTTGACCATATGTACAGAAAGCTTGTAGACATAGAGGCAAAGTATCCTGAGCTTGTTACTCCGGATTCTCCGACACAGAGAGTCGGGGGAAAGGCAACGGATGATTTCCAGAAGGTAAGATTCAGGAAGCCTATGCTGAGCCTTGCCAATGCGTTCAGCGCCGATGAGCTCCGGGATTTTGACCGCAGGGTCAAGGAAGGGCTTGAAACAGACCACGTCCAGTATATTACGGAGCTCAAAATCGACGGGCTCTCAATGAACCTGATCTATAAAAACGGCGTTTTGACGCAGGGGCTGACAAGAGGCGACGGAAGAGTCGGCGAAGATGTTACAAGCAATGTAAAAACGATTCATACGATTCCGCTTTACATAGAAAACGCTCCGCCATATATGGAAGTCCGCGGTGAAGTTTACATGCCGAGAAAAAGCTTCATCATGCTCAATGAGGAAAGGGATGAAGCCGGACTCATGCCGTTTGCAAACTGCAGGAATGCAGCAGCAGGTTCCCTGCGCCAGCTTGATCCGCATGTCACGGCTGCCCGCAATCTGGCTTTTTTCGCGTATGCATTAGGCGACATTGAAGGCCTTGAAATTTCCTCGCAGGAAGAGCTTCTGATGAAACTTTCCGAATTCCATTTCCATGTAAACCCGAATTATAAGAAATGGGATTCCATTGAAGGAGTCATCCAGGGCGTCAATGACTGGGAAGTCCGCAGGCATGATCTTGGATACGACACTGACGGAATGGTTATAAAAGTCAATGACTTTGCGCAGCAGGAAAAGCTTGGCGCAACCGTCAAGGATCCGCGCTGGGCCATGGCTTACAAGTACCCGCCGGAAGAGGCCGAGACTAAAGTTGAAAAAATTGTCGTAACTCTTGGAAGGACAGGAGTCCTGACACCATCTGCCGATCTTGAACCGGTCCATCTGGCAGGGACAGTCGTAAGAAGAGCAACCCTCCATAATATGGATTTCATTAAAGAAAAGGATATCCGCGAAGGGGATTACGTAAAGATCTACAAAGCCGGGGAAATCATTCCGGAAATAGACCGCGTGCTGAAGGAAAAACGAAATGGTTCTGAAAAGCCATTTGAAATTCCGGAAGTCTGTCCGGTATGCGGAAGCCCTGTGGAACGTCCTGCCGGCGAAGTCGCTTACAGGTGTACAAATCCGAACTGCGGCGGCATAGTCCGCGAAAAGCTGGTGCATTTTGCCTCCAGAGATGCCATGAACATCGAGGGGATGGGGCCGTCAGTGGTCGATAGCCTTCTGGCATACAGGCTTGTTTCTGATCCCGGTGATTTCTACAGGCTTACTCAGGATGAGCTTGAACAGATTGAACGGATGGGAGAAAAGCGTGCCGGAAACCTGATTGCAGCAATAGAAAAGAGCAAGGAAAGCGGATTGGCAAAACTGCTCTTTGGCCTGGGCATCCGTTTCCTTGGTGCAAAAGGTGCTGAGCTCGTAGCCGGAAAGTACCATACCATGGAGGAGCTGGAAAATGCCGGCACAGATGATATCCAGAGTATTGACGGAATCGGCAAGGCAACGGCTGAAAGTTTGTACAGCTACCTGCATGATATGGAAAATATGAAGGTACTGGATAAGCTTAAAAGCGCAGGCGTCATGATGGAAGCAGCCGTCGAAGAGGAAACAGGAAGCGCCTTTGAAGGTGAAATGGTCGTGCTGACAGGAAAATTATCCAGCATGGGGCGGCGCGAGGCAGGAGATCTCATCAAAAGCCAGGGCGGCTCTGTCCAAAGTTCCATCACGAACCATACGACCCTTGTCGTAGCAGGGGAAGACGCAGGAAGCAAACTGGACAAGGCCAGAGAAAAAGGAATCCCTGTCCTTAGTGAAGAAGAATTTCTGGCAAGACTTGGAAGAGCGTAATGAATGTTTCCGCATTCTTGATGCATAAGAGGAAAAAAGGATGCAGCAATGCTCTTCTATAACAGATCAAAGCCTTATTTATACGGTTTTTCCGTATCTGTGATATAATTGAAAAAGGTTTTTTCTGGTTAAAATACAGGATAAGGAAGTGTACTATGAAAATCACAATTGAGGAAGCCAAGAAGATTGCGCTTCTTTCCAGATTAGAGTTTTCTCCGGAGGATCTGGAAAAAATGCGTGAATCAATGAACAGCATTCTGACTCATATGGAAGAACTCAGCCAGTATGATACGACAGATGTTGCGCCAACGGTACATGCAGTGGAACAGTATAACGTTATGCGTGAAGATAAACCACATCAATCCTTCACAAATGAACAGGCACTTATGAATGCGCCTGAAAGTGAAGATGGATATTTTAAAGTACCAAAAATTATTTAAGCGGGAGGTGCGGCTTTGAATTTCACAATTCATGACTTGCATGCACAGCTGGTCAATAAGGAAATATCAGCTGTTGAATTAACAAAGAAAGTTATTGCGCATCGTGACTCCGTCGAGAAGGATGTTCATGCATATCTCTCGCTTAGCGATGCAAAAGCTCTGGAAAAAGCGGCTGAAGTTGACGCCAAGATTGCAGCAGGAGAAGAAATCTCTGATCTGGCGGGCATTCCGGGAGCCATTAAGGATAATATCTGCATCAGCGGAGAAACCTGCACAGCTGCATCCAGGATGTTGGAACACTGGGTTGCTCCCTATGATGCCACTGTCATTGAAAAACTTAAGCAGCAGGATTTCATCTCTATCGGAAAGACGAACATGGATGAATTCGCAATGGGCTCTTCTACAGAAAATTCCGCTTTCGGACCGACAAGGAACCCATGGAATCTGGATTATGTTCCTGGCGGCTCCTCCGGCGGCTCTGCTGCAGCAGTAGCTGCAACAGAAGCAGTCTGGGCCCTTGGTTCTGATACGGGCGGATCCATCCGCCAGCCAGCTTCCTTCAATGGCATCGTAGGTCTCAAACCTACCTATGGGCTTGTTTCCAGATATGGCCTTCTGGCTTTTGCATCTTCACTCGATCAGATTGGCGGTTTGACGAAAGACGTAACCGATGCTGCCATTCTTTTAAATGCGATTGCCGGGTATGATGCAAAGGATTCCACCTCCATTCCTCAGGATAAAAAAGATTACAAGAAAGCTCTTGTGAATAACGTGAAGGGAATGAAGATCGGTGTCCCGAGAGAATTCTTTGGCGAAGGGATTAAGCCTGAGACCAAAGAGGCTGTTAAAAAGGCACTGGTCTTCTATGAGAAGGAAGGCGCTGAGCTTGTCGATGTCTCCATCCCGCATATTAACAGCGGTGTTTCTGTTTACTATATCATTGCTCCTGCAGAAGCAAGTTCCAACCTTGCCCGTTATGACGGCGTAGGCTTCGGATATCGTGCAGAAGGCAAAGATATCATTGATATGTATATCAAGACAAGAAGCACGGGCTTTGGCGAAGAAGTAAAGCGCAGAATCATGCTTGGCAACTATGTTCTGTCAGCAGGATATTATGATGCATATTATCTGAAAGCGCTGAAGGTACGCACTCTCCTCAAACAGGAATTTGATGAAGTATACAAGTCCTGTGATGTGATTGCAGCTCCTTCTGCATCCGGGACATCATTCAAGTTCGGCGCATTCTCTGATCCGCTCTCCCTGTACATGGAAGATATCTGCACGGTTCCGGTCAACCTGATCGGTGCTCCGTCCATCAGCATCCCGGTCGGATTCCATGAAGGAATGCCTCTTGGCATGCAGCTGATCGGCAAGCCGCTTGGCGAAGAAACAATTATTCAGGCTGCATATACTTTTGAACAGTCTCATCCTGAATTTACCCAAATTGCACCGAAAGGAGAGATTAAGGCATGAAATATGAAGCAGTGATTGGCTTGGAGGTTCATACAGAACTCCAGACAACAACGAAAATCTTCTGCGGCTGCAAAACATCATTCGGCGCTGAACCAAATACAAATGTATGCCCGGTTTGCTTAGGGCTTCCAGGCGTACTTCCTGTCCTGAATAAAAGAGTACTGGAATTTGCAGTACGTGCAGGCCTTGCCCTGAATTGCGAGATTTCCCGCTTCAGCAAGTTTGACCGCAAGAATTATTATTATCCGGATCTTCCGAAGAACTTCCAGACATCGCAGTTCGATCTTCCAATCTGCGAAAGAGGCCATCTTGATATCGAAGTAAACGGAGAAAAGAAACAGATCCGCATTACAAGAGCACATATGGAAGAAGATGCCGGCAAGCTTGTTCATCATGGAACATCCATTACCGATTCCGACTATTCCCTTGTCGACTATAACCGTACAGGTACACCGCTTCTTGAAATCGTTACTGAACCCGATATGCGTTCTGCCAAGGAAGCTGTTGCATACCTTGAAAAAATGCGCGCTATCCTGCAGTACATCGGTATTTCCGACTGCCGCATGGAAGAAGGAAGCCTTCGCTGTGATGCGAACGTTTCTGTCAGACCTGTCGGCCAGAAAGAACTTGGCACCAAGGCGGAAATCAAGAATATCAATTCCTTCAAGGGCGTAGAAAAGGCAATTGAATACGAAGCGCTGCGTCAGGCAGAAATTCTTGAAGACGGCGGAAAGATCATTCAGGAAACAAGAACCTGGGATGAAAAGGAAGGCGTCACAAAGAGCATGCGTACCAAGGAAGAAGCGAACGATTACCGCTACTTCCCGGAACCTGACCTTGCACCTTTCACAGTTTCTGAAGAATACATTGAAGACATCCGCAAAACTCTTCCAGAACTTCCGGATGAAAGACGCGAACGTTACATCGCAAACTTCGGCCTGTCCTCTACGGATGCCCAGTATATGACAAACGACAAGGATACCTCCGATTACTTTGAAAAGGTGGTCGCAGCAGGCGCAGATCCCAAGGTTTCCGTAAACTGGATCATGGGCGAATTTGCAAGCCAGCTTTCCAATGCAGGCATAGAAATTGCCAAAGCCCCGGTTACACCGGAAAATCTCGCCAAACTTCTGGCTCTGATTGCTAAGGGAACCATTTCCGGAAAAATTGCCAAGAAAGTTTTTGCTGAAATGTGGAAAGACGGAGCAGATCCGGAAGAAATCGTCAAGGCACAGGGCCTTGTACAGATCAGCGATACAGGCGCACTCAAGGAACTGGTTGTAAAAGTCATTGCCAATAATCCAAAGGCAGTAGAAGACTTCAAAGCCGGAAAGAAGAAAGCTGTCGGTGCTCTGGTCGGACAGATCATGAAAGAAACAAAGGGCAAGGCAAATCCAAAAGTAATCAATGAGTTGCTGAATGACGAACTTAAAAAGTTATGATAGATGATAGAAAAAGCGAGAATGTTGAGCCTAATCAGGAAGAACCGAAAGTGATGTCTGATCAGGAAAGAGACAATTTTCATGGGCTGACATTAAATGAAGATGGGAGACGGGATGATCCCGAGGAGGATACGGAAATCCGTATTCACTTTGTGGATATAAAGAAGATTTCTTTATGGAAGAAAATCCTTTTTGGTGCCGCCTTTGTCATTTTTGTTGCCATTGCTCTCGTGATGGCATGGTTCTTTATGCTCGGCGGCGCAGCTGTCTTTGCTTTAGGTCTTATTATTTATTTGCTGAAAAAGTACATATTCTGATAAAAAGCTGCCTGCCGGCGGGCAGCTTTTTAGGTTAAAAGGGTACGGTTTTGAGGATTCGTCAAATATATTCAAACATTTAGAAAATAAAATAAACCATCTATATTGAAAAAATCAGATATGCATGTTATAATACTTCCAGAACGTCAAAAGTATTTTATTTAGAATTATTCTAGTAATTATATGATCAAGGAGGAATTGTACTATGTCTTTAAATGGGAAGAAGATTAGCGAATTCAAGCTTCAGGCTTATCAGAATGAAGATTTCATCGAAGTAACCGATAAGGATCTGCTCGGCAAATGGAGCGTCCTGTTTTTCTACCCGGCAGACTTCACATTTGTATGCCCGACCGAACTGGAAGACCTGGAAAACAAATATGCTGATTTCAAGAAGATCGGCTGCGAAATCTATTCTGTTTCCTGCGATACCCATTTCGTCCACAAAGCTTGGCATGAATCTTCTGACAGAATCGGCAAGGTTGAATATCCGATGATCGGCGATCCGACCGGCAAGCTTGCTAAGGATCTTGATGTATACATCGAAGATGCTGGCCAGGCAGAAAGAGGAACCTTCGTCATCAACCCGGACGGAGAAGTTGTACTCTATGAAGTAAGCGCAGGCAACATCGGACGTAATGCTGATGAACTGCTCCGCAAGGTTGAAGCTGCTCAGTTCGTTTACGAACACGGCGATGAAGTTTGCCCGGCAAAATGGCATCCAGGTGAAGAAACCCTGAAACCATCCTTTGACTTAGTCGGCAAATTATAATAAAACGGAGGCATCATGGTAAAATTTTATGATGCCATAGTAGTAGGCGGGGGGCCAGCTGGGCTCTCCGCCGCTATTTATATGGCGAGAGCGCGTTTCAGAGTCCTTGTAATAGAAAAGGAAAAAGTTGGCGGGCAGATTACAATTACCGCAGAAGTTGTCAACTATCCGGGGATATTCTCCACGAATGGCGAAAAACTTACTGCTGAAATGGCTCGTCAGGCAAGAGCATTCGGAGCAGAGTTCCTGAATGCAGAAGTGACCGGAATGGATGTAGATGATGATTACAAAGTCGTTCATACCTCCAACGGTGATTTCAAAACACTGGGAATCATCTTTGCCGGCGGCGCACATCCGCGTCTTGCCGGTTTCAAGGGAGAAAATGATTTCCGCGGCCATGGCGTGGCATACTGTGCAACCTGCGATGGCGAATTCTTTACAGGAAAGACCATTTTCGTTGTAGGCGGCGGTTATGCGGCTGTCGAAGAAGGGCTGTTCCTTACAAAGTATGCCAAGAATCTGATTGTTGTCGTAAGAGGAAATGATTTCAGTATAGAATCTGCAGCTGTGGAAGAGCTGAAAGATAATAAGAATACAAAGATCCTTTACCATACACAGATTGAGGAAGTAAAGGGCGATAGTGCTATCCGCAAGGTTGTCCTTAAAGACAGACAGACCGGAGAAGAAACAGTATATGAAGCGGATCCCAGTGATTTCTATGGTGTATTCGTATTTGTAGGATATGCTCCTGAGAATGCCCTTCTCAAAGGGAAAATCGATCTCGATGAAAAGGGATACGTTATTACCGACCGTGACCAGAAAACAAATGTTGACGGCGTTTACGCAGCTGGTGATATCTGTGTCAAGAACCTCAGACAGGTTGTAACAGCTGTATCTGACGGTGCAGTGGCTGCAACTTCTCTGGAGAAATACCTGGGAAGCCAGTTCAGAAAACTGAATCTGAAGCGTACTTATGTAAAGAATCTGGCTCCGAAAGAAAAGAAGCAGGAAGCTGCTGCTGTTGCAAAAGCGAAGCCGGAAGCCTTCCTTGATGATCAGACAAGACAGGCTCTTGCTCCTGTCCTGAACCGTTTTACGAATCCGATACTGCTGAGACTCTATAAAGATGATTCGCATCTGTCCCAGGAAGATGAAAAGATGGTTCGCGAACTTTCTGAAATCTCGGACAAGGTTAAGTTTGAGATTATTCAGGCATCTGAGGGAATGGAGCATACGATTGCCATCTGCAATGCAGAAGGCGAAGATCTTGGCCTGCATTTCCACGGAGTTCCTGGCGGACATGAATTCAATTCCTTCATTCTTGCCATGTATAATGCCGCAGGACCTGGACAGGATATCGGAAAAGATGCAGAGGCAAGAGTTGCAGCCATCAATGAAAAGAAGCATCTGAATATTGCAGTTTCTCTCTCCTGCACGATGTGCCCGGATCTTGTTGCCGCAGCCGAACGTATTGCTGCAGGAAATAAGAACATCACAGTTGATGTCTATGATCTGGCTCATTATCCTGACATGCAGCAGAAATATAACATCATGAGTGTTCCCTGCATGATCGTTAATGACGATGATGTGCATTTCGGCAAGAAGAATGTAACGGAACTTCTTGATATACTCCACGCTTAAGATGGAATCTTGCAATTGAAGGCAGTCTGACGTATATTCGTCAGGCTGCTTTTTAATTTAGTATCTACCCTTTTAGCTTCAATTGATCAGTTTCCTGATATAAATTGAAATATATACTACACTTTTAGCCAAAATATGATACAATAAGTTTAAATATTAATATTATGTATACTGTTTTGGAGGCATGAAATGAACAGACAACTTTCAATGGAATTCGTAAGGATTACCGAACAAGCTGCATTGAAGAGCGGACGGCTGATGGGAACCGGCGACAAGGAAGGGGCTGACCAGGCTGCTGTCGACGGAATGCATGAACAGTTCGCAAAGACACCGGTTTCCGGTACTGTTGTTATCGGGGAAGGCGAAATTGATGAAGCCCCGATGCTTTATATCGGGGAACATGTAGGTGCAGGCGGAGAAGAAGTTGATATTGCTGTCGATCCGGTAGAAGGAACGAATCTGGTTGCCAAAGGACAGGATGGAGCCATTGCAGTACTGGCTATTGCTCCTAAAGGATGTCTGCTTCATGCTCCGGATATGTATATGCAGAAAATCTGCGTCGGACCAAGAGCAAAAGGCCGTATCGACATCAATGCTTCCGTAACAGAAAATCTGAAGAACGTTGCTGATGCAATGAACAGAGAGATTTCTGACCTGACAGTTGTTATTCTTGACAGGGAACGTCATGAAAGCATTATCGGAGAAGCCAGAGAAGCAGGCGCAAGAATCCGTTTGATCACAGATGGTGATGTAGTTCCTTCTGTAGACTGCGGTATTCAGGGAAGCGGCATTCATATGGTACTGGGCTCCGGCGGAGCACCGGAAGGCGTTCTTGCAGCTGTAGGACTTAAATGCCTCGGCGGCGACATGCAGGCAAAACTTCTGCCGCATACAGAAGAAGAACTGACAAGAATGAAGAAAATGGGAATCGATGATCCGAACAAGGTGCTGACCCTGGATGATCTGGTAAAGGGCGATGACTGCATTTTCTCTGAAACTGCCATTACAGACTGCGCACTCCTGAAAGGTGTAAGATATTTCGGAGATGGTGCAAGAACAAGTACCCTCGTTCTCCGTTATAAGACCGGAACTGTTCGTTTCGTTGATACCATCCATCGTTTCGGTGATAAGAAACCGGCAGTCCGCCTGTGGTAATAATCATCCGGATTTATTAATTTAATAGATTAAGCTAAACAGGAAAGCAGCCATGAAAGCCGCTTTCCTGTTTTACGTAGAGCGCCCTTTTCTGCAGATTGAAATCTTCTGATCAGACTGATTTCCTTCTTTATCTTTTATTTAATGGCATAAGATTGCTTTATGTTGTAAAATAAAAGATACGATTTACTAAAAGGGTATTTAAGCAGATCGCTTACTATGGAAATGAAAAGGGGTTTCAACATATATGCATGAAATTTTAGACTGGATCTACTCAATCGTAGTGGCATTGTTCCTGGCAATGCTGATTCATATTTTTCTCTTCGTACCGACAAAGGTATCAGGGTCGTCCATGTATCCGACTTTGACAAATGGAGAGTATCTCATTGTTTCAAAAATCAGCCACGTACTTAGAGAAACTCCGAATTACGGGGATATCGTCATCATAGACAGCCGGACCCACAGGGAAAGATCCTGGATGGATGATCTCACAGAACCGCTTGATAATTACATTGCCATTTTCGAGCATAGTACTCAGGGTCATAATATCTGGGTCAAACGCGTTATCGGAAAACCGGGAGACAAGCTGGAATTCCATGACGGACACGTATATAGAAATGGTGAAAAGCTGGATGAACCATATATCAATGAACCAATGGAATTTTCTATGGACGGATCTTATACTGTTCCTGAAGGCGATGTATTCGTCATGGGGGACAACAGGAACCACAGCTCTGACAGCCGTTTCATCGGGCCGGTTCCGATCGATCATGTCCTTGGCAAGGTATGCCTGCAGCTGTAACCCGGTCAGGCATACTGCCTCCATGCGTTTTTGATTCATGAAATTCCCTGTGATAAGATGATTGCAATCATCGGGCGGTTTCAATGATAAGTTGTACAGATGGAAGATTCTAAGGATAATAAGAAGGGAAGTTTGTTATGGCACATTGCAATGAAAAATATTTAAACTTGCAGAGCGCTTGTCTTTTTGATGAAATCAATGAAAAACAGAATGCATACAAGGAATCTCATCCTGATGCAGATATTATTTCGCTGGATATTGAGGATGGAACACAGCCGCTTGCTCCATCTGCTGCTGAAGCCATGAAAAAGGCTGTAGACGAGATGTCCCGCGGCGGGACGTTCCCCGGCTGCGGCCCGGAGCAGGGATATCTTTTCCTGCGCGAAGCTATTGCAAAAAATGATTTCCAGTCCAGAGGCTGCGATATTTCACCAGATGAAATTTTTGTCAGCGATGGTGAAAAATATGACATTGAGAATATGCAGGAAATTTTTGCTGAAAGTGATATCGCTGCAATAACAGACCCTGTATATTCTCCCTATGTTGACAGCAATGTCCTGGCCGGCCGCGGCGGGAAATTCATCAACGGCGCATACTCGAAGCTTGAATATCTTCCCTGCTATGAAGAATGTGATTTTAAGGCAAATCTTCCGCAGCATGATCCGATGATCATTTACTTATGCTCGCCGAATAACCCGACAGGAACCGCTTTGAACAAGAGCAATCTTACGATGTGGGTGAAATACGCAAAGCAGACTGGAGCTGTCATTTTCTTTGATGCTGCTTATGAGGCCTTTATTACTGAGCCAAATATTCCGCACAGCATTTATGAAATCGAAGGAGCCAAGGACGTTGCGATTGAATTCCGCTCTTATTCCGAAACGGCAGGACTCACAGGTCTTCGCTGCGGTTACTGTGTCGTTCCGAAGGAATTGATGCTTGAAACAAAGAAAGATGACAAGGTTTCAGCCAATGAACTGTGGAAATGCCATCAGCGTGCAAAGTTCAAAGGTTGTTCCTATATTGTTCAGCGCGGGGCAGAAGCATCCTATACGGAAGAGGGTAAAAAGCAGATTCAGGCTGCACTTGCTGTTTATCGCGAAAATGCAAAGATCATCATGGATGCCTGTGAAGAATCCGGTCTCAATGCATATGGCGGTATCAACAGCCCGTATATCTGGGCAGCTGTTCCGGAAGGAATGACAAGCTGGGAATTTTTCGATTTTCTGCTTGATAAGGCACAGGTGATCTGTTCTCCGGGATCCGGATTCGGCCTGTGCGGTGAAGGCTTTATCAGACTGACAGCTTTCAATACTCCGGAACTTACAAAAGCAGCAGCTGAAAGAATGAAGAAAGCCCTGAAAGAATTATAAAAATGATTTTGCCCGGGTGGATTGGGAAAGTATTTTAGTTTGTTTGAAAGTGGGTTGAAAATGAGTACAAATCTTCAAATTGGTATTGTCGGCTTGCCTAATGTCGGCAAGAGTACATTATTTAATGCGATCACGAAAGCCGGAGCAGAAGCTGCAAACTTCCCGTTCTGTACGATTGAACCAAACGTAGGTATAGTAGAAGTACCAGATCATCGTATTTACGATCTGGCAAAAATGTTCAATCCTAAGAAGATTACACCTGCTTTTACCCGTTTTGTCGATATTGCAGGGCTCGTCGCAGGGGCATCTAAAGGTGAAGGCCTTGGAAACCAGTTCCTCAGCCACATCAGGGAAACCGATGCGGTCGCTCATGTCGTACGCTGCTTTGAAAGCGGGGATATCACACATGTCGAAGGTACTGTGGATCCTGTGCGTGATATGGGTATTATCAATACAGAACTCTGCCTGGCAGATCTTGAAAGCGTCGAAAAGAAGAAAACGAAAGTAGCAAAACTTGCTCAGGCGGGGATCAAGGAAGCAAAAGCTGAACTTCCTGTCCTGAATAAAGTATTTGATACACTGCAGGAAGGCATTCCTGCAAGAACGCTCGATCTTTCTGAAGATGATCTTGCTGTCATCAGGGAACTGAATTTAATCACATTGAAGCCGGTGCTTTATGTCCTGAACATTTTAGAAGATGACATTGCCGATCCTATGAAGAATGAGTATGTCAAGAAAGCTTCAGAGGAAGCCGAGAAGGAAGGCGCTAAGTGGATTCCTATTTCGGCTGAGATCGAAGAAGAAGTTTCAGAACTCGATCCGGAAGAAGCCAAGATGTTCCTGGCCGATTTGGGCGAAGATGAACCAGGTGTCAACCACTTGATCCGCGCTGCCTATTCCATGCTGGGCCTTATCAACTTCTTTACCGTCGGACCCGATGAATGCCGTGCCTGGACAGTAAGAGCAGGAACGAAAGCTCCTAAGGCTGCAGGAAAGATTCATAGTGACATTGAACGAGGCTTTATCAGAGCAGAAATCGTTTCTTATAATGATTTAATGCGGTACGGCTCGTATGCGAATGTCCGTGAAAAAGGACTGCTCAGGGTAGAAGGAAAAGATTATATCATCCAGGATGGGGATGTCGCTTATTTCAGATTCAATGTCTGACATTCAGGCATAAAAAAACAGCTCTGCGTTGCATGACTGACGCAGAGCTGTTTTTTATATAATCAATCGGCCTTAGGTTCTTCAAAGACACTGTTTTTGAAATAGAAGTAAATGAAAAAGGCTGCTGCAATGACGAATCCGATAAGAGCAGTGATTTGCGCACTCTTGAGATCCAATGCATAGGTTCCGTAATCTCCGCGGAAAAATTCGAGAAAGAATCGCAGGAGGGAATAAAGCATAATATAAAGGCAGAACGTCGTGCCTTTGGGGTGCTTGAAGCAGGAGTACCAGATCAAAAGGCAGAAAATGATCAGGTCTCCCTGACATTCCCATACTTCAGCCGGCCAAAGGGGCTGAGGGCCATACGTCTTGTACGCCAGAGTGGTCGCCGGGTACAGGATTCCGTATCCAAGCCCCGTGGGATGGCCGAATGCGTCCCCGTTCATAAAATTGGCGATCCTGCCAACCGACTGGCCAAGGATGATGGCAGGCGTAACTATATCTGCAAATGGAAGGATCGGTATATTTTTCTTCTTTAAGAAAAAGTACGCAGCAACGCAGGCGAAAATGACACCGCCTTGTATAGCCATGCCGCCCTGCCAGACATAAGGAATTTCCGTCAGATGATCATGATAGTAATCCCAGTCAAAGAAGAATACATCCCAGAGCCTGCCTCCTATAATGCCGAAGAAAGCGATGGTCAGGCCTAAATCAAAAATGCACTCCTCCCATCCGGTTCTGCTCTTTTTCAATAAGAAATAAGCCATGATGCAGCCAAAGATGATGGCGAGTGAAAAGAAAATGCCATAAAACCGTATGGGGAATCCCCCGATGAAAGTTAAATATTGATGCATGAATATGCTCCTTCTTAATCTATTTTGAAATTGCTTTGATGGACTATAGAAATATTATACTATGTTCATTCCATAAATATAAACCGTGATTCTTTAATGAATGACTAATAATGAACAGCGGCTGGATGATTATCCCGCTTTTGAAATATAACACTTAATGAGTCAGGCAGAGATATTAATCAAATGAGGGCATCTGTCCAATTATTCTTTAAGATTTCTTTAAATTTTTAACTGACGATGTGTTTCTTAACGATTAAAACTTGAATTTGATTAAAGCTATGGTATGATGAATATGAGAGAAAAAATAGAATTCATTAATAACATATTCATCTTTTTCGCAGAAAATAAAAATAATAATAACTACTAATAATAACCGGGATGAATCAGTCCCGCTGCGAAGATGTCTCTCGGCTTTTTTGTTATTTGGAGGAACCTAAAATGAGAAACTGTGTATTGATTCTTGAACCAGATGCAGGTGTGAGCCGGTTCATGCAGTTAAAACTGGAAGAAGAAGGGTTCAACTGCCTGACTGATAATACCGGGGATTCTGCTGTAGATCTGGCAGGCCAGCGCCAGGTCGATATTATTCTGCTTGATCCGGATTCAGCGCCAAGAAACGGAATGGAACTTCTTGGCAAAGTTCGCGAAATCAGTTCCATACCGATCATATACTTGTCTTCAGACAGCAGCGTTGATACTAAAGTCGCTGTTTTGAATGCAGGGGCAGATGATTATATTACAAAGCCATATGCAACGAAAGAACTGGTTGCAAGAATCCGTTCTGCCTTAAGACGCCATGAAGAGCCAAAAGTTGTAACGGATCCGTCCTTTACTATCGGCGATCTTTCCATTTACCCGGATCGTCATGAAGTCCGCGTTGCCGGGGAAGCAGTGGATCTGACAAAGAAAGAATTTGATTTGCTTCTGTTTTTGGCAAAGAATAAGAACAGAGTCCTGAAGAGAGAAGAAATACTGGAAAAGGTCTGGGGCTATGGTTATGCAGGGAAGACAAATATTGTTGATGTTTACATCAGGTACCTGCGCAGCAAGATTGATGAAAAGATAGGAAAGAAGTACATACATACCGTTCGCGGAATCGGCTATGTAGCAAGAGATTGATATGATAAAACAAGTAATCGTAGTTGAAGGAAAATCAGATATAGCAAGAGTAAGCATGGCTGTAGATGCGGACATGATTGCAACAGAAGGTTTTACGCTTCGTCCGGAGGTAATTGAGAGGATCCGCCTGGCTTATGAAAAGCGGGGAATTATTATCCTGACGGATCCGGATGGCCCCGGGGAAAGAATAAGGAAACGTTTGATTAAGCTCTTTCCAAAGGCATTGAATGCTTTTGTACCAAAAGATGAAGCATCCACAAAGGATGATGTGGGAATCGAGGATGCTTCTCCTGAATCGATCAGGAAAGCATTGTACAAACTCCGTATCAGCAGTCTGGAAGACTCCCGCTTGTTCTCAGAAGAAGACTTATTTAAGGGCGGACTTATCGGAAAAGCCGATTCTTCAGCAAAAAGGGAAGCAGTTGGTGCTGTTCTTGGTATAGGGTATGGCAACGCAAAGCAGTTTTTAAAAAGATTAAATCATTATGGTGTTACACGTGAAGAGTGGGAAAATGCTTTGCAGGTGTGCCAGAAGGAGAGTTCATGCTAGATGCAAACTTAGCTGACCGGAAGGTGGTTCAGTATGTCATAAATCGTTTCGGGATTCACGCAAAGCATAGATTGGGACAGAATTTTCTCGTCCGCCCGGATATTGTAGCTGCTATAGCGGATGCGGCTGAAATAACACCGGACGTTTCTGTTATGGAAATAGGTGCAGGCATTGGTACGCTTACACAGGCTTTGGCAGAAAGAGGATCTGACGTCATTGCCTTTGAAGTGGATCAGAGTTTGAAACGTGTCCTTGATTCGACACTGGAAAAATATAAGAATGTCACAATTATTTATGAGGATGTTCTGAAGGCTGATCTCAAGGGAATTTTAGGGGATAAAGAATGGCACTGTGCGGCAAATCTTCCGTACTATATAACAACGCCTATACTCTTATCTCTGATTCATTCAGATCTTCCCATTTCCCTTTTTGTATTTATGATGCAAAAAGAAGTAGCCGACAGGATTCTGGCAGATCCGGGAACAAAGGACTATGGTGCGCTTACACTGGCTGTACAGTATTACTGCACGGCGGAGAGGGTCCTGGATATCCCTCCGACAGCATTCATCCCGCGTCCTCAGGTTACTTCCACTGTCTTAAGGCTCAGAAGAAGAAGCGAGCCTGCCGTTTCCGTCAAAGACAGCAAGCTTCTCTTCAGCTTGATCAAGATGGGATTTGCGCAGAGAAGAAAGGTCTTTACGAATGCCGTTAAGTTTGGCGGCATACCTAATGAAATCAGCAGGAAGATTTTCGAGGTGACGGGGATCGATGGCTCAAGAAGAGGGGAAACATTCTCGCTTGAAGAATATGCAGCCCTTGCTGATGCCTGGTATGACCTGATTCATGATTAATCGTTTCGCTTATTGAACATTTGGTTCTATTTACAAATAAGTTCTTAAGGAATATAATAAATATCAAATATGACATGATGATGAAGAATGGTTTCTTTTGATGCTGATCAGAGACCTGGCGGCTGGTGTGAGTCAGGGCGGAGAAAGAAGCTTCCACTTCGGAGTGGCCGGTGATGAATCGGACGGCTGGTGACCGATAAAAACCATGAGCTGGCTTTTATGCAAATTGGGTGGTACCGCGATGAACTTCGTCCCATGTTGGGATGAAGTTTTTTTATTTGATCATCATTTGCCGTATATGCCAATTTAAAATTTTATTGCATTGGAGAGTGTTAACTATGTTGGATATGAAGTTCATTAGGGAGCATGCTGAGGAAGTAAAGGAAAACCTGGTTAATAGACATAATCCCTTCGATTTGGATCACGTTCTTGATCTGGATCAGAAGAGAAGAGAACTGCTTCAGCAGACAGAAGTATTGAAGAGCCAGAAAAACGCTGCATCCAAGATGATTGCCCAGGCAAAAAAGGAAGGCAGGGATGCTTCCAAGGATATTGAGGATATGCGCGAAGTAGGAAAAAAGATTTCTGCCATTGACAGCGAACTGGCATCTATTGAAGCTGAACTGAAGGAACTGCTGCTTCATATTCCTAATATGGCCGATAAGTCTGTTCCTGTGGGCAAAGATGATTCTGAAAATCCGGAAGTCAGACGCTGGGGAGAAATCCCGACCTTTGATTTCCCTGTTAAAGCCCATTATGAATTAGGCGATACCCTTGGAATCCTGGATTCTGAAAGAGCAGGAAAGGTTTCCGGAGCTCGCTTCTATTTCTATCTGGATGGTGCTGCACGTCTTGAAAGAGCTGTTTATAATTTCATGCTGGATGTCCACACACAGGAAAATGATTTCATCGAAGTCATTCCTCCATACATCATCAACGGAAACTCCATGCAGGGAACTGGCCAGCTTCCTAAATTTGCTGATGACATGTACAAAGTCGAAGGCGAAAACATGTACATGACACCGACCGCTGAAGTTCCGCTGACCAACTTCTTTGCTGGAGAAATCATCGATGGAGATAAACTTCCGGTGCATTTTACAGCACTGACACCATGCTTCAGAAAGGAAGCAGGATCAGCAGGCAAGGATACACGCGGCCTGATCAGACAGCATCAGTTCCATAAAGTGGAAATGGTTAAATACTGCAAACCGGAAGACAGCTGGGACGAACTGGAATCCCTGACAAAAGAAGCTGAGAAGATCCTGCAGCTCTTAAAATTGCCGTATCATGTCGTCTGCCTGTGCACGGGAGACATTGGATTCTCCTCGGCTAAGACTTACGATATCGAAGTCTGGATGCCAGCGCAGAATAAGTACAGGGAAATCTCCTCCTGCTCCAACTGTCTGGATTTCCAGGCCAGACGCGCTAATATCAGATTCCGCAGAAAGACCGGAGAAAAACCTGAATTTGTTCATACATTGAATGGTTCCGGACTGGCTGTCGGACGTACTGTAGTTGCCATTATGGAAAACTATCAGCAGGCTGATGGAACAATCAGAGTACCGGATGCATTGGTTCCATATATGAACGGGGTCAAAGTTATTGGTCAGAGAAAGAATTCTGGCAAATAAAAAGTAAAAGAGCAGAAAAATCAGCGGGATGCAATCTTCCGCTGATTTTTTTGTTCTCCTGACTGGTTCCGCTGAGGAATTTTTCGTGAATGTGTAAATGAAATCGCGGCAGGCCTAGTTACCATATTGATTTTTATGTATAATTAATCTTAAGAGGAGGTGATTTGAGTTGAAAAATCTTAAAGTTCTTCTTGCTTTTTTTATCTCTGCATTCATGCTTCCCTGCACGGTTCTTGCCAGTGATGGAGGAGTGGCGGCGTCGATTATTAAAGATCCGGTTGTGGATACTTTATTTTCAATCATCATCATTTTATCCATCGTGATCGAGATAAAGACGGCAGGTTTTTCCGGAGGAAGCCTTATAGCCATTCTGGCGGGCCTTATCCTCATAGGAACGAACTGGTACTATGAAGGCGGGCAGTCTCTTGAATTTGCGCTTTATTTCGGCGGCATCGCATTGATTATTCTGGATATTCTCGTGATGTATACGGGCATATTCATAGGCGCCGGTTTCATCGCAGTTATGGCAGGTCTCTTTTTTACTTTTGGCGGAAACATGACGGCTCTTTATATCCTTCTGTTTGCAGTACTGGCTTCCTGTGTCGGGGCTTATTTCCTTTTCAAATACCTTCCCGACAACCACATCTGGCAGAAGATTACACTTCATGCCAGACAGACGAATAAAGAAGGTTACTTATCTTCCTCAAAGGACCTCAGCTCATTTGAAGGAAAGTCCGGGATCAGCGTCTCAACATTGAGGCCCACCGGAAAAATTTCAATTGACGGGGATATTAAAGATGCAATTTCCGAGAACGGGTTCATTGAGAAGAATTGCGAAGTCCGTGTAGTGAAAGTTGAAAACAATTACTTGATTGTAAGAAAAGCATAGCAAGGCTGGCCTTGCTTGTATTCCATTAGGAGGTACTTATGGATCCTTTCGTTTTCCCTGTGGGAGTTTTAATTCTGGCTGTGCTGGCCGGTTCCATCTTCTTGCATTTCGTCCCGGTCGGGCTGTGGATTTCTGCCCTGGCTGCCGATGTAAATATATCCCTGTTTAATTTGGTAGGGATGCGGATCCGCCGCGTTGAGCCAAGGATGATAGTTCTTCCCTTGATCAAAGGAATCAAGGCGGGATTGTCCTTAAACAGCAATCAGCTGGAAGCTCATTATCTGGCTGGCGGTAATGTTGATAATGTGGTGGATGCATTGATTGCAGCACACAGAGCACAGATTGCTTTGTCCTTTGAACAGGCAGCAGCTATCGATCTTGCCGGCAGAAATGTACTGGAAGCCGTGCAGATGAGCGTTAATCCGAAGGTCATTGAAACACCGACGATTTCTGCTGTTGCAAAAAATGGAATCGAACTTAAGGTAAGAGCAAGGGTCACTGTTCGTGCCAATATCGATCGTCTCGTCGGCGGTGCAGGTGAAGCAACGATTATTGCCCGTGTCGGTGAAGGCATCGTTACAACGGTAGGCTCTTCTGAAAAGCATACCGACGTTCTTGAGAATCCGGATCATATATCCAGGACAGTGCTTGGAAAAGGCCTCGACTCCGGCACGGCTTTTGAAATTCTCTCCATTGATATAGCTGATGTGGATGTCGGAAGAAATATCGGCGCACAGCTCCAGACTGATCAGGCTGAAGCTGACAAGCAGATTGCACAGGCAAGAGCAGAGGAAAGAAGAGCGATGGCAGTTGCCAAAGAGCAGGAAATGCGTGCGTATACGCAGGAAATGCAGGCAAAGGTCGTAGAAGCGCAGGCAAAGGTGCCGCTTGCACTTGCCGATGCTCTTAGAGCCGGAAATCTTGGAGTCATGGATTATTACAATATGAAGAACATTGTGGCCGATACTGAAATGAGAGAAAATATTGCAGGCAGCAGTGAGAAGAAAAACTGATTCTGCCATTATAAGGAGGTACACTGCAAGTGAATGAATACTTGATTGAGCTAATGTGCATCCTCGCCATAATGGTCTGGCTGATCCGGCGGTACCCTTTTGCGCGACTGTCCGCGGTGTTCTTAGAAAATGGAAATTCATCCAGTCTGGGCTCTTTCAGGAAGAGGGAAGGAGAAAGCCATATAGATCATACCGTCCATGTAAGCTACTTCAAGCACGGATCTTCCGGTGCAGAGGACGGCCTGGGGACACCGGATGAGGATTATGATTACAAGGCGCTCAGGAAAAAGATCCTTGAAACATGGGGACAGAGCACGCCTGAGGGAAATGGAGAGGAAGATAACACTTCTCCTGATACAACGTCTCCGGATAGTTCCATCGGCCGGAAAGCCCAGGATGAGTCCTCTCAAAATGAAGCGCCTGTTCAAGATCCTGAGCCTGTTAAGAGAAGGAACGTATCTGAGCCTGAAACAGCTCCGGCTCCAAAACGTGAATATGAGCCCGCCCGCGTAAAAACAGTTCCAGAGATAAAAACGCCGCTGCCGGAGAGAAAGATGCCTGACAAGGCAAAGGCACATGTGAAGAAAAAGATTGCTGAACCAGCTCAGATGGAGGCCAGCAGCAACCCGGACAGTGAAGGCTTGATACCTAGACGCTGGTCGGAAAAAGATGCACAGCGATGGATGGTATACGATGCAGTTTTCGGGCCTCCCAGGGGAAGGGCAGGATGGAAATACCGCAGATAATTGATGGGCCTTGCTGCCGTGCATTTTGGGGAGGTTTATGGATACTTTCAAAGAAGAGGTATATGGCAAAATCCAGTGGGAATGCTGCCGTGCGAAGATTTATATAGTAGCTATGTCCTTGTTTTATGTTTTAATCTGCGCAACGATTATTACATATGCCATGGAATATGGAAATATTTTATATGTAGTGGCAGCCTGTGTATTTTGCTTTTCTGTATGGAGAATCAACAGGCTGCACACACCGGTAGCACTCGTATGCGAGAAGAAGCTCCTCGTATCGGTTCCATGGTCATTTTTAAATTCGGACTTCGACTTTTCTTTCAAATCTTTATACATGCCTATAGAATATTCAGAGATTACGGGTGTTTCCAATTGCTGGGATCATCTTTATATAGGTGCCAGAGTAGCAGGAGGAATCGTGGGCCTGCCTGTTCAGATGTCATGCGTTTCCAGGAAGGATAAGAAAAAATTTAAATTCTGGATCAGCAAAAAGCAGGAGGAAAACAGGCATGTATCCAGACTGACCTTTTAATCATGGATAGGGCAGAGACTCAGGCGGGTCTGTTGATTTACGAAAGACCTTATGATACCATATAAAGCATATTCATGATTTTAAGAGGTGAAGTTGAATGGCTGCTAAAATTACATACACGATACAAAAGGAATTGGGCGATTTGTCAATTGCGCCTAATGGATGGAAAAAGCAATTGACTTACACAAGCTGGAATAACCGGGAAGAGAAATTTGATCTGCGTTCTTGGAATGAAGATCATACAGCTATGACAAAGGGAATTACGCTGACTAAGGAAGAAGCCCTTAAGCTGCGTGATATACTGAACGAAATTGATTTCGATGAATTGTGATGAAACCTAACAATATGCCAAGCAGGTATTCCGTAAGGAGCGGCCTGCTTGGCATATTGTGCATTTAAATATAAATTAAGGTATGCTTTCTACATTTCTTCGCAAAGGGTCATATTATGGAACTGGGATTTCTAAAAGATAATCCAAGAAGCAGTAAGGCAATGCTTACTTGCGCTATTGGTCTTGCAGTTAACTTTATATTAGCCTCCGCCAAAATCTTTGCCGGCTGGTCGAGCGGTTTCTTATCTGTTATGGGAGACGGGTTTAACAATTTAACAGATATGGGATCAATCATTTTATTGATGATGACCTTCTATTACGCTGCAAAACCCTCGGATAAAGAGCATCCATTTGGCCACGGGCGCCTGGAATACATCAATGCTACCGTTATGGCTGCCATTATCCTATATGTCGGCATTACGCTTTTCATAGAATCAGCGCATAAGATTTCCAATCCGACAGATACGGAATATTCTCTTTTGATCATTATCAGCTTAACACTGGGCATCATCGGAAAATTATTTCTGGCATGGCAGTATAAGAAGACAGGGAAGGAGATTAAATCTGAATCATTCAATGCTTACAGCGCGGATTCTTTGTCAGACCTCCTGTCCACCTCAAGCGTCTTGGCGGCAACTTTAGTCGAGTCTTTCTTTCATTACCATATTGACGGATACATGGGCGTATTGATGTCGCTGGTCATCCTATGGACAGGATATACGATTATGAAAAAAGCGGTGAATTCAATTATGGGTTCTACGCCGGATCCCGAGATTTATGAAAGCATAAAAAACTGCATCCTTGGATGCAAGGGCGTGTATGGTGTGCATGACCTGATTGTGCATGATTACGGTCCTGAAAATCATTTTGCTACAGCACATGTAGAGCTGGACAGCTCATTGACCTTTATGCAAAGCCATGAGCTTTCAGAAAATGTCACGACTGTTCTGCGTGAAAAACTGAATATCCAGGCGGTGATCCATGCCGATCCTAAAGCGGTATCCAATCCAAGGGAGGCAGAATATCAAAGAGATCTGGAAGCTGCCATTTACCGATCGGGACTACCGCTTTCCTATCATGACTTTTTTGTTCAGGAAAAAGAAGGAGAAATCGATCTTTCCTTTGAACTGGCGCTGACAGGCTACTGTAAATTGAATGATGGGGAAATTTATCATGCAATATCTGATGAATTAAGGAAAATCAACCCGGCCTATCATATCGAAACGATGATTGACAGAAACTTTATCAGCGGAAAAATCTATGGAAATGATTGATAAATTATCAAAATTGATCGGATGCTGAATAACACTTGCTGATGATTTTATGATAAAATACATAATGGAAATCTAACGAATATATGCATCGCTGAATCGATGATGCATGCAGATTCTTTTAGCAAAAAGAGAGTCTATACACGTATCAATGAAACTATGTTTTATGAAAAGTCATCGTAAATATGTAAATATTTAAGGAAGTGTGTGTATGAAAATAAAAAAGTACACAGTTTTAGCGGCCTGCCTGTTGGTTTTTGGAACTTTCAACGTATCTTATGCTGATTACATGATGGGTTCCCATGGGAATGATGTCAGGATCCTTCAAAGACGTCTTGCTCTCTATGGACTGAATGTAAAAGCAAACGGCACCTATGACAAGGCAACATACAAGGCTGTCGTGAAGTTCCAGAAGAAAAGGCATCTGACAGCGGATGGAATCATCGGCCCTGCCACTTATAAAGCATTGACCGGCTATTCTATGAAAACGGATTCAAAAACCGGCTCAGATGCTCCCGCTGCCGTAAAGAAAAGCAGCAGTGCCCAAATCCAGAGTACGGGAATCAATGATTCCCTGGTACAGTGGCACAGCTCGGTGATAACAAACAGCACTGTTAAGGCGATTACAGAAGAAGCGCAGAAGTACATTGGAGTTCCGTACCAGTTCGGCGGTACGACGCCGAAAGGATTTGACTGCTCAGGTTTTATTCAGTATGTTTTCAACCGGAAAGGGATTGTCCTTCCCCGGTCAGCTGACGAGCAGTATACTTCCGGGAGAAAGATTTCAGTGAACGCACTCGAACCCGGCGATCTTGTTTTCTTTAAAACGTATGATCAGGGAATCTCGCATTCCGGATTGTACTTAGGGGACGGATATTTCATCAGCGCGACCTCGAGCAAGGGCGTGGCTGTAGCAACGATGAAAAGCGGCTACTGGCATGACAGATATGTCGGCGCAAACAGGGTTCTGTAACGGGATCGCGCATTTTAGCTGGCAATCGTCATGAAATAACTGAATCAAGAAGCGGAAAATAAAGTAATGTTGAAATAAGGCTGTAGATTTTTTGTTTTGCTACAGTCTTTTTACAATGATAGATGAATACTAAATTTATGAATATTAATGGATGGTGCAGCTCTTATGAAAATAGCCATGATCCAAATGGAAGTTGACTCAGGGCAGAAGGACAGAAATATACGGCATGCATTCCAGCTCTTGGAACAAGCAGTTCCAAACAGTGACGTTCTGGTGCTGCCGGAATTGTGGACAATCGGATATGATTTTCACAATTTAGATAAAAATGCAACAAGGCTTGGGGACAGTTTGATCTCTGGATTATCCTCATTTGCCAATTATCATCATGTTACTTTGGAGGCGGGGACGCTTCCTGTAGAAGTCAATGGCAAGATCAGCAACATGGGGATCGTGTTCGGCCCGAATGGGGAAATCCAGGCACAGTACAGCAAGCGTCATCTGTTTTACGGATATGAGGAATCAAAATTGATGGTTCCCGGAAACAGTTTGATGAATACTGAAATCAACGGTGTCAAAACCGGAATGGCTGTCTGTTATGAGTTCTATTTTCCGAGAATGTGGAGAAAAATGGCAAAGAGCGGAGTGACATTAGTGCTGGCTCCGGCTTCATGGCCTGCCGTCCATATTCCTCAATGGGAAGTCCTTACAAGAGCCAGGGCTATAGAGAACGGGATCTGCGTCTGCGCGGTCAATATGGCAGGAGAGTACCACGGGCTCAAGATTGGCGGGCATTCTCTCTTTATTGACCCGACAGGGAAGGTAGAAGCGGAAGCAGGAGATGGCGAGGAAATCCTTTATGGAGAGTATGATGAAATCCGGTACAGGGATTTAGGAAAGCAATTGGCGGTCATACGCTTATAAGAATGATCTTATCATTCCGTTTCTCAAAGAGATTGGGCTTAATCACGTGAAGTATGCTAATCCATATTTGCATGGATTAGGCAAGTCATATATAATGAAGGGGCAATTAATTAAGGGGGTCTATCATGAAGGGCAATGATATTCGCGAGTCGTATCTTTCGTTTTTTGAAAATAAAAAAGATCATCTTAGATTAAAGAGTTTTTCCTTGATTCCTAAGGATGACCCGAGTCTTTTGCTGATCGGCGCCGGAATGGCACCATTAAAACCGTTTTTCACAGGCAAGGTTGAACCGCCGAGACATAGAATCACAACAAGCCAGAAGTGCATCCGCACTGGTGATATCGAAAATGTAGGATATACTGCAAGACACCATACATTTTTCGAAATGCTGGGAAACTTCTCCTTTGGCGATTATTTCAAGAAGGAAGCTATTTCCTGGGCATGGGAATTCCTTACTGAAGTAATCAAACTCGACAGCTCCCGCTTGTATGTTACAATCTATCCGGATGATAAGGAAGCTTATGATTACTGGCATACGATGATCGGACTGCCGGAAAATCATATTTATCCTCTTGCCGATAATTTCTGGGAAATCGGTGAAGGCCCGTGCGGCCCTGATTCTGAAATTTTCTTCGATCAGGGAGAAGAATTCGGAACAGACCCGGAAAATCAGATGGGCGGAGACGGTGATCGTTTCCTTGAAATCTGGAACCTGGTATTCAGCCAGTATGACCGTCAGAAGGATGGCTCCTATCTTCCTCTGGCAAAGAAAAACATTGATACCGGTGCAGGTCTGGAACGTCTTGCAGCCGTACTGCAGCACAAGAAAAACAATTTCGAAACAGACCTGTTCTTCCCGATTATTGAAGAAGCATCTACTCTCTCCGGTGTTTCCTATGGAAAGAGTGCACAGGGCGATGTTGCATTGAAAGTTATTTCGGATCATGCCAGAGCCATTACCAATATGATTGCTGACGGCATTCTGCCTTCCAATGAAGGAAGAGGTTATGTACTCCGCAGAATCCTCAGACGTGCTGTACGTTTCGGAAAACTGCTTGGCATTCAGGATCCATTCATGGGTCATATGATCGATGTAGTCATCGATATGATGAAACCTGCCTATCCGGAATTGCTGGATAAACAGGCATACATTAAGAAAGTAGCTGGAATGGAAGAAGAAAGATTCCAGACAACATTGAATGCGGGTATTGATCTTCTTTCCGAAATGATAGAAGATACCCAGAAACATAATGAAAAAAATATTTCCGGGGAACGCGTTTTCAAATTATATGATACCTATGGATTCCCATGGGAACTAACACAGGAAATCGCCGCTGAAAAGGGACTTTCTGTTGATAAGGCCGGTTTTGAAGCTGCAATGGCTGAACAGAAGGAAAGAGCAAGAGCAGCCCGCGCTAAGGTTTCTGCCAAGGTGGCAACGCCTGATACGACAAAACTGGATATTTCTTCTTTATCAACCATTGATGAAGACGGGACAACGAAACTCCTTCTCGTAGGCAAAGATGGCAAAGAACTTGCTTCTGCCGCAGATGGTACAGAAATCACAGCAATCCTTCTCAATACTCCTTTCCACGCTGAAGGCGGCGGACAGATTGGTGATACAGGCATCATTACCGGAGCTGAAGGTTCCATTATTGTTGAAAATACCAAGAAGCTTCCTGATGGAATCACTTACATTATCGGTGAAGTTAAAGAAGGCATCATTCGCGCAGGCGAAGAGGTCAATGTAGTTGTAGACCGCGACAGACGTGAAAAACTGGCCAGAAACCATACGGGCACGCATATGCTGCAGGCTGCACTTAGAAGAGTACTCGGCGATCAGGTCAACCAGGCAGGTTCCCTGGTACTTCCTGACAGACTGAGATTCGACTTCACCTGGCCGGAAGCGTTATCTGCAAAGCAGATCAGGGAAGTTGAAGATATCGTCAATGCTGAAATCATCAAGAACACATCAGTGTCCATTAATGAAATGCCGATTGATGAAGCTAAAAATCTGGGAGCGATGGCTCTGTTCGGAGAAAAATACGGCGATATCGTCCGTGTCGTTTCCGTTGGTGAATTCAGCAGGGAATTATGCGGTGGTACGCACGTATCCAATACCGGAGAATTAGGATCCTTCAGAATTATCGGAGAGTCCGGTATCGGATCCGGTGTCAGAAGAATTGAAGCTGTCACAGGCTGGGCTGCTTATGAAATGATGCAGGAAGACAGAAAGCTTATCAATTCTGCTGCAGATGCATTGAAATCAAACAGCACAGGGATTCTGGAACGCATTGAAAAACTGCAGGCAGAACTGAAAGACGCTGAACATGAATTATCCGCCCTTAAGAAAAACAAGGTCCAGGACGAGCTGAAAGAATTGATTCAGAATGCTGAAGTTAAAAATGGTGTTTCCATACTGGGTGCAGTTGTTCATGTTGATAATATGGATGAATTGCGTGAAGCTGCAGATTTTGTAAAGGCCAAGCTTCCTGTTTCTGCAGTCATACTCGGCACAGCTGCAGGTGATAAGGTCAATCTGGTAGGCATGGCTTCACCGGATGCAGTCAAGGCAGGCATCCATATGGGCAAGGTTATTTCCCAGGCTGCCAAGATCTGCGGCGGTGGCGGCGGCGGAAAGCCAGCTAATGCGCAGGCAGGCGGCAAGGATGTATCCAAGCTTGCTGATGCTGTAGCCCAGGGCGTTAAAATTATTTCTGGAATGCTTGATTAAGGAGGGATATATATGTCAGTCTCTGATGAAACAATTTTATTTAATAAAAATGCCGACGAAGGTGAAAACACACAGGCATCTATGATTTTGCAGGAAGTGTATGCTGCTCTTAAGGAAGCCGGGCATAATCCAACCGTTCAGCTTGTCGGATATTTGGTATCTGGAGAACCGACATATATTACCAGCAGGCATGATGCAAGAAAGCTTATCTCAGGCATTGAAAGAGATGAACTTGTAGAAGAATTAGTCAGATTCTATATAAAGCATAAGGGTCTCTGATATGCGTATTATGAGTCTTGATGTTGGTTCTCAAACGATCGGCGTTGCTGTAAGTGACCTTTTTGGCTGGACGGCTCAGGGAGTTGAAACCATCCGGCATACTACGAGAGAAAAGGATTTCGCAAGACTTTGGGAGCTCACGGATCAGTATAAAGTGGAAGAGTTCGTATTGGGCCTGCCTTTAAACATGAACGGTACTAAAGGTATGCGCGCTGAGCGTACTGAAGAATTTGCCCATGAGCTGGAAGAGGCCTTTCCTGACATTCCCTGGAGATTCTGGGATGAAAGGCTTACAACTGTTATGGCGCAAAAAGAGCTGATTGCTGCGAATGTGAGCAGGAAGAAGCGGAAGAAAGTTATTGATAAAATGGCAGCAGTAGTTATTCTCGAGGATTACCTGCATTATCTCGCTCTGAATGGCGGGAAAAAGTAAAGGATGCATTATGGAAAATAAAACCGAAGAATCAATCATCGTGACAATCGACGATACGGAAGGGAATTCCAGAGATTTTGTGCAGGATATGGTAATACCGTTTGACGGCAAGGAGTTTGCCGTTCTGGTATCGATTCCTGAAAGCATGGATTCTGAAGAAGAACCCGATATCATATTAGCCAGAATTGACAAGGATCAGGACGGAGAAGTCGTTTACGTATCTCCAACTGATGAAGAATATGACGCTGTCGCTGAAATCTATAATGCCATGTAATTATCATTAAATGGCATAAATTGAAATGGCTGATCACTGAATGTTAGATTTTGTTCTGACAGGCAGAGGTCAGTTTTTTTCAATACCAGGAACTGTACCTGGCCCCAGTCACTTTTCTTCAGGAAGAATGACAGGCGCTTTTGGGTACGTATCTGAAAATAAGCGTCCTGGTTTCAGAGAAAGTTCAAATTCTAGATAAATCAAAGCAACTTTTAAATGTTGCGGCTTAGATTTGTGTTAGAATAAAGAAAATTTGTGTTTTATCAGGAGGAATCATGGGAAAGCACTTTTCTTTTATACATTGTGCCGACTTGCACTTAGGCGAACCATTTGGAGATGTACGCCTTGGCGGCAGTGGTCCATGGAATGAACAGATCAGCAAATCGACCTTTAAGGCATTTGAGAAGGTTGTGGATGCTGCGATCGATAACCGGGTAGATGCTATTTTGATTTCCGGTGATGTATATAATAGTGATCATCATAGTCTGGCAGCGCAAATGGCCTTTGCCCGTGAATTGTACCGTGCGGCTGAAAATGGCATTGAAACTTTTATAGTACATGGAAATCACGATCCGGAAGAGGCCTGGCGTGCCGATATCCCGCTGCCGGATATGGTGCATATTTTTTCCTCCAGCGAAGTGCAGGCTCTGCCATTGATGAAAGATGGAGAAAAAGCTGCAACTATTTATGGAATCAGCTACAAGACAAGACATGTGGGGACTGATCTCGCTCAAGGATTTCATCATAATCCGGAAGACGGATTTGCAATCGGCATGCTCCATACAGATGTTGGATCGGCATCAGGGAATTATGCGCCCTGCACGATTGAAGAACTTAAGAATTCCGGGATTGAGTACTGGGCACTGGGTCATATACACACAAGAAAAACTTTGTCAGTAAAACCGTATGTCGTGTATCCCGGCAATATCCAGGGACTTAACATAAGTGAAATAGGGCCGAGGGGCTGTTACCTGGTCGATGTGGGCGCCTATGGGACTGTAACGCTGAAATTCATTGAATCAGACGTTATACGATGGATGGATATGGTCATAGATATATCCAATTTAAAGCAGATTGGAGAGCTTATTACCGAAATATCCAGAAGGAGAGCCGGCCTTAAGGAACTTACAGGCAGACCCAGCATGGTGCGCATTGTGCTTACAGGAAGCGGTCCTCTCCATGAGATGGTATCAAGCGATGATGGGCAGGAATATATTCTCCAGACATTGAATGAAAAAGAGCAATTCAGATTCCTTTTTGCATATTTCATTAAAATCGATGATAATACACGCCCGGATATCAACCTGAAAGAAAGAAGACAGATACCAGATATTGTTGGCACATACCTTCGTACGTATGATATCTGGAATGATCTCCCCGCCGAGGAAAAGAAAAAAGCATTAAGAAAAATCGTTGAAGAACAGCCCGAAATCATGAGGTACAGCAAGTTGGTCAAATCACTCAATGATGATATTCTTGTCCGTGCTTTTCGAAAGGCAGAGCTCTTAGGCGCTGAGATGCTGACTGAGGAGGAAGCAAATAATGAAGATCATTGATTTGCGGTTGGATCATTATGGCATATACAGGAAAGCATCCTGGAAGCCCTCTCAAAATTCGCTCAATGTCATTATGGGAGAAAATGAGAGCGGCAAGACCACCATGCTCCGTTTTATCCGTGACATGATATTTGGTTACGGCAGAGGAAAGTGGCAGGGCAAGACAGGAAGTATTGAATTTGTCAGATCGGATGGACAGGAATATAAAGTCATCCGCGATGAAAAGGAACGCTGGTTTGAAAATTCAGACCATGTAAAATTTGAGGAAGAACTTCCTGCCCTGTGGTGGCATGGCCTGAACCGTTTCATGTATGAAAAAATTTTTGCCATAGGTCTTGAAGATCTGCAGGGCTTGTCCTTCTTGTCCAATGATTCTGTAAGAAGCCGTTTTTTCATGCTGCAGGGCGGAGATAAAATTTCTACAGTGAAGAAACTGGCTCATGACAATAAGGAAAAGCTGCTGGTTTCTTCCCCGCAGGGAAAGAGAAAGATTAATTTGCTGATCGGGGAGCTCGATGATGTCAGCCAGCAGCTCGATGCTTTGGCCAATCAGGAAAAAGACTTTTCCGATCTGCAGAAAAAGCAGGATCTGCTGAAGAAACAGATTGAAGAACTTCAGCAAAAACTGAATGCGGATAAAGAGAAAGATAGAACATTAGAGAAAAGGCTGGGCGCCTGGGAATATTATAAAAGGGCCTGCGAGATTAAAAGACAGCTGGATTTATCCATGCAGGTCAAAATGTTCCCGACGAACGGAAAAGACAAGTGGAACGAGATCATGAACCGTATGAAGAGCATTCATGATCAAAAAGAGTCCCTGCAGGCAAAGCTTGATGAATATACACCGATTGAAAAAGAAAAAGTCATTCCCTGGGCGGGCATGGCAGACGAACTTGAAAAGCTCTATGTAGATATCGGACAGTGGCGTCAGACAATAGAAGATGCAGATCGTCTTGAAAAAGAGCATAAGAACTGGGAAATTGATTTCGTCAACATGGGTTACCAGCTGCCGCTCTGGGATCATCCGCTGGATTTAAAGGAACCCTGTGTCAATGTCAATTGGGAAGAAGGCCGCCGTTTAGCACAAAGTGTAGGCGTCAGGAAAAACGAGCTGTATTTTTGGCAGCAGAGAGAGCCTGAAGTTGAACAGCTGGAAGATGAGCCGGAAAATTTCGATACGGAACAGAGCGAAAACGAGTGGAAGAACTTTGAGGAAATGGCCAAGAGCCTTGAAGGAATCCTGCATCAGAGAACGGATATCAATCATTCGATAGAAGAAGCGCAAAGCAGAAAAGACAGAAAATACACTGTCTGGTTCTGGATCGGCATATGCCTTATTGCAGCCTCTGCGGCTTCCGTTGTTGCTTTCTATATGGCCATGATTGGTTATGCAGCTCTTTACGGAGCGGCAGCAGGAATCGTTCTTGGAGCGGTTGCGCTTATGGTCAACAGCCATATTGTGAATAAAAAAGCACATCTCCTGCAGAAGTATAATGATGAGCTGGCCGATCTTGAAGCGAAGCGGAAAGACATTGCATCCCATTTCCCCGGCCAGGTTCCTGAATCCGTAGAGGATCTCCAGGCTTTCCAGAATCTGGTCCAGCAGAAGCGGACTGATTTCTATAAGGACCAGGCCCGGCGGCAGGCTGTTTCATGGAAAAGGGAAACCGTGCGCAAGCAGCAGGCCCAGCATGAAAAGTGGGTTACAGAGGGCAAAGAGCTCAATGAAAAAGCACAGCAGATCAATACGGAGTGGAGCAAATGGCTGAAAGCCAATAAACTTCCGGAAACGGATGCTGAAAATTTGTCCCTGCTCCAGGAACAGTGGCAGAGAATTTTCTCTGAAGAGGGGAAAGGAAAGATCCTTGCACTTCGTCTGGAACATATTGATGCAAAGCTCGATGCTTTTGCCAAGAGGGCGGTATCTATCATCCGGTCCTCCGGTATTGATTATCCTGTGACACCGGACAGCATTGCCGATATTTATGAAGAGAATCAGAGAAGAATGCTTGAATGGCAGGGGATTCTTGAGAAAAACCGCCAGCATGAAGCATATCAGAAGGAAATGGCAAAGCTGAATGATTCCTGGAATTCCTGCCAGAATGAAGCGAAAGTGCTGATGGACCTGGTCAATGCAAAGAATGCGGAAGAGTTTGCTGAAAAGGTTGAAGCATATGAACACCATGACCAGATTTTGAAGGAGTGGAAAACGGTTCAGCAGGATCTTCGCCTGTATGCCGGAAGCGAAGAGAGCTTCACTCAGTTATGGGATTCCCTGAAGACCGGGCAGTATGATGACTGGATGAGCGAGCATCAGAAGCTTTCCAAATGCATTGCCGAGGAAGACAGCGAACTCGGTGAACTCCGCAAGAATCAGGGCGCAGTTGAGAATGAAATCTTCAGGCTGGCCGATGACAATACCATCACTGAAACTCTTCAGAAGAAAGAAAAAATCGAGGCTGAACTTAAATCAGCACTCGAGGAATGGCTTGTCTATATGTATCTAGAGAAGGTTCTGGAAAAAACGCAGTCAGCGTATGAGTCCGGCAAGCAGCCGAAGATCATTGAAAAGGCGAATGGTTTCCTGCGTGAAATGACTCACGGCAGATATACATTGACGGTTTCCAGTGATGGAAAAGACATTGGGATTATTGACAAGGATAATCAGGTGAGGGATCCTAAAATCTGGTCCTCAGGAACAGGAGACCAGGTTTATCTGGCGATCCGTCTTGCCATGGCGTTGTCATTTGGTGAGCAGATTGAACCGCTTCCCATTGTCCTGGATGATATTTTCGTCAGATTTGACGAGAAGCGTCAGGAAGATACCCTGCGTTTCCTGATGGATCTCGGAAAGACACAGCAGATCTTCCTTTTCACCTGTCATGCACAGACGATGAAGATTGCAAAGCGCATCGGGGAAGAAAAAAATACGGGCAAGTTCATCTATCTCAAATCAGGTGAGATATTTGAACTTGCCCAGGCATAAGATCGTTTAGTATCTGTGCTGTTGAATACCGTACTTGGTAGACTAGATAAGTTTATTGAAGTACGGTATTTTTTTTATGAAGTAAGTGATGATGATTCCCAGCGCATAAGCGAGGCATATCCAGATAACAGCATCTATGAACGGGATGCGGGGCAGGTATGCAAGCATTTTTCCGAATATGGGATGTGTCAGATTGCGTGTTATTTCCTCAAACAGCATGACACCAAAAGAAACACTGCCAAGGAAAATCAGCCTGTTTCTCCAGGCATCAGAAATGGTATGGGTAGAGAACCACCATTTTGAAAAGCAGAATACAAAAGCGGTATTCAGGAAAAGGAAGCTGTCATAAAATCTTTCGGAAATCGCTTCTGTAAGGCCGCCTGCGATAATTCCATGATAGTAAGTCATTCCGGCAGCTATTACGCTGCCAAGGAGGGCGGCTAATCCCAATTTGAAAAGATTTCTGGGTGTGATCCAGGAATCCGGGAGTACATGCTCGATCCAGTATCCGATCAGGAAATAAAATGTCGGTTCACTGACCGCAAGAAGGGGGTTCAGGAAATAATTGATTTCTGCTGTTCCCTTGAAAATCAGCATGGAAATAACTGGGATGCACCCGACGAAGACCAAATTCAAAAGGATCAGGTACAAATAAAGTTCCTGCGTCATTGCGCGGACCAGCTTTCGCCAGATTGGGAGCATGAGAAGGAAGGAAACATAAATATACAGGAAATAATAGGCCGTTGCCATGGTAGAGGAGTAAGTCATGGTGAAAAATTTGGCAATATGTCCTGTGATGGAAAGAGGCAGGTTATGATAAAACCAGACATAGTTGATCAATGAAAAAACAAAAATAACCTGAATAAAACGCCAGACTCTTTCTTTGAATATCCGCGAAATGGATTCTTCTTTTTCCAGCAATAAGGCACCGGAAATCATGAAAAATATAGGGACTGCCGTTTTTACCCAAAATGGTACTGCGATATAGAGGGGAAAGAAAAATGATGCAGGTCTTTCTAGATATAAAGAGAAGCCTGAGGTGGAAGTATGTGTAAACATAACGAGCCAGATGCAAAGCGCTCTTAAAAATTCAATATGGATCTTTTTCTTTTTGGCTGCACCTGCCATAGTATCTTTTACGTTATTTACGCTTTGTGAGTTCATGTGATTATTCTCCGCTGTAAAATCAGCAAAACCATTCAATTGACGAATATAAACCTGCTTATGCCAAAGGCATAATGCCGCACCCGTCAAACTGCTTTAAAAATCAGCTTGTGCTGCATATACATTTTAATATACCATAGACTATTATACCTATGTGCGGAAAGTAATAAAATTCCCGGCTGATAAAATTCCAAAAAAAGCTATTATGCCGGGGCGGATTCCGTATCAAATGAATTGTTTTTGAGGCTTGCAATTATAACAGTTATTTGTTAAACTATACAGGCATGAATACGCATGTCTGTGGATTTCACATCTGTGCCTAAGGGTGGCTGTGAAAGAAGAAGCAGGCAGAGGTTAATAACAGGAGGTTATATTATGGCAGTTGTATCCATGAAACAGTTACTTGAAGCAGGCGTTCATTTTGGTCATCAGACCCGTCGTTGGAATCCGAAGATGGCAAGATTCATCTTCACAGAACGCAACGGAATCTACATTATCGACCTGCAGAAGACTGTAAAGAAAGTTGAAGAAGCTTATGCTTTCATTCGCGATGTTGCAGCAAAGGGCGAACCGGTCCTCTTCGTAGGAACAAAGAAACAGGCTCAGAACTCTGTAAAGGAAGAAGCTACACGCTGCAACCAGTTCTATGTCAATGAACGCTGGCTCGGCGGCATGCTGACCAACTTCCGCACAATCCAGACCCGTATTGCACGTCTGAAAGAACTGGAAAAGATGTTTGAAGAAGGCGCCACTGCTCAGTATCCGAAGAAGGAAGTTATCCTGATGCAGCGCGAACTTGAAAAGCTCGAAAAGAACCTTGGCGGCATTAAAGATATGAAACGTCTTCCGGGAACAATTTTCATCATTGACTCCAAGAAAGAAGAAATCGCTGTTGCAGAAGCTCATAAGCTGCACATTCCGGTTGTTGCAACCGTTGATACCAACTGCGATCCGGACGTTATCGATTTCCCGATTCCGGCAAACGATGATGCTATCCGCGCAGTAAGACTGCTCACCAGCAAGATTGCTGATGCTGTTCTTGAAGGACGTCAGGGCCAGCAGGAAGAAGCTGCACCGGCTGAAGAAGCTGCTGTTGAAGAAGCAGAAGCAGAAGACAAGGAATAATTATTTATTAAGGCTCTGCGGATCCTGCTGATCAGGATCCGCCCTGTCCTTTTTTTCATTAAGACAAACACCTTATTTTATGATGGAGGTCATACGATGAACATTACAGCTAGCATGGTCAAAGATTTACGTACCCAGACCGGGGCCGGCATGATGGACTGCAAGAAGGCACTTGTTGAAGCTGAAGGCGATATCGCAAAGGCTGTCGACATTCTTCGCGAAAAGGGATTATCCCAGGCTGCTAAGAAGGCAAGCCGTGTTGCTGCTGAAGGCGCTGTTGGTTCTGCTGTTTCCGAAGACGGAAAAACAGGAACCATTCTGGAAGTCAACTGCGAAACTGACTTCGTGGGAACCAACGAAGACTTCAGAAATCTCGCTGCATCCATTGCAGACCAGATCCTGGCAGTTAACCCAGCTGATGTTGAAGCACTTCTGGATTCTGAAATCGACGGAAAGAAAGTACGCGATCTTGTTACTGAAGCAGTTGCAAAGATTGGTGAAAACATTTCCGTTCGCCGTTTCGTTCGTTATGAAAGTGCTGAAGGCAAGGTATACAGCTATATCCATGGCGGCGGCAAGATCGGCGTTCTCGTTGAGATGATCGGTGCTGATGATGAACTTGGCAAGGATATTGCAATGCAGGTAGCTGCTGCTAATCCGTCCTATCTGGACAGGACCCAGGTTTCCCAGGCTGAAATTGACCATGAAAAGGAAGTTCTTGCTGTAGAAGCTAGAAACGAAGGCAAGCCGGAAAACATCATTGAAAAAATGGTTATCGGCAGAATTAATAAATACTACAAGGAAGTCTGCCTTGTAGATCAGGAATTCATTAAAGATGGCGATCTGACCATTTCCAAACTCCTGAAATCCAAGAATGCTTCCGTAGTACGTTTCGCTAGATACCAGCTCGGTGAAGGCATTGAAAAGAAGCAGGATGATCTGGCTGCAGAAGTAGCAAAACAGCTGAACCAGTAATAAAGTAAACGATGAGAGAACACTGAATTTTTTGGTGTTCTCTTATTTTGTAAATGAACAAAATATTATATAACAGTGCCAATTAGCAATTTTCCCCGTATTTATCGAATATTTTTATCAGACGGCAGACAGACGGCAAAAATTTCAGCTTCCGAAAATTTCTTCTATGTATCCATCGGCCTTTTTCCGGATGTCCTGGGTGTAATGGATGTAAGTGTTGTAGACTGTCGCCGGGGTATCACCCAGCACGGCGGCCACCAGGTTGATGTCCTGCGTTTCTGAGAGCAGGAGGGTGGCGAATGTGTGCCGGAGGGAATGCATGTGCATCCCTGGCTTGAATCTTGAAATTGCCCGATTGAGGGAGAGCTTCCTCCGCTCGAGCTCCGGGAGAATTCTCCCGTCGATAGAGCGGGGACTGCTCTGATTCCACTTCTGAAGTGAGGCAGCCAGCCGGGCGGTAAGGTGTAATGTTCGGTAGCTGTTGCGGCTCTTTGGCGGCTTGAATCCTTTGCTCCCGTCTTTTCGGGTGCCCCATTGTTTATTGACTGTTATGGTCCTTTTGAAGAAATCGATGTCGGCCCAGGTAAGGCCTGCAATTTCAGCAAAGCGCATCCCGGTATTTAAGGAAATGAGCACGGAAAGGCGGAGCGCCGGATTGTCTATAGATTCCACCAGCTGACTGGCTTCTTCTTTCGTGAACGCTTTTATTTTCTTTTCCCGCTTGTCCTTTTCTATGTCTACGGCAAGGACCGGGTTATCGGGGCGGATATGGTAAGTGCGTACGGCGTAAGAGAAGATTGTTTTAACTTTGGCCAGGGTTTGATTCCTGGTGCTTATTTCAAGCCTCCCTGCGAGCGCGTTGTAGGCGTTGATGACTTCCCCTTCTGTAATGTCATGAAGCGGTTTATCTGCGATTGACGGCACACGGGCGATGGACTGGCGGTATAAGACAGCCGTTCCGTATTCGATAGAAGTCTTCTTGTCTCTGAGAAAAACCTTTTCTGTGAAGTCACGGAGGGTGATGTCTGCCAGCTCCGGCGAGGCTCCGCTTTCGGCTTCCTTCCTGGCGGCGGCCAGTAAATCATCTTGGGCGGCGCGGGCCTCTTTCTTTGTCTTGAACCCCTGGCGGGATTTCTGCCTCCACTTCCGGTTGACTTTATATGAGAGGATGAGGCAGATGCTTCCGTTCTTTTCCCTGGTGGAAAAATGATATTCCATGAAAAAATCAGCTCCTTTCTGCTGAAAGCGGGCTGATTTTAGCGTATAATGAATATGGTAATCAGCCCACAATATGTTGTACCGAACATTTCTGAAAGCGCGATTACTGGCGCCCTTTTGCTCGAGGGGGCGTCTGGCACTGCCTGATCTAATCAATCAGGTGGTGCCTTTTCTATTGGGGAAAATCAATCCTGCCTGTGCCGGTCATAGAATTTACGGCCCTCATAGGCTCCCCAAAAATTAAAGAAGAAAATGGCCACTGCTATAATCGCCGAGGAAATAAATTTATCCCCTACTGCACCGGCAATCATCCCGGCAAAAGCGCTTACTGCGGATGCACCAAAGGCCAATTCTGACGCGAAAGATTCAATGCTGTCTTTATCCATTTTCCACCTCACCACTTATGACGGGATTCAACGACTTTCCCGATAATCCGCACAGGCAGAGCCTCTATCTGCTCATTGCTGTAGAAATGGGGCTGATAAACATCCACGTTGAAGCCGATGAGCATTATCCCGGTTTCTGTCTTTTTAATCTGCTTTACTGTGGCCTCATCTCCGTTGACCAGGACAATGGCCGTATCCCCACTATCCACGTCCTCCTGCTTCCGGACGATGACGATATCCCCTTCCATAAGTTTCGGCTCCATGCTGTGGCCCTTTATCTTTAAGGCGAAATATTCGCCTAAACTCGCCATCTTAGGGGTAATTTCTTCGTATCCTTCTATATCCGTGATGGCCTCCAAGGGGATTCCTGCTACTACACGCCCAAGGATGGGAATGCGGACGCCTTTTAAACGATTGGACTTATCTTCCCAACCCATTAAAAATGCGGGGGTTGTTGAAAGGGCTTTTGCTATTTTTTCGATTTTATCAGACGGAATGTTGGTAATAGCGCCTTTTTCATAGCGCTGAATGGTTGCTTTAGAAACACCAACCACGCTTCCTACTTCTTCGAGAGTCTTATTTAATTGCAGTCTTCTTTCTTTCATGCGTGTTCCAATTGACATTTGAATCACCTCTTTATATTTTCTAAATCTATAATACTATGATTTTACGCGTAAAGCAACGAAAATGTTATGTGTTACGTAAAAAGTTTCTTGACATGAAACACAATCTGATGTATTATAAGTTACGTAAGGCGTTACTTTTGGGCGAAAGAAGGTGAGAAAATGATTGACAGAAAACGCTTAATAGGAGTTATTTATTCAAGGGGACTTACACAGTCTAAAGTTGCGACAAATATTGGAATTTCCAGCAAAACCTTTTATCACAAGATGAAAACCGGGGTGTTTGGTAGCGACGAAATATATAAAATGAAGACGCTCCTTGCAATCCCTGATGAAGAAATGACTCCTATTTTTTTTACCAATAAAGTTACGCAGTGAGTAACTTTAAAGTAAACAAAACATCAAAGGAGGAGAAATGAATACTTTAGTAGAAATCAAAAATAACCAAGTTGTGGTGAACAGTCGAGATGTCGCAGAGCATTTCGGAAAGCGTAGAGACCATGTGCTTCGAGACATTGAAGAGCTCATTCGCAAAGATCCACCCAAAATTGGGGAGATGTTTCACAGAGTCGAAACTCCCGATAGCTATGGCCGGATGCAGAAAAGCTACTACATGAACCGTGATGGATTCAGTCTGCTGGTTATGGGCTTCACCGGAAAAGAAGCCATTGAATGGAAGCTCAAATATATTGAGGCCTTCAGTGAGATGGAAAAGAAGCTCAAGAATCCGCTGGCCCTGCCGAACTTCTCAAATCCAGCAGAAGCAGCCAGAGCGTGGGCGGACGAGTTCGAAAAGCGTAAGCAGGCCGAAGCCCTGAACGAGGCCAACCGCCCGAAGGTCATCTTTGCGGAAGCGGTGAGCACGTCCAAAGACGGAATACTGGTAGGAATGCTGGCAAAGCTGCTCCATCAGAACGGCGTAGATATCGGGCAGAAACGCCTATTCCAGTGGATGCGTGATAAGGGATATTTGATGAAGAACGGCACGGATAAGAATATGCCGACACAGAAGGCAAGGGAACTGGGGCTGTTCAAGGTTAAAGAACGTGCCATTGATAATCCGGATGGCTCTGTCAGGCTGACCCGCACGACGCTTGTAACCGGGAAAGGGCAGGAATATTTCATCAACAAATTTCTTAGTGCTTAAGGAGGCGACTGAAATGGCCTGCAGAACATTTTCCACCGCCGAGGTAGCCACACTGTTCGGCATTTCTGCCGATTCCGTCAGAAAGATGGAGCAGGATGGCATTCTGCGGCGGCTGAAGGTGCCGGGTATCCGCTACAGCCGGAGTGAGGTGTACGCCGTCCTCCGGGAAGGAGCGGAGACCTGCACTGTGGCCTCCGTCCGGAGGCTGGAGGAGAAAATCCGCATGAAGGATGCGGAAATTGAAAAGCTCCGCGGAGCTCTCCGCACGATTGCGGAAGAGGCGCGGCGCCAGGAAGGAGGAATAGCATGAGAATTAAGTGGAGAAAACTGATTACCACGTTGGCCATTCCGGCGGCCATTGCTGCCGGTGCCTGGGCCTATGAGCCTCCGGCTGAGCTCATTGAGTACCGGGCCGAGGCGGAGCAGGGAGACACCATCTGGAGCCTCTGCGCCAAAGTGGCCAGTGATGAGGACTGCATGGAGGAGCTGGTGTATCGGACTATGCAGGAAAACCACATCAAGGATCCCGCGAACCTTCAGCCCGGCCAGCTGATTGTGATTCATGTGAAGCCTGTGAAGGGAGGTGAATAAAGATGAAAGTATCAGCAGACTGCACATCATGCCCATTCGTTAAAGCATGCCCCATGGTAGAAGAGCACCAGTGCCTGCCATGGGATGAGGGAGGCCTGGGACTTTGCCCGAAGCTCCTGGAAATGAAGCTTCTCCGGTGCCAGAATTGCATTTTTTGCCACAAAGCCAAAAGCATTGGAGGCTCCGGCGAATATGCCATGGAAAACGGACATCCCATTTACACCTGTGCGGCGATGCATTACGTCCGCATGAGACCGGACGGGAAAATCCCAAAGACAACGCCAAGGGATTGCCCGATTAAGGAGGCAAAGAGAAAAGGCCTCTGACGTCTAGCACACGTCAAAGGCCAAAGGCGGAAAAAGAGATTTCCCGCCATCATTTTACTACAGAAACAGGAGGAAAAGTAAATGTTAGAAATTAACGAAGAATTGTTCAAAGCCAAAAATGGCGGGGAGTATTCCCGCAATGATATCAGCAATGATTTTGCTATCCCCGGTGAAATCACGGTAACCATCACCCTCAATGAGTACAGGGCCCTGATTTCCGCGAATGCCATCTCTGAGAAAAAAATCTCAGATTTGAATTCTGAGCGCTATGATGCGCAGGCTGAATGTAACACTCTGAAGCAGGAGAGGGAAAAGCTTGTTAAGGAAATCTCAGAGCTGAAAGTCAAGATTTCCGACCTGCTCATGGAAAAGAACATGCCTCCCCAGGATGATAAGGGCGAAGAAGAAGAGGAGGTGGAATAATGGCATATCGCGGCTGTGACCTTATCCTTTCCTGCCATGAGGCAGAGACGGACCACGCAAGGTGGCTCGAAACCCGCAACGCGGGCATTGGAGGCAGTGATGCCTCCGTCATCATGGGGCTGAATTCGTATAAGTCACCCTATCAGCTGTGGATGGAAAAAACCGGCCAGGCGGAGGCGCCGGACCTTTCCGGGAATCAGCGCATCTATTGGGGCGTCAAAAACGAACCCAACGTTGCTGACTGGTTCATGGAAGACACGGGCAAGAAAGTAAAGCGCCTGGGGACACTCCAGAGCAGGGAATACCCGTTCATGCTGGCCAATGTTGACCGTACCATTATTGGTGAAAATGCCGGCCTTGAAATCAAGACCGCTGGCGTCAGCCAGTACCGGAAGTGGAAGGATGATGAAATTCCGGATGCTTATTACTGCCAGTGTCTCCATTACATGGCAGTTACCGGGGCAGACTACTGGTACATTGCCGTTCTGCTTGGAGGGAATGAGGCCAAGTGGAAGCGGATTGAACGTAATGAGGAGGACATCAAGACACTCATTGAAGCGGAAAAGGAATTCTGGAATCTGGTGCAGACAAAAACTGCGCCTCCCGTGGATGGTTCCCTTTCATGCTCCCAGGCATTGGCCGCCAGATATGCCGAAAGCCGTGATGAAGAAATCATGCTGCCGGAAGACGCGGATACCCTGATTACCAGAATCAACGGAGACACGGAAATCATGGATAAACTCAAAGAACAGATTTCCCTGAACCAGAACCGGCTGAAAGAAATGCTGGGTGATGCGGAAGCAGGCCGCGTCGGATCATATAAAGTTACCTGGAAAGCCACCAATGGCAGGGAAACCTGCCCCCTGTCGAAACTCAAAAAGGCGGACCCGGACATGTATCAGGCCTTAAAGGATAAAGGCTTTATTTCAACCGGCAAAGAAAGCCGCCGGTTTTCCATTAAAGAAGTCAAGGAGGATAAATAGCCATGAACACAAAAGGCGGATTAACGAAAAGAAATAGCCAGGTGCAGGAAATGCAGCAGAAGGATACATCCCTGAAAGGGCTCATCAAAGCTATGGAACCGGAAATCAAGAAGGCGCTGCCGTCTGTCATTACTCCGGAACGCTTTACCCGTATGGTCTTCACTGCCCTTTCCAGCACGCCTAAATTGCAGCAGTGTACGCCTCAGTCATTTCTTGGAGCGATGATGCAGGCCGCTCAGCTTGGGCTGGAACCCAATACCCCAGTTGGCCAGGCTTACCTGATTCCTTATGGGAACGTCTGCCAATTCCAGCTTGGCTAAACCTTTTGGTCAAGTAAAACCGTGTGAACCCTATTACTCAGGGGTGTCCTCTTTGAGGGCTAACGGTGAAGCCCGTCATATGAGGGTAATACCGTGCTTTAAAAGGAGACATGAATCTATGCAATGCGTTTATAAAATCACAAATCTTATTAATGGCAAGTTCTATATTGGCTCGACAAATCGCTTTAAGAAGCGTCGTCAACAATGGCGGGATTTTTCATCAAATACCGATTCAGCAGTAAAGAAAGATATTTTGAAATATGGAAGGGATAACTTTATTATGGAGCCGATTGCGGTTTTCCCTTCTGGAATTGGTATTGAGGAACTACACGCTAAAGAACTTGAATATATTCATAGGCTTAATCCAGAGTACAACACGATTGGAAAGTCACGCCCGGCATCTACCCGGCTGAAGCTTGCAAAAGCACAAAAGGGAAAAAAGATGCCCGCCTGGATAGGAAGAAAGATAAGTGAGAGCCAGCGAAAACGCCATGAACTTATTCCACAAACAAATGCAGGCCATTTAAAAGATGTCCTGATCGTTGAAACAGGAGAAACAATTCACGGGGTTAAAAATGCAGCTAAAAGATTAGACGCATCTGCTTCAACTGTTACACACGCTATTAAACGTAGAGGTACAGTAAAAGGATTTCATGTTTGTTTGACGAGTGTAGAGACTATGGGTGATGAATGTAGCCCAGTAGGGGAGAAGATGAGTTACTCCTCCAAGTGCACGGCATCTGAAAAGATGAAGAGATAGTCCATGCATGCAGGATGAAAAACTGTATGAGTAACAGATAAAGGTTTATTGGATTTGGCGTACCGCTCCGGGGAAATCAAGGACGTCCAGGCGCATGAAGTTCACGAAAACGATGAATTTGAATATGAGCTGGGCCTGGAACCTAAACTGAAACACATCCCGGCTATGAGCAACCGCGGCCCGGTCACTATGTACTATGCCGTCTGGCATACCAAGACCGGCGGCTATGGATTTGAAGTCATGAGCAAGGACGATGTATTGGAATTTGCCCAGAAGAAGTCAAAGAGCTTCCACAATGGCCCCTGGCAGTCAGATTTCGATGCCATGGCAAAAAAGACGGTATTGAAACGTTCCCTTAAATATGCTCCGATTGCTACGGATTTTGTAAAAGCCGTGGCAACTGATGAAACGGTCAAGAGCAATATTTCCGCCAGCATGGAAGATGAACCGGATGAAACCCTGACTATTGATGCAGAAGCCGTATCTAGTGTTGAATCTGTACCGCAGAATGTAGACCCGGAAACTGGGGAGGTGAAGGAATGATGGCGGAAACTCTGACGGATAAAGAAAAGGCCGATGTTTTGGCACAATGCAAAAACATTCTGGTTAGTGCAGGATTTGACAATATTATTATTCTGGCAAATGATGGCGGCACTAATGGAGATATCCGCATTGCCGGACGAACAAAGCCCGCATTATTCAGGTTACTTCTTGCGACCTATTTCATGGATGATTGCATGTCTCGCATGGTTACGAATGATTCAAGTGGAAAAGACTTATGGGACCCTTTCTGTCATGGTGTATTGGCTTACATCGTTCCGGAAATTCGGAAAATTGAAAATACGATGAAAGACTAAGGAGCCGCGGCCATGGCAGAAGGAAATTGGATAAAACTCTATAGGAAGATGATTGACGACCCCGCCTTCGTCAATTCAACCGGTCCACAGGTGAAGGTCCTGCTCACTGTCATGTTTCTGGCCGCCTGGACGCCGAAGAAGTGGGATGTGCTGGGCCACGAATTCACTATCCAGCCCGGGGAGGTTTTTATCAGTACTCGTGACCTGGCAGACCGGGCGGGCGATGGAGTGAGCCATAAGGTTGTACGCGGCGCGCTGGAAAGATTTGAAAAATTGGGTTTTTGGACACTCAAAAGGGCACACACCGGAACCCTAATACACATAGTAAATTGGCGGAAATATCAGCTTTATGAATGTGTAGAGGGCACAGGCGAGGGCACAGCGAGGGCACAAGCAGGGCACAGCGAGGGCACAAGCAGGGCACACGAAGGGCACAGCAATAAAAAAGAAAGTAAGAATAGTAAGAATGTAAGAAGGGAAGAATATAATACCCACCTACCCCCCAAAGGGGGAAAGGGCGGGGTGATTTCCCTCTTCGAGAAGTTTTCCGGTGACAATCAGGAACTGCTCAGCGCTCTGAAGGAATGGCAGGAGATGAGAAAGCGGATGAAGAAGCCGCTGACAGAAAAAGCGGCTGAACTCAATCTCAAAGATTTACAGAAGCTTTCAGGCGGCGATGAGCGGCAGATGGCGGCCATCGTATTGCAGAGCATTAAACACGGGTGGCAGGGGTTCTACGTTTTGAAAGAGGCGCAGACCCCGCGGTCCGCTCCGCAGAGTAGTCAGAACATGGAGGATTTTATAGATGGACTCGAACAATTCAAAAGTTCCCTCCCCACAGACAATAGCCATTGGGATGCTTAAAGCGGCGTGGCCCAAGTTTACGGACCAGCAGGCAAGGCTCTATCTGCTTATGACGCAGGACATCCCGGAGCCCGTCCTTGTGAAGGCCATTGAAGCCCTCATCAAGGAATCGGTCTTCCTTCCGACTGTGGCGGAAATCCGGAGCCGTGCGGAGGCCCTTTACAAGGCCGCCCAGGGCGAGGAGCCTCCGGACGCCGGACGTGGATGGGGAGAAGTGGTGCGGGAGATTTCCCGCACCGGTTACTACGGCAAGCCGAAAATCAGGGACCACACGGCGGAGGAGGTGGTCCGGCGCATGGGATGGAAGGAAATCTGCTCCTCTCCGGCGGATGAGACCGGCGTTCTGAGAGGCCAGTTCATGAAGATGTACGCCATGCTGCAGGAATCCCGCAGGGAAGAGCGCCACAACATGGCGCTCCTGCAGGACGGCAAGGTGAAGGGGTTCATCGCTTCCCTCTCCGGAAGCATGGCCCTGGAAGGAGGAAAAGGATGAGGAATAAACGGAGGCGGAAGATGCGCGAAAGGAAGAGGGCGAAAAGGTTTGCAAAGACCAATTTCAACTTTGCGTTTGCAAACCTTTCCGAAAAGTTTATCCGGAGGCTAAAATACGGCATTTATCCCGGCGTCCCTCTGCGGATGCGGGAGTACATCAGGGCCAGAAACAAGCTTTCCGGACATCACAGAATCTGAAGGAGGAATTGATTATGACGAACTATGAAGCGATAAAAGCGATGGACCGACATGAACTGGCTGGATTTTTGGTCAGCATCACGACATGTGGTGATTGTCCGGCATTTGATGACTGTTATGGTCATGGAGTATGTACGGAGTCTATGTTGGAATGGCTGACTGATGAATCTGATGATTTAGCCAAGGGAGGGAATGAAATGGAAAATCGTATCATCTTGTTTCAGGGTAAAGAAATTGATGTGGACGACGAGCCGGGCGAAACATCTGACATGATTCATCATCCGGATCACTACACATGGAAGGGTACAGAGTGTAAAAAAGTAATTGAACTTATGACCCGTGGTCTATCTGGAGCGGAAGCCTACTACATGGGGAACATTATCAAGTACCTGTACCGCTATCCTAAGAAGGGCACGTTGATCAGCGACCTATCAAAGGCGGTAGAATACACGGAGTTCTTACGGGAATTGTTTGTGAAAGGGGGAGGGGAAGCATAAAACCAAACGCAGGAGCGAGAATTCTGAACGCTGACAGCTTTAAAAGTACTTGCACGAGTAATTTATCATGAACGAAGAGGAAACGGCTAAAAACGGCATTTAAAACGATTTTAGAAAAAACGGAGGAAAACGATATGAACACATCTATCATTCTTGGCCGTCTGACCAAGAACCCGGACATCAAAGTATCACAGAGCGGGATGACCATAGCCCGCTTTACATTGGCTGTCAATCGTGGGTATAAGAAAGACCAAAAGCAGGAAGCAGACTTTATCAACTGCGTAGCATTTGGAAAAACGGCAGAAGCCATTGGTAACTATGTCTATAAAGGGCAGCGGCTTCTCGTGGAGGGCCGGATACAGACGGGGCACTATACCGACAAAAACGGCGAGACGAAGTACACAACAGAAGTCGCCGTGAACCATGCTGAGTTCGTCGAGAAACGTTCTGAAAGCTCAACACAAGGAATTTATCACGGAGACAATCAAAACGCACCTACGGGCGGATTTGAGCAAATGGGGACCGTAGTAGAAGACCCGCAGTGTATGAAACAGACGGAAATACCCTTTTAAGGAAGCATGAAAGATGAACGAAGCGATTATATTATTCCTGGGAGCGATGGGCGGCGGAATGGTGGTTTCCGCGTTCTTTTTCCTGTTCCTGGCCAACAGGGAAAAGTAGCCGTAGAGCGGCGATGCGCAGAGCACCGCCGGAAAACATGTGAAGAATCCTATAGAAAGGCGATGAGGCAGTTTGGAATTTATCGTAGAGGGAGATCCGCAAGGGAAAGCAAGACCAAGATTCAGCCAAAAAAGCGGAACCGTTTATACGCCAGCGAAAACGGTCAGGTACGAAAGGCTGATTCGTAAAGCGTTCCTGGACGCCGGAGGGAACGCTATCCCATCTGATTGCTACGTAGGGATTACGGTTGATGCCTACTTCCAGATCCCCAAATCATATACGAAGGGTAAGCGGCTGGCGTGTCAGCACAATATTAACCGGCCGGCAAAGAAACCGGACATAGACAACAGCCTGAAAGCTGTATTGGATGCGCTGAATAAGGTGGCGTATGAAGATGATAAGCAGGTCATTGAAGTAATATGCCGGAAGTGGTACTCACAGGGTACGGGCTTTCTGAAGATCAGTGTACGAGAAGTAAAAGCTAAACACGGGCAAAGCGGAGCGTAAGAACTCCAGCCTTGCTTTCCATGGTTTTTATAAATGGGAGACGGAAAGACTAATGACGGTAAATATATTTCTACAGAAAGTCCGACGGCAGAATGAAGTTATACGGATGTGGCAAAGAGGTATTTCGATTTAAGGTATGAAGATTTTCTGCGAGGTTGAACCATGCACATAGATTGGACAGGAAACAAGCAGAGTACATTCAGTACTTTAGGAGCAAGGAAATATGCCAAGTCTCCACGTGTGGAGAATGACTACTATGCAACAGAGCCAAAGGCGACGCAGGTTCTGCTAGATGTAGAAAAGTTTTCACACAGAATTTGGGAACCTGCCTGTGGCGGCGGCCATATGTCGGAAGTACTGAAACGGGGAGGGTATGATGTTGTGAGCACAGACCTTGTAGACCGTGGTTACGGAGATGCAGCGGGTGTTGATTTCCTGCAACAGAACGAAACGCCTGTCCCCGACTGTGACATCATCACCAACCCGCCCTATTCCTTTGCCCTTGAGTTTGCTGAACACGCAATGGAGATTCTCGAAGATGGACACAAACTGGCAATGTTTTTAAGACTTCAGTTTCTTGAGGGAAAGAAGAGAAAGCAGTTCTTTATGAAATATCCGCCTGTATGTGTCTACGTCTCCTCATCAAGACTTAATTGTGGGAGAAACGGTGTATTTGATTCCAAATTAAACGCCATGGCGTATGCGTGGTATGTGTGGAGAAAAGGGTTCAGTGAAGAAACTGTTATCCATTGGGTGAATTGAAGTGAGATGAGCGTATATGATGGTGTACACAATCAAATGCAAGCAGTGTGGAAGGGAGTTCTACGCCTCACGCACCGGTAGGCAGTTCTGCGACGAATGCAGGAAGATCCGGAAACATGAATCGGACAAGAAGTGTAAACGTACTCCGAGGAAACCGCCTGAGCAGGTTCATATAGAAGCCACCTGTCCTGTATGCGGTAAGAAGTTCATCAAGAAGGAGAACTCCACTCAGTTGTATTGCTCCAGGAAGTGTGCGATTGACCATTTCAATGGAGTCAACCGTAACCGCAGAAGGGCGAAAAGGCAGAAGGAAATCGAAAGCAGGCCGCAGTTCATGCACACCTGTAAAGCCTGCGGAAAGATTTTCTATAACCGTATCAGCAATTCCGCCCGCTGCCCCGAGTGTATCAAAGCATATAAGAAATACAACGGAAATGAAAGGTTCAACAAGGGCATAAGCCGCCAGACATGCATTCTCTGCGGGCGGAAAGGCAATACGCTTCAGACACAGGTGTGCGTACCCTGTATGGATAAGCTGGTGAAGACATGGGAAAAGGAGTGCAGTCCCGGCCACAGGAAATGCCTTGTGTGCGGTAAGGAGTTTGTGCCGAACCAGATAACCTATGACATGGAAAATGGCAATTATCATGTGACCGGCCAGCTTACCTGCTCTATCCGGTGCACTGATATTCTGTATGGTTATTAGCCGGAGACGGAAAAAGAAAATACTGTTGGTTACAAGAATGGAAAGGTTGATTAAAATGATTGAATTTAAAAAGCCTGATGGTGCAGGAAGATGCAAAGGGTATGATTCGTGCGGAAAGCATGAAGATTTGCTTGAAATCAGGTTCACACCTAATGGAACAACAACGTCAAGAAGCGTGTTCGTATGCCGTCATTGTGCAAAATTGATGATTCTTGCACTTGATGGGATTGTGGAAGAAGAAGTGAAGTTAGTGTGAAGTTGAGGTGAAGCGGTTATGAGATTAAGGATTAGACAGCCGGGAAATGACCCAGAAAGTCATTGCAGTATTTGCAGAGGCAATAAGAATTTGTTTGAATTCGATGACCTCGATGATGATACCTTGAGTTTCTACCTTTGCTATGACTGCATTAAGGCTCTCTATAGTACATGCGTCGACAGTTGTATGTTTGGATATATGTTTGGAAATCCAAAGATGGTCCGCAGTGATGCAGACAGTCAGTCTTTCAAGGTTGGCTATCGTGAGGGTTACCGTGACGGGTTCAGAGATAATTATGAATTGCATGATTAGAGGTGTGGTATATGGCTTTTTATCCAGAGCTGAAACAAATCAGGCCGAAAGACGCAAAATTCCACTTTGGCTCTTACACACCGTATGAGGCGTGGGAATGTGAAGGGTTCTGTGTTAATCCGCCGTTGTTTGGAAAGCAGAAGATGTTGTGGATTCAGTATCTGTATTGCTTCCCTAATGGATTCGGTTCAAGCGTGATAAGGAACTTCATGAGCCGTGGAAACGGTGCAGGGCTTTTTGAAGTAGCCGTGCTTCGTGGAGGACAACTGTGGTATGAATCCGAAATCACCGACGATGTTATCGGAAGTCTCACTATTGATGAGGTAGCACTTGTGCTCGCCGACATCGAAAGCCTTGACAAGGATGGAAAGCTACCCGTGGCAGGTGAAAGAAAATGAACAGGCAGGAAAGACGCAGATTGGGTATTAAGAGAAAAGACCCCATGGTATCCATAAAGCAGTCTGACATTGACCGCATGAAGGAAGAAGCCACGGAGAAAGGATGCAAAATGGCATTCAACCTCATGCTGGCGGTGCCGGCCATGGTGATTCATGACAAGTTCGGAAGCCTAATGAAGAAAGAAGGCCGTGTGGAGAAATTCGTGGACCTTTGCATGGAAGAATACAAGTGCTACGAAGAAGAGTACATTACCCTTGAAGAACTGGCTAAATGCCTCAAGGATGAAGCCGGCGTAGAAATCAAAGGATGGTACTGAAAGGAGAAAATAACATGAGAAAATTTGAAGTTGTGGAAAATTGTACATTTCCAGTGAAGCTGCCGAAGAGAAGTACTGCCGGCAGTGCGGGGTATGATTTCTTTGCAGCATACCCGTTTTCTATCGGGACAGGGCAGACAGTATTTGTTAAGACGTGGGTAAAGGCTCAGATGCCGGAAGATACGGTTCTGCTTCTTTTTGAACGCTCTTCATGGGGATTCAAGAAACAGATTTCAATCCCAAACGCCGTTGGAGTGATTGATTCTGACTACTACGGGAATGCTGACAACGATGGGAATATCGCTTTCGCTTTCACGAACCATGGCAGTGAGCCGCTTGAGGTAAAAGAAGGCGACAAGATAGGACAGGGTATTTTTCTTTCCTACTTTCTGACCGATGATGATATTTCCGGCGGAAAGAGGGAAGGCGGGATGGGAAGCACAGGTGATTGATAATGGTAAAAAGACCAGCAAAGAAACATCTTCCAAGCAGCCCGATTGAAACCATGCAGTCAGTTTCCGTGCCATGTGGCGAAAGGTTCAGTGAAATGATGGTGTCTGCCGTAAGGTACGCTTTAGGAAGAAGGTGAAAGAGAAATGATGATTGTGATTATGCTTGTTATCATCTGCACCGCAATGACTACGGTGTTCGGGTTCCTTATCTATGCACGGATTAACGACCTGGAAGATGAGCTCGAATGGGAACGTTCCTACAACGGTGACCTCATGAACCAGCTCAAGGATACAAGGTATGAGGTTGAGGAAATGAAAAGGAGGGCTGACAAATGGACAGTAAGGAAAATCTGATACCGGGAGAAATTTGCGCCGCCATTTCTGATTGGAAAACCACCTTCGGGCATGGTGACAAGTCGGGAATGGCTATTGCCCAGTCCCATTACAACCAATGCGATGTAGAACCTATTGAAATCATGCAGATGTACTTCACTCCACAGGAGATGTATGGCTTCTGCAAAGGAAACGCCATGAAGTACATTCTCCGCTCAAGGTTTAAGGGGCATGAGCTCCAGGATATGGAAAAGGCCCTACAGTATACGAAATGGGCGGTTGACGTTTTGAAGGGCGAGAAGATTGATCCACGGAAATGAGGTGTATGTATGACTGCCGAAGAATATCTTTCTCAAATACGGCGAATTGACAAAAGGATTGAAGCACTGTCCCGTGATGAGGAGAAGACCCGCTCGAGGCTCTACAATATCAGCGGTATCGACTATTCCAAAGACCGTGTGGACGGAGGCGGTGACGGTGATATTTCTTCACGGCTTATCTGCGTTGACAATATCTTGACCGGCATAGCCAAGAAGAAAATATACCTAATTGAAGCACGGGAGACGGCAAGGCAGAGAATCAACGCCCTGTCGGATGACAGATGCATCCCTATACTCACTGACTATTACATCTCCGCACTTCCCATCGAAGCCATCATAAGGGCTGAGAACTATGAACAGGCCCAAATCTACAGGCTACGAAAACGAGGGGTTGAGTGTTTCGGGCACGAATACTATCGTTGGTTAATGTCCATGGCAAATGCCTATTAGTCATAGTAATTATGATTGAAAATGATAGTTATTGATGTGCTAAAATAGTATCGTAAGAATTTATAGAGGACGCAAATACGTCCTCTTTTTTCGTGCGGGAAAGGTGATGTCATGCCAAGGAAGCCATTAATCGAACTCAGTGAAACCAAGCACATCCTTTGTTCGGTAACTGTGGCGGCTGCGAATCTCGGCGTGACACAGAGGGCCTTGCAGGATTGGATTAACAATCACGATTTCCCAATTGAGAAATCAAGAGTGGATTTCAAGAACCTTATCGCTGCCCGGAACGATACCTTGCAGACAGGCAAGACCGCTATGTCTGACAGCGCGAGGAAGTTGAAGGCCGAAGCGGACTACAAGTCTGAAAAAGCCAAGCAGGAAGAGATGGTCACCCTTCAGATGATGGGTGAACTCATTCCACAGGAACAGGTCAAAGATTCTCTTGAGATGGAATACCTGGATATCCGTCAAAAACTTCTGCAGCTTCCCGAAGAAGTCAAGGCACGGATTTATACGATTTCCCCGGAGGTGGCACAGGATTGTAGGGAGGTGGTAGCAGATGCCGTTAGCGGGTGCCTCGAAAGACTTGCAGAAGGCGGTAACTCCGACAGTCAGAAAGATGTGGGAGAAAAACCTAAACGACACTATAAGAAACGCAAGACAGACGTTCCTGCCCCCGCCGCCGGAAACGGTAAGTGAATGGGCAGACCACCACAGAATCCTTACCCGTGAAGAATCTCCTTCCGCAGGTTTATGGAAAACAAGCAATACCCCTTACCTGCAAGCCATTATGGATTCATTCACGGACAAGACCACGCAGGTGACGACCTTCCTTAAACCTTCACAGGTAGGGGCCACCGAAGCCGGTATCAATATATGCGGTTACACGATTGACCGAAATCCGTGCCGTATCCTTTATGTCATGCCAGATGAGGATTTAGCCAAGGATTTTTCTGTTGACCGTCTGCAGAAGGCCCTCAAGAACACGCCGTCAGTCGCCAAGAAGGTTTCGGGTGCTGACCGAAGCAAGGCCCTCATGGTAAGGTTCACCGGAGGATTCATCCGTCTGACAGGTGCCAACTCACCTGCCAAGCTCGCATCGTGGCCTATCCCAAGGGTAATCATGGATGAAGTTGATAAATATCCATTGTGGACTGGACGTGAAGCTAATCCAATCTCCCTTGTCAAGGAACGTACTAAAAACTGGCCGTGGAGAAAGATTCTTGTCATGTCCACGCCAACAACCGAATACGGTTATGTGTACAAGGCATATAAGGAAAGTGAGGCCCACTACCGATTCTATGTCCCATGCCCAGAATGCGGGCATTTTCAAGTATTCGAGTTCAAGAACCTCAAGTTCCCGAACACGGATGACGAATACAGACTGTCTCATGAAACCTACTATATGTGCGAGAAGTGCAAGCACCATATCCACGACCGTGACAAAATCGGTATGCTCCGCAAGGGTAAGTGGATATCGGATGAGAAACTTTCCTTCACGCCCAAGACCGTGGGTTTCAGATTGAATACACTTTATTCCCCATGGGTACAGTTCTATGAATGTGCCCGTGAGTTTTTGAAATCCAAGGACGACCCGACTCAGCTCATGAACTTCGTGAACTCATGGTTAGGGGAACCGTGGAAATCAAAGACCGCACAGGTAAAGGCAAGACAGGTACTTGATAAAAAGACAGATGTTCCTGCCGGTATCGTGCCACGGTGGGCGCAGATGCTCACTGCCGGCGTTGACTGTCAGAAGGGCTACTATTACTGGGTTATCCGTGCATGGGGCCCAGGAATGCGTTCACAGAAGATAGCGAATGGTGACGCACAGACCTTTGATGACATCATCAACATCATGAATACGCAGTGGCCCATAGAGGGCTCAGGCAAGATTCTCATGGTGAGGTTATGCGCAGTTGACTCAGGGTTTGAATCCGAACGCATTTATGACATCTGCTATGAAAACTATCCATTGACCATACCTGTCAAAGGCTTGAACCACAAGATTTCAAAGTATTACCAGGTTAAGCAGCTCAACCCCGGAGACCACGGTTCACGGTGGGTACAGTCCCAGTTACTGTACGAAGTCGATACGAACAAGTACAAAGACCTTATTTACTACCGCATGAACAAGCCGGTGGGAAATGCAGGTTCATGGGACGTGGATGCTGATACTGATGAAGAATACGCAGATATGATTACCGCCGAACAGAAGGTACTTGATGGGAACGAAGAAGTGTGGAGAGAGATTTCATCCGCACGTCCTAACCATTACCTTGACTGCGAAGTATACGCCTATGTTGCCGCCGATGCGTGCAACGTCAGATTGTTACAGGAACAGAAAATAGAGGTTCCGCAGGCGAGACAGGAAAGCTCCAGCGGATATACCTATAATCCCTTTGGAAGGTGATGAAACATGACTCTTGAAGAACTGAAAGAAGAAAAGGCCCTTCTCGAACAGACAAGGAAAAACATCCTTGAGGGCGGACAGGAATTTCAGACCCACGACGGCAGAGTGAAGCAGGTTGACTTGAACACAGTCCTTTCCCGTCTTGCCGCAGTAGACCAGGCCATTGCTTCCTATGGCGGAAGCAATGGGAACACTGATACTGTCCTGCTTAAATTTGGAGGCATGGGATGAGCAGAAAAACACTACTGGCTCGAATCGGGGACTACATGGACGATGTAAAGTCCGTGTTCAGCCCACGCCGTGCTGCTATCAGCAAGGCCGAAAGGGCAAGCTATTTCGGCTATGCCGACGCCTATGAGACACGAAAGGACGCAGGGATTTCCTTGATGGATAATGCCTACGCCGACGTCGTGGACAGGGTGAGCCGTGATATATTGAGGGCAAGGGCAAGGAGCCTTGAGCGAAACTCCATTACCGCCGGCGGCATCGAAAAAGCCTTCGCGAACAATGTTATTGGAGTGGGGTTCAATATGCAGGCCCAGTCCCCTTCCGATGCGTTCAACGGCCGTATCGAGAAACTGTGGGACACATGGTGTCACCATGAAAACTGCGACTGGACTAAGCAGCAGTCGCTTGACGATTTAGTCGAACTGATTCTCCGTCGGATGCTTTATGACGGCGGGGTTATGGCGACCTTCCCGCTTGACCCGAAACGGAAAATCCCGTTGACCATTCAGCTCCATGAAGTGGACGAACTTGATGGGTCCATGGTGGTAGCTGAGAACGGGAATGTCATTGTGAATGGCGTGGAAATGACTGAATCAGCCGTTCCTGTTGCCTACTGGCTTTCTCAGACAACGCCGGACGGCTACACGCCTCTCCCCCCTGTAAGGTACAGGGCGGAAGATGTCATCTTCCTATGGAAACGGGGAAGGGTATCGCAGTTCCGTGAAATCACTCCTTTCCACTCAGCTATTGGCCCTGCACAGGACTTGAAGGACTACAACGATGCGATTTCCTTCCAGCAAAAAACGGCGGCCTGTACGTCCGTATACATTGAAACGGATAACACCATCAACGCTCCGGGCCGTGCAATCAATACCAATGACGAACGCCGTATCGAACACATCGAAGGTGGTTCAGTCAAATACCTGAACAACGGCGAACACGCCAAATTCCTGCTCCCCACTGGACAGGCCAACGAAGCCGATAACCATATCGCTACTCAGCAGAGAGGTATCGCTTCCGTGTTCGGACTTTCCCTTGAAAGCACAAGCCGAAACGTGGAAAGAGTCAACTACTCTTCCGCACGGCAGAACCTTGTTATGGATAATGTCACCTATGGCCGTGTAAAGGTTTATCTTGAGGAGTATTTCTTGAGGCCACTTTATAGGCGGTTCATTCAAATCTGCTACCTCAAGGGACTTTTGGACGGCACGGGGTTCGACATCAATAACGATGATTTCTACAAAGCCAAATGGCTGACTTCCTCCGCAGGTTGGATTGACCCGCTGAAAGAAGCCCAGGCAGATACAATCCTGCTTGCCAATGGTGGCGTTTCCTTCCAAGACTACGTGGCAAGACACGGGCAGGACTGGAAGGAACGGATTGATGAGATGGCAGACGTACAGGCTTATGCCAAACAAAAAGGTATTAATCTTTCATTCTCAATGGAAGATTCAAATACAGATGTCAATGGAAAGGAGGAAGACAATGGAGAAGAAAACAAAAATCAAACTTAATGCATTTAGAAGTACGGCCCTTAAAGCCAATGACGATAAGGAATGCCGTACATTCTCTTTCCCTTTCATGACAGACGCTCCGTGTGACAACTGGTTTGTCCCGGAACGGTGCCTCTGCAACAGGGAAAATGTAGACCTTACCCGGTTCGATGCCGGTGTGATGCCTGTCCTGTTTAACCACAACAGGGACACGGTTATCGGCAAAGTTGAATCCATCAGCTTCGATGAAGCGGGTATGGTTCGGGCATCCATCACTCTTGATGATGATGAAGAATCCAATAAGATTCTCGGAAAAATCAATAGTGGCTCCATCCGTGGTATCAGTGTCGGCTATGAACGCCAGCACACTGTACGTGTGGAGAAAGGCAATGAATACAGGGGTGAAACCTATGACACCGACATGGACGTTACCGATAGATGGGCACCGTTTGAAATCAGTGTTGTTTCCCTTCCGGCTGACCCCGGATGCGCCGTAGGCAGGGACATGAACGCTGAAAAAGAAATTAATATTTTTTGTAAAAGCAAAGGAGAACCAGTAATGGATCCAAAAAACAAACAGAACCTTTCTGTTCCGGAACCCGTAGCACAGAACGATGATTCCGCAGTACAGGCCGCCGCCGCAAGAGCAAGGAAGGCAGAACATGAAAGAATCACTGCTATTTCCAGTGTGTGCCGCCAGTTCGGCATGGCCGAAGAATTTGAGCGTTCCCTTGTGGACGACGTGAACTGTACCATTGATGACGCAAGAAAGAAAGTCCTTGATGAACTTTCCAAACGCAATCAGGCAGCTGGAGTCAATATCCGCATGGGCGAAGATGACAAGGAAAAATTCCACAACAAAGCTGTGGATGGCCTTGCACTTCACTATGGCGTGATTGAACGTGCCAATGCCTGTGAAGGTGCAGACGCATTCTCTCATGCTTCTCTCAGAAGCCTTGCAGAAGTCTGCCTGTCCCGTTCCGCAGGTTATGGCGACATTTCCGACTATGACCTCCGCCTCATGACCCCAGGCGGTATCTTTGAGAAGATGTTCGGCGGTTTCTCTCGAGCCATGGGTACAGAACAGTTCGTATCCATCGTTGATGGTTTCGCAAACAAGACCATGCTGGAAGGCTATACCGAACAGCCGACTATTTATCAGAACTTTGTTTCCAAAGGAAGCAACTCTGATTTCAAACCGGCATATAAATACCGTATCGGCCTTGATGGTGAACCTGAACTCATGAGCCCTGAATCTGATGAATTTGCTTATCAGACCATGAAAGATGAACGAGTACAGACCAGCATTTCCACTTACGGTAAGGCTATTGCTCTGACACGTGAAATCTTCATCAACGACGACATGGGCACCGTGGCCCGTGCCATTGCTGCGCAGTCCGCAGGTTTTGCACGTCTCAAAGAAAAGATGTTCTTTGACATGCTTCTGAACAAGGTGCCGTTCGACAAAAAGCATGGCAACATCTGCTCTACCGCACTGTCCATCTCCGTTGAAGGCTATGCAGAAGCAAGAAAGCTCATGCATCAGCAGAAGGACTCCGAAGGCAAGGCATTTATCGGCGTATATCCGGCCTATATCCTTGCTTCCGACGACGCAAGTGTGAAACATGAACAGTTACTCAATTCTACTTCTGACCCTGCCGCTACACACAACGGCGTGGCCAATCCGATGCAGAATCGCATGGTACTGTTTACCTCTCCTTACCTCTCCGGCAATGCATTCTATGCTATTGGCCGTCCGCAGGAAATGGAAGGTATCGAACTGACCACTCTGAACGGCGTTGACCGTCCGATGACAAGAACTGTCATTCCTCAGACCCATCTCGGCATTGAATATCAGATGTGGACTGATTTCGGTTTCAATCTGATTGACTACAGACCGTTCGTTAAGAACCCGATTCAGTGAGAAGGGGAGTGAATAATAATGACTGGCGTATTCTATAAAGCAGGTACAATCATTGATTACGTTGCCACCAAGTCCGTGGGCTATGGTGAACTTGTACAGATTGGCGACATCGTGGGCGTGACGTCCCATTCCGCTGACGTGGGCGAAGCCGTGGCGTGCTCCGCCGAAGGCGTGTACAAGTTCCCGAAGAAGGCTTCTGAAAAGATTACCGCAGGAACCAAGGTATACATGGTGTCTGATGCAGTAACCGCTACACAGGGCACTTCCGGCGTGGCTCTCGGCACCGTGTGGGCTGATGCTTCCGCAGACGATACCGAAATCCAGGTACGCATTAACTTTTAAGGAGTGACACCACATGGGAATGTTGGATGCGCAGCGGCGAATCAGCCGGCAGGCTTTTTTCTCGCCCGACAGGCTCGGCGAGACAATCACCTATAACGGACGTGACATCGTGGCGCTCGTTTATATCGGCGCATCCATGTCCCGCAGTGACTGGAACGCCGTGCATACGCAGGTTGAAAATGCGAATATTGCAGACATTGCCTTGTTCTCTGTCTGTGACGATGAAAGCGACCCGAACGGCATAACGCCGCACGCAGGCGATTCCATCGTCTACCATGGAGACAACTACTCCGTGGCTCAGATAGTTGAACATGATGTACCGGGTTCCCACTACCTTGTTATGGCTTCGAAGGACGAAAGAGGGTGGAGATAACATGGACATGATTGAAATCGGAGTGTCCGATGAACTCTCCCCCACTGTCCAACACGCCCTTGAACGGGACAAAAAGTTCGTAAGTTCTGTTTCCAAGTCCATTGGTTTCCATGTACAAAAGTACATCAAACAGACCGTGAGGAGCGGTGAACTGGCTTCCGAATCTGCCGGTTGGCAGAGGAAGTGGTTTACCGAAGGCGCAAGGCCCCCAAGGCGTGAACTCCAGGGAGGCCATGCGTCTACCTTCCTTTACGGGCAGATGGCAAGGGCTATCGGCTATGCGTACAACCAAGACGCATCAGCCGTTGATATCGGTTGGACATCAAGGACATCTGCCATGTACGGACGGTATAACGAAGAAGGCGGCGTTCAGCTAGTCACCAAGTCAATCCGTGACAGGTGGTTTGCGGTTTACAAGGCCGAGATTGCCAAGTACGGCAAGGAAGCTCTTGCAAGTCACGACTTCTCCAAGTTCCTCTATCCGCTTTCCGCGAAAAAAACGGAACTGGAAACCCCGTCCCGCCCTATATTTTTGCCGACAATGCAGAAAGTGGAGCCTAAACTCCCTGCCTTTATCGACAAGAAGGTTGAGGATTACATGAATGGCAATGTTGAGTTCGGTAAGAAGAACCGAAGAAAGTATAGGATTTACAGGGCATGATACAGAATCTTGATATTTCGGACGCTCTTATCAGACTGGGCAAGAAACTCAGAAAAGATAATGATATTGCGGACTTCTGCAATGAGCAGTTCAAAAAGTCCGTGACAGTCTTTGTTGGTGATACGCTTCGTTCACAGGAACCTACACTTGATAAGACACCTTACATTGTCATAACCGATGTCCAAAAGCAGGAGGGGCAGAACGTAGAGTTCTGTTCTTATTCCTTCACCATATATATTGGCGTGGGCGGCGAAAAGTCTGAACTCGTTGAGGACGAAAATGGCCTTCTCATGCCGGATTTGTTTGATGTCGGAGCCAAGTTCATGACACTCATTGAGAATGTATTGAACGACCCGAAAAAGAATCTGCGCCCGTGTTCCAAGGTGGAAACCGCAGGCCCTTTCCCATTAGACCCCGCCGGTAAGCATTGGTTAGGCAGGATGCAGATTTCCAAACGAATTTATCAACACATTGGTACAAGCTACCAAGAAGATTTTGACCTATAGGAGGATAAACTATGCCACAGGCAATGGGCGTATATTCAGAGACCCGAATCTACCCGGAAGAATCTCTGAAAAAGCTCCCCTCTTCTATCAAAGGGTATAAAATTCCTTTCAATTCCAATACCCTTTCTTCCTCACAGAACACTACCGCTCCGGCAACCATTACCGGACGGCGTGATGCTGTCCAGCCTATTTTAGGCAACGTGGATACCACCGGAGACTTAACCGTACCGCTTGACCTTACCGCCACCGGCTACATGCTGGCCGCCGCATTCGGTAAGGCAACTACCACCCCCGTTGCTGATTCTACCGGCCTTTACACTCATGTGTTCAAAGCCGGTAAAACACAACCTTCCTTTACCGTGGAAAAGGCGTTTTCAAACAGCCTGTATTCCATCATTAAAGGGGTAAAAGTAAACCAGCTCGAAACCTCTTTCGGCGGAGACGGTGAACTGACACTTCGTGCCGGACTTCTCGGCTGCGACGAAGAAATCGGCAACAGTCCGGTGACTACCACAGGAATTACTGAAGTTGGTTTTAACAGACTGAACAATTTCCAGTCTTCTATTCTGATCGACGGCGTGGAAAGCGCAGTCGTAACCGAACTGTCCCTCACCATTGCATTCGGTCTAGATGATAGCGGTTATGCAATTGGCTCCAAGGGCTACAGAACCCGAATTAATGAAGGACTCATTTCCCCGACTGGCAAGCTCACTGCTTTCTTTGATGATGAATCCTTTATAGACCGTGCAATCAATGCAACCTCTACCGCCATTCAGATTAAACTGGCGAACGCCGATGGCAAGCAGTCCCTTGTGATTGACCTGCCGGAAGTCCAGTTTGCCCGCAAGACCCCGTCCATTGACGGCACCAAGGGTATCACGCAGGAACTTGATTTCAACGCTTTCTACAAAGCGTCCGGACAGGGAACCTGCATCCAGTTCACCCTGACCAACGACACCCCGTCTTACGATTTCTAATCAATCATATGAAGAACTGCCATGCCACGGTGCATGGCTTTTCTTTGTATCTAAAAAGGAGAACTATCATGAAAATCACACCGAAAGCAATGACTTTTGAACAGTTTGAAGAATATGCGGACTTCCTTGCAGATATGGAAAAAGACAAGGTGTCCAATTTCAAAAAGACCCTTGAATCCGCTAAATGGGTAGCCGAAAAGATTTACGGTATCGATGTAAAGACCACCAAGGTAACACCCGGCACCATTCTCGACCTGCTTGTAAAGACCAAAGACCGCACTGAAACCTCTCAGCTCGAAGAAGAAAAAAACTAAAGGATATCTGGGGATGGAGAATGAACGGCGGCCCCAGGTATTGTGAAACCTGCCGTAAAGCTGCCAAACAGAGAGGTGAAGTGCTTGATTGTAGGAACTGCCCCGACAGATGCCCTGATGCACTGCCGGGCAACGTCAAAGCACTTGACTTCTATTTCAGGGTGGCTAACTGTGTGCATTATGTCTCTACCATGGAAAGACCGTTCATCAGCGGCCTAAACTGGCAGGACATAAAGGCATTTTCTGAAATGTACGGAGAACGGCTCACACGTCCCATGCTTATGAAATTAAGGACTATTGAATCATTGCTTATAAAGGAGAGTATCGGAAATGGCAGTAACGGAAACAAGGGCTAGAATTACGGTGGTGGACAACGCCACCGCCGGGCTTAATAACATCGCCCGTGCCAACGAAAAAATGATGAGCTCTCTCAGTAATGGGGGCCGTTCGCTTGCACAGTTCAATACCGAATTATCTAAGCTGAACTCCGCTTCTTCTAAAGGAGTCTCCAACATGGCGGACTCCTTTGATGGGGCGGCTAAGTCAGTTTCCAACATGGATAAGATGGTAAACCGACTGATTTACTCGGTGATGCGCTATACCGTCATTTATGAGGGTATCAAGAAGATGGGCGACTTGTGGGGAACCATCGTAGGTGGCGCCTATGACTATGCCAATATGATTGAAACGAACCAGATTGGTATGGCAGGTATTCTTTCTTCTATGACCAAGATTGACGGCAAGCAGACTACCTGGAACCAGGCTATGGCCGTTTCCAAGCAGGTAATGAAGGAATTGCAGTCTGAATCCCTCAAGACCGCTGCAACGGCACAGGAACTGATTGACACATTCCGTGCCCTGTTAGGCCCCGGCCTTGCAAGCGGAATGACCATCAAGCAGATTGAAAAGCTGACTACCGTAGGCACGAACGCCGTTAAATCACTGGGTTTACCATCTAATCAGATTATCCAGGAACTGCGTGACCTTGTAGCCGGCGGCATCCGTCCTTCATCTTCCACGCTGGCAACTTCTTTGGGCATTACCGATGCCGACATCAAGGCCGCCAAGCAGTCCACTGAAGGGCTGTATTCCTTCCTCATCAACAAGATGAAAGGCTTCGAGATGGCTACCACGCAGACTTCCAACACGGTATCCGGTAAGCTCGACCAAATCAAGGAAGGCTTACAGAGAGGTATTGCCGAAGGCATGTCCCCTCTCCGTGACGTATACTCCGATATTTTGGGTGACATTGCCAAGAAACTTGTAGTCATCGACAAGACCACGTACCAGTGGCAGATCAACCCTGCTTTTACATCTGCCCTGACTGACGTTTCAGTAACCATCATGCGGATTGGTGAAAGTCTCAAGAACATTTGGGAAACCTCTTCTCCGTATCTTTCAATCTTTGCCAATGGCGCTAAAGGCGTATTCGGAAGCATCGTCAATAATTTGGGCCTTGTGATCGCAGGGTTTGCGGCTTTCAAGACCAAGGACATATTGAACGACCTTGCAAATATTGCCACCATGAATCGGTTTGACTACAATGCTCAGACCTCTATTGGCAAGGCTATCCAGGGTATTCGTGACAAGATTACAGGCCGTATTGAAAAGCACAAAGAGGAAATTGCCTTACAGGAACGGGAGAAAGCTCTTATAGACGGCGCAGTAGAATCCTACGCCCGTATGCTTCACACCGCCGAGAACGCCTATTCGTATGTAAAGACATTGAACGCCATGGCGAACGCCCCAGGCTCCATCACTAACCTTGCCGCTAAATGGCAGGGCATGGGAATGTCCGAAGCAGAAGCCGTGGCCCGTCAGAATAATATCGTGGGCCTTGCCAATAAGTATGGCATGGATGGCTACGATAAATACATCAAACAGGCCATTGAGGCAGGTGACAAGGCCGCCGAGCAGATTAAGGCGCAGAATGACCTTCTGAAAGCACAGGAAGCGGAACAGGAACGGATTCTCAAGCTCTACGATGAGCAGATGAAGTCCATTGACAAGATTGTCTCTGCCGAACGTGACCGCAAATTGCAGGTGAAAGACACTGCCAATGCCGAACTTGCCGCCATTGATAAGATGGCCAAGGCAGTCACCCATACCGCTACCCGTGGAGACAAGGCAAAATCCAACGTTGATGCTTATTTGTCCCTTGACACTTCCAACGGCCCGTACAAGACCAAGGAAGGGAAATACATCTATGCATGGGAACAGGACGAGGTAGACAAGCTCCGCACGGCCCTTGAGAAACTCGGATATCAGTATGAAGTGGTGCAGGTAACCTCTGAGCGTTTCATGGACGGTCTCCATGCAAGCATGAAGGGCAAAGTCAATCCAGTCTTTGAACAGGCCATCAACTCCGCACGCCTTTGGGATGAGACTCTGACAAAAGCATATCAAGGCGTGAACATGTCCGCTTCTGAAATCAATTTCAAGGCGTTCATGGGTATGGGTAATGAACTTGTTCCTGCTGAACAGAAGAATACCGCCAAACTCCTTTTAAATGAAATCTCTGATGAGTTCAAGCAGGTGGGAATGTCTGCGCAAGAAGCACGGGCAAAAGCACTGGACTTCGTGAACCAGTTTATTCTCTCCCTTCAGAAGATAGACCCTAAGAATATCTTCTCCGTTACGCAGGTTATTGCAGAGACACAGGATGCGGCTCAGCGGTATGCAGAAAATTTCCGTCTTGTAGCCGAACATACCGAAGAAGTAAAACAGGCGAGCGCGGAAGCCGCTATCGAAATCAATGCCCTCGGGAATGCCTTTAAGATTGGCGGGGAAGAATCCTATCAAGCCGTCAGACGTGTAGTCGAAGAATCTAAGAACTTGCAACAGGCGCTTATGGACAGAGGCGCAGAAGAACAGGCTATCGAAGTTCATAAGGAACTAGCCAACTACCTCACGCAGGTGGCAGAAGCCACCGATAAAGCAGTCATTGCTACCAAAGACCATATGGACGTGACCGCACAGGCTACTGAAGCTATTACCGCTCACACGCAGGTAGTCAATGAACATGGCACCTCTCTTGAAAGCGTGACCGATAAGACTATTGCATGGATGGGAAAGATTGCCGGACTCAGCATGAGTTTAGGTATATTGATGCACCTTGTGGCGGAAAACTCCGATGAGAACAAGACATTTGCAAATACCATGGCCGACGTGGCCGACAAGGTATTTGTAGGTGCCATGGCAGTTGGATCCCTGCTTGATGTATTCAAGAACCTTGTAGAGAACGGCCCTGCCATCATCAAGACCCTTGAGGGCATTGGTAAGGCCAGGCTCTTTGCGGAGCATCCCATTCTTGCCGGCGTGGGCCTTGTGGGTGCCGCAGTCGGGGGGTTGGCATGGAAAATGCTCGATAACGGCCACAACCAGTACAACAGTAAGAGCGGTATCGGGCTTGACTACTTTGAACGGCAGGGCCTTGATTTCAGCAACCTTCCTGATACTGCCAAACAGTACAGGGCCTATGGGGACGGCTCATACGACAATGGTGATAACAGTGGGTGGGATATCTATTCTGATGAATCGTCCAATTACGCCAAAGGACAGGCCATTGCCAATGAAACCAATGCAGGGAACATCGCTGACCGCATGACGACCGATGTGAAGCCGGACGCAGGTTCTTCCGGCGGTGGCGGTGCAGGGGGCAGTGGTAAGGCCCCCAAAGTAACTCTTGATATGTTCCCCGATGCCGTACAGGAAGCTATTATGAATATCAATGCCGGCATGAACTATAATGCCGCCATTGGTATGAGTGCGGCCCATATGCGTGAAAATTCCGGAGATACACCGGACTTCTACCCTGACCGTGAAAATATGGAAGGCAGTGGGGCTTATGGTATCGGGCAGTGGATGGGAAGTCGTCTTACCGGCCTTCATGAATATGCAGGAAGCGACTACAACGACAAATACGCTCAGATGGGCTATGCCCGTTACGAAGTCATGCAGGGTGATGAATCCAGCAACTTTGCAAATGTGGACACCAGTTCTCCCGAAGCTGCCGCAGTTTCCTTTGAGCGGAATATTGAAAGACCGGGGAACGACGTAGTTAATGCCAATGCGGCTCAGCTACAGGAAAATGCCCGTGCGTTGGACGAAGCCGTTCAGAATGCTTTAAGTCAGTTGGGCATGGACGTAACTAATATGTCCAAGATTTCGCAGACCATGAAACGTGATGCCGAACGTAAACATAAGATTGATGAAGCTAAAATCAAAACTGCGTCTGACATTGCCGCTCTCGATGAAGCCACCAAGGAAGCCGAAGGCGGCCAGTTATCCGCTTATCAGAAGGTAATGGATGCCGCCGACAAAAAGGTGAAGCAGTATGAAAAAGACCTTGAATCGGATAAAAAGTTAGGTGTCAATACTGACAGTCTATCCAAGGCAATCACTGCTTATACCGAAGCCATGGAGAAACAGGCATGGAAAGCTCAGCAGCTTGAGGACATGAAGGATATTCAGAATACCTACAAAGGAAATATCTCTTATTACAAAAATGCTTCCCAGGCTACCAATGGTGAAATCAGTGCTGATGATGCACGTTCTCTTATGACCGAACAACTGGAATCCTACAGGGACTACCTCAAAGAGTTGTATAACGAAGATTTCCTGAATGCGCAGCAGAGGGCCGAAGTATGGCAGGAACTTGCCAATACACAGAAGCAGATTACCGAAAATCAGATGTATAACTACCGCTCACAGTGGGAATCCGCACTGGATTCCATGAAGCAGGAAGGTATCAATTTCGGGCAGTTGTCAAAGGATATTGTAGGGCATATGCAAAGTGCTACTGCGTCATTCTTTACCACTACCGGGAATCTTGCTACACGGCTCAAGGCTACGCTCAAGAATCTTGCATCGTCCGTTCTTTCAAGCCTTGCACAGATTGCGGCCAAGATGATGATTTTCAAAGCTCTCGGTATTCCTTTTGGTGGGAGCTCTTCTTCTTCTGCAGAGAGCGCATGGGGCAACAGAATGCTTTCCTCGCTCAGCTTCAAGATTGGTGGGAACCATGCCACCGGCGGCGATGTGCTTGCTGGTAGTTCCTACATCGTTGGCGAAAGAGGTCCGGAACTTTTGACCATGGGCAGGAATGACGGCCATGTGTTTCCAAGTGTTCCAACTTCTAATGCTCAGACCGCTCAGCCGATTCAGATTGTAGTGAACAACAACACCGGCACCAATATGAAGGCAGAATCCACGACTACGGTAAATCACGGGCAGATGCTTAAAACCATCGTCCTTACCACGGTCGAGGAAGCTCTTTCAACGAATGAAGCCGGGCTTCGTGACATGGTAACAGGATTGAGGTGATTTTATGGCGAATACTTTTCCTACGATTCAGACTCCCGATTATCCATTACAGGAAACCAAGACTGACCATACCTTGAAAATGCAGGTGGACAACGAAACCATTCTGACACGCCCACGGTTCACTAAGATGCCCAGGGCGTTCAAACTGACGTGGAGCAAGCTTCCGACAGAGGACTACAACCTTCTGCGCTCGTTCTATGATTCCATGTACGGCGGTTCCCTTGCTTTCCAGTGGACTTACCCGAATGACCCCGGAAATGACTATTCGGGTAAGCCCTTCACTGTCCGTTTTGATAATGAGAGCCTTGATTTCCAGTTGGTCGAGATGGACTACTGGAACGGCTCAGTAACTTTGAAAGAGGTGTAAGTCATGCTCAGTCTTTCTACTGCGTCCATCATCGAGAAAAACAAGGTGGCAACGGACGGCGTGTATTTGCAGCTCTTGACAATCAAGTACAAGGATGAAGACCCGATTCGGCTCGTATACAACACCGAGGACATCACTTTCAATGGAAACCTGTACCACGCCTATGATTTCAACCTGTCAGACGTGAAACAGAACTCAAGTGAGATTCCTTCCTGCAACTTGACCGTTTCCAATGTGACAGGCACCATACAGGCCCTTTTGGAACAGTATGATGGGGCCGGTGGGGCCAAAGTAAATATTTCCATCATCAACACTAACATTTCTGATGTGGTACTTGAGCAGGAGAATTTTGTAGTGATTTCCGCTACCACGAACAGGGACAAGGCCACGTTCAAACTGGGGCCGGGCTTCTCAATGTACAGAAGATTCCCCCTTACAAGAAATATGAAGGACTTCTGCCCGTTCAAGTTCAAGGGTATTGAGTGTGGTTACAGTGGGGACGGAACCTGCAACAAGACTTTGAACAACTGCCGAAAACTCGGCAACAGTGAACGATTCGGCGGCACGCCTACTGTGCCGCAGGGAGGCTTGTATGCTAGAAAATAAGGACTTCACAGACCTTTTAGGGACTCCCTTCATGAAGATGCAGTGTTGGGAACTTGTACAGGAAGTCTACAAGCGAAATCACATCAGCCTCCCTGGCTACAAAGAAATCCCCTGCATTGCCGATGGTTACAGGGGATTTGTTACTGAGAAGGAGCCGCAGGAAGGCGACATCTGCGTGTATGACCTTTCCGGCCACGGAGTAGACCATGCCGCTGTATATCTCGGTAACAACATGATTATCCACGCTACAGTTCCAAATGGAGTATGCATTGAACGATTCAGCCGTTATCGTCCACGTTTGAAAGGAGTTTATCGATATGGCAATACACGTCATTGAAGTTAAGAACCCTTTTGAACGCAAGATTGATAACCAGTACTACCAAACCTACGTAGGCGGGCCAGTGACAGACTATGTCACTCATGCCGGCTACGAAAGAGTGTTTGCCGTAAACGGGATTCCGGTTGATGAAACCTATATCCCCGATGATGGCGATGAAATATTGGTAGCTCCCAAAGTCGGCAAGAAGGCGTTCAGGTGGATTCTTCCTGCCACTTTGGTTCTTGTCGGCGCAGCATTGGGAGCGGGAATTATCGGTGGACAGATGCTTATTGGGTGGCGTATCGGGCTTTCCCTTGCCGCTACCATGATTGGCAACCACATGATAGAGAAGATGACGAAACCCGCCGTCGACCTCACCAACACGGAACAATCCAACACTTATGGATGGGGGACGCCTTCTACTCTCACAGGGCAGGGGTATGTGCTTCCTGTTCTTTACGGCACAGTCAAGACCGCAGGGCTTATGCTTCAGCGTCATGTTGTTTCCGATGGCGACAAGCAGTATCTGTCCATTCTCTACTGCCTTGCACAGGGGCCGATTGACAGTATCACCGATATCAAGCTCAACGGAAACCCCTTAACCAACTATCAGAACTGCGAAATCGAGACACGGATGGGGACCAACACCCAAACCGTGATGAAAAATTTCAACGATTCCTATGCTGATACTGCACTCGCTTATGAACTGAACGATGATTCGGTATGGCACACGGTTCAGTGTGACGGCAACGATGCACAGGGCCTTGAAATCACACTGTCCTTCCCGCAGGGCCTTTACCATTCCAATGACCATGGCAACCCGGATTGGACGGGAGTCACCATCGAAGCACAGTATCGCAAGGTGGGTGACACCGACTGGATAAAAATCCCTGTATGGAATGAAAACTACACATGGGAACCGATTGTCCCCAATGGCAAATCGTGGAACCGGAACTTCCAACGGCTGTATGGGGCTCCGTCATGGTGGCAGACCCACTGGCAACAGGACTGCGGGACATTCCAGGGTTATGAGGTTGATTATACTTATACCCGTCGTGGAAAGACCCATACCGTCTATAAGACTGACGATGACGGGAACTATATTAAGAAGTGGACTTACTCAATGACTCTTGATGAGTATAAGAATAAAGTCATTGCTTCCCACAATGGTGACGGCGTTATCCGTCAGAAGAAAACCGATGCTTTCTATCGTGTCTATGACGTGTATGGACTTGAACCTGCCCAGTATGAAGTGCGGGTAAGATGTACTCACAAGGACGATACCTCAACACGGACTGCGAACAAGATTCAGTGGATGGGTATCACACAGATTATCTATGATGATTTCAGATATCCGGGCAAAGCCCTGTTAGGTTTAAAGGCTCTTGCAACTGACCAGCTTTCCGGCTCAGACCCTCAGCTAACATGTCTGATTTCCCGAAGCCTTGTATGGGTATGGAACCCAGATACCAAAGCTTATGAACAGAAACCTGCCGCAAATCCGGCATGGGCCGCCTATGATATTCTCCACCAGTGCAGGAAGCTGACTTCCGTAGATGGCAAAGATTCTTTCGTGGCAACAGGTATCCCTTATGAGAACATCGACTATGACGCTTTCAATGCGTGGGCCGATATGTGCGATGCCAATAACATTGATTTCAACTACCTGTATGATTCGGCAATGAAACTGTATGACGCATTGCAGTACCCATGCCGTGTCGGTTACGGAGCAATCGTGTTGATTGGCACCAAGGTTTCCTGTATCTATGACTGTGCATCCGACCCGGTACAGCTCTTCACGGTAGCCAACATCAAGAAGGATAGTTTCAGTAATGAATACCAGTCCACTGACGACAGGGCTAACTGCATAGAGGTGTCCTTCATCAATAAGGGCAAGAACTACGAACGAGATGTGCTTGCCGTCTACTCTGACGCTTACAATGATTCCGACGTACCTTCACAGCCTACGCAGGTTGAACTGATGGGATGCACAGACGTGAATCAGGCATATAGGTACGGGGCCTACAAGCTCCGCTCGAACAAGTATGAGATAAGGACTGTTTCCTTTGAAGCCTTTGCAGACGCTATTGCTTGTCAGATAGGCGACGTCATTCTTGTGCAGGAAGATATCATGGATTGGGGCGTTGGCGGGAGAATCGTTGCGATTGACGGCAACGTGGTAACCATCGACCAGCCGGCGGACAACCTGTCTGACGTAACAACGATGCTTATCAGAGGCAATTCCACCGACAAACCGTCCTACTATAATATTTCTTCTATCGCAGGAAACAAGGTCACGTTGGCAAGTACGCCTTCTGACGCTGAACCGGACTGCATCTATGTCATCGGACACAAGGGCCATGAAGCAAAGAAATTCCGTGTACTCTCAATTTCCGCTTCCCACTCCGATGAGACAAGGATTATCCAGGCTATTGAGTACTATCCCGAACTCTATGACATGGATGTGACCAATCTTCCCGAGATCGAACGATACGATGACACAGTGAAACCGCCAAAGGATTTAATCCTTTTGACTGAAAAATACAGTGAGGCAGATGGGACAATCACAAACATCATTCATGCAACATGGATTAATCCACGAACACCGAACCCCATTATTATGGAATTTTCACTGGACGGGGAGAACTGGGCATATGAGAAAAAGTTTGTTTCCGGTGAAACCCAGTCTTCATTGAACGTCCTTTCGATGAAGACTTATTATGTACGCCTGTATGCCGTGAACGATGTAGGTGTAAAATCAGAATACTGTACGAACCATATCCTTACTGACGGTTCCAATTCACTTTCCCCGAATGTTCCAAAGAATCTGACGGTTACCAAGGTTGATTGGAACTCCACTCAGCTCAAACTCAAGTGGGACAAAGACCCGCATCCTGCCCATGATATCAAAGACTATAACATTTATATGAATGGTTCCAAGATAGCTGATGGTGTAAAAGACACATTTTTTACTTACACGGTGGAAAGCAGTAGCGACTATTCTTTCTCTGTTTCCGCACTCGACTACGAAAACCGGGAAAGTGATAAGTCAGATACCGTGACTGTCACGGTTAAAATAGAGCCAGCTGATGTTAACGGATTCACAGTCACTCAGCTTGCTACGAATCGTGCCATTGCATCTCTCAAATGGTCAGCAAATCATGAAGTGGACCTTTCTTATTACCAGGTAAGGATGGGCGAT
>OGWZ01000080.1_pt1 | contig 107290 bp, 105 predicted proteins | sample 1576141 | NCBI WGS metagenome assembly OGWZ01 (sample SAMEA3541512, study PRJEB24748) | human gut metagenome | biome: human gut; feature: human-associated habitat; material: faeces | place: China | collected 2012
CAAGTTCTACTTAAAATTTTCTTGTATCACCCTCTTGACTTAATACCATTGGACTTTTCCTTGAATCTACTGTCTTACGATAATTCAGATTTACTGAACTTATATTTTTAGCAAAACACTTCTCTCATCGCCATGTTATGAAACCAAGAAAAATCACTGTTTCATAACTTACAGAAAAGCGAATAAAACGGTTGTTCATCCGTTCAAAATAGTCTATAATAAAGTTACTTCGTAAAGGCGCTCAAACTGTTTTAAACTTCCGATACCGTTTTGAGCTTTTAAAACTTCTACTCAATATCACCGATAAAAGAGGTGTAATTTATGTTCATTCAAAAAATCAGTTTAAAAAATATTACCGTTTTTGATACACTCGATATGCAGTTTTCTGATGGAATCAATGTTTTTATCGGTCCAAATGGCGTAGGCAAAACACATCTTCTAAAAATATTATACAGTGCTTGTTGTGCTGCTGATCCTAAAGTTTCTTTCTCCAATAAAATTGTGAGTTGTTTTGCTCCTGACGAGCATCGTATCTCCCGTCTTGTGCGAAGGAAGCAAGGCAACAATGATGCATCTATCGATATAACAAGCAAAAATGAAAAAATCGGCAAATTATTATCCAATAGCAAGACATTCAATAGCAAAACATTGTCCGCTTCTTTCAGTAATAAAACGTCAAAATGGGATTCAGAAGTAGCCGGTGAAGAAGGCTGGGAAAAACAACGGGAAGGCTTATCCAGTGTATTTATTCCAGCAAAGGAAATTTTATCCCACTCCTACAATCTGAATGCAGCTGTTGCAATGAATAATGTTTTTTTTGATGACACCTATTTGGATGTCATCAATGCTGCGAAAATCAAGGTTTCTTCTGGAAAAGATGCTGCTATTAAAAAAACCTTGTTAAGTCAAATTGAAGCTATCATTGAGGGCAAAGTTTTCTTTGACAAAGAACGGGATGAGTTCTACCTGAAACATGGAAATACGAAAATCGAATTCAACCTTGTTGCTGAAGGTATCCGAAAAATTGCCTTGTTATGGCAGCTTGTTAAAAATGGCGTGCTTGTAAGCGGATCTGTCCTGTTCTGGGACGAGCCTGAAGCAAATATCAACCCGATTCATATTCCAATCATTGCCGAAATACTGCTCAATTTACAGCAAAACGGTGTACAGATTTTCATTTCCACACATGATTATTTTCTAAACAAATATCTGGAAGTCAAACGTCAAACATCCGATAAAGTTATGTTCCACTCCTTCTTCTATGATGAAGATCATACCGTTGCCGTGGAGAGTTCCCCTCATTTTAAAGAGCTGACACACAACTCCATCCTCGATACTTTTATTAGCCTTTATCAGGAAGAGATTGATAATACAATACTGTTCTGAATCACACGCAGGGGTAGTTTTTTGCTCTATGTAACCGGCTGTCTGGAAGAAGCCGGTATAATCCTCGTCCGTACAGCCTTTGATAAAGATGTGGCAGAAACGCTCATCATCTTTATCGACGATATAAATTCTTTCTACAATAGTCTGGATCAATGTGACCAGAACCTCCGGCTGCGCATCTTTTGCATACTCTGCAAAGGAGAGCAGCCTTTCTTTTGTCTGTTCCAGATCTCGAACAGCAACCATGCTGTTCTTTCTGCTTTCTTCCAGTTTGAATAGCATACGCTCCGTTTCACGCAGTTCCTCAGACATAACATGAATATCATCCTGAAGGTAACAACGGATGCTTTCATCTACCTCACGCATATTTCTGGTCTGGGCAACAATATCCGTCTGCAATTTTTCTCGTTTCTTTTTCAGGAGAGCATATTCCTGTGTAGTACTGGACTGTTCCAGAACTTCCTCGATCTTGATTTCAAGAATTTCCTTGAAGCGTTCACTATCCTCGTCAGACATATCGGAAAGCTGCTGTACGATAAATTCATCCAAAAGGACACCATCAACTGCTTTGAAATTACAAGTCTTTTTACGGTATCCTGGGCAAACATATTTGAAGCGTGGTTTCCCATTTGTCCAGCGGTCAGATTCAGAAATAACATTCAAACGCTTTCCACAGCAAGGACAGTGGATCAGTCCTGCCAACAGGGCATTGGTCTTGCGGTGCGGGCGGTTATACTTTTCAGCGATTGCATCCAATAATTCCTGTGTTTCAATCCAATGCTCGCTGGAAATGACCCCTTCATGTTTGCCTACGGCAATTATCCATTCGCTGATAGGCTTACTTTCAACTGTCTGCACGAACTTCGGAGAAATGAATGTGCTGTCACTATCCTCGAACTTCTCTTGGTCAGTTTTGTTATACGCAGATAATCCGTGCTGACCATCAAAATCAAGCAGATCACCGAACACATTTCCCTCATGGTCAATGAAATAATCGTAGCTGCGTCTGTCTGCTGTGCAGTAAATCGGATTTCGCAGAACAAGCCTTGTGGTGGATGCGTTAAATTCTGCACCGGATGGCGTTCTGTATCCTTCAAGATTCATCTGCTTGGCGGTTTTCTGAATACTGCGGTTTGTTCGGAACAATGTGTACAGTCGCTGAACCATTTTCTTTTCTTCGGGAATACTTACTAAGTAGCTGTATGCAGATTTTCCTTTCCCACTGCCTGTGGTTACTCTCTGGGTAGTAAATCCCATAGGGGTATTGCCACCAAGCCAGCGACCGTCTTTTGCCAGTTCCATCATGTTATCTGTAATTCGTTCAGTCAGGGTATCACGCTCAAACTCCGCAATTACCGCAAAGATTTGAATGAATATTTTTGAAAAGCCGGATGCTGTGTTGATGCCATTGGAGCAAATCAGCAGATCAACATTGTATTTTTCAAGAAAGTCCATCAGACGAAGCAGGTCGGTTGTTTTTCTCCCAACACGGTCTAACTTGTAGCAGACGATGGCTCTGATTTTCCCATCCTGCACATCACGCAGCATTCGCTGAAAATCAGGACGGTCAGAGAAGTAACCACTCAGACCTTTATCCTCATACTCCATAAAGGTAAAGTCATCATCCAGTCGCAGCTCCTTTTTCGCATACTCTGCGCACTGCTTGAACTGGACACCGATACTGTCACCCTTGTTGGTGATACGGGACTTTCGTGCGTATATTGCAACACCTCTTGTGTCAACATCAATTCTTCTTGTTTTTCTCATGGATATTCACCTCCGAACTTATCATACTGCAAGACCTGTGATTTCCTCAAGTTTGTGGCCTGAGTCACGCACCATCTGAATCAGACAGTGCAAGGTCTCCGCATCGAATGAGCGAATTTCCTGAGCAACAAATTCGGCTCGTTTCTGCTGAAATCTTTCCATTACTTCTTCAAAATTTTTACCTTTGTGAATAATTGCGATCAAATACTTTCCTCCGTTTCTTCATTAGTCTGATTCTCACTTCCGACCAAATTGGGCGGAAGTGGAACAAACAAAAATGAGCTATTACACAGAGCGTCAAAAGTAAGCACAAGAAACTCTTGCACTTCTGACAGTTCCATGTAACAGCTCATACACCGAAGGATTGTATCCGTTCGTATAAGTCTGACTCAAATCGGGATCTATGCCCGTAAATAAATATATTCCAAAGAATATCTGCAAACTCTATTTAATTGTCTGTGCCTATTATACTTGACGGTCGATAAAAACACAAGTTTGTCAATAGGTGTCAAATATTTATTTTTCACTTCGGTGCAAATTGCGTCGAAGTGTTTTTTCTAAAAACGGATTTTTACTTCTGGACAATTCGTCCAGAAGTATCATCTGTAAAAACGTTCAGAATGAACGAGTAGCCATCATCGCAAGATGATGTTCGAAGGGGATTGGGGATGTTGCCCCAACGAGCAATTTTCGAAAAAGCATCCGAAGGTGATTTGGCGAAAATGAGTGAACCTGTACAGGTTTACACTGCTTGCCAATTTGTGAAGGGTCCAAATATGGCTCTAAATTATTTCCAACTTGGGAATAATTCCGCTGCAACACCTGTGGCCAATTCATCCACAAGCTGAAATCCACTTTTTCCATTTTCGAACTTGTGACCAACTTGGGCACAAGTGATTTTGAAAAATCCTTCGATACGGTTTGTTCCCAATTTGGGAACAAGCGAAATACCAGATACTGCACCTCTCGCCAAATTGGCGAGAAGTTGCCTCGTACAATCGTTGCACTAAGTCAGCAGAGAGAATTACTATACTTAACTTCTACGCAAATTGAATAGAAGTCATTTTTTATTCCCGACGAGTTGTCGGAGATTCCACTTCCCGACAATTTGTCGGGAAGTTGTTCTGCAACTTCAGACCAACTTGGTCCGAAGTGATACGAAGAAACACAAATTGGCAAGCAGGGCAAAGTGGTACCACTTTGCGCATTTTGCAGATTTCCCTCTGGAACAATCTACGCAAAATTACTTGACAGGGCAAACCTCCCTGTGACCGAACAATATCTGTGATATTGGCAGCACGATTTTTCAATCGTTACAGAAAAAGAACTTCGTCCCAAATTGAGACGAAGTTCCGTTACGATTTATCCCGAAATCCCATGCTGATTACTTATAATCTCATTGATGAGTCTCTCTAATCGTTTTTCTCTGACCGACTTTTTCAACTCACATTCCCAAACAACAATTACATTCCATCCTTGCAAACGGAGCAAATCGTGATTAGCTATATCTCTCTCCACATTTCGGGTTATTTTGGGAATCCAATAATCTTGATTAGACGACGGCCACACAAATCGAGGGCAATCATGCTTATGCCAGAAACAACCGTTTACAAAAATTACGGCTTTGTATTTAGGCAAAACAATGTCTGGACATCCCGGAAGCTTTCTAACATTTTTTCTATACCTAAATCCTTTGGAAAATAGATATTTGCGCACTAAGTCTTCTGGTTTATTATCCTTGCTTCGGATTCTGGACATATTATAACTTCGCTGATCTTTTGAGTGATTATCTGCCACCGTTCTCCACCTGTGTTTCCAATCCCTGATTCAATAGTTTTGCAAGTTTCTTTGCGATTGACTTTGCCATAATTGGCGGAACTGCATTTCCTACTTGTTGATACTGTTGATCCTTAGATCCGCAGAAAACAAAACTATCTGGAAATGTCTGTAATCGAGCAGCTTCACGAATACTTATAGCTCTATCTTTTTCGGGATGAATCCACATAGACTTTCTAACATTAACAACAGTTCCACTCGGTTCATCGTAATTCAATCTAAGATAGATCGTATTCTGTGTTCGTGAAGCATCTGTGTAGGTATTGGTTTTCATTGACTCATCAAGAGAATGAAAATTCTGGCCTTGCTTCAGTGCACGGAAACGTTCCATTGCTGTCTCCGTAGTTTTGGTGATGATATGATTATGCAGAATATCACTATCTCTTAAGGAAGTTCCTAACTCACCCAATTTCACTTTAGCTAACGCAATACCTGTATCCGCAGAGATATCAGTTACCGGTTCAACATCCGCTAAATCTGCAATTGCGTCACGAACAGTTCTGTACTCATCCTCATCAAATCGTCCTCTGGGTAAAGCAACCTTTGTCGAAATATATCGCTTAATACCCATAACGACAAATCTCATTCTTTTCTGAGGCGCACCATAGTTTGCAGCACACAATACATCGCTGGTAATGATATACCCATTTTCATCGGAGCTGAGAATTGCTTTTAAATAATCATAAACGGCGAAAGAGCGTATTTTGGCAACAATATCACCTTTGAAATTATACTCGTCCACTACAATATTGTTCTCGAAGATTTCTTTTGCTTTGCTCACCATTCTCTGAATCATAATTGCCGATTCGATATTCTTCAGAATTTCGCCAGCATCTATGCTTCCATCATAATAATCCTTAATAGCAGTAAATGCCTTTTTACTCTGTTCATTAACAAAAGAATTCGTTTCGAGAATAACATATTCCTCCGCATATTTGAGCAGTTTGGCTTTATGCTTCTTTAGCGCATCCACCATCTTCTGCGGATTCTTTGCAGCCTTATATATGACATTCAGCGCCGCATAATGTTCTTCTGGCCATAAAGAAGCCGTTACCTGATCAAGATTTTGTATTATCTCTAAAGCCCCATCAAAAACGTACTTTTCTTCGAGAAGTACCAACTCTACCGTTTTTACTGGCACATGATACTTTTCAATCAATTCTTCATCCCCAGCTTCCATGTAGAATCTATGTACTTCTGAACGAAGCATACTAACGTTCTCCATAACAAATGCCTTGGGCTGAAGCTCTATGACAGCCCTAATATACTGTTTTACAAGCATATTATTTTTGCTGATTGCGTGATTTTTCTGCCTGTTTGCATTAGAGAACCCCTGACAAGGGGGGCCACCAATAACAATATCTATTTCGCCATACTTCTCTCGAATCGCAGCATAATCCGCAGCACATACGTCTCCTTGCACATCCACAGCAGGATGATTTCGGCGATATGTGTCTTGCATATTTTTATTATTTTCAAACGCAACTTTTATATCATATTTCTGCGTTTGCATAAAACCTAAACTCAAGCCGCCGGCACCTGCAAACAGATCGACGACACTATATTTATCCATGTTTATCCTCTCCCTCATGCCTTAAATCCATTTGATTTAGCTTCCTCCAGCAAGGCAAGCAACTGGACACTTTGATATGCACTTGGGAATTGAGCAGGAATTCGCATTGCATACTTTAGTGCTTTCAACTGGTCAGCAGTAGTTTTTATTCTCTTTGCAGTTACAAACTCACTGACTGCCTTCCAATAATCCGCACCAAGATCCAATACTGTCTTCTGTGCTTCCACATCAGATATTAGTTTTTGGTCTTTCTTTGCATCTCTATCGGCAGCCTTTGTTTCATCCTTGCTGAGAAGTACAAGACGTAATTCATCAGCAAGTTTTATATTACATCGTTTAACACTTTCCCAGCAAGCATCTCGCTTACACCACTGTGTTACGTTAATTGTTCCTCTGTTCGGATCCGTGATTGTATCAAACACATATTTTGTTATTTTTACAAGCTCATTAGTCACAGCATCAGGCACTTGCTGTCTGTTCCAAATTAGCTGCAAGTCTAAATCCATACCCTTAAACTGCTGTAAAATCAGTCTATGAAGCAAAGCAATGGAGTAAGTAACAATATTTGCTCTATAGCCTTGTTCAAACCACGGCTGGTGTGAAACTACCCACTCCGTATGTTTAAATAGAATCACCAGAGCTACGGAATCCTTGAAATATTTATCATTGAATTGAACATCAGATTTACCCCAGCTCTCATCAATAATTTCTGCAAATCTCATAAAGTTTGTCTGCGCACCTTTACTTACTACATGAGGAATGCCTAACCAAGAATTTCTCACTTTTGCTAAGTCGGTTTTTGTAATAACCTGTTTCTTTGGATGCTGTGCAGCAAACTTGTCTTTCTGAGATTTTGTCATGTGCATCTGAGCTTGAATATATTGCCCACGAGCACGTTCATAAAACCATTTTGTTTCGTATTGCGCCCCGCCTGACGCAGGAGCAAAAACTCTTCGTGAAATCTGCTCCATACGGATATGGAATGGATGTGTTGCAAAGAAATCCGCATCACTTACTTTGTTCTGACTATTAGATGAACGAGAAATATTTCTAATTAACTCGCTTGCTTTATCTGCATCTGAATCGACTTCAGTAAGCTTCATCTGTACATAAATCTGGCTTAAATCTGCACCATCCTTATAACGAGCATTTGATAGAGAAGCTGTTGTTTGACCGCCGTTGATAATCTGAAAGTCTCTTGCGTAAGTGATAACTCTGCCATCTTCAGTGGATTCAATTTGCAAGTCCATCGCAGTAGCAGATACACCGTTATTGTAAGCAAAGAAATTCTGTGGGATTCTTAAAATCGTTTCACGAATCTTCTTATTAACGGCAACTTTGGTCGACAGGAAGGAGCGAACATTGCCTTCAAGCAATTGGCTTCCATAGTAGTCATAAATATCGGCAAGTGTGGATCCTGGAATAATACACAGATAGCTTTTGTAATCATCTGTATTGGCACTGCTGGCTTCAATACATGGGATACCCTTTCCGCCTGTGTATGCCTTGAAATCAATTTCAATATCTTGACGTCCCAAATCAGAGAAGCATACTCTAAAAATTCTATCAATATCCCATATCTGACATTCGACAGGAATACCATTAAATTCACGAGCATCGATTTCACTGATACGATTACTCATAAAGCCATCGGTCAACAGAATAAGACGATACTTTCTGATTTTATCTTTGTATAAACGCAGTAACTCAATTAAATCCGCTGCTGGTGTACTTGGCTCAATTGATCGGTAAAGCTTGCTTCCATATGCTTCTTCGATAAAATACATGAGTCTATCAAAGAATGCAGATGCCACAGAGCGAGTTAAAGTATCACGATTTTCATCTCCAGTGTAATCTGCTATCACCAAGTTGAACGTCATGTCGAACTCATCCAGTACATAACCATCAACTCGAATTCTGCGATTGTTTTTACCCGTTCCCAAATAGAATGCAGGTGTGAAATCGGACAGAACTTCAGCATTCACAAGATATGCCGATGCAACTTCTACAAAAGCAGCGTTAGATCCTGCTCCTTCCGTAGCAGCAGTTGCTTTGATTTCTTCCAGAAAATCTTTGTGAAAGTCATGTACATCCATTTTTCGTCCTCCTAACCCCTATGAGCATCAATAGCTGTAAGACTCAACTCATATCGGGCATTTGCAATCTCTGCAGGAATATTGTTTCGTATTAGTCGTGGAAATGTAGAATCCACTATATAAGTTCTTTTTTCAGCCAAACGATAACGATATGATTCGTAATGTTCGGCATCTTTATCAAAATAACCGTTCTTAGCTAATTTACATGAAAGCTCATCATAATATTGTACAGATAACAAAACTTTAACTCTTGCAGCCATTTCAGGCAAGGAGATTGTTAGCTGCCCTTTTGAAGAAGTCTTGTCCATGAAATAAACAATCAAGTGTCCATTATCCGAGCAATCGAGTTGCTGAATCGAAGATATTGTGACAGCATCAGAAGCGATAGATGTAGCTTTAATCTCTGACCACGTGTTTTCAAATATGAAATCTTGGTCACTTCCTTCCGGCCCAACCCACGCTTTGAGAGCCGTTGCTTCGCCAATAGTATTGATCTGTTCTTCGAGATACAACAGTTCTCCGATAAGCCCCTTTTGAGAAGACGATGACAGTAATCCTGCACTTGCTTGCTGAAGTAATCTCATCCAACTTTTATATTGAACAACGATTTTTTCTACGGGTTTGGAAGATGCTTTTGATGCGTCAATCAGATCCCAGCAAAGTTTTACAAACAGTTCGTCAAGAGAAGCATAATTCAGCGTGAATCTCAAAGCGTATTCACCCATAGTTGTTTGAACGCATTCTGCTAAAATAGCTTTTGAAGATGGAATCCTATCAACCTTTCCTGTATTCAAAACCATAAAGCACTTTCTTTCTCCATTTACATATCCGATATGGAATGACAAAGGATGGTCTCCTGATACAAGCAAAAAGCCACCCGTAAATGGAGATATATTGTTCCATTTATTATGTAATTCCTTAATCGATATCATCGTCATCATCCTCGTCTGTGATATCAACCCAATTTCTGAGTTCATTCACATTTACCATATAATTTGCTTGCCTATTACGTCCGTCATTGGGGAAACCAAGACCCAGTGCAAACAGAATTTCAGGATCATTCTCTTTCCTGTTTTCGATAGGCGTAGTGTTTTTTAATATGTGAACCAACGCTATCGGATTGCGATCTTTTATCAGGTAGGTTCTATCCGTAATTCTCTCGTTATCTTTCCTCAACTGACGAATTGTATCTTCATCCAAACCGATTTTAGAACATCCACCAGTACCAACTCTTACGTGATGTCCATTGACACGAAGTAAATTGGCAATAGAGGCATCCCATTCGAGTTTACGCCCCTCAGGAACAATATCAATAGTTCTATCAATCAGATCAACGGGTACCGTATTTTCCGTCTGCGAACCCTGCGGTATTGCAACATCCCAACATTCAAGGGCACCATCATCATTACTGATATAGTCAGCAAGTGCAACCGGCTGGAAATTCAAATTCCACGGATGAGTTGTAAAGTTACGAACCAACTCGACAATCAGTTTCTTAGGAACATTCTTCCAAATATACGCTTTTGTAAAACTATCATATTCAACGGTTGGAATACGTTCATCGGTTGCCAAAGATTTTAAGAAAGAACGACATAATGCTTCGTTTTCAGCAACAGTAGCCTTATCACCTTTCAAGCGAGGTGTTTCAATCATTCTTCCTGAAACAGTAATAGGTCGTGATACTGCTGTTGCAGAACGCATTTTGTTTCTGGCAGTAATAAGCAACGCTCCAGGCGCTTGCCTTACCTTTAAGCCAAATTGTTCTGGCGTTTGATTCTGACGCTTCATTTTTTTGAGTTCTTCTTTCAACTCATTAACTGCATCAGTAATATATCCATACCAATCGATAGCATCTTCTACCATCCACACCTTGAATAAATCATCGTAATTTGGTCTGTATCCAAACCAACGTCCCATCTGCAGCAGAGTATCGTACATCATGGTGTTGCGATAAAAGTAGCTTACGCAAAGGCCTTCCAAGGTTAAACCTCTGGAAAGGCTATTGCCTCCGACAGCAATAACTCGCATACCGGTCTTTTTGTATTCATAGTAATTCAGTGAAGATGCTCCATGCTGCTGATTGACAGACCTCACTTCAATGCGTCGTGCTGCTTTGAAAAGAAATTCTTTTAAGAAATCGGCCCACTCTATTCCAGTCAGTGAAGTTAAGTCATACTTATCCCACACCATGCTGAGCATAGCAATGGAAGAAATCTGCATTGCCTGATCTAAAGGGAGCTGGGCATAGTTTTCAAGATCAGATTTAATTTGCGAAACAAATGTTTCAATCAAGTCAGCCGTAACATTTTGCACTTTCGTAAAGCGGCTGACATTCACGAGCATAGAACGATGTTCAGTGTTATCTTTTCTCAAATCGGAAATACCCGTTACAAGAATGAAATAACGAATTGCTTCTCGCATACTTGCAGGCAAATCATATAGTTCATCTGCCAATTCCTTTTTATGCTTAAACATATAAAAGCTTTCTTGTTCTTCATTCTCGATAGGAATTATAGAAGAACCATACTGGCCTTCAATTCTCCATGAACCACCTTCACTCTCCCAATCATCAGCATCGCCATTGCCAAATATCTTATCTGCACCAATATATAATTCTGGTGTAGGCAAAACCGTCAAGAAATCTTTTGGAAACAAATTTCTTGTATTACTATCAGCGTCGGGTTCAATGAAAATATTCGCAAATGGGGTGGCTGTAATTCCCAAATAGGAGGCTTGCTTAAAGCAATCCAAAATATTACAAATTGCTTGGTTGATCGCAGTCGGATCTTTTTCTTCTGAATTAGTGTTCACAGATGCATTATCTGCTTCATCATCAATCAGCAGCAATGGAAGATCAATCATTCCTGTTTCGTGGTCTGCATTATTTTCTACTAACCATTTATACAAATTGTTAAGAACACTTTTGTTTTTCTTTACAACAAACAAGGCTGTACCGCTTATTGTTCTGAGACTCAATCCTAATGCACGCAGTGTTGCTTTATTAAAATCTGTAGCAACCGATGTAAAACACGCAATACGTTTATCTGGATTATGCGGGGGAATTGTACCTACACCAACAGGCGTATTCTTAATCTCTTGAGCAGCTTTTTTATCAAGAGTATATTTGCTCTCAACTCCGACAAATTCTGCGTCTAATCTCTCCTGAGTCTGTACACGGAGGTTTTCCATCATACCCGCAAGTACTATAATTACTCTATATCCTGCATCCGCAGCTTTATTGCAGATTGCGGTATATGTCGCTGTTTTGCCTGACTGAACATCACCCAGTAACAGACCACGCCTTTGAAAAGGATGGGTTGGGTCTTTAGGATTTCCCAAATCATCCATAATGCCATTCGTTGTCTCGTGAAGCCTGTTTACAACTTCAATACCCCAATGTTTATTATTCTTCAGATAATTCTTATATCTGTTCCAATAGAACCCATCATTTTCCTGAACAAAATACCACGACTGGTGTGCAGAATCACGACCACGCAGTGTAATTGCCACTCCAATGGAATGGAGAATATTTGAGGATAGTGTAATTTTAATTTGAGCAAATTCCTCATCAGTGACAGGATAAATAGCAGAAAATGCCGTACGGATCGTTTCTGCCTCTGTATGTATATCCTCAATAGTAGGCAATTCATCACCGAACTTACTGTTAATCATGCTTGTAACAGTGTTCACGATATATTTCATATTATCAGTCATTGAATTCACCTCGTTGCATAGCATCATTTATTTCATCAATAAAAGCTGAAAATGGCTCCGTTTGGATAAGTGTATTTATCATAGCAGTCCTAATATCTCCCGCAGAATAAGGTGCAACGAGCTGTTTTAATACACTGATAATTTCAGAACTTTTCGTTTCGCTTTCGTTTGATAATTTTTCATCGTTAGTTAAATCTATGTATAGCGAGTTCAGCGGCAAAGACATAGCTATTTGTTTGAGAAGCAGCTCGATTTTAGGTCTGATTCCCGGATATTCTTCAACGAGGGCATCAATCATAGGATGATCAGGATTAACCTCATAAACGATACTCCCATCTCTGGTCGTTAATCTGTTCCAAACATGAACCACTTGATCACTGACCTCTTTTTTTCCTCTATATGTCCAAGTGCGCTTACTGCCTTCCGATATCTTTTCGATAACGACAGACAGATTCTTTCTGACCTCTTCTGGTGGTGTAGCTGTAGATTTCTTAATATCCAAAGTCCACAAGTCATCCAGTGAATTAGGAATATCAACCTGGACTCTCGCCAACTTTGACAAATCACCCTGTCTCATCAATCGGAACCATGTTCCCCATATGAGAAGACGTTTGTTTCTATACACATAAAATCCTTGCTGTTTTCTCAACCCCTCTTTGCCGCCCAACGCAACTAATTCTTTTTTGGTCAGTTTTGATGTGTGAGGTAAAATGTACGGTTTCACTTTAACTTTTTCACCACGCACAACAATGGTTTCTTCATCCATTAGCTGTGTACTTTTCTTGATTAAGAAAGGATCTTGAGGAACAATGCTCAAATCGTTCATTCTAATATCCGTTTTCTTTAATCCTGGTTCTCCGCTCAAGTAACGATGAAACACCAAAGAAAGGTGGTCACGAATCAGATTCATCTTTCTTGTAAATGCTGCAGCAATATCGTTTTCACCTATTCCAAACTTATCTAAATCTTGCCAAACAACAAGAGTACCATTAAGATAGCTATTTAACTTATCCCAGTTAGGAAAATCCTTAACTTCACTCTCATCAAGCACTATTAATGACCATGACTCTGCCTGCTTAATATGATTGAGGTTCCATTGTGCCCCTGCAACCGTACCATTTTGCTTGCTTATTACTGTCAATATTCTGCATTGGGATAAGGACGCCGTTTTCATTCCCAATCCATATCTGCCAAGATCAGATTCTTCTCTTGTGTCCAATGGGCTACGGCTGCCATACTGCATAGCAGAGATAAGTTCCGCTTCTGACATACCGTGACCATCATCAAGGATTGAAATATATGATTGCCCTATAGGAAAAAAATCAATATCAATCCGGGCAGCGTTGGCAGCGATACTGTTATCGATAATATCTGCAATAGCAGCTTCTATGGAATAGCCAATTGCTCGAGTAGATTCCATGAGCGTTGGCGCATACGGCGGCATATCTGCGTATCTCATTTTTATTCCTCCGTTATTTTTCTTTCAATTCTGCTATCACAGAACTTACTGTCTTAATCCAAATTTACTTCTACAATTTCTCCAATGTCGCATCGTAAAACTTGGCATATTCTTACCAAAACTTCTAAAGATACCATTTCATTCTTGCCGAGCCGGGCAATTGTATTTGGACTCATTTTAGCTGCTTTTCCAAGATCGCTTTTGTTCATACCATGATCGATTAAGAGCTTCCACAATTTATTATAACTCACAGACATATTCGGTCTCCTCCCATCGGAATGTATTGCTACAAACAGCGGCAGCAATAGATTACAAAAACTCTATTTTACATTATAACTCATTTTCCGACAAAAACCAATACTACATCTTGGTGTTCCAGTAGATTATCAATTCATTACAATAGGAAAACTATCATATTTATCCTGTGAGCTTATTGGTTTTTCAAAACAACTCATCACAAATTGGCAAACAGTGCAAACTGATACCAGTTTACTATTTTTCTCATTTCTCTCTGTGAGTCATTTCGCAAAATTTGCTTGTTGGTGCAGCATCCCCAAAACCCTTCGAGTTGCAACACTTGTTGTACGCTACTCGTTCATTCTGAACGTTTTATACAATCTAAGAATGCCACGACTGTCAGACTATAGCGTCGAACAATCGTGGCACATTTTCATTCTACAGGTTCGGCACTTTCAGCCATCTTAATGATTTCAGAGTCAGGCATTTTGCTCGGAGTATACTCCAAAACATAAGTCATTTCTCGATCACAGGTCCAACACAGATATGCGGTGTCATCTTTTTTATAGAGCGCACCATACCAGTCTTGAATCATCATTTCTTCACAACTGTCCATCATGTCAACGGTGAAAAGCACATTCAGAGCGTCGGTATTCAATCCGGTAACGGAGGACCGAGCGCCAGCTTCGCCGTATGTAGTTTTCAAAATTCTATAATAGATATTATTGTCCTTGTCTGTTTCGTGACCATAGGTAATAGTGGCAACAAGTTCCGTTTTAGAAACCTGCTGAATATCTTCTCCCAGAACTTCTTCTGCGGCTTTCTCAAAACGCTCCAGAAATTCTTCCGGGTTCATTTCTTTTTCTTTCTGAGATGTCAAGGCGAAGATAGCTCCAACTGCAACGACAGCGATTACTAAGACAATAAAAAATGTTTTCTTTCTGTTCATGGTCATTCTTCTTGGAAATAGCGTGTAGAGATCAATGGGTTACATCGGACAAATTAACGATATTGGCATTTGCTTTCTTTGCATACTGCATTGTTTGATAAGCACCGCCTGACTTGTGTTCCACGCAAAAAACAACTAAATCCGAACGGTCAACCATGAAACGATTTCTGATTTGATGGGCAGACTTAAAATGATGCTCTGCGGCTTCTGTGCAGATTTCCACCTCATCGTAATACTCATGGAACGATTGCTCATTGTTGCGATATTCCGCAGTTGTATAGGGCAAAACCAGAACAAGTTCGCTGTTGTCATCACGGACAGTTCGCTTACATCTGCGGACAGTTGAAGCGACAATCTGATCAAACTCTCCGTCACGACCAACAAGGAACTCTACATATTCTTTGGATATAAGGAGTTCCTGGATTATCTCTTGCAGACGTTGCTCGATTACAAATACATTGTCTATTTGTCTATGCCCAAAGAAACTGACAGTAAAGACCTTCATTTCATTCGCTCCTTTAGGCTCATCTATCTTTAGTTGCGTATATCGTTAAAATTATACGACACAAATGATTAAATTGCAACGATTCATCGAAGTATAATTTACGAAGAATACAAGCAGAGGGGTGAGTGTAGTGAAAGATATTCTTGCAGCCATAACCACATATCGAGAAGAGCGAGGCTGGACGGAGTATCAGCTTGCGGAACACTCTGGCTTGCCCCAATCCACCATATCTTCTTGGTATCGTAAGAATATGGTGCCAACAATCCCTTCTCTTGAGAAAATATGCGTCGCATTTGGCATTACATTGTCTCAGCTGTTTGCAGAAGGAGATACTACGGTTTCTCTGACAGAATCCCAGCAGAAACTCCTTGATCGTTGGGCAAGACTGAGTGAAGAACAACAGGCTGTTGTCTTTGCCTTAATTGATAAAATGTAACACATACCATGACTGTCACAATGCAAGTGGCAGCCATGGTTTTCTTTTTTCTAAATCAATATTTTTTCTGTCCTGTCCCATCCAATCCTAAACAGAAAGGAAAGGATTAGTATCACTATAATCACTATAATCACTATAATCACTATAATCACTATTATTAATATCAGTATTATTACATTGTGATTTTCACAGTTCTTGAATTGTGAAAATCACAATTCTGGAATTGTCAAAAACACAATTCAAGAGTTGTGACTCCACATAGCAAAAGGCTGACCAAATCAATCGTCCAGCCTTTGCTATAAATCATTTGCTTCAGTTGTAAATCAGCTCTGCGACCACTAATTCCTCTGCCTGCGCTTTCAGACTATTCATGTGTGCTACCCATGCAAGCTGCTGTGTTGCTTTATCTGGTGCCGGATTTTTCGCCAACAATTCCTTCATCAGCAAATCCATTCGCTTCTCACAGGTCTGCTGTACTTCCCACAGATGAGGAAACAGCGTTTCTGTCAAAACCATGTCACTAAAAAGCATCGGTTTGTTTTGCTCTAAGAATGCTCTGCGCATCCTGCCATATTTACCAAGGGTCTGAGTTCCTGTGTGTGCCAATCTGATGTCAGGGATGTAGTAATCGCTGTATTGGGTGTAAGTTATTTTCTGAACCATAATAGTACCTCCAATCGATCATCTGTTTTCACTTTGATTGTAGCTTATGCTGCGAAAAAAGTGAATGATGTGGATGGGTACGGGTTAGAGTATCAACCATTCTCTGATATACCTTTCTGGACGGCCTACGATGCCCGGATTCGAGCTTATAGTAATAACTTGGGATAACTCCTATATGCTCCGCAAACGCCCTCTGAGACATTCCTACGCTCACACGAATATTCTTTAATGCTTCGCTATATGGAGCGGCCAGGAATACTGCAAAATCGTCATACAAAAGGTCTGCATTTACATCCAACGCATCCGCAAGATCATTGGCCACATCAAACGGGATCGGGTGCTTATTTTGTTCATACATCAGGATAGTTGCGGGTACAACAGCTATTTGCTCTGCAAGCTGTCTGGTTGTTAGAGACTTTCTCTGTCTGTAATACCTCAGATTGTCACCGGGCAGATTACTTGTGGGCTTTTCCTCAAAAGGTATCGTAATATGGAGCAAAAGCCTACCTTGGTAAAATTGACACAACGATGTGTGATTGAAAATACCATTGCAAAGGTGATGGAATCATGACAAAAAACAACCAGAACATGATCGAGATTGAAGAATCCGGGATGAAATTCGGTCCGTTTGAATTTTCCCATGTTTTTCAGATTGAAAAATCAAAACTTTATAAAAATCTCCATAACATTAAAACGGTTGAGTTTATTTTAGAAAACAACAATAAATTACAATTTATCGAAGCTAAATCTAGTTCCCCTAAACCTGTCCCAGACAATCTAGTTCGATTTGAGGAATTTATTGATGAGATTTCTCAAAAGTTTCTGCACTCTCTTAATCTTTATTATACTGGGGTCTTGGGACGACATGGATCAGCTAATGACCTTCCTGATCCTATGAAAAAAATAAACCATCAACAGGTATCCATTAAATTCATCCTTGTCATTAAAAATCATCAAGATGAATGGCTCTTGCCGATTAAAGATGCATTAGAGAGGAAAATGAGCTCTATTTCTTCTATCTGGGAATCTCAAGTTGCTGTTATCAACGCAAAAACAGCTCGAAAATACAAATTGATTCAGTCAGAATGATAGAAGTTCATCCAAATCCACTCAATCATTTGACTCTCTCATCTGCGCAGCATAGTAGTGGTGGATCGTCTCTGGCGCATGATACAGGGCGGTCAGGAGATAGGCGCGGATGTTATGTATCTTGGCGGTGCTGCTTTGCATCCGTTCCAACACATATTCGATATGCTCACACTGCAAACTCAGCAAGCGCTCCTTCACCATCGGTTGCGGGATATCCTGCTTGTCCAGATGAATGGTGCTTCTCCTGCTGGTTGCCACTTCGGTCATGAGCGAAACAATTTCGTCGATTTCCTTGTCACAGGATGGATTCCGCAAAAACAAAACATCATACTCAATGTTTCTGCGGATAAGCTGTTCCATTTCTTGTTTTTTGCGCGCGCGTTCCATCCCATCCATCGAATCATTAAAAGATTCTGTATTGTTTCTCTCAGTCTTACTGAGATCAGTATTATTTCCGTTCGATTTTGAAAAGTCTAGACTTCCCGAAAAAGGAATGTCTGGACTTTCTTTTTTCAAAAGTGCAGACTTCTGAAAATCGGAAGTCACCCCCTGCTGAGAGTTCCCATTTTGGGAAAACTGCTCGTCTTTTCCTTGAAAATCCCCCTTCTCAGAGTTCCGATTCTGGGAAGTCTTGTTTTCATCGGAATCTCCGTCCACAGCTTCATCCTCCAAAAAGTTCTTGACATAAATCTTTGCAGGCTTTCCCTGCCCCTGCTTTTTGCGCTCAATCAGCCCGATTCCTTTCACGCTGTCCAACTCTGAAAAAAGCCGCACTGCCTTACCGTGCCCACAGCCCAGTAGTTCCACTACATCTTCCAAAGTAAAATAGATATAGATACGGTTTTGACTGTCCATCCAGCCATTTTTCATCGACAAGCTCATCCGATCCAGCATCAGTCCATAGAAGATTTTTGCTTCTGCGGAAAATCCCTTAAATCGGGCATCGGTAAAAAGGACTTTGGGTATCTTATAAAAGTGAAATTGCTCCGCCTGATTTTTGTAATAATATCGGAATTGTAGCGTTTGTGTCATGGAAAACTTCCTTTCTGTTGTCATTCTCTACTTTCTGAGAAAGTAGCAAAGCTGTTTCGCGTTTTAGTTTCTTTTTAGTCCAACCTTTGTGCTCGCGGTGGGCAGTTTATACGATACAGAGGTAATTTCAAAGAGGACACCTTCTCCTTATGCTGTCACCCATATTTGGTGTTATTTTTTCTCTTCACCTAAAAAGTGCCCCTTCACTCTTACCCCCAAACACCCCCAAAGTTGCATACAAAGATGCAACTTCCCTACCTTTTCTTTACTAAAAAGAAAAGGTAGGACCAAAAGAAAAGTGTTCGCCTTCGGCGCAAAAGTCGCTGGATTTGACAAAGAATTAAAGTTTTGGTCGAGCTTTTTTCAAAAAGCTCGTAGGGGTACGGGGGTGAAACCCCTGTGAAACCAAAAAAGCAGTACGATAAGATCAGTGAGTTGTGTCGATAGGCTCAGCCTGCTACAAAGCTGGGGTCTTGCGCAGCATTCCCTTCCTGATGTACAATGAAAATAAATAAAGGGAAAGCAGATAAATTTTAAAAAGACAAGGAGGGATGATCATGCTGAAAAAAGCAGTTATTCTGATCTTCATTATTATGCTTTGCATATCCTTTGCCAGCTGTGGCGGCAAAACAATTTCCATCACTTTTCCATTTGAGGTTACAGATGTAACCAGCATCGATATGTTTTACTTTATCAATCCGATGGAAGCGGAGAAAAAAGTGATTACCCAGCAAGAGGATATTAAAAGCATCTATCAACTGTTTGAACGCATCTCTTTGAAAGACAAAGAGACAGAACCCGTTGCCGGCGGTTCTGTAACCAGCTTTCGTTTTCATCTTTCTGACTCTACAACCTACGAAATCATTTATTCGTCTATCGCTGTGAAAGCCGGAAGGATTCACCTAACAGGCAACGAAAAGGATTACTTCACATCAGCTGATATCGGGGCTTGTTGGAATAATTACGATTATGAAGCTGTTGCTGTGGATGAAAGTGAATTGCCATCCTACGGGTAATACCCACATTTCGGACTATTCCATTTCATACAAAATGCTTGGAGGGGATTCTTTGTTATTTCATACCTTTCATTCGCAAGAGGAAGGAAAAGCCTTTGGCGGCTCTTATTTCATCGAGTTCCAATATTGCCGACTGCCCTCTCACTCAACCATTGAGTAAATCATTTCTGTTGATTCGATTCATTCTTGGAGTGATGATTCCTTGTACGTCTACGGCGATGATGACAATCAATTTTCTGCTTACTATGATTCCATTTTTTCCAATGGAATTTACAGCAACGGAAAAACCGGAATTGTTGATCTGTGCGGAATCAATTATTACTCTGTCAAAGAAACCGACTGCATCCTCAAATCACTTCAAAAGGAACAGCTTCCAGAGCAGGAAGTTCTGATCTCCTGGCTGAAAAAAGCTAAGGAACACAATGGTTTTTGTATCTTCGGATTGTAAAACCATCATTTATCTTTCCTGTTCCTTTTGTCTGCGCTGCCACTGTTCGAGCAGCTTGATAATGGTGTCCTGCATCCGCTGTGGCGTGTAGCTTTTCGGAAAGTATTTGCGCAGGGTGTCACCGGTGAGCGTTACCCGGTCCACCTCACTTTTCTTTTCCTCGCTCAGGATTGCTCGCATCACATCGAGGGAAAGATGACCTTCCTGACTGAATTTTTTGAGTCGCTGTGCCTGCGAAAGGGAGGGTGTCGTCTGCTCGCTTTCCATCTCATCCAATAGCTTTGTCTGCTCCTCTTTTTTCAGGAAGGAAAGCTCGTACGCCGGATTCAGTGCAATCTTATGTTCATCCACCAGTTCCAGCAGCTCGGGAATCAGTTCGGTCAGACGGATATAGCGTTGGATATTTTTTGCACTATCTCCTGTTTGTTCCGCTAGTAAATCACGGCTTTTTTGTCTGTTTAACTTGTGGCCAATTTGACCACAAGTTAAATCTGCTCGTTCCCCCTGATGCTTCATCGCCTCCAGCTTCATCTTATACGCAAAGGCTCTTTCACTCGGAAGCAGAGTTTCTCGCTGCAAATTGCTGTCCACCATAATAATCGTTGCGGCATCATCGTCCAGCTCCCGGATAATAACCGGCATCGTTTCCTTCCCGGCAAGCTGGCTTGCCCGATGCCGCCTGTGACCAGCAATTAGCTCATATCCTCCGTTCGGGTCTGGGCGTGCGATGGCTGGAACCAGCACCCCATATTCCCGAATACTGTCAGCGGTTTCCTGCATTGCCTGGTCATCCCTGACTTGAAAAGGATGATTTTGAAATGGATGCAGCTGGGAAAGTGCAATCTCCACCACCTTTTCCCGCTGGGCATCTTCACGGCTTTCTTCGGTAGAAAACAGTTCATCGACTGAGGTCAGCCGGATGTTCTTCGCGCTGCTTTTCAAGACTCAGCACCTCCTTTGTTAAATTTCGGTAGCCTTCTGCTACTTTGCCATTGGGGTCATGGGCAAAAATGCTCTTTCCTTCAGCGCTGATTTCCTTCGCGCGAACAGAATGAGGAACCTCATTGCAAAACACCCGGATTTTGTTTCCATATGTATCCCGCAGGAGAGCGGCAATTTCCTTTGCAAAATTAGTTCGATTGTCCACCATGGTGAGCAAAATCCCGTCAACCTGCAATTTGGGATTGAGTTGATGCTTCACCTTTCCAATGGTCGAAAGCAGCTGCTCCAAACCTTTTGCCGGCAGGTACTCTGCCTGAACGGGAATGATAATGCGGTCAGCAGCAGCCAAAGCGTTGACGGTGAGCAGTCTCGCCTGTCGGCTCGGTCGGTACTTCTAACCACCTTCGGTGTTTAGAGGTCGCCACCGGCGACCCGTACCCCAAAGATGGTTGGCAGTCAATCAGAATATGAGAATACTGTTCTTTCATCATTTCCAGATACTGACGCAGGATGCTTTCGCGGCTCATGGCATTCACCAGCGAGACCTCCATCCCGGACAGCTGGATATTGGCAGGGATAAAGTCCACCCCTTCTGGGCGATGAAGGATACCTTGCAGGCTGAGCCTGCACCCTGTTCGCCTTCGGCGCAGTTCAAACGAGCGAGTGTGAAAACGCGAGCGATCGCCGTGTGCTGAAACTGTAACTTCGCAGTAAACCAAGGCGCGAAATTGCGTCCAGACTCAGTCTGGCTGCGGGTCTGCGTCAACCAACAGCACCTTCTTTTCTTCTCTTTCCAGCCCGATTCCCAGATTTGTACAGGTTGTGGTCTTACCGACACCACCTTTTTGATTTGCAATCGCGATCATTTGTGCGGTCATGGTATGGACTCCTTCCTTATGTCTTCGGCATCATCGAAACTGCTTTCCTGCCCTATCGTTTTCTGTTTGACTGTTCCGTGTCACAGGGGTTTCATCCCATAACCCTCTGAGGAAAAGAGGGCAGCTCTAAAAGATATGCCTGACGAAAACTTCTGTTTTGCCTCAAACCACCCGCCGCGAGCGCGAAAATCAGGATGAAAAAGAATCTGTAACGCGATATTGTGTCCAGCTTCAAGCTGGTTCTATCGGTATCATGGTGTGACCCATGTGTTTGTCAACGACCCGACCCGCGGGTATGGCATCTTTGCCGAAAATATGGACAACACTCTGCTGACCGTCGCGGCTGCTTCCCAAAGCCGCGCAGCTGCACCCGCAGCATAATGTTCACTTAGAATGGACACGTTTGCGTCTGGTGCATAGAATGAGCACACCACAAAACAGGAAAGCTAAAAGAAATTTGATTTTCTTTTAGCCTTCCTGTTTTGTCTTTATTTTGTAAAAGGAAAGAACGCTGTCTCCTGCTTATCCTTGACGAGTTCTGTTACAATGCGAATAGTAAGAAAAATAAAAATGCTTTTGATTTTTAAATTTAGGATATTTCTGCAAAATTTGGTCTTTATCATAGAATTACAAGTAAGATAGAAAATGTGATTAAATCTGTCGAACAACGACAAAAGAAAAAAAGCCGTCGTACAGCAGACACATTTCCACGCGCCACAAAGCAACGGTGCTTCTTTTTACATATTCTTTTTACCAATACACTGCATAGAAGTCCAGCGGTTCGTCTCCGCGCTTGATGACCCAGGCAGCCAAATTTTTAGCAACGTCATCAAGTACTGCAAAATCCAGATTGTCTGCGGTGCTTGTTACAAAGCTGCCATATCAGAAGACCTCTGTTAAAATCGTAGACTGATTGCCGTTTAAACGATTCTGTGTTGTACATCCTGTAAAACAAAACACCCCTCATCTGTTTTAAAACAGATGGGAGGTGTTTTAGTCAATTCAATTTTCTGCTATTGGGTACAGACAAACTCATCCATTTTTTCTGATTCGTACCCTAAGCGTATCGGTGGTTTAGGCGGGAAGGGACTGGTTTGCGCCAACCGGAAACCCTCCTCCGACTCAACCAGCTGATAGAAAGCATCCCCGGAAAGCTGCGAGCGGTCCTGATGTACAACCGATACTGAAAAGATGATTCGGTCTGTATCGGGGTGCTCCTCTTCAGAAAAGACATCCTCGAAATAAGCCGACAAAAATTTGTCCGAACTCACGATACTGCACAGGTCGCTGTATGCCTGCAAATCCTCCTCAATGCCCGCGTCCCACCGCATATAGCACACAGCGTCTATCCCTCCTTTGCCTCCATCGACCTGCTCAAATCTTACTTTTGACACACAGGGCGTTTCCGCGTACATTTGTGTGATTGCCCAAACACTATTGCAGCTCCAGTATGGGCTGTAATATCTGTTGAGCAGCAGACCCACAAGGTCGTTAAAATAGTAAATCAATAAAACGATTCCCAAAAACGCCACTATGAGCCATGCACTTCTTTTCTGATTTCCTTCCATTTGCAAGGAACTCTCTCCTTCTCCAACCGCTTACAGCCTTTTCTGGTAGCAAAGCTCCACCGGGAGCAGCTGCGGCTTCTGCTCGCCGTTTGTAAAAAATCCGTTCGCTTCATAAAATTTTCTGGCGCGGGTGTTCTCTGCAAACACCCACAGCATCACCTGCCGGTATCCGGCGACTGCCATGTCCGACAGCACCCGCTCCATCATCCTGCTGCCAAAGCCCTGCCGCCAGCGGTCGGGCAGGCTGTGAATACAAATCAGCTCGGCATACTCTGCCATCTGCTGTGTGCGGCTTCTGTCCCACCACGCAATGCAGTGCGGCTTCCCGTCGACGGTGAGCAGATAGCCATTGCCGATGCCCTGCTCAAGCAACCTGCGGTAGGTCGCCGTCACCCGCTCGAAGTCGGTGCATCCTTCCAGCGTTTCCCTGTCCAAAATGTCGGCAAAGGCGCTTTGCCAGCTTTTTATCTGAATCATCGCAAGTGTTTCTTCGTCGCCCGGCTTTGCCCTTCTGATACACACTTCCATCGCTGTCCTCCTATTCCTTCGTGGAAAAATAGCCTTCCTGCTGCAAAATTTCCAGCACCCGTGCCTCCCGCTCGAGCATATTCTGATTTTTGGGACCGTGGTCCACCGTCCGGTTCACCTCGATTGCCCGCTTTGGCTGCACCCATTCCAGCGTAAACTGCTCCTGTGCCTCATAATCGTCCAGCCTTTGCTCGACCGTTGTCCGCTCCACCCGGCACAGGTAGTAGAAGTTGTCCTGCACAAAGCAGTCATACTCTGCCCCATCAGAAGCCTCCAGCCGCCGAACGCAGCCGAACTCCCGAATCGAATCGGGTATCACCAGCAGACCCGCTTCCTCCTGCGTTTCCCGCACCAGCGCCTGCTCTCGGGTTTCCTGCGGCTCGATGCCGCCGCCCGGGAATTTGTAGTAGTCGTACTGCAAACTGTGTACCATTGCCACCCTGTCGCCCTCGATGGCAATGCAGCGCGCAGACGGACGAACAAACACCCGTCCATCCGCACTTTTTTCTCCCATGCAAAACAATACCCGCATATCTGCTCCTCCTTTTTGGGCTGCCCAGATTTCTCCAAAACATCTGGAAACTATAAGTTCATTCTATCACAGCAGTTTTTAAAAAGCAACGAAACCCAAAGCTGCCGACAAAAAAGGAGGAGAGCTGTATCACACAGCTCTCCTCCCGATCGCGAGCGATGGGTTTCGATTGTACTAACCTTTTACTAGTGGCACTCATGTTCGTGTGCGTGCTCGTGGCAGATGGAACCGGTGGAGTGCAGCTCGCCGCGCAGGTAGCTTTCCACCGCCGTTTTGGCATCGCCCTGTGCGCCCAGCACCACCTCGACGCCGCGCTCGTTAAAGATGTCCACAGCGCCGCCGCCCATGCCGCCGGAGATGATGACCGCAACGCCCATGTCTGCCAAAAAGTTTGGCAAAAAGCCCGGTCGATGTCCCGGATTTGGAACCGACTGCTCGGAGGTGATGACACCGTTTTCTGCTTCATAGATCATAAAGTTTTCACAATGACCAAAGTGTGCCCAAATCTGATTTCCATTGCAGGATACTGCGATTTTCATAAGATGATCTCCTTTATTGATTTGATAGATTTTGTATGGCAAAATACAGCCGACCGCAGCCGGCGCTGTCCTTTCCTTTTAGATAGAGCGTTCTGCCAGCAGCGCGGTGAGCTTTGCAAAGATTTCCCGCACCGCCCTGCCTGCCAGACAGTCGATGTCCACCACCGTTGTTCCTTCGTTGACGGCACGCACCGCCATCGGGTCAAATGGGATTTTCCCCACAAAAGCGATTCCCTGCTGTCTGCAAAATGTTTCGATACACTCGGTGTGCTGTGGGCTGACGTCATATTTATTGACACAGACTGCCAGCCGAACCTGCAGGGTGGCAGCGGTCGCACACAGGCGCTTCAGGTCGCTGATGCCGCTGCCGCTGGGTTCTGCGACCACCAGCACCAAATCCATCCCGTTGACCGATGCAATCACCGGACAGCCGATGCCCGGCGAGCCATCCACGATGGCAAGCTCGCACGGCGGCGCGGCTTTGAGCATCGCCTTTTTCACCTCGGTCACCAGCTTGCCCGAGTTGCCTCTGCCCATCTTCAGGGTGGCGGTGGAAAAGACCCTGTCGCCGGTGTACAGCTCTTTTTTTCCGGCGACGTCCGGCAGCAGGCGAACTGCTCCCGCCGGACAGACATGGCTGCACACTCCGCAGCCTTCGCAGCTGTACAGGTTGACTACCGCAGTATTCTCCACCAGATGGATGGCATCAAAGCGGCAAAGCTGCTCGCATCTGCCACAGCCGGTGCAGAGAGCTGGGTCTACTGCGGCTTTTTCTCCGCCGAAAAATTCGCTTACTTGAGCGCAAGTTTGTGCGCAAACTTGCGCTTTTTCTTTTTCTTGCAGCACCAGATGCAGGTTGGGTGCATCCACGTCGCAGTCTGCCACCGCCTTTGCCTGCGACAGCCGAATCAGCGCGGAGGAAACGGTGGTCTTGCCGGTGCCGCCTTTTCCACTGAGCAAAAGAATTCGTTTCATAGGCAGCCTCCGATCGTTTTCAGAATGGCAGCAAACCGCTCCCTGTGCTGTGGGAAACGTTCTGCCGCGATTTCATTTTGTGCAAGCTGTTCTGCCAGCTTTGCGTCGTATGGGATGGTGTCCAGCACCGTCAGCCGATGCTCGGCACAGAAGCGTTCCAGCGGCTCATACGGCTGAGTCTGCTTATTGATGACCACCCCGCAGGGCTTGTGCAAAAGGCTCACCAGCTCGTATACCATCTGAAAATTGTGAAAGCCAAAGGCAGTTGGCTCCACCACCAGCACGCAGTAGTCTGCCGCCAGAACGGTTTCCATCACATTGCAGGCGCTTCCGGGCGGGCAATCCAGAATGGTGGTTCCCTCTGCCTGCTGCAAAGCCTGCCGAATCACCGGCACACCGGAGGCTTCCCCTTCGTTTAGGATGCCGCTCACCACCCGGATGGCGTTGTGCTTCCCTTGCTCCAAAATGCCGACCGGCTTTTGCGTTTCGCTCACCGCCTGTTCAGGACAGACCAGTCCGCACAGCCCGCAGCTGTGACATACCTCCGAAAAGACCATCGGCTTTTCCTTGATGTACATCAGCGCATGAAAGCGGCACGCCTGCACACACTGTTTGCATCCGGTGCATTTTTGCGGGTCAAAGGCGGGCAGCAGGGTGGTGACCGTCGTGGTTTGCAGCTGCTCGGGCTTTAGGAACAGCCGACCGTTCGGTTCCTCCACATCGCAGTCGATGTAGGTGCAGTCCCCGGCAGCCGCTGCCAGATTGACCGCTACAAAGGTTTTTCCCGCGCCGCCCTTTCCGCTCAGGCAGGCAATCTTCATTGGATTCCCTGAAAGCCGCCGTGAAAATGGGTCAGCGGCTCCAATTTTCCTTCCTGCCAATCGGCAAGGTCATCCGCTGCGGCTTGGTTTGCGGATTTCAAAATTTTCATACCGGCAGCGGTGAACACTTCGGCGGCGTTCTGCCCGCAGCGCGGGGTAATCAGCAGGTCCGCTGCGCTGTCCACCAAAAACTGCGCTGCCTGGATACCGGCTCCGCCCTGTGCCTGAGCGGCAGGGTTTTCTGCGATGGTCTGCTGCCCATCCTCCCAAAACAGGAAGAACGGTGCGCGGGCAAGCACCATGCAGACATCTGTTTTATTTTCATCCAATGGAATGGCAATCTTCATCTGAACCCTCCTTGCTGTTGTTTCCTGATTTAGCTTCTGTTCTCACCGTTGGGCAGCGACGTTTGTGACAGCCTTTGCAGGCGCAGCCGCTTTCGGTGCCGTCGCACAGGCGGTATTCTCCACCTGCAATCAGCAGCGGTCTGCCCTCCACCAGCACATCCGCCAGCTTTTTGCGGGCACTGGTGTAGATTTGCTGCACGGTGGCGCGGGCAATGTGCATATAATCCCCGCACTCCTCCTGTGAAAAGCCTTCCCGGTCGATCAAGCGCAGCGCCTCATATTCGTCCACCTTCAGGATGACCGGCTGCTGTCCCTTTTCCCCTCGCACCGGCAGGAATCCGTCGTTTATCGGCAGACAGCAGACCTTCCTGCATTTTCTCGGTCGCGGCATCCTCTTCACCTCCGCATTTATGGCATATGCTATTTACAATCCTATCTTAGCAAACTGCGCCGCCGATGTCAAGAAAAATAATTGGCATATGCTATTTATTATTTCCTCGGCAATTCCTCCTTGATTTCGATGGGCAGTCCATCCGGGTCCTTCAAAAAGGTAAATCGTCTGCCGTGCGGGTCGGTGCGTATTGCCTCTGTTTCGATTCCGTTTTGGTGCAGCTGCTCCAACTTTTTGTCCAAATCATCGGTGGCAAAGGCGATGTGCCGCAGTCCCAGCGCCTCCGGTTCGGTCAGACGCGCAGGTGCCGCCTTTTCAAACAGCTCAATCCACACTCCGTCGCACTCCAACATCCCCATGATGTCAAACGGACGTTTGACCCGCTCGATTTCTTGAAATCCCAGGATTCCGTAAAATGCCAATGCCTTTTGATAATCCGACGCAATGATTGCGATATGGTCCAGCTTCATTCAGCCTTCCTCCTTTTTATAATACCGGACAATAGCCGGTGATAACCTTATTATAACAGCCTGCAAAACCCTTTTCAATTTTTCATCTCTCTTCCTGTCCTGTATTGCGTGAAGGAGAAACTCTTTTTTTATAAAAATTGTGACAGATTTTGTGACCAATTTTATTTTGGGTTATTTTTCTCTCCCTCTTCTTTCCCCTCAGACAATGTGCTATAATAATTCTTAACGATTCTTTTTACATATTTAAATGGAGGGCACTTTCATGTCAATATTTTCCCAGTTGTTGCAGGAACATTTCCAGGAAAAAAAGGTAAAAATCTATCAGATTGCTCAGCTGAGCAATATCGAGCGCACCCTGCTGCAAAAAATATTGACCGGCAGCCGCAAGCCATCCTCTGAAGAACAGGTAACCCGCCTGGCACAGGCGTTGATGTTGACTGCCTCCGAAACCAAGGAGTTAAAAAATGCCTACCAGATTTTGCACATGGGGGAGGAAAACTGGTCCCGCCGCAGCGCAGTGCGAAAGCTGGTTCAAAGCTTTCACATCAACGATTCTCCCTTTGAGATGGGATTCACCCCCGACGTCTCCTTCACCTTTCAAGAGGAGACCAATGTAATTTATGGTGCCATCAACGTCAAACGTGCGCTGTATTCTGTCCTGCTTCAGGAATCCTGCAACCCGCAGGGGGAAATTTCCATTGTTTCGCAGCCAGATTTTTCCTTCTTAATCAACTCTGTAAACATCATCAATTTTACCCATCTGCCCATCACACATTTTATCTCCTTTGGTTCCCGCTCGGAGGACAGCACCTCTAACTTAAATCTCCTGGAGCGAATCATCCCCACGCTGTTGACCTGCAAGGGATATATTCCCTTCGGTTACTATGAAAACACCCCTTCCCTGTTTGGTCCGAACGCCTTTTTGCCCAATATACTTCTGACCACCCGTTATTCTATTCAAATCTCCTCAGATTATGACTATGCTGTCATCTCCACCAACAGGGATTTTATGAAGTTGCTTAGCAACTTCATAAAGCAGAAGCGCGTTTCCGATTTTTGAAAAGCAAACTGCCTTTGAAGTATATCTTGACTCCCTTTTTGTTCAGCCACTGCACGAGCAGCGATTTATTATGATGGATAAACCCTATCTCATCCCCTTTTTGACCTCACAGATGTGTGAAAACTATCTGCATCGTCATGAGCTGGGAGAGGAACGCATGGAAGCAATCAAAAAGCACATCCTGCGCTTACAGCAGACAGAAACCCTTCACTCCATCTTTTCCGTGGATGGTTTGCAGCAGTTTTTCAGCACCGGACGTTTTACCGAAATGCCCAAGCTCTACTATTCCACCCTTCATCAGCAGGATGCTCATTTTCTGCTCAATGAAGCCCTTACCATGCAGGAACAGGGGCATTATCGGATGCACATTATCAAGCAGCCGCATCTGAGCTTCCCGCCCAACCTGACCATCCGTGCCTTCTCCTCCTTGCAGGTATCCTTTATTATCAACCATCCTAAGGTTGGATTTTTAGCTTTGAACCTGCAGGACCCCTCCTTCTCGTTTGCCATCTACGATTTTCTCCAATATATGATGGAAGAAAACCTTTCCCATTCCCCGGAAGAATCCGCTTCCATGGTGCGCAGCTTTTTAAATCGACAGTAATGTTTGTGCAAATTAAAAAAAAGGGAAGCATCCCCTTCGGATGCTTCCCTGTTTTTAATTAGAAATCAGCAGGTTGCGCCGCCGACCAGATGCAGCTTCGCGCCGATGATCTGGTCCTTTCTTTCCAGCAGCTCGGAACCCAACAGCTGGCTCTGGACATTTTCAAAGCCCAGACGCTCGATGGTATCCGAGAAACGCTCGCCGGTCTTGCCCTGTTCGCGGAAGAGCAGGATTGCCTTCTCGATGACCTGCATCACCTCTTCCTCCGAGGTAAACACAGGGTCCAGCGGTTTGCCGTGGGCATATTTCTTACCCCAGCGTCCGCCGATATAGATGCGGTATCCATACTCGCCGGTCGGCATTGCCTTGAACGGGCAGGTACCGATGCAGCGACCGCAGTTGTTGCACAGGTTCGGGTCAATCTTCAGAACGCCGTCCACCACCTTTGCTGCATGGACCGGACAGGTGTTTTCCACCTGGCAGACCTTACAGCCGCGGCAGATGTCCGCCCGAAAGCCCGGGATGCGCTGACCGACCACGCCCAAATCGTTGAGGTTTGGCTTGACGCAGTTGTTCGGGCAGCCTCCGACGGCAATCTTGAATTTGTGCGGCAGCTTGACCGATTCGTAGCCTTTATAGAAGCGGTCGTGAATCTTTCTGGAGAGGTCAAAGCTGTCCAGCAGTCCGTACTGACAGGTGGTACCCTTGCAGGCAACCACCGGTCTTACCTTCGAGCCGGTGCCGCCGGTTTCCAGACCGTACTCCGCTACAAAGGCGCGCAGCTCTTCAATTTTATCAAACGGCACGCCCGGAATCTCGATGGTCATACGGGAGGTCATCTCCAGCTCGCCGCTGCCAAAGCGCTGCGCTGCCTCGGTGATGCAGGCGCTTTCCTCTGCGGTGATTTTTCCGTTGCGGGTGATGATGCGGGCATTGAAGCAGTCGGTACCTTTGTTATGCAAAAATCCCCACGCCTTGACCCGCTTGATGTCCTCGGCGCTGATGGTCACCTGACCGCTCTGCTTTGGCATCCGGTTGACAGTCAAACCGCCCTCCAGCACCTTGGTGTTGGTGTAGCCAAAGTGGCGCAGACGATTTTGCAGCAGGTAGGCGCGCTTGCCCTTGTCGCAGACCAGCAGCAGCTTTTCTTCCTTGCCAAGACCCTTCACCTCGCCGTTTACCTCTGTCAGGTTCACATACGGTGCGCCGGCAATTTTTGGCTGAATGGCTGCGTCGATGATTCGGTAGTCCTCTGCCTTGCCCTGCAAAAATTCCAGCGGCGTGATGCTGTCTAACTTGCCCGCCAGCTTGTTTTCCAGCAGGTTGACAGCGGTAACAAACGGATGGATGGCGGTGGAAAACGGAGGCGCATACGCCATGTCCATATTTTGCAGCCGGTCGATTGTTGCGCCCATCGTCAGAGCGACCACGCCGACGTCCACAATCTTATCCACTGCGCCTGCACCCAAAACCTGCACGCCCAGCAGTTTTTTGCTGTCGCGGTCGGCAATCAACTTGATGATGAACGGGTTCGAGCCCGGGTAATAGTGTGCCTTGTCGTCGGTGACCGCTGTGACCGAAATTATCGAATATCCTGCCTGGCAGGCTGCCTGCTCGCTCAAGCCGGTGCGTCCTGCATTCAGCTGCGGCAGCTTGACCACTGCGGTGCCCAGCACACCCGGATAGGAGGCTTCTTCCCCGCACAGCACCTGTGCCAATGTTCTGCCCTCCATATTGGCGGAGGAACCCATCGGCGACCAGGTGTCCTCTCCGGTCAGACGGTTTTTGACGGTAACACAGTCGCCTGCTGCATAGATGTGCGGCAGATTGGTGCGCAGCTGCGCGTCTACTGCGATGGTCCCGTTTGGAAGCAGCTGGATGCCGCTCTCCTTCAAAAAGGCGGTGTTTGGACGGACGCCCAGCGACAGGACGACCACATCCGCCTTCAGTTCTTCTCCTGCCACCTGCACGCCCTGTGCCTGTGTGGTGCCGGTCACTGCCTCCAGACGGGTGTTCAGGCGGACCTTGATGCCCTGCTTTTCCAGGTGATTTTTGGCAAGCTCTGCCATCTCCGGGTCAAAGCCGGGCATAATCTGCTCTGCCATGTCGATGACGGTGACCGACAGACCCTGTTCCATCAGGTTTTCTGCCATCTCCAGTCCGATGAAGCCGCCTCCTGCGACCACGGCACGCTTTGCATTGTTCTGCTCCAAATACTCCCGCAGGTCGATGGCATCCTGCGGTGTGCGGATGGTGAACACACCCGGCAGGGATACTCCCGGCAGCGGCGGGATGATGGAGGAAGCGCCGCTTGCGATGATACACTCGTCAAAGCTGTATCGCTCCTCTGCCCCGGTGCGCAGATTCTTTGCCACTGCTTCCCTGCTCTGCGGCAGCAGGGCGGTCACCTCCCGCTCAACCAGAACGTTTGCTCCGGTCAAAGCGGTAAATTTTGCAGGTGTATTGACAATCAGTTCTTCCTTATGCTCAATCAGACCGCCGACATAGTACGGCAGTCCGCATCCTGCATAGGAGATGTCCCTGCCCTTTGTCAGGATGGTCACCTGTGCATCGGGCGACAGGCGTTTGATTTTTGCCGCTGCTTTGGTACCGGCAGCTACGCCGCCAATGATCAGTACATTCATTTGAGTACCCCACTTTCCTATTCCATTTTCATCGGACGAAGGTCCTTCGTCCACTCGGCTTTTTCGTTTTTATTATACACGATTTTCCGCCAAAATCCTAGTCCTAAAATATCATCCGCCCATGATTCTCCGCCTTCTTTCGACAGATTTTGCAACGATGCTGTTGTATACTTCGGTTGTACGAGCATCCACTTCCATCCACAAAAGAAAGAAGGACTTCCCATGAAAAAATGTTTTTCCCTCATCCTTGCCGCTTTGCTGTGTCTGGGCGCTGCCCGCTTCCTGCCACAGGTAAAGGCTCAAAGGCTGACCATCGACCCACTGACTGCACAGATTTCCGAAAGCGACGAGGATTACGGCATCATGCTGCTGGACGGCAAGTTCCCGGACGGTGCCGGTGACATCCAATAGGGCATCGGCTCGCCAAAATACTCCTCAATGTTCTCCTTCATCAGCTGTGCATTTTTGTTGTCCTGCATCGAGCAGTAATAGAAGTAGGACTGGTAAAAATAGCGCTTGCTTTCCTCTTCGCGGTGCAGCTGGTGCAACGACTGCGCGATGACAAACAGCAGCCCGCCCATGCAGCTGGAACGACCCGACTGCACCGAACATTCGATGCCCTGTTGGGCAACCTGAATTGCCTGCTCGTTCTGCTGCTCCATACACAAAACCCGCGCATAGTTGTAGCTGATCAAAATCTTCATCGGGCGGGTCTGCTCCAGACTTTGCAGGTGCCCATCCAAATATTGCAGCAGTTGGCTGTACAGGCTGACTGCTGCTTTTGTTTGCCCATAATCGGCATAGACCAGCGCAATCTGGTTAATAATCTTCAGCTCATCCACTCCGTACAGATTGCCGGAGATGTCCTGTACACAAAAATGAGGGACCGTCAGGCTGATTGCCCAAAACAGCAGCATCTGCTTTTCCCGAAAACTGTACGGAACCAGCTTGCCGTCCTCCCATCGTCCCAGCAGTGCCCGGCAACGCAGCACAAACTGTCTGGTCAGATGATCGTCCGCTTCCATCATCTGCTCAAGCTCATCCAGTTTTTTTAAACCCTGCTCCCGCTGACCCAGCACGTTGCAGGAAACGATTTCGGTTTGCAGGTTGGAAATCTTCATCTCCTGCTCACTGAGCAGCGCATAATACCGTTCCCCGGGCATCCCCAATCGTTGCAGCAGTGCATTGAGCTTGCTGCGGGACGGGGTCTGCTTGCCGTTTTCAATCCTCGAGAGGGTCACTGTCTCGCAGATGCCGCGGCACAGCTGCTCCTGGGTCAGTCCCAGCTCCTGCCTGCGTTTTCGGATGATCGAACCAATGTAGACTTCCTTCATTCTGCCTGTTTTGCCTCCCTGCACAGCGCACCGCTGCGGCAGTCCACTGTCCGCAGATAGTCTGCCCACCAGCCAAGTACCTCTGCGATGCGTCCCAGCTCCGACTGCTTGCTGACCGTCCTCCACAGCTGTTTGTAGTAATAGAGCCAGTTTTCCAGCTGTTCTGCCAGAGCGCCTGCCTGCGCTGCATCGACCGGTCGGTGCAGATATTCCAGATTGGCTGCCATCGCCCCCATTTGGTTAAACAGGCAGCAGCCGTCGATTGCCAGCACATAGGCATTGAGCCGTTCCCTGCCCTGCGGCAAGGCGTGTACAGCACAGCCCAGCAGCTTGGTTTGCAGCTGTTTTAGGCAGCGGTTTTGTTCCTCCACCTGCTCTGCTGTCTGCTCAGCGGAAAAGCGGCTGTCCACAAACTGCCGGACCGACTCGGTCCCCTTGTGCTTGTGGTAGGTCTGGTACTCATAAAAGACGCAGATTGCCATCCAGCTGTACAGGATGTGCCGGTCGATTTCCCCAATCCAACCGGCTGCCTGCGGGAGCTGCTGCCCAAATTCCAGCACCGAGATAGACTGCATCAGCTCATCATACTCCATCGGCTGCTCGCTCCAGCCAAACTGTGCGCCGATTGCCGCACCCGGAAAGCTAAAGGTCGGGTGGCAGATGTGGTGGAAATCTCCCCAGTCGGTGTTCAGCAGCCCTACTGCTCCAAAGCGATGGGCATACTCTGCCATCCTGCGGATGTTCCGGTAGGAATCCTGCACGCTGTTGACCAGCCTGGACCAGCTCAGCACACCCGGACAGTTATAGAAGGTCGCCTGTGCCTGTGCAAACTGGCGGCTTTCATCCTCCTTCACCGTCGGAGAATATCCCCAGTTGAGGTAGATCATCTCTTTGGGCAGCTGCTGCACCAAATCGGGATATTTTCCGATGATGTCCCCCCACATCATCGGGCGGCAGCCTTTTTCGATGAGGTGGTCGCACAGCTTTTTGACAAAGCCGACATAGGCGGTGTCCTTGCCGACCTGACGGCAGTATTCCTGACTTCTGCCCAAGCCTAAATCAAAGGTTTCGTCCGCACACAGGTTAAACAAGCGGGTGCGGAACAGCGGACGGTACTCGTCAATCATCCGGCAGACAAAGGGGAAGCTGTCGGGATTGGTGATGTCGATGGTGTGGTGGTCCTGCTTGTCCCATGCGTCAAAGGGGTCGTCACAGCTGTTTTCCAGCTCACACAGGTAGGAAAACTGTCGGGTTCGCAGCACCTGATACAGGTGGCTGAAGGTGGAGATGGATGGCACCAGCTCGATTCCTCGTTCATAGCAGTAGTCATCCAGCTCGATGATTTCCTCCGGTGTCAGCGGGTCGTCGCTGCGCCACACCTCGCTGAAATCGCGGAAGAGGTAGGTGTTCTCGATGTACAGCTGCATCTGGTTAAGCTTATATTCGGACAGCTTATCTGCCAGCTGCTTTAAAAAGTGCAGAGTCGGCACCCTGCCGCGGGTCACATCGTGGTAGTAGCCGCGGTACGGCAGGGAGGGAGCATCCTGCAAACGCAGCTGCGGCAGACAGCATCCGTACTGCTCCAGTATCTGGCAGAAGGTCTGGACTGCCCAGAACAGTCCCTGCTCCGAACCGGCAAGGACCACCCCTCGGCTGCCGATTTCAATAGCATAGCTTTCCGGCTGTGCATCCATCTGCGGGTCATAGCGCAACAGGATGTCTCCATCGCGCGCCTTTCCTGCGGTCAGGTGCAGGGCAAGCCCGGTGCGCTCCTCTATCTTTTTTTGAAACAAAAATGCCTGCCGGCGGTGCAGCGGACTGCATCCGTCCTCCAGCACGATGTACGCATCATAGCGCAGTACAAACTTTTCCTCAAAAACCTCCAGCTGTTTTGGCGTCGGCAAAAGAATCATCTGTCGCCCCTCCTTATTTCTTTTCTGTCTTTATTTTACAACAGGCTTTTCCTCCCGACAACCCCTGTTTTTTCTTCTCCTCCATAAAAGCAGCAGCCCTCCGGTCCTGGAAGGCTGCTGCTTTTTATTGGTTTTATGCTTTTCTTACGGTGCCAAAATCAGTTCGCAGGTACATTCCTCCAGCTGGCTGCTGATTTTTTGATTGACCTCTTCGGTAGCTTTTTTCAGCTGTTCGACCGCAAGCGTAGCCGAGGACACCTTAAAATAAACCGCTACCCACAGGTGTCTGCCGGTGCGGGTGATGTCAAAAAACACCGGCGAAAAGGCGTAATTTTCCATGCTTTCGGTGCAGATCTGTTTAATCTGCTCCACCAGCTCTTCATCGGGCGAAAATAAAAAGATGTCCCGCACGCTGCTCCACAGCATTTTTACGCTTTCCGGCAGCATAAACACCATCACCAATACGGCGATAATCTGGTCAAAATAAGGTGCGATGAACGCCAGCGGTGTCTTGACCAAAAAGGAGGAAGCAAAAAACGCCAGCGACATCCCCAAGCTGTACCCGATGTCCAACCGCCATCCCATCAGTTCCGCCTCCACTGTGGGGGAGGAGGAGTTTTTATTCACCCTGCGCATGATAATATAGATGACCACGCTTGCCGCACCCAGACAAAGCTGAAAGAGAGAAACCTGAAGGTCGTTGACCGGGTTTCCTCCCGACAGCGCCGACTCGATGACCTCGACGACTACGCCGAGCGTAACCGAAAGCATCATGACCCCTTTTACAATCAAAAAGATGGACTCCAGCTGAAAGTAGCCGTAGGGGTGCTTTTCCGAAACCGGCTTGTGGAACAGCGGGGTCAAAAACAGCAGCAATGCAATAAAGACAAGCTCGGAAGCATCGTACACCGCGTCGGTCAGCGCCGACTGCGAGTGGCTGTAAATGGCAAAAATCAACTCAACAAGGGCAAACGCAAGCCCTGCGACAAAGGACAATCTCAATATCGTTTTTTCTTTTCGTTCACTGATCATACAATTTCACCTTTCCTGTCAAACGTCTGTTCCGATTGTTCCCATTCGGTCAGCCGCTTCATTTCGGCGTTGCGTGTATGATTTTATTAAAGTCCTCGTCCACTCTTTCACCCTTTCTCATCTTGCTGCTGTTTTATTATACTATCTTTATAAAACTTTTGAAAGGCAGAAACTGTAAACTTCCTGTTTACAAATAAAAATTTGTCCGCAAAAAATCCCACACAAACGTTGATTTCAACATAAAAACCTCCCCTTGTCAAAAAGGCAAAGGGAGATTTTACACAACAGTCGGATAAGCTGGAAATTATCCTTGTAAATCTTCTTTTGATATTGCAAGTGATGGGTAGTGCTCTAACATCGTTAGGTCAACATCCAGCGGCACAACATACTCCATATAAAACCCTTTGGGATTTTTCTTCTGCAATTCCTCAAGTTTTCTCTTGATTTGTTTCTCATCGGCAGACACAAAAACCACCGATACCACTCCTACTTTTTCACTCGGATTCACCCTGCTGGCTTCCACACTTCCACATAAAATCATCCTGACGTTGTCCATGATCATTCTCCTTTCAGCATATCTTTTTATTTTATTGTATCATATCTTTTTCTTTCCGTCCACGCTTCCGACAGCAAAGGCAACCGCTTGTCCACTCTCTTGTTTCTTTTTGCGAAAAGTGTTATAATTGAGGGTATTAAAAAATTTAGGAGATGAAAAATTATGCAACAATCTAACGATAAGGTCGTTCTGTTTGAACAGACCCCAATCCCGAAAGCAGTTGCACAGCTGGCGGTCCCCACCGTTCTCAGCTCGCTGGTTATGGTTCTCTACAACCTTGCCGATACCTTTTGGGTAGGAATGCTCAACGACCCGATTCAGAACGCCGCTGTCACTTTAGCTGCCCCAGTCCTGCTTGCTTTCAATGCTGTCAACAACCTGTTCGGTGTCGGCAGCTCGAGTATGATGAGCCGTGCTTTGGGACGAAAGGATTTTGATACCGTTTCCCGCAGCTCCGCCTTCGGTTTTTACTGCTCGGTCATCTGCGGCGCCATCTTTTCTTTGTTATGCACTGTTTTCCAGCAGCCGCTGCTGGTGCTGCTGGGTGCGGACGCTTCCACATTGGAGGCAACCCGTTCCTATATGTTCTGGACGGTCAGCTGCGGCGCAGTGCCTGCCATCCTCAACGTGGTCATGGCCTATCTGGTCCGCTCGGAGGGCGCTGCCATGCACGCAAGCATCGGCACAATGAGCGGCTGCCTGCTCAACATCGTCCTTGACCCAATCTTCATTCTCCCATGGGGACTGAATATGGGTGCCGGAGGTGCAGGCTTTGCCACCTTTCTCTCCAACTGTGTTGCCTGCCTGTACTTCTTTGTGCTGCTGCTGATCAAGCGCGGAAAGACCTATGTCTGCATCAACCCCAAGCAGTTCTCCTTCCGTCGGGACATCGTTTCCGGTGTGTGTGCGGTTGGTGTTCCGGCTTCCATCCAGAACCTGCTCAACGTTACCGGCATGACCATCCTCAACAACTTCTCCTCCGCCTACGGAGCGGATGCGGTGGCTGCCATCGGTATCTGCCAGAAAATCTACATGGTGCCGATGTACGTTTCACAGGGCATCTCGCAGGGCGTCATGCCTCTGGTCAGCTACAACTATTCCAGCGGCAACGTTGCCCGCATGAAGCACGCCGTCAGCTTTGCCCGTCAGGCTGCTTTGACGGTCATCATCTCGGTGGCTGTGCTCTTCTTCCTCTTCCCCGGCTTCTGGGTATCCCTGTTTATGAAGAATGAGGTCATCATCGAGTACGGCACCCACCTGATGCGCGGCTTCTGCCTGGGTCTGCCCTTCCTTTCCATCGACTTTCTTGCGGTCGGTGTCTTCCAGGCCGTCGGCATGGGACGAGAATCGCTGCTGTTTGCCATCCTGCGAAAGATCGTGCTGGAAATCCCTGCGCTCTTTATCCTCAACAGCACGGTGGGACTGTACGGTCTTGCCTATGCGCAGTTCTGTGCCGAGGTCATTCTGGCAACCGCTGCCATCCTTGTGCTGCGCCGCCTGTTCAGCCGTCTGGAGGCTGCCGATAACCTGCACCGCCAATAATACATCAAAGTATGAAAAAAAGGACAGACAAAATGAACTGCACCCCATTTGTTGGACAGTATGGTATACTGTCCAACAAATGGGGTGTTTTTCTATGCCAAAGGGAGTACCAAACAAACGATATACGCCGGAGTTCAAGAGAATGGTTGTAGAAACCATGGAAAAAGAACATCTGAGTATCCATGCAACGATGCAGGAATTCGGAATTAACGACCATAAAATAATAGAGCGTTGGGAACAAATCTATCTGACCGAAGGTCCGGAAGGGTTAGCCATCGAACGGCGTGGCCGCGGCAGTAAGGGCGTCCGCCAAAGCAGTTGCCGAAGCAGGCAGAAGAAGATCTGCTGGCAGAAGTCCAGCGGATGCGTGCGGAGAACGATTACCTAAAAAACTTGCAAGCCTTGGTTTTGGAAGACGAGCGACGCCAGCGCAAAAAACGCTGGTAGTTCAAAAGCTGAGGCAAAGACATTCTCTGGATATTCTTCTCTCAATCGCTCAACTACCCCGTGCCACTTTCTACTACCATCTGAAACGGATGAACAGTGCAGATAAGTATAAAGCTGTCAAAGCGGAGATCACAACCATCTACCACGAAAACAAAGGAAGATACGGCTATCGCCGGATTACGGCAGAACTTCGCAAGCGTAAATTCTCTCTGAACCACAAGACTGTCCAGCGGCTTATGAAGGAGCTGGGCTTGGTTTGCCGTGTCAGGATGAAGAAGTATTGTTCTTACAAGGGAGAAGTAGGCAAAATCGTACCAAATCTGCTGAATCGGGATTTCCATGCCGAAAAGCCGAACCAAAAATGGGTCACCGATGTGACGGAGTTCAGTTTGTTCGGAGAAAAGCTCTATCTCTCGCCCATCCTCGGCTGGCAATACCGGCACAGGCAGTACCAGCGAATGCTCCACGAAAAGGGCATCCGGCAGAGTATGAGCCGAAAAGGAAACTGTCTGGACAATGCTGTGATAGAAAACTTCTTCGGGCTGCTCAAAAGTGAGCTGCTATATCTGCAAGAATTTCAGTCCATGGAGCACTTCAAACAGGAACTCGTTGAATATCTGGATTACTACAACAACCGCAGGATCAAGGCAAAGCTAAAGGGCTTGCCGCCTGCAATTCACAGACAGCAAGCCCTTTCGGCTGCTTGAACAATTTTTACTTCAAAATATTGTCTAACTTTTGGGGGTCACTTCAAATTCCCTGACCTCTCCTTTTATCCTATTTGCAGAATTTCTGTTTTCTCATTCCCTGTCCCCCGTTTTGTCAAAGCAGGTCTTCAGCTTCCCCAGCGCCTTTTTCTCAATGCGCGATACATAGCTCCTGGAAATATCCAATTTTTTTGCCACCTCCCGCTGTGGCAGCGGTCTGAGGTTGTACAAGCCATAGCGATAGGAAAGAATTTTTTGTTCCCGCGGCTCGAGGTTGGTTTCCAAAAAATGGTAAAGTTTTTGTGACTGGATACTCAAATCAATGCTTTCCACAATATTCTCGTCACTTTGTACAATGTCCATCAGGGTGATCGAATTTCCATCCTTATCCATGTCAATCGGGTCGTTGATGGAAACATCCTGCATCGTCTTTTTCTTTTGCCTGAAATACATCAGGATTTCATTTTCAATACATCTACTGGCATAGGTCGCAAATTTGGTTCCTTTGCTGCTATTGAAGGTAGAAGCTGCTTTGATCAGCCCAATCGTTCCAATCGAAATCAAATCTTCCTGATCGCGGTAGCTGGCATAGTACTTCTTGATGATATGTGCCACCAGCCGCAGATTGTGCTCAATCAGCTCATTCTTTGCCTCTTCATCCCCTTGCTCGATTCGCCTAAGACACTCCTGCTCCTCCTCCTTGCTCAGCGGCTGCGGAAAACAACTGCTTCCGGTCACATGCAGTGCAAGATAAATCATGTTGCACAGGGCGCTCAGCACCATTGCAGTATACATCGTTCATCCCTCCAAAATCATTTGATAAAAAAGCTCTCCTTTCAAGATATGCCCAAAAGTTTGCTGATTTGTTTGTCCATTACATAAAATGTCAGCTTTTTGTCTGTTTGTGGTGAATCTTTCCTTCCTTCTTTCGGCACAATATCATTTTCTTGGCATCTTAGACCTTAAAGCGAACAGGCTAAAATTCAACATATTCAAAAATCCGAATTGCACCCATACCTCCTCGGCAAATACGAGTACAAAAGAACAGTGACCTGTAAAACAGGTCACTGTTCTTTTGCTTGTATAAAATACTATTTTAAAAAGTCGATTTCACCGTTTCCAGAATAAGCGGCGATACCGTCTATCCAATTCTATTAGAATCCACGCCCATACTGCGAGAAAAGATTTTCCCGTATACACATTGCTTTGCTTTATGAATGAAACTTTTGTATAGTTGAACATCCGTTTTTCACTATATCCCTTTTGGGATATTCCGAACTCTTTACGCGCAACCGTCCCGCTTCCCAATCCATTTCAGTAGGTCGATATGACTCAAGCTATATTCTGTTGCTTTGGAATATCCATACAAAAGCTCCTGTTTCCAACTCTTTGACCGTTCTTCTCCAAGGTACGCTGAGAAAACTCCTGGAATCCATTTTTTGCATAAAATTTGCGGTTGCCCTCGGTGTTGGTGATGAGGGTCAGTTCCTGTCCGCCCTGCTTTTGAACATAGGGAATGAGGCAATCCTGCAACATACCACTTCCCAAACCACAACCCTTCATCGAGTTATCCACTGCCAGAACTTCGAGATACCACGCGGATGGGTGTTTATGGTCACAATCTGCACGTGCATCCTCTGAAAAATGGAAAAAATCCAAAATTTTTGAAAGACCAACCGGATAAACCAAGCTCAAACCTCCGGCTTTTACATAATCCTCAACATCTGCCTTCTTTTTTGCAGGGTCTTGTATCAACGCCGCAGAAACAATCTCCCCATCTTTTACGCCAACAAAACATTTATTCTGCTGTGCATTGGCTTTGATATTGACCCGATGCAGCTTTTCCATATAAGTATTATAGCTTTCTTCATTTTTAAATGCGTTACGAAAAGCACAGTCAAAATAGGGATAATGTCCAAATGATTTGGCAGATAACTGGGCAATGCGATTAAAATCCTTTGTTCCCGCTTCACGATAATCAATCATAGAACCTTTTGACCTCCTTTATATGATGGATTATTTTATCCCATACTTTTGGATAAAGATAGACCGAACGGTGAACAGGCAAATAACTTTCGTAGAACTTTTTTTCATGCAAATCAAACAAACTTCCGGCAGGGCACCAGCCGTCTATCTGCTCCATAAAAATAAACAGCCGGTTGGGAAGCTGTTGCGCTCCAGCCGGCTGTTTGTATGATAGATAGAATTGTTGTGTTCCCGGGTAGCTACTTACCAAAATTCATATTGGCATAGACCCGCTCCATTCGTTCGTCGGGGAAGCGTTCATCCACCATCTCCCAGAAGCTGTTGGAAGCAGGAACATCATGGACACGCTCGGACCAGCGGTAAACTGCGACCATCGAAACCACGCAGTTGACCACCAAGAAGGCAGCAACACACCAGGTTGCAATCTTGCCAAAGCGGTTGGGCAATTTTAAAATCCACTTTGCCATGCGCGGGTAGATGTCCTTAATCCAAAGTACACCCAGCACACCCCAGAAGCAGGAATAGAGCAGACAGATTCTGCCGTTGAGATTAAACGGCATCCGGCTGTAATCCCACGAGCGAGAACCCAGAATCAATTCCTGTCCCCAGGAGCAGACATATTCCACTACGCTGCCGACCAGCATTCCTCCCAGGAAGGAAAGCCAGCGCCCGCGATTTCGGAAACGGTACAGTGCAAGGGTCAAGGTCAACGCACCCACTCCGTACAACAGGTTAAACGGTCCGTATACCAATCCCGCCCGGCTTTCCAGATAGCCGTGGCGCAGGATGCACCAGATGGATTCTACCACTACGCCTGCAAAGCTGCCCACAAAGCAAACCAGCATCAGTTTATAGCCGTTGATACCCTGCGCAAAATGCTTGCGCTGGCGCTCCTCCAGGTCGATGGTGCCGTTTGCCGGCGGGTTCAGGCGGTACCACTTGCGGTCGCGGCTCTTCTGCATATCCCGAAAACGTGCGCTCAGCTCATCCTCCATCGCCATCGTACGCTGATGCGCCTGCTTGAGGTCATTGTTGACCTCCTTTAAGCTGTCGATCTCCTTTTGAATCTTCTGGTCCAGATGAGCATTTTCCTCATTTTCCTTTGGCTCCTCTGCCAGTGTCCGATAGCTTTTTTCCAGCTCCTTTTCAGTTTCTTCCACCGCAGAAAGCAGTTGTGTGGTTTCTTCCTTCAGCTTCTGCTGTGCGCCGCTGTTTGTATCCTTCTGTTTTTCGTTCATCGCTCTGCCTCCTCTTGTATGATTCCCTATTCTTCTTTGCTCCTTGCTCCCTCACCAAGCTGCGGATGTTCCGCAAGATTTTCCAGCATCCGCTCTGCCACCTCTGCCACCTGCCGAAACTCCTCTCCCGAGATTCCCTGCGCTACCTCACTGATAAAATAGCTTTGTGCGACACGCAGTCGTTTTACCAGCTCCTGCGCCTTCTCCGTCAGATGAAGGTGATAGATTCGGTTATCTTGTTCATCCTTTTGGGAGCAGATATAGCCGGCTTCCCGCAGGCTTTCCAGACTTTTGCTCACCATCCCCGCCGAAAGCTGGGAATACTGTGCGATGGCATGTGCGGTATCCTCGTCTGGAAAACTGTAGAGGTAAAGGACACACAGCATCTCACTCATCTTGATGCCCAGAGGAGCAACCGCCTGATAGCAGTATTTTCGATATGCTTTTTGCAGCTGGTTAAAAGCGCCCAGCACATCCTTCATCCAAAACCTCTCCTTTGCTTGACTCTCCTGTTTTCCAGGAAAATAGTTGAATTTTAAACTATTTATCTTTATGATAGAAAAATATGCGCCATCTGTCAAGGCATCTCCAGCTATTTTACATTTCATTCACAGTTGTCATTCCAGTGCCACGGCTGCTAGCTTTTATAAAAGAAAACAGCCCTTGTATCCCCAGTACCAAAATGTACCTTCCATACAAAAGCTGTTTTATCCATTATTTTCTATTTTTCCCTTCCAGCAGGTCGTACAACGGCTGCGGGGCCTCGGCGTCCAGACCCACCATCGGCAGGTCGATGCCCTCCTCCTGCATCATCTGCGACAGCACCTCCATCAGTACACCACGTTCCGGCACACAGCGGACATCCCGGAGCAGTTGTGGTAGGTCGTCGTGACTGGAAAACTCCCCTCCCCATGGAGCAGAGCAGGTGAATTTGACTCCGCAGCTCGGGCTTCCATTGATACCGACCACGCCCAGCACCCGAAACTTTTCCTGCTCGCGTGGCTGAAGGTAGCCCTTCATCTGCTGGATAATCGGCTGTAAAATTTTTCGGCAGTGGTCGCGAAAGAAAGGATTGTCAAACTGTTCCTTGACATGACCCCAACGGCTTGCGCCATAGAGGGTAAATTCCGGGCAGGGCAGCTGAATCAACTGGATGCCTTGGTCGACGACCCGGTGCAAAAATTCCCTGCGCAGCTTTTCCTCCTGCTCTCCCTCCTGTGCCGAACGCTGCACCTTGGCAGCGGTATTCAGCGCACAATGACTAACGAATACAATCTTCTGCTGTTCCATTGTAAGCTCCTTTTTATCGTCTTGTCTCTGCAAATGTTTTTCTTCCTTTATTATAATCATCCGCCTTTGCAAAATCAACCGCTTTATTATTCCAAATTGTATAAATAGCTATCAGTTTTCCTGTTTCTAAATTTCCACCGGTAATCTCCTGTTATTTCCCGGGAAAAATCCCTCTCTCCGAAAAAAGAGAGAGGGATTTTCAGCTTCATTATTTACCCTGTGCTGCCAGGATTGCTTTTACTTCGTCCACAGTGTATCCGTCTGCTTTGGTTTCCCAGTTCTTCATTCTGGAACCGCTGAATTCAGCATGGACGTTGTAGCGGGTCAAGCACCAGCCAACGTTGTAGTAACATGGGAGCATATGTGCTTTTTCCAAAGTGTAGGCTTCTGCATCTGCAAATGCTTCATATCGAGCATCCATATCCTTGGTGATGGCGTCTGCTTTTTCTACCATTTCGGTGTAGGTGCGGTAGGAATCCAACAGTTCTTTGTTGGTTTCATTCTCTTCCACCTTGTTGATGTTGGAGTAAGCTGACGAATACCAGGCGTTGTCATTACCGATGACGGTCTGACCCAGATAGTTCTTCGGGTCATTGTAGTCTGCACCCCAACCATTGATGCAGAAAGACTGTACTCTTGGTTCGCGAACTTCTTTGCTAAAACTGGAGATGTAGGTCTTGATGTTAAATTTCACATAGTCGCTTCCCAAATATTTATCAAAGCTGTTCTGCAGAACGAGTGCGTTGTCCAACTGGGTTTGATTTGCACCAGGAACATAGAAATCCACATCGACTGGGAAGGTCACACCCAACGCAGTCAGTTCTTCGATTGCCTGTTTCTTATATTCAGCTCCCTTTTCTGCATCATATCTTCTTGGGTTTTTTCCGTCCGATTCTGGAAGTCCCATGCGCTCTTCTACCAGGTCAACATAGTCAACACCATCCGAGGTGCGAGCCAGATTTCGACAGGTATAGCTGCTGTTTTCACACTGAAGCGGTTCCACTGCATTGAATCTGCCAAAGTAATCATACAAATTCAATCCGTAATAGATGGACTTTCTGAACGCTTCATTTGCAATCGCGGTGTTCCAGTTGGTATCTGGGGTTCCATCTTCCTTATTCTTTGCATAGTTCCAGTGGAACTGATAGGACATGGTGCTCGGTTTATCCGGTACCATATACTGATAGAGTTCGTGGTCTGGATTTTCGCTGATGGTCTTAATCATACTTTCGGTCAGTTTGACGTAGTCCACGTCTCCTGTCTGGTACAACTGATATGCAGTATCCCAGGATTCAACCATGCGGTGGGTCGCGGTGTCAAAGCGTACCGACTCGGTATCCCAGTACTTCGGATTCTTGGTGAACACCTTTTCGTTGCCCTGGATGTAGGATGTCAAAGTGTAAGCACCATTATACCACATATTCTCGTTGTTCATCGCATTGACACCGTCTACGCCCAGTTCATCGACCAAGCCCTGTGCCAGTGGATAAAGACAGTTAGAGGTTGCCAAGGTGTCAAAATATGGCTTTTCAGAAACACAATGATAGATGATGTTGTTCTTGTCAACGATTTCCATGCCAACCATCTCGCGGAATTTGGAACCTTCGCCTGCTGTAAGAGCACGTGCTTCTTCTTCCGAGAGAGTCTTTGTATACTCATAGTATTCCTCCGCGCCTTTGATCATCTCAATCGGCATCGAGGTGTTGACCGATTCATTTTTGTGGAAATTGAGGACCCACTCCAACCCGGTAGCAAAGTCTTCCGCTGTGCAGTCGGCTTTTTCGTTGGCGTTGACATCCACCCACTTGACACCATCGCGAAGATGGAATTTCCATGTTAAACCGCCGTCCTTGGTTCCCCACTCATCCGCAACTGCTGCTATAATTTCACCGCGGCTGTTGGAGGTCAGTAATCCGTCCCACAGGTTAAGAAGTACCACAGCATCCTCTGATCTTTGACTGTGCAGGAAGTTAAACGTTTCCAATTCACTAGATGCAATCTTCGGGATGACCACTTCGGTCAGCTCTCGTTTTGCTTCCGGTTCGCTCTGCTCCTGCTGCTGTTGGGGCTTTTCCGCCGATGCTTCTTCCGGCGCTTTGGTTTCGGTCGATGCGCCACCGCAGCCGCCCAATACCATCATTGCCGCCAAGCCCAGTGCCAGTGCCTTTGTAAACTGCTTGCTCATACTTCTCCTCCTTTGGTGAAATCCCTGTGTATCAGGGTTTTCTCTTTATAAATTGGATACAGCCATTTTGCCTCATTTTATTTTGAGAGTAAAATTTTGTATCGGTTTATCTTAGAATATCAGATAAATGCAGTATTGTCAATCATAAATAAAAGTTTTTCTCATATATATTTAATTTTTATTTATATTGATTCAATCCATTCTATCTCTTCTGGATTATATCACCAATTTCTTTTAGCGATGTAAAGCAGTTTTAATTGTAAAAAAATGGCAAAATTTCATTAAATCCTGCTATCTTATACATTTTTACCCAATAATTGATTATATATCAAACTATTTTGCTATTAAATTAATTTTGAATAAACCAGCAAAAGACAAAAAAAGTGCAGCCTGCCAAATAAAAGGACAAGCTGCACTTTTTTAAATCATTCCCCTGCCTTTTAGCATCCCCAGCACAACGCAGACCACAATGCCCACTGCGCAGGCTGCAATCAGATAATCCAGATAGCGCACCGGAACCTTTCGAAAGCTGTCATAGACACGTTCCTTCCCGGTCATCTGCTCTAGGCGCTCCTCCTTCTTCTTTAGCTCTGCTTCCCGTTGGGCAAGCTGCTGCTCTCGCTCACGCAGCCATTGCTCCTGCTGCGAAAGAGGGTTTATTTCCTCGGAAATTTCCTTTTTTTCTTCATCCATTGTAACAAACTCCTTCTGCGAAAGAAAACAACACGGAAAAATCGTGTGGATTTCTCCGTGTTGTTATAAGAATCGAACAGCGATTACTTCTTAGCCAAATATTTGCGCAGGTCCAGAGCAACTGCGACGATAATAACAAGACCCTGTACGATGTAAGTGTACGCCGGGTCCACACCCAGGAACTGCAAGCAAATCTTCAGAATTTCAAATACCAGTACACCAATCAGTACGCCACTGACCTTACCGACACCACCGTTGGTGGATACGCCGCCGATGGTACAAGCTGCGATTGCTTCCAGTTCATAACCGAAACCGGTAGCAGTAGAAGCGCCGCCTGCTTTTGCGCCCAGCAGGAAGCCGCCCAGAGCGTACAGGATAGCAGCCAGAACATAGATGCGGATGAGGGTGGCAGGAACGTTGACACCTGCTACCTGTGCTGCGTTTTCGTTTCCGCCGATTGCATACATATATTTGCCATGACGGGTCTTATTGTAGAGAACCCACATAAATACGCCGACCACAACGGCAAACAGTGCCAGGAAAGGAATTGCCCAGATAGGATTCATCTGGTACAGTCCAGGAATCGGAATTTCGCCGCTTGCTACTCTGGCGTAGCTCTGTTTATAGCCGCCCATTGGCTGGTTATTGGTGATAACACTGCACAGACCGTATACGATGGTCTGCATACCCAAGGTAGCGATGAACGGAGGAACCTTCAGGAAAGCAATAACGCAGCCGCTGACTGCACCAAAGACTGCACAAATCAGCAGAACGGCAATCAGACCACCGAACACCGGGATGTCCGGCAACCACGGGAGCATACGACCTGCATAGTTAACATCCTGCAACAGCATAGCGGACAGACAAGCGGACAGACCTACCATACGTCCGGCAGACAGGTCGGTACCTTTTGTAATCAGACAGCCCGAAACACCACAAGCGATGATGAATCGAGGAGAAACGTTGATCAGCAGGTTTTTAAAGTTTCTCAATGTAAAAAAGTTTTCTGTAAAAAGACCGACAAAAATTGCAAGAAGCAGAATCAGAATAATAATTGCGTTGTTGGACAAAAAGTTTCCTACACTTTTTGCGGTGATTGGTTTACCTTTGGATTGCACTTGTACCATAGTCATTTCCTCCTTATTCAAACTGTGTAGCCAGTTCCATGATATTCTCCTGGTTTGCTTTATCACCGTCGATAAAGCCGGTAACGCGGCCGTCGCACATAACCATAATGCGGTCGGACATACCAATCAGTTCGCCCATCTCGGAAGAAATCATGATAATCGACTTGCCCTGTCTGGCAAGTTCTTCGATAATGCAGTAAATCTCATACTTTGCGCCGACGTCGATACCGCGGGTCGGCTCATCCAGAATAAAGACATCCGGGTCATTGGCAAGCCAGCGGCTGATCAAAACCTTCTGCTGGTTACCGCCGGACAGCGACTGAATCAACGTCTTTGAGGAAGGTGTCTTGATGGAAAGCTTTGCAACGTTGTCCTGCACCAGCTTTTCAACCTTCTTGTCGTCCAACAGGATACCGCCAATCAAATACTTATCCAGCGATGCGATGGAGACGTTGTCGGCAATGGAAAGCACACCCAAAATACCGGTCGCTCTGCGGTCCTCGGTCAGCATCGCAATGCCTCTCTTGATAGCGTCTGTCGGTTGATTGATGTTGATTTCCTGACCGGCATAGCGCACATGACCCTTTTGGTGTCTGCGCAAGCCAAACAGACCTTCCATCAGTTCGGTACGCTGCGCACCTACCAGACCTGCTACGCCGAGAATTTCTCCCTTGCGCACATTGAAGCTGACATTGCGGAAGCTCTTGGGGTTGATGGAAGTAAAATCCTCGACCTCAAAAATGACCTCGCCGGGTTTGTTCTCTCTCTTCGGATAGAGGTTGGTCAGCTCACGACCTACCATCTTGGTGATGATGAAATCGATGTTCAGGTCCTTGGCAGCCCAAGTTCCGATGTACTGACCATCTCGCATGATGGTAACTTCATCAGAGATACGAAGGATTTCATCCATCTTATGGCTGATATATACAATCGCAACACCCTTGCTGCGCAGTTCGTCTACAATCGTAAACAGTGCTTCTACCTCTGCCGCGGTCAGCGACGAGGTCGGCTCATCCAAAATCAAAACCTTACAGTCAGCGGAAACAGCCTTTGCAATTTCAACCAGCTGCATCTGCGAAACGCTCAGTGTACCCAGTTTTGCTTTTGGGTCAAAGTCCAGATGTACCTCTTTAAGCACCCTTGCGGCATCCTCATACATCTTGTTGTGGTCGATGACCTTGAGCGGTCCAAAGTTTTTAGTAGGATAACGCCCTACATAAATGTTTTCACCGATGCTGCGCTCAGGAATCGGCTGTAATTCCTGATGTACCATTGCGATTCCTTTATGCAGCGCATCCAGAGGGTTTAAAATTTTGATTTTTTCCCCTTCGTAATAAATCTCGCCTTCATCCATGTGATAAATGCCGAACATACATTTCATCAGAGTGGACTTACCTGCGCCGTTTTCTCCCATCAGTGCATGGACCGTACCCGGACGCAGCTTCAACTGCGCATGGTCCAGCGCCTTTACACCCGGAAAAGTCTTGACAACATCGCGCATTTCCAAACGATATTCAGACAATTCACTTGCCCCCTTCTCTGCTTGCTCCGCTATGTTCTGCTGCTTTCAGAAACAGGTGCCGCCTTCGGAATTTGACCTATACCCGCTTCTGAAATCAGCCGAAACAGCGTTGTAATTCATCCGCCTGTGCGGAAAATTCGCCTTCTATTGCGTGCAATTTCACCATATCTTTAAAAAAAGGGTGTGTGTGCGTTCAACGCACACGCACCCTGAGTGACTAAACGTGCTTATTTGATAAACTCGCTTGCGTTTTCTGGGGTAACCTTTACGTAGTCAACATAGATGGACTGTTCGCCTTCAGCAAAGGTCTTGCCGCCGAGCAGGTCTTCCATGCTTGCTACTGCCTGGCTTGCCTGGCTCTGTGCATCGTTGAGAACGGTACCGGTCAGGTTGCCGTTTACAACTTCGTTCAGAGCAGCGTCCAGAGCGTCAACACCTACCAGGTAGATGTCTTTGTTAACGGTGCGTCCAGCAGCCTGGATAGCCTGCAGAGCGCCGATTGCCATGTCATCGTTGTTGCAGAATACAACTTCGATCTGATCGCCGAATTTTGCAAGGTCGTTCTGTGCGATTTCCTGACCTTTGTTGCGGTCCCAGTCACCACGCTGCAGGTCGAGTTCTTCCACTTCCATGCCTGCATCCTTCAGAGCTTTTACAGAGTACTCGGTACGCAGCTGAGCATCGATGTTCTCCGGGTCGCCCTGAATCATGATGTAAGAAACTTTGCCGTCGCCGTTGATGTCTCCCTTGTTCTCGGTTTCCAGAATGATTTCGCCCTGGAAGGTACCGGACTGTGCAGCATCACAACCAACGTAAACCAGCTTGTTGTATGCAGCCATCTGTTCTGCGGTTGGCTCACGGTTGATCAGTACGGTTGGAACATCAGCCTGCTGAACTGCAGCGATGATGGTGTCTGCTGCGGAGGTCATAACAGGGTTGATGATCAGAGCGTCAACACCCTGGGTGATGAAGGTGTTTACCTGCTCGGTCTGTTTTGCCTGGTCGTTGTTGCCGTCAACAACGGTTACTTCGTAGCCTTTTTTCTCAAGCATTGCCTGAAGAGCGTTACGGTAGGTGGTCATAAAGGCATCGTCGAATTTGTAGATGCAAACGCCTACTTTACCGCCAGCCGGTACTTCTGCTTCGACTTTCTTAGCGTCTTCGCCGGCTTTGTCCTCAGCTTTTTTCTCCTCGGTAGCTGCAGGCTCGGTAGTTTCGGTTTTGCTCTCTTCTGCTGCTGGCTGTTTTTCGCCGCCGCAAGCTGCCATAGACAGTGCCAGGCATCCTGCCAACATCAGTGCAAGAATCTTTTTCATTGGAAATCTCTCCTTTTGTTGTGCCGCAGTACCAACGACGGACCGTTCTTTTTAAACGACGAACCTTCCGGCTTTTGTGGAAAAGTCCGCTAAACCTTATCCGAACAAACGGTTTCCAGGTGCTGTACTGCGATTTTAATCCTCATAAGAACCTGTCGGAATCTTATAAGGTCTGAAAAAATGATAGCATCATTTCGGCTAATTGTCAATAAAAAAGTCTATTTAAATGGGTTTTTTATCGATTTTCAATAATAGTTGTAGGCTTTCACAAAAACAACAGATACGATTTGTTTGTTTTACCGCTTGAAATCCATATTGATTTATCCCCCAGACAGGTCTTTGTTTATTTGCAACTTAAATTGTTGAATATTTTAAACAATTTGCCCGAATGCTTTGTCTTGAGCACACAACAGCTGCTTGTTTGGCAACATTGGCTTCCCTCTTCTTTTATTTACTTTAGTCTGCTAATGTATTATCAGAATGTCAAATAATTTCATTCTTTCTTTGTCAATATTCACTGGCATTTTGTACATATAATCAGAGAAGTATTTTAAAAAATTGTAGAATTTTCTCATGGAATCCACCTTTCTATTTGACAGCGTACCCTTTGTCTGTTATCTTGATATTAAAGGGTCTGCTGCACAGACATCCGGTCAAACGGACACCGGTACAGCAGAAGAAAAAACTGTTTTTATTTTTGAGAAAAGGGTGAATGTAACATGAATTTGAATCCATCTACCATCCATGAAGTTGTCATCGACGGTCACAGCCTGACCATCGAAACCTTTCTTGCCGTTGCACGTTTTGGCGCAAAGGTAAGCGTTTCCGAGCAGGCTCTGGCTCAGATGCAGCGTTCCCGTGAGCTGGCAGAAAAAATTGCCAGCGAAAAACGTGTTGCTTACGGCATCACCACCGGCTTTGGTGATTTTGCCCGCGTCGCTGTTCCCGAAGAGATGTCCAACACCCTGTCCACCAACCTCATCCTCAGCCACTGCACCGCTACCGGTGACCCTTATTCCGAAGAGGTTGTCCGCGGTATGATGCTGCTGCGTGCCAACGCTTTGTGCGGCGGTGTGTCCGGCGTTCGTCCTCTGCTGGTGCAGATGATGGTGGATATGCTCAATAAGGGTGTCATTCCTGTCGTTCCGCAGAAAGGCTCTCTGGGTGCTTCCGGCGACCTGGCTCCTCTGGCACATATGACCCTGCCGATGCTGGGCAAAGGCAGAGCCGTTTACCAGGGTGTTGAGATGGATGGAGCCGAAGCAATGGCAAAAGCAGGCATCCAGCCGGTTGAAACACTGGTTTACAAGGAAGGTCTGGGCATGACCAACGGCACCTGCGCCATGACCTCGGTCGGTACTCTGGCATGGTACGACAGCTTCTGTGCCGCTCAGCTGGCAGACGTCATCGGTTCGATGACCCTCGAAGCCCTGACCGGTCTGCTCAACGCTTACGACGAGCGTGTTCATCTGGTGCGCGGACACAAAGGTCAGCTGCAGGTTGCCAAAAACTTCCGCCTGCTCACCGAAGGCTCCGAAATCCTTTCCAACTGCCAGAACGACCGCGTGCAGGATGCTTACTCGCTGCGCTGCATCCCACAGGTACACGGCGCTATCCGCGATGCACTGGACTATGTCAAAGATAAAATCGAAATTGAGCTTAACGCAGTCACCGACAACCCGCTGCTCTTCCCGGATGACGAAGCGGTTATCTCCGGCGGCAACTTCCACGGCGAACCGATGGCATTGGCATTTGACTTTATGGGCATTGCCTGCTCGGAAATCGCAGACATCTCCGAACGCCGCACCGAGCGCATGGTCAACGCAGCTCTTTCCAACGGTCTGACCCCATTCCTGACCACCGAGGGCGGCGTCAACTCCGGTTACATGATTGTGCAGTACTCGGCAGCTTCGATGGTTTCGGAGAACAAGGTGCTGGCACATCCGGCTTCGGTCGACTCCATCCCATCCTCTGCAAACCAGGAGGACATGGTTTCGATGGGTACCACCGCTGCCAGAAAATCCGGCTGGATCGTTCAGAACACCCTGTCTGTCCTCGCTGACGAGCTGTTGACCGCCTGCCAGGCAATCGACATCCGCCGCAGACTCAACACCCACGGTCAGGGCATTTCTCCGGTTCATCAGAAGGTATTCGACCGCGTCAGAAAGGACATCGCCTTCTATGAAACCGACCGCGAGCTGTGGCAGGACATCCAGGCTGCTGAAAAGCTGGTCCGCAGCGGAGAACTGCTGGAAATCGTACACGAAACTGTTGCCGACTTCGAATAGCAGGCTGAGCCTGCACCCATTTCGCCTACGGCGGCGGGTTGAACCCGCGGACGTTTCGCGTTATCAGTTGGGTGTAAGTACTCAGCTTAATCCGCTCGCGCTGGTCGCTTAAAAGCAACACCAAAGTTTTACTCAATTTTTTTCAAAAAATTGTGGGTTTCCAAAGGGCAAAGCCCTTGGCGCTCACCGCAGTGGGCGGAACTTTATCGTTCAAGCGCTCTTTGGAGAGTTTGAGAACCTTTCTGCAAGAGGAAAGGTTCTCAACATCCTGAGCTTGCACCCTGTTCGCCTACGGCGCAAGGACGGGTAGTAAGAGAAAAAATAAAAGTTTTCGTCCACCTTTTGCAGGCTGAGCCTGCACCCGTTTCGCGTTGTCAGTTGGGCACAAGCCCGCAGCTTGACGCTCGCGCGCAGCTCGAGAGCCCTCCAGTCTCTCTCGTTCGAGCAAACCGCAACTTTCTCATATTAGGCTGAACCTGCACCCATCCCCTATCGTAATTCATTCTTTTTAATCTTAATAGAAGATATTTAGGAGGTTTTCTTTATGTCCTATAAACCTGAAGAAGCCATGATGATCAAACTTGATTATGAGCTTCCAGAATATCCTGCCTTTGAAGAAGGCATCCGCCGCGCTCCCAGAAGAGAATCCCATCTGAGCAAATCCGACAAAGCGCTGGCAATCAAAAACGCACTGCGCTACATCCATCCTGACCACCATCAGCAGATGGCAAAGGAATTTGCACAGGAGCTGGAGGAGCACGGCAGAATCTATGGCTACCGCTTCCGCCCGGCAGGAAAGCTGCACGGCAAACCAATCGACGAGTACAAAGGCAACTGCATCGAAGGCAAGGCTTTCCAGGTCATGATCGACAACAACCTGGACTTTGACGTTGCCCTGTATCCATACGAGCTGACCACCTACGGTGAAACCGGTCAGGTCTGCCAGAACTGGATGCAGTACCGTCTGATCAAAAAATATCTCGAGGTGCTCACCGATGACCAGACGCTGGTCGTTGAATCCGGTCACCCGCTGGGTCTGTTTAAATCCCACAAGACCTCCCCGCGTGTTATCATCACCAACGGTCTGATGATTGGTATGTTCGATAACCAGGAAGCCTTCAACCGCGCTGCTGCTCTGGGTGTTGCCAACTACGGTCAGATGACCGCCGGCGGCTGGATGTACATCGGTCCACAGGGCATCGTACACGGCACCTTCAACACTCTGCTCAACGCAGGTCGTCTGGTGCTGGGTATCCCGAAGGAAGGCAACCTGGCAGGCAAACTGTATGTTACCTCCGGCTTGGGCGGAATGTCCGGCGCACAGGGCAAAGCGGCTGACATCGCAGGCGCTGCCTCCATCATTGCTGAGGTGGACATCTCCCGTATCATGACCCGATACACTCAGGGTTGGGTAGACAAATACACCGACAGCCTCGAGCAGGCTTTGGAATGGGCGCTCCAGGCACAGAAAGCCGGCGAACCATGCGCTGTCGCTTACCACGGCAACATCGTTGACCTGCTGGAATTCCTGCTGGAAAAGAACATCCATGTCGACCTGCTTTCCGACCAGACCTCCTGCCACGTTCCATACGACGGCGGCTACTGCCCACAGGGTCTGACCTTTGAACAGCGCACCGAGATGCTGGACAAAGACCCTGAGCACTTTAAAGAGCTGGTCAACAAGACCCTGCGCCACCACTATGAGCTGATCTGCAAGATGCACGAGCAGGGCACCTACTTCTTCGACTACGGCAACAGCTTCCTCAAAGCGGTCTATGATGCCGGCGTACCGGAAATCTGCAAAAACGGTCACGACGAGGTGGACGGCTTTATCTTCCCATCCTACGTTGAGGACATCCTCGGTCCATGCCTGTTCGACTACGGCTACGGTCCGTTCCGCTGGTGCTGTCTGTCCGGCAAACCGGAAGATCTGGATGCTACCGACGCTGCTGCGATGGAGTGCATCGACCCGAACGCACGCTATCAGGACCGCGACAACTGGATTTGGGTCCGCGATGCCAAAAAGAACAAACTGGTTGTCGGTACCCAGTGCCGCATCCTGTATCAGGACGCTTACGGCAGAACCAAGATTGCTCTTAAATTTAACGAAATGGTCCGCCAGGGCAAGATCGGTCCGGTCATGCTCGGTCGTGACCACCACGATACCTCCGGCACCGACTCCACCTTCCGTGAAACCTCCAACATCAAGGACGGTTCGAACATCATGGCAGATATGGCAGTTCAGTGCTTCGCAGGCAACTGTGCCCGCGGCATGAGCCTGGTCGCTCTGCACAACGGCGGCGGTACCGGCATCGGCAAAGCAGTCAACGGCGGCTTTGGCATGGTGCTTGACGGCTCTGCGCGTGTCGACGAAATCCTCAAGGTTTCGATGATCTGGGACGTTATGAGCGGCGTTGCCCGTCGTTCCTGGGCAAGAAACGAGCACTCGATTGAAACCTGCGTCGAGTTTAACCAATCTCATCCGGGTCAGTACCACGTTACCCTGCCTTACATCGCTGACGACGCCATCGTAAACGAGGCTGTCGAGCAGATGGGCAAATAGCAGGCTGAGCCTGCACCCTGTTTCGCGTTATCAGTTGGGTGTAAGTACTCAGCTTAATCTACTCGCGCCGGTCGCTTAAAAGCAAAACCAAAGTTTTACTCAATTTTTTTCAAAAAATTGTGGGATTCCAAAGGGCAAAGCCCTTGGCGCTCACCGCAGTGAGCGAAACCTTATCGTTTAAGCGCTCTTTGGAGAGCTTGAGAACCTTTCTGCAAGTGGAAAGGTTCTCAACAGGCTCAGCTTGTGCTGAGCCTGTACCCTGTTTCGCGTTGTCGGTTGGGTGTAGGCACTCAGCTTAATCCGCTCGCGCTGGTCGCTTAAAAGCAAAACAAAAATTGTGGGTTCCCAAAGAGCAAAGACATTTCGCTCGTTGCGACGAGCGCCCAAAGGCTCTGCCTTTGGAATCCGCCACCTTTTGAAAAAGGTGTACAAAAACTCCCTCATTTTTATAAAAGGAGATTGATTACTATGGCAAGAATCATCGAATGTGTACCAAACTGCTCCGAGGGCAGAGACAAAGAGATTATCGAGTACATCGCAGACGCTGTCCGCAGCGTGCCGGGTGTCGCTTTGATGGACTACTCCTCCGATGAAAACCACAACCGCAGCGTTTACACCATCGTCGGTGACCCGGACCAGATGGGCGAGGCTGCATTCCGCTTTGCAAAAGCCTGTGTGGAAAAAATCGACATGACCAAACATCACGGCGAACATCCGCGTATGGGCGCTGTCGACGTAATCCCGTTCACTCCTGTTAAGGACGTTTCGATGGAAGAATGTATCGAGCTGTCCAAAAAGGTTGCACAGCGCATCTGGGAAGAACTGAAAATGCCGGTTACCCTGTACGAAGAGTCGGCTTCTGCTCCGCACCGCCGCAACCTGGCTGCCATCCGCAAGGGTCAGTTTGAAGGTATGCCGGAAAAATTGCAGGACCCCAAATGGTATCCTGACTACGGCAACCACGAAATCCACCCGACTGCCGGTATCGTAGCAGTCGGCGCACGCTTCCCACTGGTTGCCTTCAACATCAACCTCTCCACCTCCGACGTCGAGATTGCAAACAAGATTGCAAAGACCATCCGTGAGTCCTCCGGCGGTATGAGATGGGTAAAATCCATCGGCGTTATGCTCGAAGAGCGCAACACTGCACAGGTTTCTATCAACATGACCAACTACACCAAGACCCCAATCTACCGTGTATATGAAACCGTCCGCTTCGAGGCTGCCCGCTACGGCGTACAGATCATCGGCTCCGAGCTGATTGGCATCGTTCCGATGGATGCGCTGACCGAAACTGCCGAATACTACCTCAAGCTGGAAAACTTTGATAAAGACAACCAGATCATGGAAAAACACCTGCTGTAAGGCAGCGTGATTTCTAAGGAGGTATCTTGATGGCTTCCCTTCTTATCAAAAATATCGGTATGCTGGCGACCGCCTGCGGCGACCGGGCAAAATCCGGCAAGGCACAGGGCGAAATCCTGACTTTGCAAAACGCCTATGTTCTGGTGCAGGACGAGCAGATTTTGGAAATCGGACAGGGTGAACCGACAATCGACCCTGCGTGTGAGGTCATCGACGCACAGGGCAAACTGGTCACCGCCGGTCTGGTGGATGCACACACCCATCTGGTGTTCGGCGGCTGGCGCGAAAATGAGCTTGCCCTCAAACTGCACGGTGTCCCCTATCTGGACATCCTGGCGCAGGGCGGCGGCATACTGTCCACCGTGCGCAGCACACGCGCTGCCAGCGAGGACGAACTGTTTGACAAAACTGCCAAAGCACTGGACACCATGCTCTCGCTGGGCACTACCACCTGTGAAGCAAAAAGCGGCTACGGGCTGGACTTTGAAAATGAGTGTAAACAGCTCAACGTTACCCGGCGGCTTAACCAGTCGCAGCCGGTGGAGCTGGTATCCACCTTCATGGCGGCGCACGCGCTGCCGGAAGAGTACAAAAACGACCGCGAGGGCTATCTGTCGCTTGTCATCGACCGGATGCTCCCCTATGTTGCCGAGCATCAGCTTGCCGAATACTGCGACGTGTTCTGTGAAACCGGTGTCTTTACACCGGAGGAATCCCACCGCATCCTGACAGCAGCACAGAAGCTGGGTCTGGGTGCAAAAATTCATGCCGACGAGATCGACCCCATCGGCGGCTCGCAGCTTGCCGGCGAGATCGGTGCAGTTTCTGCCGAACATCTCATCGTTTGTCCGCAGGAAGGCATCCAATCCATGGCAAAGGGCGGCACCATCGCCTGCCTGCTGCCTGCGACCTCCTTCTATCTGGGAGCGACCTTTGCTCCTGCCCGACAGATGGTCGAAGCCGGTGTGCCGGTGGCAGTCGCCAGTGACTTCAACCCCGGCTCCACACCGAACCTTTCGCTGCAGCTGGCAATGAACATCGCCTGCTACCGCTATCGTCTGACTCCCGAAGAGGTCCTCACCGCTGCCACCCTCAATGCCGCAGCCGCAATCGGCAAAGCAGAACAGGTCGGCACCCTGGAGCCCGGCAAACAGGCAGACCTGCTCATCTGGGATGCGGACAATCTCAACTTCATCTTCTACCGCTATGGCAACAATCTGGTCAAAACGGTCATCAAAAAAGGTAAGGTCGTCAAACACAACTAACCTCTGTGCAGGGCATCTGACACAGATTGCTCAAAATTGAAAGGATGGATTTCCCATGAAACTGACCGATATGCAGGTTAAGGAATTTATCAACGTTCTGGCATCCGATGCACCCGCTCCCGGCGGCGGCTCCGCTTCTGCTCTGGCAGGCGCGATGGGTGTCGGTCTGGCAAAAATGGTCGCTTCGCTGACCCTGGGCAAGGCAAAATATGCCGAGCATCAGAAAACCGTACAGCAGATTCACGACCGCGCTAATAAATTGGTCAGCCAGCTGACCGCAGGCATCGACCGCGACACCGAAGCTTTTGACGGCGTTTCCGCTGTATTCGCTATGCCAAAGAACACCGACGAAGAAAAAGCTGCCCGCAAGGAAGCCATGCAGAAGGCGCTGAAGGAAGCGACTCTGGTTCCTTATTCGATCATGGAGCTGTGCCTGGAATCGCTGAAGGTGACCGAGATGGGTCTGGGATGCACCAACACCAACGCTGCCAGCGATTTGGGCGTTGCCTCCCTCAACCTGAAATCCGCCGTACAGGGCGCATGGCTCAACGTGCTCATCAACCTGGGCGGCATCCGTGACGAAGCTTTTGTCAACGAGTACAAAGCAAAGGGCGAAGCCATTTTGGCTGAGGCTCTGCCGCTGGCTGACAAAATCTACAACGAGATTCTGACAAGCCTGTAATCTGTTTTCAATTCGAGCAAAACACCTCTCTGCTGTTGCAGAGAGGTGTTTTTTATGCTTTTTTCTCCCAATGGTTTTCTTTGCAGCAAACATTTCCCGACCTTCTTTTTGATTTGCATATTTATGCAGGCATATACTCCTTTCAGTCGGCTATTTCCCGACAGTGGATGACAGGAAATCTTTTAAAGAAGCGCAAAAAAGCAGCGGGAAATTTCCCACTGCTTTTTCATCATCATAAAATTTTACCGGTTGTTTTCTGCCGAGCCGGTCTGTGGGTTTAACTCAAAATTTTCGTCCACCTTTTTTAAAAGGTGGCGGTTTCTAAAGGCAGAGCCTTTAGGCGCTCACCGCAGTGAGCGAAACACTTTATCGTTCAAGCGCATTTTCGGGGGTTTGGACCCCTTTTGCAAGTGAAAAGGGGTCCAGCAGGCAGAGCCTGCACCCGTTTCGCGTTGTCGGGCGGGTATAAGCCAGCAGCTTGATGTTCTCGCGGCGGTCGTTTGAGGAAGGCATCGCTTTCTGAAATCTTAACTTTCTCTCCTACTACCCGTCCTTGCGCCGAGCGTTGGTTCAGTCTGCCTGATTAAGGATATTCATAAATTCCTCGCCGGTGATGGTTTCCCTCTCCAGCAGGTACTCTGCCAGCTCGTGCAGCTTGGGCATATTTTCTGAAAGAATCTGTTTTGCCTTGTCATAGCACTGTGCGATGACCTGACGGACCTCCTCGTCGATCTTGGCAGCGGTCTGCTCCGAGCAGGCAAGGGAGGCATCGCCGCCCAGATACTGATTGCCCACCGTTTCCAGTGCCATCATACCAAAGTTATCACTCATGCCCAGTCGGGTGATCATCGCCCGCGCCAGCTTGGTCGCCTGCTCGATGTCATTGGAGGCTCCCGAGGTAACCGAGCCGAAGATCAGCTCCTCTGCCACTCTGCCGCCGGTGTAGGTGGTGATTTTGTCCAAAATCTCCTCCTTGCTCATCAGCAGCGTTTCCTGCTCCTCCACCTGCATGGTATATCCCAGTGCGCCGGAGGTCCTTGGCACAATGGTAATCTTGTGGACCGGTGCGGAGTGCTTCTGCATCGCTGCCACCAGTGCATGACCGATTTCGTGGTAAGAGACAATCTTCTTGTCCTTTTCGGAGACGACCGCGCCCTTTCTTTGGTAGCCGGCGATGACCGTTTCCACCGACTCCTCCAAATCCGCCTGCTCCACCTGTGCGCGTCCGCTGCGCACCGCACGCAGAGCTGCCTCATTGACGATGTTGGCAAGCTCGGCTCCCGAAGCGCCTGCGGTCGCTCTGGCGATGACCTTATAATCAATGTCCGGCGACATCTGCTTGTTCTGCGAATGTACCTTTAAAATCGCCTCTCTGCCTGCAAGGTCCGGCAGTTCAACCGGGATACGGCGGTCAAAGCGTCCCGGTCGCAGCAGCGCCGGGTCCAGCGTTTCAGGACGGTTGGTCGCTGCCAGAATCACAACGCCCTTTTTGCCGTCAAAGCCGTCCATCTCGGTCAGCAGCTGGTTGAGGGTCTGTTCCCTTTCGTCGTTGCCACCCATCATCCCACTGTCACGCTTTTTACCGATGGTATCAATCTCGTCGATAAAGACGATGCAGGGCGCCTTCTCCTGCGCCTGTGCAAACAGGTCACGCACTCTGGCAGCGCCTGCACCGACAAACATCTCCACAAACTCCGAACCGGACATCGAGAAGAATGGCACATTTGCCTCGCCTGCCACCGCTTTGGCAAGCAGCGTCTTACCGGTTCCGGGAGGACCCACCAGCAGCGCTCCCTTTGGCATCTGGGCACCGATGGCTTCATACTTCTGCGGGTTGTGCAGAAAATCGACAATCTCCTGCAAGGCTTCCTTAGCTTCGTCCTCGCCTGCCACATCCGCAAAGGTCTTGCCGGTCTGCGCAGGAACATACACCTTCGCGTTGCTCTTGCCAAAGGTCATCGCATTGCTGCCTCCGCCCATCCTTTTTTGCAGCGAGCGTGCCAGCAGCTGTCCCAGCAGTGCAAACAGCAGGATCGGACCGCCGACGCTGATCAGCAGGTACAAAAACGGCGACATCGGCTCTTCGATCTCCTTGCCGTAGATGACCTTGGCTGCATCCAGCTTGTCCACCAGCTTTGGGTCGCCCATGTTGCCGGTGATGTAGATGTTGTTGTCCTCTTCATCGTTGAGCAGGTATTCGATCTTCTGGTCAAGCACTTCCACCTGCTGGATATTGCCCTGCGCAAGCTGGGTGGTAAAGGTGCTGTAATCCACCTCTACCTCCTTTCTGCCCAACAAAGCCGGAAACAAAAAGGTATTGAGCAGCAGCATGATCAGCAGCGCCATCATGTAATAGTAGATCAGCGGCTTTCTTACCTTTGGATTTTTTACTTCATTCATCGTACCACTCCTTTGTCTTCATCTTCTCTATTTAAAGATATTGCAAAAATACCAAAAAATCAATTATTCTAGCTTTTTCTTTACAAATTGTTTGTTTTCGACATATTTTATTCGATTACTGTCACTTGTCGTAAAAAATGACAGAACAAGTGGGACCCGAAGCTTTTCTTCGGGTCCCACTTGTTGCAAAGAGGCAAAGTCTTGCCGGACTAATCGCAGCAGCAGTTGCAGCTGCAGCCGCAGTTGTTACAACCACAGCTGTTAGAGCCGGAGTTGTTGCAGCCACAGTTGTTGCCGGAGCAGCTTCCGCAGCAGTTACAGCCGCAGTTGTTCATCGCAGGAAAGCCACAGCCGCCGCAGCTGAAGAGGATGAGGATAAGAATGATGATCCACCAGTTGTTGTTGCTGTACATAGATAAGTACCTCCCTAATCATTGTTTTCAAACCATACTATGAAGAGCGGTGAAAAACGGTTCCTCTTTTTTTGAAGGAAGTGGTTTTTTCTTTTCCTTCGGTATAAATACCACACATCCTCCAATATTCTGCTATGTCGGGAACTTTTGCTCGTGATCATTCTGTGTCGTCGTCCCGCATCGCTTTTAAAAAGGTCTGTGCTTTTTCCGCTGTTCTTTAACAGTATAAGCAGCCGCTGCAAAATGTGTGCCGCTTTATTTTTGCATGGCACACACAATTTCATCTTGTAAGGATGGTGGTACTATGTTTCGATTCCGCGGATTCACCTCTTGTGCAAACGACGCGGTCAATCTTGCCCTTTCGCAGGCTTGCCTGCTGGGTCACACCTACATCGGCAGCGAACATCTGCTGCTGGGTCTGCTGCTGGAAGGCAGCACCGGCAGCTGCGCTGCGCTGCACCAGCGCGGAGTCCATGCCGAAGCCGTACTGGAACAACTGATCAAAACGGTGGGACGCGGCATCCAGTCCCGTCTGTCCCCTGCTGATATGACGCCGCGCTGCCGCCGCATTTTGGAGCAAAGCATTTTAGAAAGCCGAAAAAACGGGTGCGAAATGACCGGCACTGAACACATCCTGCTGTGCCTGCTGCGGGAGAAGGAGTGCTATGCGGTGCGCTTTTTGATGCAGCTGGGCGCAGACCCGATTTTATTGTACCGGGAGCTGTGTGAAAGCATGGACTTTTTTGGCGGTCCGCACCCATCCCAGCAGAATTTTACCAAAAAGGAAACTGCCCACACCGCCCTGCTGGACAAATTTGGGCGGGACCTCACCCAAAAGGCGCGCAGTCATCAACTGGACCCGGTGATTGGCAGGGAGCAGGAGATCGAACGGGTCATCCGCATCCTGTGCCGTCGCAGCAAGAACAACCCCTGTCTGGTCGGAGAAGCGGGCGTTGGTAAAACTGCCATCGCCGAAGGGCTTGCCCAGCAGATTGCACAGGGCAGGGTTCCGCCTGCGCTATCGGGCAAGCGACTGATTGCGCTGGATTTGGTGTCGATGGTGGCAGGTACCAAATACCGCGGCGAATTTGAAGAGCGGGTCAAAAACCTGATGGACGAAGCCGCTGCTGTCGGGGACATCATCCTGTTCATCGACGAAATACACAACATCATCGGCGCAGGTGCGGCAGAAGGTTCGATTGACGCTGCCAATATCCTCAAACCGCAGCTGTCCCGCGGTGAGATTCAGTTGATGGGAGCCACCACCGTCGCAGAGTACCGGCGGTATATCGAAAAGGACAGCGCACTCGAGCGGCGCTTTCAAAAGGTAAATGTGGAGGAACCGGACGACAGCCAGACGGTGCGCATCCTGCGCGGCATCCTTCCCCGCTACGAGCAGCACCACGGCGTACACATCACCGAGGAGGCAGTACAGGCGGCGGTGCGCCTTTCCCGGCGGTATCTCAACGACCGTTTTCTGCCGGACAAAGCCATCGACCTGATGGACGAAGCCGCCGCCAAGGTCTGCCAGCAGTCTGTTTCCCAACCTGACACCGAGTATCAACAGCTGGACGACCGGCTGCACGAGCTGCGCGAACAGAAGGAGGCTGCCATCCTGCGGCAGGATTTTGAACAGGCTGCCGCCCTGCGCGACCAGCAGGCACAGACCCTCGAGCAACTCGCCCTCTTTTCCGAAAAGCTGCAAAAGGAGCGCCACAGCAGAAGAAAGCAGGTCACCGCCAACGATATTGCACAGGTGGTCAGCGAAAGCACCGGCATCGAGGTATCCGCGTTGATGTCGAGGATGCTGCCGGCTTCCCGCCAGTCTCAGCAGCTGTTAGGACTGGCGCAGGCGCTCTCCCGCAGGGTCATCGGGCAGGAGCAGGCGGTGCAGGCGGTCTGTCGGGCAATCCGCCGCGCCCGGGTGGGACTCAACGACCCTGCCCGTCCCTATGCCTCCTTTCTGTTTTTGGGACCGACCGGCGTCGGCAAAACCGAACTGTGCAAAGCGCTTGCTGAACAGCTGTTCGGCTCTGCTGACTGTATGATTCGGCTGGATATGTCCGAATATATGGAAAAACACACCGTTTCCCGACTGGTCGGTTCCCCGCCGGGCTATGTCGGCTTTGAGGAGGGTGGGCAGCTGACCGACCTGGTCCGCCGCCGTCCCTATTCGGTGGTGCTGCTCGATGAGGTGGAAAAGGCGCACCCTGACGTGCTCAACCTGCTGCTGCAAATTTTGGAGGAAGGCTCTTTACAGGATGCCCAAGGCAGAAAGGTCAGCTTTTGCAACACCGTCATCATTATGACCTCCAACATCGGCGCACGGTTCTTCTTTGAGCGCGGCGCACTGGGATTTGAACCTGCCTGTGCGCAACAGGAGGACAGCTGCTCCCAGCTGGTTTTGGAGGAGCTGCGCCGGCAGTTTTCTCCCGAACTGCTCAACCGCATCGACGAAACCATCCTCTTTCGCAAGCTGGGTCAGCCGGAGCTGGAGCAAATCTGCCGGAAGCTGCTGCAACAGCTGTCCACCCGTATTCAGGCGCTGGATATGCAGCTGCACTGCACGCCTGCCGCCTTAAAGGAGCTGTGTGCCCAGGGGTACAATCCTCGCTATGGAGCCAGACCGCTGCGCCGCGCCGTTCAGCGGCTGATCGAGGACCCGGCTGCCGAAATGATTTTAAACGGTCAGCTGCCGCCGCAGAGCACCCTGTTGTGCGACTACTGCGAGCAGGACCACCAGCTTCACCTGTCGGCAGCGGGTTGAGCAAAACAAAAGTTTTACTCAATTTTTTCCAAAAAATTGTAGGTTTCCAAAGGGCAAAGCCCTTGGCACTCACCGCAGTGAGCGAAATTCCTTATCGTTCAAGCGCATTTTCGGGGGTTTGGACCCCTTTTGCAAGTGAAAAGGGGTCCAACAGGTTGATCCGTCTACGGCGCGAAGATGGGTAGTGAGAGCAAAAACAAAAATTTTCGTCCGCCTTTGTGGGTTAGCACAAAAAACAACAGGCACAGCCCAAAGGGCTGTGCCTGTTATCGTTTTATGTCGCTTTAAAGCTCCAGGTCGTCGGCGTCAATGCTCTGCCGGGAGGCGCACTCCTGCTCCGGCTGCTGCTTTTGGACAAAGATGTCCTCCCTGCCGACCACCTCCTGCGGCTTTTGATACGGAACGGTGACCATGTGCGGATAGGGAAATTCCACCCCGCTTTTGTCAAACATCTCCTTGACGGCAAGGCGGATGCCGCGCTCCACCTCCCACTGCTTCATCGGCTTGACCTTGCAGATGATGCCGATGTCCACACTGGACGGACCAAAGTTGGTGATGCCCTGCACAAAGGGCGGTTCTTCGATCAGCTGTTCATGCTCCTTGGCATACTGTTCCACCGCCAAGCCAATCAGCTCCATCACCTTGCGGGTGTCCGACTCGTAGGCGGTGGAGATGGTGACCGCAGCCACCGCATTGCCCTTGTTGTAGTTGATGACCCGCTCGATGGTTCCGTTGGGGATAATAATCTGGTCGCCCTTCATCGAGCGCAGATAGGTCACCCGCATGGCGGTCGCCTCCACCGTTCCCTCCACATCGTCGATTTTGATGTAGTCCCCGACCGAGAACTGGTTTTCGAAAATCATAAACATCCCCGACACCACGTCCCGCACCAGGTTCTGCGCACCAAAACCGATGGCAAGGCTTCCGATTCCGGCGGTGAGCAGCAGGTTGCTCAATGGTTTTCCCATTCCTAAAATACTTAGCACCACCAGAAATGCCACAAAGTAAATCAAGTATCGGGTCACGCTGCGCAGCAGAGTCATCAGCGTGCGCATCCGTTTGGAGGCGGGCGCATCATTTTGGTAGCGCTTGTTCTTTAAAACGTGTCCGGTCACCGCCGAAATCACCCGCAGCGCCACCTTTGCCAGCAGCACCGTCAGCAAGATCAGGCACAGTCCCCACAGGATGTTGCCGCGGTTGCGCATCAGTTTTTGCAGCAGTCCTTCCAGATTCTGCATAAATTGCTCGCCGACCCCGACCACCTCATCTACCAGCGCTGCCGGTTGTGCCTGTAAATACAACTGTTTCATTCTTCTTTCATCACACCTTTAAAATATCCAGCAGACAACTGTCGATTTCCCACAGGTGGTTGTCGCTGTGCTGCTTTAAAAACAGGGAGAGCAGCTGCTGGGCACACACCAGCATCGGCTGCCGCTCGAAGGAGCGCGGGTAGGTCGCCTGCAAACGCAGCTGAAAGTCGCGATCCAAGGTTCGGTAGTCCTTAAACTGATGCTGCTCCTTCTTCTCATAGTAGCATTGCAGCCGCACCAGCTTGTCGCGCACAAAGTCCATGCGGGACATCACATACAGAAAATTCCCGCGCTCGATTTCAAATAGGATGCTGCGCATCGCATAGACGATTTCAAACTCCCAGTCGAGCAGCGTGTCCCGAAAGGTCTGGCGCTCCAGTCCCTCCAGCTGGGAGGAGTGCATCCGCGAAAGGACCTGCCCGGTCTTGTCGGTCAAAATTTTCCAGTGTGCCGACCGCACCTGCAAAGCAGAGGTGGGCATCAGCACCAGATCAAACTCCAGCCCATTCTTTAAAAAGACATACAAAAACAATCCCTGCTCCAGGTCGACCTGCCGGATATACAGCGCATCGCTGAACAGCTTGTCCATCCGCGCGCGCAGTACCGGCACCTGCTGCGAGGTGAAGGTCGAAAAAATCAGGTCGATGTCAGAATACTCGTCCAGAAAGCCCTCCACACCCGAGCCGACCTGTACAATGCCCTCCACCTCGGGATAGGTGGAAACCACCGTTGCCGCCTGAATCAACAGCTTGGCTCGCTCTTTTTCGGTATACATTACATCACTCACCCCATGATTTTACTTTGAATACGAATATCCCGCCCTAAAAACTCAAAATGCATATAGCCGCCAAACAAACGCGAGGTCAGGCGATCGGTGTACCGCTTGCTGATCTCCTGAAAGGAAAGGTTGGTGCTGATGATGGTCGGTCTGCCCTCCAGCAGGCGGGTATTGATGATATTATACAGCATCGCTGTGACGAATTGGCTCAAAAATTCTGTGCCCAGGTCGTCCAGAATCAACAGGTCACATTCCAGCACCAGCGAGAGGTAGCTCTGCGGTTGGTCCTCTGTGTTGTTGAAGCTGAATTTTTCCTTTTCCAGCTTTGCCAGCAGGTTTTGCGCCGAACCGTAGATGACCCCGTAGCCCTTGTTGATGACCTGTCCTGCAATGGCAAGCGAAAGATGGGTCTTGCCAAGACCGGTATTGCCTAAAAACAGCAGGCTGGGCGAAGACTGCGCTTTGCTAAAGCTGTGGCGCTCCACAAAAAAGTCGCGTGCATAATCGGAGCAGAAATTTTTGACCTGCGCCATCCGCTGTCTGGGGACCACTCCGTTGGCAAGCGGCTGCGGGCTGTAATAGTCCAGCGAAAAGTTGGAAAAGCGGCAGTCCTGCGGGTGGGAAGCTCCCAGCGCATCGAAGGCTGCCTCCCGCAGCAGCTTCTGGAAACATTCGCATTTGGTCGAGCCGATGTATCCGGTGTCCTCACAGCGCTTGCAGACGTGTCCGTCGTCGCGGTAGATTTCCAGCAGACCTGCCGCTTCCAGCAGGTCGTCCCGCTGCTTTTGCAGTCCCAAGCTCTGCTGCTTGAGCCGCTCAATGATGGTATCCAGCCGTTCCGGGGAGCCTGCTACCGCCTGGATGGTCTGCATCCCGATGCGGCGCAGCTGGCTGTCGATCTGCTCGATCTGCGGAAGCAGCCGGTAGATCTCCTGCCGGTGGCGCAGGCTCTGTTCCTTTGCCGCCTGTCTGCGGCTGGACAGCACCGCTGCCGCTTTGTCATATATCTCTTTTGGAAAACCCATAACAATCCCCTTCCTGTGCCGGCGCCGTACCCTTTTTATCCATTGCCGTCCTCACCCATGAACCAGCCGTCGTGCGGCTGACTCATCAGCCGCAGATAGTATTCGTTCGGTCCCGAGATGGTATAGTCGTTTTGCAAATCCATCGGGTCATATTCACTGACCGCCATCCCGTCGTAAAGTCCTGTCATATCCTCCGCCTGCTCCGGGGCAAACCACTGCCCAACCCGCTGCGGGCAGCGTTTTAGCTCCCATCCGTTCAGCGGATGTCCCTGATAAAACCGGCAGCCGTATAAAAAATCGACCACACCCCAGTGCTCTTCATAAAACGCTTCGGTCACCACGTGTCCGTGGTAGGCTTTTTGGCGGTTTGCCAGAATGAGGATGCGTGCCGGTATACCCAGACACATCAGCAGCACCGCGCCTAACCGAGCCATATCGCTGCACCAGTCGGTCGAGCGCAGCAAAATCTCCCGTTCGGTCCCGCCAAAGCGCATCTGCTCAAAGGGGACGGTAAAATTTTCTGCCATCCGTTTGGTCAGGCGCAGCAGATGGTCGATGCTCTGTGCCTGATGGTTTCCGGCAAAATGTCCCGCAAAATCATACAACGGGTGGTGCTGTATTCCCGCAGGCAGGCTGCCCTTTTGGCTGTACAGCCGCGCTGCGGTATCCTCCTCCAGCAGGACCATCCTTCGCAGCAGCTGGTGGTCAATGCTGTTTTCTGCGTGCAGGTCGTGGCGCAGCATCTGCTCATATTCTTTTCCAAAGACGGAATATCCTCTTTTTTCCTGCATCCGTCCGGTTTCTGCCTTATCGCTGCGGCTCACGGCTTCCTCCATAAGTAACATAGCGCTGCAGCTCATCGAAATCAATCGAGGACTGCTCGCTTTTCTGCATTGCCTTCATGCCCTGCCGTTCGTTGGCAGCATCCTTTGTATTGGTGATGCCTTTTTCGTGCCAGCTGGTCAAAATCTTGTTGATGTAGGCAAAAGACACCTTTCCAATCTGATCCACCGTCCGCTCATAGGCGAGCTTGACCATCGAAATATCAAAGCGGTAGTCCAAAAACCATGTGTCGATGTATTTGCACTCCTGGCGGGTCAGCTGGCGGTCGTGGATGCCAAAGGCGGTCTTGACCTGTCCCTGTGCGCTGTCCTGCCGCTGGCGGCGGGTCAGATATTCCTCCGCCTGCTCATAGGTGTAGATGTTTTCCGACATCATATCGGTCAGCAAACGGGACACCGCACGCATATTCGGCATATTTTTTGCACAGCAGAAGGATACTGCCAGCAGGATATATTCCGGCGGCAGACCCGCATAGGTGTAAAAGGAAACCAGCGTTTCAATCTCGGTGCGGGTCAGTGCCTTGCCCATCTGCATCTGCACCATCTCCACCAGCTGCGAGATGTTTGCATCCTGCTGGGAGAGGTGGTCAATCTCGTCGATGGACATCGTCTTTTTCTGTGCCTGCAAGCCGACCGATACCACCGGTTCCCGTCTGGTCTTTGGCTGCGGCTGCTGTATTGCCTCTGGTTGTGGCTGCGGCTGGCAGGTCTGTTCGACCGGCTGCTCCTGATGGCACAGCAACCCTTCCCGACACCAGAAATCCAACCCGTCCAGCACCTGCTGGTAGGGAATCATCAGCCGGTCCGCCAGATAGCGCGGGTCAATCACCTGCGGCTGGTTCTGCATCAGATACAGCAGCAGCCGCAAAGCTTCTGCCGAAGCGGTACACAACGTTTGCTCCGACAGCTGCGGCAGAGCGAATACGGCTGAAAATTTTGCATAATTGATCTTCAAACTCATACGATACTTTCTCCTGTTTTGCTCAGAGCCTGCGCTCTTTGTTTTCATTATACTATTTTTCCGCCCGGAATCCTAGTGCCTGTGCAAGGATTTTTACCTGTTCCCATTGGAAAACCCTGCTGTAAAACCGGCTTGTCCGCTGATTAGGATAGACACCGGCGGCATTTTGGTATATAATAGAGAATACCGACGGTTCCCTATCCTCTGTCGGCTTGAGGGATCTTTCTGCTTTGGACAGGCAAGAGTCCTCATCCTTTTGGTAAGGAGTGATTGTACACCATGATAGGCGATCTGCATTGCCACAGCAAGCTTTCCGACGGCTCCACCTCGCTGGAGGACATCGTCTTTTATGCAAAACGTGCCGGTTTGGATGCGCTTGCCATCACCGACCACGACACACTGTCAGGCGCTTCCCGCGCACAGGTACTGGGAAAGCGCTACGGGATTACCGTCATTCCCGGGGTGGAAATTTCCACCTTTGACCCGGACACACAGCGCAGGGTCCACATCCTGTGCTATCTGCCGCTCAAGCCCGACCGGCTGGCAGGTCTGCTGTCGCGCACCCTGGAGCAGCGGCGCATCTCCGGTGAGCAGATGATTCAAAAGGTCTCCCGACTGTATCCGGTCACCCGCGAGCATATTCTGCGCTATGCTGCCGCCAGCAACTCCATCTACAAGGTCCACATCATGCAGGCACTGCTGGATTTGGGCTACGACACCTCCATCTACGGTCAGCTGTATGCTCAGCTGTTTTCCGACTCCGGCGGCAGCTGTCTGGTCAAAACGGTCTACCCTTCCCTCGAGGAGGTTTTGCAGACGGTCAAGCAGGCGCACGGAATTGCCGTTTTTGCTCATCCGAGCGTCTACCGCTCGATGGAGCTGGTCCGCCGTTTGGCTCCCAGCGGCTTCATCGACGGCATCGAGGTCTACCATCCACGAAACACCGAGGAAGACCAACAGGAGCTACTCACCCTCTGCCGGCAAAACGGTCTGCTCATCACCGGCGGCACCGATTTTCACGGCAGCTATGCCTCCCGTCGTGCAAACCCGTTGGCAACCTGCGTGACCGACGAGGAAAATTTAAAGGGTATCTTTGAACTGCACCGGAAAAGAAGCGGCTGTTGAGCTTTGCACATTTCCGATGTCCCATAATTAAAAAATATTAAAACAACAAAGGAAGGTCATCACATGAAATTTGAATACCATACCGAAGGCACCTGCTCCCGCAATATTATTCTGGAGATGGATGGAGATACCATCCAGTCGGTACAGTTTATCGGCGGATGCAACGGCAACCTCAAGGGCATCGCTGCGCTGGTTCAGGGACAGAAGGCACAGGATGTCATCCCGAAAATTCAGGGCATCACCTGCGGTCCTAAACCCACTTCCTGCCCGGACCAGCTCGCTCTGGCTTTACAGGCATACCTGGAACAAAGATAATTTTCTGTACACAACGACCGACACCATCAAAAGGAGGGGTCTGTGTGATTGATTTTCTCATCGTTCTTCTTGTCTTTCTATGGGGAAGTGCGCTGATGAACGCGCTGATTTTGGTCCGGCACAGGCAACATCCTGCTTGCAGGCAGTTTGCATGGGCTGTCGAAAATGACAGTGACATTAAAATCGCTCCTGATTTTTCCTCCAAGTCCTCCCAGCCCCGGCTGGAGCCTTCGGAGGAGGAAATCCTGCTCTATTTTAAGCACAAGCAGTGCTGCAACCTGGAAAAAGCCCGCTGCCTGGGTCAACAGCTGGGGACACAGATTTTGTGTTTACCGCAAGACTTGGCACAGGAGCAGCTGACCTTGGAACCACCACTGCTGCTGCACGCACAGATGCTCTGTCTGTTCGTCAGCGAGGAGTGTGTCCGCAGACTGCTGCCTGACCCCATCCTGCACAAGCTTGTGCTTGCACAGATGAATGACACCATCTCCGAACAACTGCCGAACTTCTACAACAATCTGCTTCAGTATCGCGCCTACACCGCTTATAAGATGTGCTTGGAGGAAGCTCCGGCAGAATCGGCTGCATCCGAACCGACACAACAGCAGCTGATTGGCAGCTGTTGGGCAAAAATGACAGGAAAACCGCAGGACCCCGCACATTGTCAGCTGGGCAGTCGGCTATATCAGTGGATGAAAGCCCGCTGCGAACAGCTTGTGTGCTCGGTACAGTTTCAAACGGTATAACAAACAGGGATGATTTTTAAAAATCATCCCTGTCGTTCTTTTATCACAGAAAGGAGCCAACCTTATGTTTTATCCTGCCAACGGAAAATCGCCGCAGCTTTCCCCCACCGCCCGCATCGCTCAAGGCGCCCGACTGGTCGGTCAGGTACAGCTGATGGAAAACAGCAGCGTGTGGTATAACGCCGTCCTGCGCGCCGACAACGCACCCATCACCATCGGAGAGGGCAGCAACGTCCAGGACAACTGCACGCTGCACACCGACCCAAACTACCCCATCACCGTTGGGAAAGAGGTCAGCATCGGTCATGGAGCCATCCTGCACGGCTGCACCGTCGGCGACCACTGCACCATCGGGATGGGTGCCATCCTGCTCAACGGCGCGGTCATCGAAGAAAACTGTCTAATCGCAGCAGGCGCGCTGGTCACCCAAAACACCGTCGTGCCTGCCGGTTCTCTGGTCATAGGCTCTCCTGCTGTCGTCCGCCGCAGTTTGCGCGAGGAGGAAATCCTGCACCTGCAATCTGCCGCACAGGAATATGTACACGCTGCCGCCGAGCAGCTTGACTGTCCGCAGCGGTAATACAGCCGACCGGCTGTATGTACCTCTATCAGAAGCCGGGCTTTGTCTTGACCTTCTGCGCCAGCAGGTCCTGCTGCGGGTATCGGGCAAACCAGCTCTGTGCCGACCGGCACCCCAGCAGCAGCTGCATCTTCTGCCTGCGCAGAAAATCGCCCACCGCCTGCATTGCTTCCTGCAAAACCGTCTCCGTCTGCGTGCGGTCGAGTTTCAGTTCCTCCACCAGCCAGATGCCCTTCTGCTGCTCTTTCAGTCGCAACAAAGCAACGCTCTCCCCTGCTGTCAGCGTGCAGTGCGCGCCGCTTCGGCTTTCTGTCACCTTCATCCCATCCCCCCTTTTCCTTTATTATAGCACACTTCCGGTGGCTGTGGGAGGGTTTTTAACGCAGCCACTTTAAGCATCCCATCAAAATCAAAAGCAGTCCTGCGCTCCAGCTGATGTCCCGCTCAAACCGTGTGCAAAACCGACTGCCCAACCGCCAACCGCCTTTAACTGCCAGCAGGTTGATGCCCAGCGACAACGCCAGCAGCAGCCAGTGGTTCTGCTGCATCATTCCCGCGCCAAAGCCCGCCGCCAATCCGTCCACACTCAGCGCTGCCGCCAGGCTGACCGCCTCGGAAACGGAGAGCGACTGCGAGCGGTTAAAATCCGCACAGGTGGAATCGACACATACCTGCAAAAAAATCCGCAGATTTTTAATGCGAAACACCCAGGCGTTTTCCCGCTCGCAGCATTTTTTCAAGACATTTTTCAGCAGCCCGTCGCACAGCCGCACCGAACCCATCACGACCAGCACCCCACCGCCGAGCAACGAAGCTGTCCTGACGCTCATCCATCCTCCTGCGGCATCGCCCAGCCACACCGCCGCCCACAGACTGAACGAACAGGTCAACCCCAGCGCCAATGCAGAACAAAACGGAATTTTAATCTGCTGTGTTCCCAAAGCCAGACCCGCAGCAAAGGTATCCATGCTCAACGCCAGTGCCAGAAGCGTACATCCCCACAGAGTTTCTGCCAAACCATCATCTCCCTGTCCAGATTCTGTTGTTATCTTATGAGCGGCAGAAAAAATCGGTGCAAAAAAATTTTTAAAAACTCTTGACAAATCCTTCCTCAGTTGCTATAATAATAAAGCACTTGTGATTTGTGTAAACAATTTCATAGTATGGAAAGATGGCTGAGCTGGTCTAAGGCGCACGACTGGAAATCGTGTGTGCCCTATAAAGGCACCGAGGGTTCGAATCCCTCTCTTTCCGCCAACAGACTGAGTCTGGACGCATATTGCGTTCCAGGCTCTTTTTTTATCAAAATGAGTGGCTCGCGTTTCAGCCAATCTAAACGGACCACCCTTCCCCAAAGAAGACATCCAAAGGATGTCTTCTTTTTTGTTTTGCTCAAAATTTCCCCTGCTTTCTGCCGCACACAAAAATCCCCGCAGTCCTTTTGATAGGACTGCGGGGATTTTTGTAACAGGGATTTCTTTTTAAGAATACAGCGATTCTCCATCGGGCATCTGCTCGCGTTTTTTCAGCACCTTGCCGATGATGGACAGGAACACAATCGTGCTGACGATTCCGCAGAAAATATCGACAATCGGCTCGGCATAAAAAGCGGCGGTCGCACCGAAGAATGCCGGCAACGCAAGGGTGAACACCAAAAACATCAACTTACGGAAAACAGACAAGGTCACCGAAACCTTGACAATTCCCAGGGCGGTCAGACCGTCTACAAAGCTGTATTGCAGCGCCAGCGGGATGATGCCGAAGGTAAAGACCTTGATTGCCCACACCGACAGCTGGATATACTCGGCATTCTGGGTGAACAGCCGGACAAACACACCGGACACCGTCTGCGAGATGATAAACATGACCAGGCAGAACAGCAGCGCCATCTTGGCAATCTCCTTTTCCCCCTTACGGATGCGGTCGGTGTTTTTGGCTCCGTAGTTAAAGCTCAAAATCGGCTGGGTTCCGCTGGTGATGCCGCCCAAAGGCAGGGTGACAATCTGCATATAGCTCTGGACGATGGTGGCACAGGCAATCAGCATATCCCCCTGCGCTCCTCCGTAATTTTGCAGCACGGTGTTGAGCGCGATAATCAGTACACTGTCGCCCGCAATGATGATAAACGGGCAGAAACCAAAGGTCAGCACCCGCAGCATTATTTTTCCCGAGTAACCGCGGAAGCTGATGCGGACGTGTACCCGGTCGCTGAACAAAAACCACAGGACAAACAGGCAGGAGCACGCCTGTGAAAGAACGGTGGCAACCGCTGCACCGGTGACACCCATGTCCAAAGCAAAGATGAAGATGGGGTCCAGGATAATATTCATCACCGCTCCGATGATGGTGGTCAGCATCGCCTCGTTGGCAAAGCCCTGACAGGTGATGAACTGGTTGAGTCCCGCCGTCAGGATAGCAAACACCGTGCCCATCACATAGTAGGTCAGATAGCTGTTTGCATAGGGGAAGGTCTGCTCGCTTGCACCAAAGAACATCAGCATCGGCTCCCGAAATGCAATCGCCAGTCCCGTCAAAGCAGCGGAGAGCGCCAACAGCATAACAAAGCAGTTGGCAAGAATCTTCTGGGCGCCCTCCTGGTTGTCCTCTCCCATACGAATTGCCATCAGCGGCGCGCCGCCGATTCCAACCAGAAAAGCAAATGAAGAGATGAGGGTCACAATCGGACCGCATACGCCCGCTCCTGCCAAAGCGACCTCGCCGACCTGCGGGATATTTCCAATATACATTCTGTCCACAATGCTGTACAAAACATTGACAAACTGTGCCAGCATCGACGGGATCGCCAGCCTGCGCACCAACAGCTTGATGTCGTCCTTTCCAAGGTCGTTTTGCCTGCGAACCATTTTTCTCCTCCTTATTGTGCGGGCTCCTCAGAACAAGCTCCGCTTCCATAAAATCACGCAGTATAGTTTACTCCCACAACAAAGCAGGTGTCAACCGATTTTTGAATGGAAATGATACTTTCTAAAACTTTTATGCGCTTTTGAGCAAAACTTCTTCACAGCACAAAAATTTCCGTCTAATTTGTCCCTTGCACAAACCTTGCGCTAAAACGGGAAGCCTGACAAAACAGCGCCCATCTTCACCCTTCTGTGTAGCCATTACAGACAAAAGCAGGCGGAGAAAAATCCCCACCTGCTTCAATCAACCCTTTCGTTTGACATTGACCCCGATGCTGCCGAAGATGCACCCGCACAGCAGCATGGAAAACAGCTTGACAGCTCCCCACCAATCGGGTCGCTCCCCCACCGCCAGCGAGCAGAGCAGGCAGCTGACAAACAAAATGCCCGCGCACCCCAGTCCCAGAAAAAAGCCGTTCTGGCGCGAAAGGCGGGCGCAGCAAAAACCTGCCGTTGCTGCTATCAGACAGCCGACGCCCAACCCGACCCACTTGACCGCCCAAATGGGAAGCCCTCCGCTGCTCATCCACCCAGCAAGCGCTGCCAGCACCGCCGCTCCCACCGCTGCCGCACTCAGACAGCCTGCCGCTACCGCCCACATCTGTCTTTTGCGGCTGTCCTGTGGCGTTCTGCTCCTGTTTACCCGCTGCGGTGTTGGGCTATTCTTGTTGTTCAACATTTCTTTCATAAAAAAATCACCCCATATCCTGTCACATCTGTCCTACAGGATATTCGGGGAGAAATTTTTTTATTCCCTATCGGGAAGCTTACTTCTTATTTTCTTTGTTTGTTGCCCGCTGCGGTGTTGGGCTGCTTCTACCACTGTGCTTCCTTTTCATAAAAAAACACCTCGCACCCTGTGTTCGTTCTACAGGATATGCGAGGTGAAGCGCTTTGATTCCCTATCGGGAAGTTTACTTTTTATTTTCCTTATTAGCAGCCTGCTCTTGTGCTGCGCGCTCGGTAGCAGTGATGTTCTGCTGGATGGACCAGCGTGCCAAGCGGATCTTGCTTCTGTCGCCTGCGGTTTCGATGACGATGGTGTCATCCTTAATGCTGACGATTCTGCCGATGATGCCGCCGATGGTGACGATCTCATCTGCGATTTCGATGTTCTCACGCATCTTCTGAACTTCTTTATCTCTCTTCTTCTGCGGACGGATCAGCAGGAAGTAGAAGACAACGATCATCAGGATCAGCGGGATAAAGGTGGCAAGCATCGATGCGGTGTCGGTAGCTGCTGCCAGGTAAAGATTTGTCATAGGTTGTTGCACCTCCGTTAAAATGGACAAAATTGCACCGGAAAATCCCCTCTGCAATTTTGTATACAAGCAATATTATACCGTTTTGCTCTATTGATTGCAAGCATTTTCTGAGAAATTCTGTGCATCTTTCCAAAAACTGCCGTTTAGATTCTTCTGCCCAACAGCGGAATCATCTCTGCACGGAACTGCTCGAAACGCTCTTCCTCCAAAGCTGCACGAATCTTTTCCATCAGCGTGTTATAAAAATACAGGTTGTGCATAACCGCCAGTCGCATTCCCAGCATCTCGTTTGCCTTGAGCAGATGACGGATGTACGCTCTGCTGTGGCGCTGGCAGACCGGGCAGTCGCACTCTGCGTCGATTGGCTGATCGTCCAGCTCGTATTTGGCGTTGTTGATGTTGATGATGCCCTGCCAGGTGAACAGGTGTCCGTGGCGAGCGTTGCGGCTTGGCATCACACAGTCAAACAGGTCTACGCCGCGGTAAACTGCCTCGATGATGTTGACCGGTGTTCCCACGCCCATCAGATAGCGCGGCTTGTCCTTTGGCATAAACGGCTCCACCTGCTCGATGATGTGGTACATCACCTCGGCAGGCTCACCGACCGCCAGTCCGCCGATGGCATAGCCGTCACACTCAATCTCTGCAATCTGCTTCATATGCTCGATGCGCAGGTCGTCAAAGGTAGAACCCTGGTTGATGCCAAACAGCATCTGGTGCGGGTTGATGGTGTCCGGCAGGGAATTCAAACGGGTCATCTCTGCACGGCAGCGGCGCAGCCAGCGCACGGTGCGGTCGATGGAGCGGCGGGTGTACTCGCGGGTGGACGGGTTTTCGATGCACTCGTCAAATGCCATGGCGATGGTGGAAGCCAGGTTCGACTGGATGCGCATACTTTCCTCCGGTCCCATGAAGATGCGTCTGCCATCGATGTGGGACTGAAAGCGGACGCCCAGCTCGCTGATGGTGCGCAGCTGTGCCAGCGAAAACACCTGGAAGCCGCCGCTGTCGGTCAAGATTGGACCTTCCCAGCCCATGAACTTGTGCAGACCGCCCAGCGCCTTGATCTTTTCATCGCCCGGGCGCAGGTGCAGATGGTAGGTGTTGCACAGCTCCACCTGACACTTCAAATCTTTGAGGTCGTAGGAGGAGATTCCTCCTTTGATGGCTGCGGATGTTCCGACGTTCATAAAAGCAGGAGTCTGCACGGTGCCATGTACCGTCTGGAACTGACCACGGCGGGCACGTCCCTGCTGTTTGAGCAATGTATACATTCTGTTCCTCCTCGGCAGACCGACTTTTGTCCGCCGTATTTCCATCATTTGTTTTTTGTTATAAAATCGCCATTGCATCCCCGAAGGAGAAGAAGCGGTAGTTTTCCTTGACTGCCAGCTCATAGGCTGCCATCGTGTGCTCATAGCCGGCAAAGGCGCTGACCAGCATGATCAGGGTGCTCTCCGGCAGGTGGAAGTTGGTAATCAATCCATCCAGCACCTTGAACTGGTAACCCGGATAGATAAAGATGTCGGTATAGCCTGACTGCTCGTGCAGCGGCAGACCCTGACGGGTCCCCAGCGTTTCCAAAGTGCGGCAGCTGGTGGTACCCACAGCAATCACCCGTCCGCCCTGTTGTTTGGTCTGATTGATGAGGTCGGCGGTGCGCTGCGGCAGATAATAATGCTCCGAGTGCATCTTGTGGTCGGTGATTTCGTCCTCCTTGACCGGACGGAAGGTTCCCAGACCGACATGGAGGGTCACAGTGGCGATGTTGACCCCCTTGGCTTTGATTTTTTCCAGTAGCTCGTTGGTAAAGTGCAGTCCTGCCGTCGGAGCTGCCGCAGAGCCCAGCTCGTGCGAATACACCGTCTGATAACGCTCGTTGTCTTCCAGCTTTTGGGTGATGTACGGCGGCAGCGGCATATTGCCAATCTGCTCCAGCACCGGATAGATGCTCTCCCCTTCATAGGAAAAACGAATCAGGCGGTTGCCGCCCTCCACCGTTTCCAGCACCTCGCCGTGCAGCAGTCCATCGCCGAAGGTAAGTTTGACCCCCGGCTTTGCCTTTTTTCCAGGCTTGACCAGTGTTTCCCATACGTCCTTTTCCTTCTGCTCCAGCAGCAGCACCTCGATGTGTGCGCCGGTGTCCTCCTTGACCCCGTACAGTCTTGCCGGGATGACTCTGGAATCGTTGACCACCAGCAGGTCGCCCGGCTGCAGCAGGTCCACAATGTCATAAAAATGGTGGTGGCTGCACGCGCCGCTTGTGCGGTTCATCAGCAGCAGGCGGGAGTGGTCCCTTGGCTCCACCGGAGTCTGTGCAATCTGCTTTTCGGGCAGATCAAACCAAAAATCCGATCGTTTCATACTTGTATTTTCCTCCACAAAACAGGTGTAGTTGTAAACAGGGTAATGAGCAGGTTCTCATCCCCTACGGATTGCCGTACCTTTTATTGTATCTTTCTGAAAGCGCGCTGTCAATCTTTTGCCGACAAATTTGCCGCTAAAATGCGCATTTTCATAGGAAAAAGCCGCTGCACATCTTGACAGCCTGTATTCTCGGTGATAATATATACCCAAACACTTACAACTTCATAGCAGACGATAGAGGCGCACCTTTCATCAGTAGCGCGGGCTAGGCTGCCAAAGCCGCTGGATGCCTGTGCCAAAGGGAACGGTGCCGAAGGGAATATCTCGGCGGGTATTGCCCTGGGGGTGTCCTTAACAGGGACACAACTGTCACCGCAGCTTGCGGTGAAGCGCTATCCATCCTTTTCTTTTCTAAGTATAGCTTTAGAAGGGGAAGTCAGCCCCTATCTGCAAAGCGATCCCGCCGGTTCTTCTTTTTAGAAAAACCGGCTTTTTTCGTTTCTTCCCGCGTTGCCGCATCTTTTCGGAAGAAGAAGCATACAGTGTTTTATCCTCTACCATGAAAGGACGTATCACAAATGAAACAGTATCGTGTAGCCGTTATCGGCGCTACCGGCATGGTCGGACAAAGATTCGTTTCCCTGCTGGAAAATCACCCATGGTTCACCGTTACCGCTCTTGCAGCTTCTTCCCATTCTGCCGGAAAAACCTATGAACAGGCTGTGGGCAGCCGCTGGATGATGAGCACCCCCATTCCAAAATCAGTAGCCGGACTGGTCGTACAGGACGCCGTAGCAGATGCCCAGCAGATTGCACACAGCGTGGACTTTGCTTTCTGCGCCGTTGACATGAAAAAAGAAGAGATTCGCGCACTGGAAGAGACCTATGCGAAATACGAATGCCCGGTTATGTCCAACAACTCCGCACACCGCTTCACTCCCGATGTCCCTATGATCATCCCGGAGCTGAATGACGAACACGCACAGGTCATCGAGGCACAGCGCAAGCGCCTGGGCACCCGCCGCGGCTTTATTGCCGTCAAATCCAACTGCTCTTTGCAGAGCTATGTTCCTGCCCTGCACCCACTGCGCTCCTTTGGCATCACCAAAGCACTTGCCTGCACCTATCAGGCGATTTCGGGCGCGGGCAAAAATTTTGCGACATGGCCGGAGATGGTGGACAATGTCATCCCCTTTATCGGCGGTGAGGAAGAAAAAAGTGAGAAAGAGCCGCTGAAGATTTGGGGAACTCTGGAAAACGGACAGATCGTTCCGGCACAGTCCCCTTCCATCACCACCCAGTGTATCCGTGTTCCGGTCAGTGATGGTCACCTTGCTGCTGTCTTTGTTTCTTTTGAGCACAAACCCACCATCGAACAGATTAAGGCAGCGTGGAACAGCTTTGCCGGTTATCCGCAGCAGCACCAGCTGCCCAGCGCGCCCAAGCAGTTTTTGACCTACTTTGAGCAGGACGACCGTCCGCAGACCCGCCTGGACCGCGATTTAGAGGGCGGCATGGGTGTTTCGGTCGGCAGATTGCGCCCGGATACCCAGTACGACTACAAGTTTGTCTGCCTGTCCCACAACACCGTCCGCGGTGCGGCAGGAGGCGCCATCCTGATGGCAGAAACGCTTGCCAGCAAGGGCTATCTTGACTAATCGAAACGAGGCTGCAATATGATGAAGAAAACCATTTTTACCGGAGCAGGCGTTGCCATCGTCACTCCGATGAATCCCGATGAATCGATCAACTATGATGAGCTGGGTCGTATCATTGATTACCAGATTGAAAACGGCACCGATGCCATCGTTGTCTGCGGAACCACCGGTGAATCCGCTACCATGACCGACCAGGAGCATGTAGATTGTATTGCCTACACCGTCCAGCGTGTACAGGGCAGAGTGCCTGTCATCGCAGGCGCTGGAAGCAACCATACCTCCTACGCTGTCTGGATGTCCAAGGAGGCAAAGCGTGCCGGAGCCGATGCGCTGCTGCACGTCACCCCTTATTACAACAAAACCTCCCAGACCGGACTGATTCGCCACTTCCATGCGATTGCCGATGCCACCGACCTGCCAATCATCCTGTACAATGTACCATCCCGCACCGGTGTCAACATCACCCCCGAAACCTACCGCGCCCTTTCTGCCCATCCAAACATCGTGGCAACCAAGGAAGCCAGCGGCAACATCTCCCACATCGCACAGGTCATCCAGACCTGCGGCGACCAGCTGGATGTCTACTCGGGCAACGATGACCAGATTGTTCCCCTGCTGGCGCTGGGTGCAAAGGGTGTCATCTCGGTGCTGTCCAACGTCATGCCGCGTCAGACCCACGACATCTGCCAGCTGTTCTTTGACGGCAAGATCGAGCAAAGCCGTCAGCTGCAACTGGAGCTGCTGGAGCTGATCAACGCGCTGTTCTCGGACGTCAATCCGATTCCGGTCAAACAGGCAATGAACCTGATGGGATACCGCTGCGGCAGCTGCCGCCTGCCTCTGGATGAGATGCAGCCGCAGGCGCGTCAGCATCTGGAAGAGCTGCTGCGCCGCCACAAGCTGGTCTAAGCGCAATATAAAAAGGAAGTTCTTGCCGATACGGCAACAAAAGAAAGGAAGTTTTTTATGGTATCCATCCTTCTGTGCGGAGCGGGAGGCAAGATGGGTCAGGTGATTACCCAAGCGGTCGCACAGCGCAGCGATTGCCGCATCGCAGCGGGCATCGACCCACACGCGCCTGCCTGTGACTATCCGGTCTATGCAAGTGCAGACCAGTGTACCGAACCGTGCGATGTCATCATCGACTTTTCCCATCCGTCTGCCCTCTCCCCGCTGCTGGAATATGCAGTCAGCCACCGGCTGCCGGCTGTCATCTGCACCACCGGACTTTCCGAGGAACAAATTGAGAGCATCCATCAGGCTGCCCGTCAAATTCCTATCTTCTTCTCTGCCAATATGTCACTGGGCGTTTCTTTGCTGTGCGAGCTTGCCAAAAAAGCTGCGCAGGTGCTGGGCGGCGATTTTGACATCGAAATTATCGAAAAACACCACAATCGCAAGGTGGATGCTCCCAGCGGAACCGCTCTGATGCTGGCGGATGCCATCAGCTGCGCACTGCCGCAGCAGCCACAGTATATCTACGACCGCCACAGTCGGCGCGCACCGCGCAGCCGCGAGGAAATCGGCATCCATTCGGTGCGCGGCGGCACCATTGTCGGGGAGCATGAGATTCTCTTTGCCGGTCACGACGAGCAAATCTCTCTCACCCACACCGCTGCCAGCAAAGAAATCTTTGCCACCGGTGCCATCAATGCAGCGCTTTTCCTAGCAAATCAGAAAGCCGGGCTTTACAATATGGGGGATTTGGTTTAGAATCAAGGCAAAACCAACGAAAGGGGATTTTTTTCCATGAACGGCGTCAGCAAACTCTCTGTGACCGAGGACATCTCTCTGGTCAACTTTAAAAATATCCCGCGGGACCTGTGCATCTCCTCCCGCATTATGACCGAATTTGCCGAGCAGGGCATCAATATCGATATGATTTCCCAGTCGGCTCCCACCGGAGAGACGGCGGATATCTCCTTTACCGTCGATTCTGAGCAGGTGGTCCACGCCCTTGCCATCGTCCAGCGTTTCCGCGAACAGTACCCTTCCCTTCGCACCAGCGTTTCCACCGGTTGCTGCAAGGTGCAGCTGTACGGCGAAGAGATGCGCACCCGTCCCGGCGTGGCCGCACAGGCGTTCACCCTGGTCAGCGAGCAAAATGCCGATGTCCGGCTCATCACCACCTCGGAGGTAGACATCTCCCTGCTGATTGCCGACCACGACCTGCCTGCCGTGCTTGAGGCACTACAACAGCATTTCGAGGTGGAATAAGCGATGGAATCTCCTTGTTGTCAGGACTGCCGCTACTGCTGGCAGGACGACCGCAGCAGTGTTTACCGGCGTCCCCCTTTCTTTTTCTGCCGCAGGAAGGGCAGCTTTTTCAGCCGCAACTATCAAATCGGCGAAGGCACCCGCATTGACCCGTGTCAGAGCGCCTGCGAGCAATTTTCTCCTAAACAAACCAATTGCTGATAAAAAAGAGGAGCCGCACCTAAAATGGTGCGGCTCCTCTTTTTATGATGGTTTTATTTACCGGTCTGCCTGCTGGCTTTGCAGCAGTTTCGGCATAGCTTTTGCAATCAGGAATCCTGCCAGCGCAGTCAAACCCACCTCCGGCAGCAGGAAGAAGAGGTTATAAATCAGCGAATACAACACATACAGGGTTTTGCCCGGGAACATATCCACCAAAGTCTGTCCCCATGCGAAGAAGCCTTCCTGGGTAAAGAACCACTCGCCCCAGATACCAAAGAAGATAGCGCCCGAAATAACGTGGGCAACATACCGCAGCAGACCTGCCAGCAGGATGCCGCACACCAGAGCCAGCGGCTTGTTTTTGATTTTGTCACGGAAGATGCCGCCGATACCCAGCACCGTAAACGCAATGATGTAATCCAGCAGGAAGATGCCAAACGCTGCCAGCAGCGGGCTGCCCGAGAAGAAGCCGCCGTTGAAAACACCGTTCTCTACACCCAGCGCCGCTGCGCTGAAGGTACCCTCTGCGATGCCCTGGATACCCTGAATCAGGCTGAAGGCAAAGGCGGTCGCAAATCCCCATTTCACTCCATAGCGGTAGGAGACCAGAATCACCGGCAGCATACAGCAGGCGGTGATGGAGCCGCCGAACGGCAGACGGAACAGGATGATGAAGGAAAGGATGGTGGACAGCGCAATCATCAGCGCACTTTCCACCAGACGTTTGGTTTTAAAGGATGATGTCATAAAAATTGCCTCCTCAAAATAAAAAATGCCGCACCGGATGATGTGCGACAGACAGAAAGCAAATCCTATTGACAGAATCCCTCCGCCGGCATTATCCGGATCAGGTCACAGGGTTAAAGGACCGATTTATCCTTCTCTCAGCCGCTGCGTGCAGCACCCCTTCTTTTTTCGACCTTAGTGTAACAGAGTTTCCTGCCTTTGTCAAGTTTTACAAAATGTAAAACTGACGATTTTGCCAGAAAAATTTCATTTATCCGGCATAATTGCAGGAATTTGGCATTTTTCCTGCAATTTTCCTTGATTTTTGCAAGGATTCACGTTACAATAAAATAAATCGTATTAAATCACAACGAAATATTTGTTTCTGTATAGATCCGAGCATCACCCAGCCGGAATCAAGATTCTTCAACCACTTTTTTAAACGAATAGCAAGTAAGGAGAGTGCCGTGATGAACACAGATTTTCTCAGTCAGATCGAAGCGCGCCTGCCTGAGTTTTCCAAAGCGCAGAAGCTGATTGCCCGCTACATCCTCGACCACTATGAAAAAGCTGCCTTTATGACCGCCTCCCGCTTAGGAGCCACCGTTGGGGTCAGCGAATCCACCGTTGTCCGCTTTGCCTCGGAGGTCGGCTGCGACGGTTATCCGCAGCTGCAAAAAGGCTTGCAGGAAATCATCCGCAACCGCCTGACCTCGGTACAGCGCATGGAGATCACCAACGACCAGATTGGGCGCAACAACGTTGCCTCCAAGGTGCTTTCAATGGACATCGAGCGCATCAAGCACACCATGGAGGAGTTGGACACCCAGCAGTTTGACCTGGCGGTGCAGAAGATCATCCATTCCCGCCGCATCTATATCATCGGCGTACGAAGCGCAGCTTCCCTGGCAGGATTTTTGCAGTTTTATTTTAACCACATCTTTGACAACGTCCACCTGATCAATACCACCAGCACCAGCGAGATGTTTGAGCAGCTGTTCCGCATCAGCGAGCAGGACGTGCTGATTCCTATCAGCTTCCCACGCTACTCTCAGCGCACCCTCAAGGCTGCCAAATATGCGCGCAACAAGGGCGCCGACGTCATTGCGTTGACCGACTGTGCCGCCTCTCCGCTGGCATCGGTGGCAAACATCAGCCTGCTTGCCCGCAGTGATATGGCATCCTTTGTGGACTCTCTGGTGGCTCCGCTGAGCCTGCTCAACGCCCTTGTGGTGGCGGTCGGCTTGGAAAAACAGGCGGAAATCAGCCACACCTATGCACAATTAGAACACATCTGGGACGAATACAACGTCTATGAAAAAACGGAGGAAGAAAATACCGATGCCCAATAATTGCGATACCCTGATTATCGGCGCAGGAGCTGCCGGACTGATGGCTGCCATCCAGTGCGCACAGCGCGGACAGTCTGTTACTCTGCTGGAAAAGATGGACCGCCCCGGGCGCAAGCTGCTGATTACCGGAAAAGGTCGCTGCAACGTCACCAACTGCTGCACTATCGAAGAATTCATGCCCAATGTGCTGAGCAACCCGCGCTTTTTGTACAGCTGTCTAAATGCTCTGAACCCGTATGAAGTGATGGGCTTCTTTGAAGAATGCGGTGTTCCGCTCAAGGTCGAGCGAGGCGAGCGGGTCTTTCCTGTGTCCGACCGCTCGGCAGACATTGTGCAAGCGCTGGTGGACAAAGCCCGTCAGCTGGGCTGTCGGCTGGTCCACGGCTGTGCCGACGCGCTGCTCATCGGCGAAGGACGGGTGGAGGGTGTGTCGCTGACCGACGGACAAAAGCTGTATGCCCATTCGGTCATCGTGGCGACCGGCGGCAAAAGCTACCCCGCTACCGGCTCCACCGGCGATGGATACCGCCTTGCCAAACAGGCAGGTCATCGGGTGACGCCGCTTCGTCCTTCCTTGATTCCTCTGGTCTGCAAGGAAAAATACTGCCGGGATATGATGGGACTTTCCTTAAAGAACGTCACCCTCAAGGTGACCGACCGCTCCAGCGGCAAGGTCGTCTTTGAAGAGCTGGGCGAAATGCTGTTCACCCATTTTGGCGTGTCCGGTCCGCTGGTGCTCAGCGCCAGCTGTCACATGAAACCGGACAAAACCGGCAGTCTGGAGGGCTATTGTCTCTTCATCGACCTGAAACCGGGATTGAGCCACAGCCAGCTGGACGCACGCATCCTGCGGGATTTTGAGCAGTTCATCAACAAGGATTTCATCAATTCCCTCGGTCAGCTGCTGCCGCGCAAAGCCATTCAGCCGGTCGCTATCCTCAGCGGCATCCCGTTTGAAACCAAAATCAACCAAATTACCCGCGAGCAGCGCACCCAACTGGTGGAGGTCATCAAAGCGCTGCCCGTCACCCCACTGTCTTTCCGACCGATTGAAGAAGCCATCGTCACCGCAGGCGGTGTGGATGTCTCACAGGTCAATCCCAAGACGATGGAGTCCAAGCTGCTGCCCGGTCTTTACTTTGCCGGCGAGGTGCTGGACGTGGACGGCTACACCGGCGGCTTCAATCTGCAAATTGCCTTCTCCACTGCCTTTGCTGCCGGAAACCACTGCTGATTTTTCATAAAACCACCCAATGCTCCCTGCTTTTTTCATGCCGAGAGCATTTTTCTTTGCTTTTCTGCGTTTTTACAAGGCGCACACCGGTATTTTGTGAAAAAACAATCAGAATCTTTCAACCTATACAAAGCCCTTTGTAGCCGTTTATATCGAATTTGGGAAAAAAGTAGGAAAAGCACTGTCCTTTGGTAAAAACATTTAAAATTGCTCTTGTATTTTCAACAAAATATGCTAATATAGTATCTGCTTAACTCTCTTTTGAAAGGTGTGCTTCTGCTATGAACCTTCCAATCGCCATTCTGCTGCTCTGTGCCATGCTGGGTCTTGTGGACAAGATACTGGGCAACCGCATGGGGCTGGGCGAAGAATTTGACCGCGGATTGACCATGATGGGCTCTCTTGCCCTGACCATGTCCGGCATCTACTGCTTTTCTGTCATGCTGGGGCGCTGGCTTGCCGTTTGGCTGCAAGGGGTATCACTGCCCTTTGACCCAACTTTGCTGGTCAGCAGTGTGCTTGCCACCGACATGGGAGCCTACTCCATCGCGCAGACCATCTGCACCAGTCCTGCACAGCTGATTTTCTCGGGCGTGGTGCTTGCCTCCACCTTAGGCTCCACCATCTCCTTCTCACTGCCGATTGCGCTGGGCAGCGTGCCTGCCAAGGACTCCAAAACGCTGATGACCGGCATGGTCTACGGCATCATTGCAACACCGGCTGCTCTGCTGATCGGCGGTCTGATGGCAGGCATGACCGGCAAAGAGCTGTTGTCCAGCCTGCTTCCGGTTACACTGATCTGTGTCCTGATTGCCCTTTCCATCTTCTTCGGCGGCGAGCGCACCGTCGGCGTCTTTCAAGTGATGGGACGCGGCATCAACCTGTTGGCGATTGTTCTGTTTGCACTGGTGCTGGTACAGGTCTTTTTTGACTCCCCTTCGGTGCAGTTTGTAGACCCCGCTCTGATTGGCGAGGTGCTCACCATCGTCTTTAAGATTTCGGTGGTAGTCTGCGGCTCCTTCATCCTCTCCAACCTGATTTTGCGTTACTTCATGCACCCCATCCTTTCGCTTGCCCGCCTGATCCATGTCAATGAATTTGCCATCATCGGGCTGCTGCTCAACCTGATCAACTCGGTTTCCATGTTCTCGGTGTTTGGCAAGATGGACCGCCGTGGTCAGCTGATGAACGCCGCTGCTGCGGTCACCTCCGGCTTCGTATTCGGTGGTCAGCTGGCATTCGTTTCCTCGGTCAACAACGATGCGGTACTCGCCTTCATCCTCTCCAAATTGTTGGCTGGTGTGCTGTCGATTTTCATTGCGATTCTCCTTTCTCCACCGTATGACCCGGAGATGGCGCAGGGAGGTGAAGCTGATGCTGCCTGTTGAGACCCTCACCTTCACCAAAGAGCAGCGCACCCTGCCGTGTAAAATCGTGCGGATGCAGCAGGATGACCTGGACATCATCTTAAACTACCAGCAGAAGCTGTGTGATACTTTGCAGGATGCGGACATTTTCGTCCCGCTGTCCCGACAGGAGTGGCAATATCTGCTCGACCACGGCTTTGCTCTGGCGGTGCTGCCGGAAAACCCACCTGCCTACACCGATTCGATTGCCTATCTGATTGGCTGCCTCTACCCTGCCGATGCGGAAAACCTGGGACCTGATGCAGGTTTAAGCGGCGAGCAGCTGCTGCACACTGCCAATCTGGAGATTGCGATGGCTTCTCCCGACTGGCGCGGCTGGCATATGCACAGCCGGATGTGTCAGCGGTGTGTCCAGCTGCTTTCGCAGGACGGGCGCACCCGCTATGTGCTGGCAACTGCCAGTCCCAGAAACCTGCCCAGTGTGCGGGCGCTTGAGTCGGCTGGATTGCAGACGGTACTTATCAAGGAAAAATATGGCGGTAAGCTGCGCTGCATTATGCTGAAATGCCTTTCATCATGCTGAAACATCTTTCAGAGGCTAAAATCCCCTTCAGGCTGTTCCGTTATATTTTTCTAATGGTATGTCCTATTGCTTTTATTTCCATTTGTAATTAAGAAAAACAGGCGGTTCCTTTCTTTGGACCGCCTGTTTTCTCTGTGTTTACTTTTTTGATTCTTTTCTCTCGGCTTTTTATTATCATAAAAGTTTGTTAAAGTTTTTACTTTATTTTTTATGATACAAAAATGAATTTCTTTCTATTTTTTCTTTACAAACCGTCTTTCTTTTCGTATAATGGGGATATGGATTCTAATTTTTAGGAGGTCTTTTTTATGTCACAGCCTTCCCATGTTGTTTCTGGAAAAAGCCACCTTGGCATCCTGATGATGCTGGCGTGGCCGGCTATTCTGGAACAGCTGCTTCTAACCCTAGTCCGTTATGTCGATACCGCGATGGTCGGCTCGCTGGGAGCCAACGCCACCGCCGCGGTTGCCATCAATGCCTCTCCAACCTGGCTAATCAGCAGCATCCTGAGCGCCATCGGTGTTGGCTACTCCGTTCAGGTTGCCCACTCGATCGGTGCAAAGGACAAGCAGGCTACCGCGCGCATTGTGCGTCAGGCGCTGCTGGCAGTGCTGTTCATGGGCATCTCCATCATGCTCATCTGCCTGTTAATTGCGCCGCATTTGCCCAAGTGGATGGGTGCGCAGCCGGATGTCCTGCCGGATGCCGTGCGTTACCTCCAAATCTATGTGCTTTCCCTGCCGTTCCAGTGCGGCTCCTACACCTTCTCTGCCGTTCTGCGGTGCATGGGAGATACCAAGACCCCACTGATTCTCAACACGGCTGCCAACCTGCTCAACGTCGTGCTCAACTTCTTCCTGATTTTCCCAACTCGACCCACCGAGCTGTTTGGAATGTCCTTCACCGTCCCGGGTGCAGGATGGGGCGTTGCCGGCGCTGCGATTGCGACCACCATCTCCACCGCCATCACCGGTCTGGGCATCTCCTATACTGCCCTGTTCCGCAAGCCGGACTGCCGCATCTCGCTGCACGACAGCTTTAAGCCCGACCGAGAGATCATCCATCGTGCGCTGGAGCTGGGAGTTCCGACCGCTTTGGAGCACGCCACCGTCAGTGCCGGTCAGATTGTCGTCACCCGCATCAACGCTACGCTGGGCACCGTTGCGCTGGCTGCCGACCACGTCGCAGTCACCGCCGAGGGCTTGAGCTATATGCCGGCAGACGGCATCTCCTACGCTGCCACAGCGCTGGTTGGACAGTCTTACGGCGCACAGGAATTTGAGGATGCCCATCGCTTCGGTAAATTGTCCGGTTTGACTGGTCTTGCCTTTTCCACCGTCATGGGTGTCATGCTCTTTATCTTTGCTACCCCGCTTGCCAGCATCTTCTCCTCCGACCCTGCGGTCATCGAGCTTGCTGCCCAGATGCTGCGCATCGTTGCCATTGCCGAGCCACTGTTCGGCGTTGCGATTGTCATGTCCGGTGCCCTGCGTGGTCTGGGCGACACCCGCTTCCCGCTTGTCATCTCGCTGATTGGTATGTGGGGTGTCCGCTGTGTACTGGCTCCTACACTGGTCTTTGGATTTAAGATGGGTCTTGCCGGTTCCTGGATTGCAATGGTCTGCGACCTGTGCGTCCGCGGTCTGCTGTGCGCACTGCGCTTCAAACGCTTCACTCCACAGTATCTGGCAGAAAATCACCGCTGAGGGCTTCTGCCCTTTTCCAGCCTCCTTTCCAAAACGGAAAAGAGGCTGGTTTTTTTATGGATTGCTAAACTTGCTCACCCTTCTCAGCACAAGTAAAGCAGGCAGAAGAACCCTGTCCTGCCGTTGCATCCATCCTTCATCTGTTATCATCGCAAGCGTGATTTTCTTCTGCAAATCGGAAAAATTCTCGTGTGACCTCCTCTATCTCCAGGCGAATCAACTGCCCAAAGTCATACCTGCTGCAAAGGTCTTGAACAAATCTTGCACCAAGATAATATCCAACATCCGCTCTTCCGCAGTAATCCACCCAATCACCAAAGTACCTCTGATTGAATCTGTTCATAACCGGCAAATCCGCTTGAAAGTCTATTAGAATCTGCTGAAAGTGCGCATCGCACCAGTTTTTCCATCCATCTTTGTTTTGATGATAATAAGAAAGGTCGTTCATCAGGAGTTGTTCAAAGTACATCGCAATCCCCTCGGTGAACAGCTGCCAAATAAAGTTTTGGCTTTGATTTCTGCCCTCCTGCTCAAATGCGCCGTATTGCTTATGGTAGATGTGCCCTAATTCGTGATAAATCAGCCCATACATCGAATCTTCATCATACCAGCTCAGTTCCAAAATCTTTTCAATCCCCAGCAGGATCACATCCCGTCCATTGATGTTCGTTACCCAGCCTGCTGCGTTACAAAGTCCAAGATACAGCACAATATCAATCTCTAATTCATGCGCAAAGCAATCTATGATCCTTTGATTCAAACCCTTTGTAACACGAACAAAGGAAGTATGGAGCGTTTCTAGGAAAGGATGACCCTGCACCCTATTGAGAATCGGCAAAATATCATCCTCATAGGTATAGCTTCCGCTGTCTACATATTCTTGCAGGTCATCCTCAAAAATGTCCGATGTGTTTCTATAAATAGTATTGATATACTCTCTCCACCGCTTTAAATCAAACCTTCCATTACAAAACACCTCGCCTATTTGTGAGAATGTGTCTATTATCTGTACCATGTTCCTCTCCTTCCGATTCAATATCATTTACACTCGATTCCATAAAACCACAAAACCCCGACTGCACCGTGCAGCCGGGGTTTTGTTCTGCTAAAAAACTTACATTACGATGATAAAGCGCAGGATGAACAGTACGCACAGAACGTACATGATTGGATGTACTTCCTTTGCTTTGCCTTTAAAGAGCTTGGTAATGGTGAAGAAGATGAAGCCTGCTGCAATACCATCGGCAATGCTGTATGCAAACGGCATACAAGCGATGGTCATAAATGCCGGCAGTGCGCTTTCAAATTCTCCCCAGTTGATATTTTTGACACTTGCCATCATCAGCACGCCGACGATAATCAAAACCGGAGCGGTTGCAGCGGTCGGAACCAGACCCAGGAATGGGGAGGCAACGATTGCTACCAGGAACAGCAAACCGGTGGTCAAGGAGGTCAGACCGGTGCGTCCGCCCTCAGAAACGCCTGCGGAGGATTCAACAAAGGTGGTAACCGTGGAGGTACCCAGAACAGCGCCGCAAGCGGTTGCAATCGCGTCTGCCAGCAGGGCGCCGTTGGCTCTTGGCAGGTTGCCCTCTTTGTCCAGCATATTGGCGCGGGTAGCTGTACCAATCAGGGTACCGATGGTGTCGAACATATCGACCAGTACCAGAGAAATCAGCACCGAAACAACCGACATCAGCACAGAGCCGACACCTTCGCTGAAGTTGAACAGCTCGCCAAAGCCGTGGGTAAACTGCATAAAGGTCGGAGCCAGAGATGGGATGGAAATGCCACCGGTAGGAGCGGTTACACCAACATCAATCCCCAAAGCAAACTGGAGTATGCAGCCGACTGCCGAGGTAATCAGAATTCCTAAGAAAAGCGCACCCTTGACCTTTCTGACATACAGTACTGCCAGAACGATCAGACCAAAAATAGCAAGCAGGGTGGAAGCGCTGGCAAAGTTGAAGGCAGGGATTGGAGAAGCATCTGCCACAATGGTGCCGTCAAAGTTCTGATATTTGCCCGGGTCGATGGTAAACTTGAGCATATTGGCATTTTTCAGACCGATGAAGGCGATGAAAAATCCGATGCCGACGCTGATTGCATTTTTCAGCTCCATCGGAATGGCGCGGACGATTGCTTCACGGACACCGGTGACGGTGATGATGATGAACAGACAGCCGGAGATAAAGACTGCTGCCAAAGCTGCCTGCCAGCTGTAGCCCATTGAACCACAGATGGTAAAAGCAAAAAAGGCGTTAAGTCCCATGCCCGGAGCCAGAGCAAACGGATAGTTTGCCAAAAATGCCATCAGGAAGGTGCCGATTGCCGAAGCAACACAGGTTGCCAGCATGACTGCACCGGCATCCATGCCTGCGGCAGACAGAATCTGCGGGTTGACAAAGATGATATAAGCCATGGTAAAGAAGGAAGTGATACCAGCAGTCACTTCGGTTTTTACCGTTGTCTTATTCTCTTTGAGGTGGAACAGTTTTTCCAACATGTTTTCTTCTTCCTCTCTCATTTGTTTTCCTCGTGGGGAAATTTCCCTTTTGGGAAATCATGTCCCTATTGTAAATTATTTTTAAAGTTTTTACAAGCACCCTTTTTCTGCCGCCTGCCACTTTTGCTCTGTTTTTGACAGATTTTCCCGCAAAAATCAGGCTATTTTTTGTATCAATAATACATTTAAAAGCTTATTTGTTCAGCTAATTTACTGTATTTCTAACAAAAATCATGCAAAATCAAAATTCCTCTGTAAAACTTTGAAATGCACAAAGAAATGAGCGTCCTTTGCACATAAATGCAAAAAAGGCGCTCATTTTTATTTTTGCAATATATTTTCCACCCATACCACCAACATACCGCCGCCGACAGCGCTGCCCAGTGCGGTGATGACAGCACCGGCAAATTTTTCCCACCAGCGCAGAGGCTTCTGCTCAATAACCTGCAAACGCCTCGACTGGTGGTTTAATTCTTCATCGTGTTTTTTGATTAGTTCTCCCATTTCAATGCTCAGACGATTGAGCTTCTCACAGATTTTCTCTAAATCTTCGATGCGCTCCTTGTCCCGCGCAAATCGCTCATCTTGTACCCTCTGTCGTTCCCGACACAGAGCGTCGCTGACTGTCTCCGACATTCTCTCCTCCTTTTTGTTGTAGCAGTCTATTTTTCAGGATGCTTTTCATCCAGTCCCAGTGACTTCCACGCATTTTCGATGGCAACCTGAATGGCATCCGCATTGATTTTGATTCCATGCTCTTTGCATTGCTGCTCGATATACCGCTTGGCTTGTTCAAATTTTTTCTTTCCGTTCCCGGCTCCCAATAGAATTTCCGCTGCCTGCACCCCTGCAACAGCAAACTCCTTCATCAGCTCCCAGCGAGCGGCACTCACCTTGGAGCGAATCAGTGGAAACAAAATGCCGGTCATCACCGCCGAAAGCAGCGTAACGAAAACGACAATGATCTGTGTAATCTCGATGTGCATTTATCTGACTCCTTTCTAACTGTTGTAAATTATCCTATGCTTTCTGCATCCAATCCACTACCTGCAGACCTTCACCACACCTACAAAGCTCTTCTTACTAAGGTCCTGTGCTGTTTGCCTTGCCGCTGCCCGTATACCAAATCTTCCTACATACACCCGCACTCGGGAACCTTATCGCCGTGCCTGACGCCAAGAAACACCCTCCTGCTTTTTCTTTTTCCAAATAACATACCTCTTTTCTCTACCTTATGAATTCTTTTCCATTCTCTTCCTGATGGTTCCTCCTTTCACCCACACCCCAAAGCAAAGGGGAAGTTGCCCTAAAAAGAGCAACTTCCCCTTATCCATTTGTTATATTGATTGCAAAGCAGCCCATTGCCTGCTATACTTTTTTGAGAGGTGGCAGAGCATGGATAAACACAAAAAAGATAGAGGAAGGCATACAACTTCCAAAAATATCAGCCTGCGACTATCTTTTGATATGATTGAAAAGTTAACAAGGCAGGCAGAAAAGGAAGGACGCTCAAAACGCGCCATCATTTTAGAAGCTATTGAGGATTATCTCTCAAGAAATGAAGATTAAATCCCTGTAATTTCTTCCCGGCAACAATGCCACAAACTTTACCTGCTTAACAGGTAGCTTACTATGAATCAGCTTGTAAAAGCATTTCTCTTTTTCGATTTTAAGCAAAAAAGCCGCCCTACACGGACGGATTTTTTTCATATCACTTCTGTTTTTATTTCTACAACCGGTAACAACTGTCGTCAAGACGTCGTCAAGGATTTTGCGGATGTCAATATGGATGCAGGCATCTTGCCGCAGATTGCAGAGCCTACCCTCAAGGAATCCTTTCATCATGCGGTTTCTTGACAAAAAGGAAAAGAGCCACCAAGTATTCCCGGCAGCCCTTTTTTTGGTGACCTATCGGAGACTCGAACTCCGGACACCCTGATTAAAAGTCAGGTGCTCTACCGACTGAGCTAATAAGTCTGGTGGGAGTTACAGGGCTCGAACCTGTGACCCTCTGCTTGTAAGGCAGATGCTCTCCCAGCTGAGCTAAACTCCCGTATCACAGCTGTTTTGCTGTAACGTATGATATTATACGACATTATTTTGGGTTTGTCAACACCTTTTTTCAAAAAAACTCAAAAAAACTGCTCCGATTTAAAAAGTCGGAGCAGTTTTTAAAATTTACTATGCAGCTTTGTAGTTGGAGGTGGACAGGGTTGGGTAGGTAACGGTGGAATCTTTCACACGTTTGTCGCCCTTAACAGCGCCCTGCATGAAGTAATCATAAATCAGGTAGCTCTTGCTGTTGCCGCCCTTGGTCTGTGGGTCATCCCAGTCGGTGTCGACCTGATACCATTTGCCGTCTACCTGAACGTAGTTCCATGCATGGGTACCTTTTTCACCGATATTGTTGGTTGCATTGCCAACAACGATTACACATGGAATACCCTTCTGGTCGCAAGCATACTTGAATGCTTTTGCATAGCCGTCGCAAACTGCTTTGCCTTCTACCAGAGGACCAACTGCCTGATGCTGGTTGTGGGTCGCTTTATCCGGGTTTGCAGGATACTGGGTCTTGTTGATGATGCCGTCATGGATTGCCTTGACCTGCTCATAAGTGGTAGAACCGGTCATCTTCTTTACTGCTTCGTTCATCTTGGCAGTGGTGTTTTTGATAGCGGTGGTGTTCAGCTTGGAAGCGGTCAGACCGTCTTTGCTGGCTGTGCCGTAGCCGCTTGCCGGACGTGGGTAGAAGGTCAGGGTCTTGTGGTCAGAGCTGACAACCAGGTTCTGCATGGTGTCCAGCCAGAAAATTTCCGGGTGCTCATCAAAAATCATCTGCAGGGAACTCTGGAATGCAGCATATACCTGCTTCTCGGTGTATCCCTTGATGCTGACGGTGATCTTATCTTTATTTGCCTTGAGTCCGCTCAGGAAGGTATTGTGCATGCTCAGTGCCAGCTTGTCTTTTGCCAGCTGGGTTTTGCACAGGTCATACTCTTTGGAAGAGCTGGAAGAGCTGCTGGATTTTTTGCTGCTGGAACTGCTCTGCTCGGTCTTGGTGGATGGGGTGCTGCTACCCGGTTTGCCCAGGGCAGCCGAGGTGCTGACAGCCATGCTCAGTACCATTGCCATTGCAAGAGCGGTGGAAAGAATTTTCTTGAACATTATTTCTCCTCCTAATAATTTTTTGTCCTCTGAACCGTTTCAAAGAACTTCAGATTGCCCTCATTATACAACATCCCATGTCGATAGTAAAGAAAAAAATTGTAAAATTTTTTATTTCTGTCTGATTTTTTCCTCTCTATCCAGTTTTTTCCAGATTTGATAGGAGTACAGATACGCCGCCAGGTTTGCTGCCAGCATGGCTCCCACTAAAATCAGCACACAGGCAAAGTCGTTCAGCAGCAGCGCCGACAGAATCCCCACCAGTGCCGCGGCGGTGTAACAGTAGCCCGCAAACCGCTGGCTGCGCTCCCAGACCCGCTCGTCCGAAAGGGTGTAGCAGGTGCGAAATCCATATCGCTTCATCCGGTACTCCCAGGAGACCTTCGGCAGGTAGTTCCCCACCACCAGTACCACCACCGCGACCAGTCCACAGACGATTTTTCCAAAGGAAAAACGCAGCAGGTTGACCTGCGGGTGGAAGGTGACATACAGCAAAATCGGCACGATGACGTTGAACAACAGCATCGCACCCATGCCGCCTGCCCGAAATCCCTTGGGCTGCTCCCCTTTGCCTTTGAACCAGAAAACCGCACCCACCAGCAAAATGATTGCTACCGGAATCAACAATTCAAAGCGGCTGCTGTACCGGTCGGGTGTTCCGTCCAGTCCCCAGTGTACCGCTACCGTGTCCGGCAGCAGCGCAATCGCCGTCAGCAGTTCCGCCACCGGCAACAGGGTCAGTACAAACACAGCACCTCTCCACAATCGATTATTTTTCATTTTCTTTCCCCTCTTCCTTTCGGTCGGAAAACTGTGCAATCCACAGCATCATCTCCTCGAACACGCTGGTGTTCAACCGATAATAAATAAAATTTTTCTGCCGCTCCTCCAAAATCAGCTCCGCTTTTTTCAGTTGGGACAGATGATAGGATACCGTCGCACCCGTCATCTGAAAATGGGCTGCAATCTCGCCTGCCGTTTTTTTTCCATCGCGCAGCATCATCAAAATCTCTCTCCTCACCGGGTCGGAAAGAGCCTTGAAGGTTTCTGCCAAACCCATTTGTCCGCCTCCTCTCACAAGATATTTAGAAAATTTTCTAAATAGATTCTACCACACCGCCCATAAAAAAGCAACAGCTATTTAGAAAAAAATCTAAATAGCTGTTGCTCTCATCTGTTTTGTTTTAGATTGCGTAGATTTTTTCTCTGCCCGGGTACAGATAGCTCAGCTTTCCATCCTCGGTAAAGGCTACTGTTTCCTCTGCGCTGAAACGCACCCGCTGTCCTCCCCACTCCTTCAGACAACTTTCGGTGTTCAATTCCAGTGCGTAGCAAGTATTTTTGTGCAGCGGAAAATCTCCATACTCACCGATGCCCTGCTGCATATCCCACAAGCCGACCACTGTACCGGCGCTGTGTCCAAAATATCCGATTGGATGACAGTAGAGCATCGCAGCGATTCCCTCCTGCTGTGCCCGCTCCAGACAGGTCTTTAAAATTTCATTACCGGTCCTGCCGGTGATATGCTCCTGCGATACAATCTCCTGGAAGCGGCTGGTCTTGGCAAACGCCTCCTGCAAATATGCCGGCACTTCTGTTTCATTCTCCCGCAGCACATAGCCCAGCCGCTGGCTATCGGAACACAACCCAAAGTACTTGATTCCTACATCATAGTGCAGCAGGTCACCGTGCTGAATCAGCTCCCCTTCGCTGCCGACGCCGTCCAACCCCTGCCGCTGTACGTCCACGTGCGGGCTGAACCAGAAGGTCAGACCCAGACGGTTTATTTCCTGGGCAATCCACTCCTCCACCTCGGTGGTGGTGGTCACGCCGGGCGTGATGACCTTTCGGGAAAAGGCTTCCTCGCAAATCTCCATTGCTAACTGGTAAACGGTGCGGTAGCGGGAAAGCTCCTCCTGCGTCCTTGTTTCAATCCAGCGCACCGCCAGCGGGTAGGCGCTGCACAGCTTATCGCGGTCCTGTGGGTCGAGCGCCTGATACAGTTTATCATACATCGATTTGGAAAGCCCGTCGCACATCGCATTGATGGGTGAACAGTTGATTCCGATGCGCTGTGGCTCGACCTTTCTGACATACTCTGCCAGCATTTCCAGCTGGTCCCGGGATGAATCGGTGTAGCCTTGGGTGTACACCCGGTTCAGATGCTCGCTCGGTCGCCCGAAGTTGAGCGCTTCAAACCGCTCGCCCTGCTTGACGAACACCAGACAGGACAGCCTTCTGGCGGTCAGGCACAGCGATGGGAGCATAGTGGTGAAAACAGGGTCCTCGTTGTACTCCCTACACAGGATGATCCACATATCATATCCGGTTTCTTCCATCAGCTCGGGAAGCAGTTTGTGTATCCGCTGAACCAACAGGTCGTCGACGATTTGATATTGTTTTTTTAACGATACGGTTTGCCGCATGGCATACAGCCCTCCCTATGATTTGATAGTAAGCTCATTATACCACATTCTGCATAAAATTACAGTTCATTTTGCAAAAATTCCGGTAAAATCATCACCTTTCCTCTCTTCATCATTTTTTTACAGTTCGTTTTCTTTTTTTCTGAAATATTTCGTCCGTTTTTGGCGTTTATTCTGCAAGAAAGAAAACCTTCTGTGATAGAAAAGGAGAATGAAGATGAAATTACTCGGCAATCTGCTCTGGTTTGTGTTTGGTGGTCTTTGGATGGGTCTTGGCTGGTCGCTGGTCGGACTGCTGTGGTGCATCACCATCGTCGGCATCCCCGTCGGGATGCAGTGCTTCAAGCTGGCAGGACTGGCATTTTTCCCGTTTGGCAAGGTCATCGTCTACGGCGGCGGTGCGCCCTCGTTGCTGATGAACCTGCTGTGGCTGCTGTTCGGCGGATTTGCCCTTGCCATTTCCGCTGCGCTGCACGGGCTGCTGTTCTGCATCACCATCGTCGGTATCCCCTTTGGGATGCAGTGCTTTAAGTTTGCAAAGCTCGCCCTGTGTCCATTCGGCTCCAGCGTCGCCGTCCCCTGTGCCTGCTAATCCCGTTTGTAAAGCGGCAAAAAGGAGCGTTTTCTGCATAAAGAAATCGGCTGGATTTTCAACAAGAAAATCCAGCCGATTTCTATTTGCTCGTGGAACGAAAGCAATAAAAAAGCTCGGTATTCCGAAAACAGAAGATGGATTGTAAAAACTAGAAAAAATCTCCTTCCTATGCTATACTGAACTTATCGAAAAAGGTGGTGAAAAAATTGGCAAAACAGAGGGATTATAAACGGGAATACCAAACGCAACTTGCACGAGGGGAAAATCTCAAGTCAAAAGTTATTGGATTAAGGTTAAATAATGATGTGTTTGCGGATTTTTCCGATGCTTGCGAAAGAAACGGTAAAACGCCAACGGAAGTTTTGCGCGAGTACGTCATTGACTATATTTTAAAAAATGGGATGTAAAAATCCCCTTCCTATGCTATACTGAACTTATCGAAAAGGCAGGTGAAAAAATTGGCAAAACAGAGGGATTATAAGGCAGAATACGAAAGAGAAAAAAGCGGATACTATGAAAAACGAAAGCGTTACGGTATAACGTTGTCACATGATGATGATATGCGTTTTAAACAATTTTTAGATTCTGTACAAGCCAAAAACCTTAGTGACTTAATACATAAGCTATTGGACGATGAGTTAAAAATCGTCAAGCAAAGGGATTGAAAAAACTTTTTTGTCCATCCCACACAGTCAATCGCCACAAAACCGCTCCGCAGTCTGCCTGCATAATAAAGCCTTCGTTTTCAGAACGCCTGCCAGGGCAGCTGCTCGGCGGGCAAAAAGTCGATGGCTGCCGCCCTTGCCTGGCTGTGCTGGTGCTTTCGAGGGATGTGATAGAGCTTCCCATCCTTTAAAAGCCGCGCACCGGTCTGCATGAAATAGAAAGGGACCTGTGCCTGCACACACTGACGGCGGATGTCCAACACCCAGCGGTAATCGCACAGACGCGCCTGCTCACCCGACTCGCCGCCCACCGTCACCTCCTCCACCCAGCTTCCTAAATAGGGACTCAGGTCGATGGCGCTCAGCAGCGGCGAGCAGATGATACTTTTATGACGGATGGGAAGCTGTTGGTAGACCGGCAGACGCAGCTGTGCCTGCCGTTGATTTTCCACCGTGCAGCAGATTTGTACATTTTCGTACCCCTCTCCCCAGTCGGGCGGCAGACAATCCTGCATCCGCAAGACCCGTTTGGTGATGATGAAAAACTGCAGGTCGCTGCGCCAGCGCATCATCTCCCAGGCGCGCGGTCGCCACCCGTCCGCTTCCTCCAGAAAAAAGTCGGAGCTAAAACAGGTGTACACCTTCGTACCGGGCGCCAGCAGATACCCTTTTCTGCCGCGGCGCATCGGAAGGTCAAACTCTCGGTTCAAAAAGATTTGGGAGGCATCCTTGCCGTGTGCGCTGTCGATGCGGTAGACATAACAATTTTGGCACCCTTCGCTGTACTTGCGGCAGCCGTGCCACGGATTCCAGTTTGCCATCGGTCTACCTCCTTTTTATTTAAATGTATGAAGGTATGATAGCACACAAGGGGAGCGGTTTTCAACCGCTCCCCTTGTTCTATTCATCGTGCATCTGCCGTTTGATGCGCTCCAATGCGCTCTTTTCCAGCCGGGAAACCTGCGCCTGCGAAATCCCGATCTCCTTTGCCACCTCCGTCTGGGTCCGTCCCGACAAAAACCGCAGGGTCAGGATCCGCTTTTCCCGCTCACCCAGCGCGCGGATGGCATCCCGCAGGCTGATCTCCTGGAGCCAGTCGCGGTCGTCGCTGCTGTCCCCCACCTGGTCCATCACATAGATGGTGTCTCCGCCGTCCGAATAGACCGGCTCATACAGTGAAACCGGGTCCACCACCGACTCCAACGCCAGCACGACCTCCTCCTTTTTGCACTCCATCCGCTGGGCAATCTGCTCGATGGTCGGCTCCTTGCCAAACTCGTGGATGAACTGCTCCTTGGTCTGCATCGCCCGGTATGCCGTATCCCGCATCGAGCGGCTGACCCGTATCGCATTGTTGTCCCGCAAAAAGCGGCGAATCTCCCCGACGATCATCGGCACCCCGTAGGTGGAAAAGCGCACATCCAGCTCGGGATTAAAGTTGTCGATTGCCTTCATCAGTCCGATGCACCCCACCTGAAACAGGTCGTCCAGATTTTCCCCGCGGTTGGAAAACTTCTGCACCACGCTCAGCACCAGCCGCAGATTGCCCGACACCAGCTCCTCCCGCGCCTGCCGGTCACCTTGCCTGCACCGCCGAATCAGCTCCATCTTTTCCTTCTCCATCAACACCGGCAGCTTTGCCGTATTGACCCCGCAAATCTCCACTTTATTGCTGTACACACCTTCACTTCCCATCTGATTTTCTATTGTTAGTCTGGGAAATGAAATCTTTTTTATTCCTGTAAAATTATCTCATTTTTTTGTGGGTTTGCAGTTTTTTACACTTTTCTCCCATTTGCGTCAGAAAATTTTCTTTACGCAAATTTTCATTGTTTTTTTCCTCCTCAGGATTTATACTAGAAAAAAGACAAAAGATACAATCAACACAAATTCAGCTTGGAACAGGGGGAAACTTTATGAAAATAGCAATGCTGACCAGCGGCGGCGACTGCCAGGGACTCAACTCCGCTTTGCGCGGTGTGGCAAAATCCCTTTACTGCCGCTTTGGCAACGATGTGGAGCTGTATGGCGTGCGGGACGGATACCGCGGACTGATTGAGGACGACATCCGCAAGATGAACCGCAATGATTTTTCTGGCATCCTGACACTGGGCGGTACCATTTTGGGAACCTCCCGCCAGCCGTTCAAGTCGATGTGCCTGCCGGCAGAGGAATACGGCGGCAAGACCCGACTGGAAAAGATGCTGGAAACCTGCAAAAAATATAAATTCGACTGTCTGGTCGTTTTGGGCGGCAACGGCACCCACAAGACCGCAAACCTGCTTTCGCAGAACGGCATCAACATTGTCAGCCTGCCCAAAACCATCGACAACGACCTGTGGGGTACCGACATGACCTTCGGCTTCCAGAGTGCGGTGGACATTGCCACCAACGTCATCGACTGCATCCACTCCACCGCCTCCTCTCACGGACGGGTCTTCATCGTGGAGGTCATGGGACACAAGGTCGGCTGGCTGACCCTGTACGCAGGCATTTCCGGCGGCAGCGACGTCATCCTCATCCCGGAAATCCCCTATGATGTCGACGAGGTCTGCCGCGTGCTGAAAAAGCGCAAAAAGGAAGGCAAGCCTTTCTCCATCCTCGCCGTAGCCGAAGGTGCTATTTCTAAAGAGGAGGCAGCCCTCTCCAAAAAGGAATTCAAAGCCGCTCGGGCAACGATGAAGGAACCTTCCGTTTCCTATCGCCTTGCCAACGAAATCTCTGCGCGCACCGGTCAAGAGATTCGTGTCACCATCCCCGGTCACTTCCAGCGCGGCGGTTCGCCTTGCGCCTACGACCGAATGCTGACCACCCGCTTTGGCACCGCCGCAGCCGAGCTGATTGCCAACAAAAAATTCGGCTGCATGGTCGCTTTGCAGAACAACCGCATCGTTCCGGTGCCCCTTGAGGAGGTTGCCGGCAAGCTGAAGACCGTTTCTCTGGACTGCGATGAAATCCGTGCTGCACGCGCTATGGGCATCTCGCTTGGTCAGGCAGAATAATTTTTCTGCAAAACCTGCCGCAGACGTCGGAAAAGCTCCGACGTCTGCTTTTTTTGCTGCTCTTTTTCGTTGAAACTGCCCGCTCGGTGTGGTAAAATAGAGAAAAACAGCGCCCCCGCTTTTGGAAAGGTGGAACGATTTATGAAACATCAAGCATTTTTGGCTGTCCTGCTCTGCTGCCTGCTGATTTCTCTGTCCGGCTGCTCCCGTCCGGCTTCGGATACTCCCGCAGAGAACGCCGACCCCGCTCCTGTGACCGACGAAAAGCAGGAGCAATCATCCGAGGAGGACGCATCTTCTGCCCCAACTTCTCAAGAGGAAGAGGATTCCAAGTCGGATTCCGAATCGAAAGAAGAGGATAAAAAAGAGGACGAAAAAGACAAGGAAGAGGAGAACAAGCAGGATGACCCTGCTGCCGATGCTGTACAGGGCTGCTATAAACTGTTCGACAGCGGTTTTGAAATCACCGTCAACGAGCCGTTCTCCATCTACTACAATCCTCTGGCATACAATATGACCCTCACCATCCCCGACCAGCCGACCTTCCAGGGCTATATCTTCTATGATACCTCTGAGCAGTCGATGAGCCAGCTGGAGGACACCGTCAGACAGCTGGAGGATTCCTACAAGCAGGACCCCACCATCGAAAACATGACCAAAGAGGTGGATGAACAGGAAAACGGTCTGTTCTCCTTCACCTTCACCTACTCTGCCGGAGCCGCTGAGGGCAGCCCTGCCGGTTACTACTTCATCCACTATCAGAAGACCGAAAACGGTGTCATCAGTGCCAACCTCTTCACCGACCGCTCCAGCAACTCCGACTCCATCCGTGCGTTGATCGACTCCATCCAGCCGCTCACCGAGCATGCGGTCGAGTACAGCGAATAATCCGATGGATCAGCAGATTTTTCTTTGCTGTCGTTCTGCCGACGGTCTGGATGCTACCCAGCTCAGCGCCCTTGCCAAGCAGCTTGCCTGGCGCGCGCTCGAGCAGATGACGGCGCAGGACCAACCGACCTTACAGGCAGCGGGTGTGCAGCTGCAAAAGGAAAGCAGCGGACGCCCGCTATTCTGCGGCACCGACGCCTTTGTTTCCATCACCCACACCACCGGGATGGCAGCGGCAGCGGTGTCTGCCCTGCCGCTTGGCATCGACATCGAGCGCAGCTCCCGTGTCAGCCTGCACGCTGCCGAACGGATGTTCTCCTCGCAGGAAAAGCGTTGGATGCAGCAAACCGACCTTGCGGACCCCTTTGCTCTGCTGTGGACCCTGCGGGAGGCATATGCCAAATGGACCGGTCTGGGACTTGCCGGTCTGTGCCGCTTGGAAGCCCGGCAAGGCAAAGTCAGCTTTTCTCTTGCCAATGCACACCAAATCCTTTGCAGCGACAGCTGCTGCCTTGCCGGCAGCCTGCTTTTGGAGGAATATCGCCTCTCCTTTGTCGCTCAAAAACCGCTTCATCCCTCACCTTCTTTGATTGTACGGGTGGAAGAAAACGGAATTTTCAAAAAAATTTGGAAAACCTATTGACAAATCCTTTCCTTGTGTATATAATAATATACGTTGTCAGCGCGACAACGTCATGCGGGTGTAGTTCAATGGTAGAATCCCAGCCTTCCAAGCTGGTCGCGTGGGTTCGATTCCCATCACCCGCTCCATAAAAATGCGCCAATAGCTCAGCTGGATAGAGCAACTGCCTTCTAAGCAGTAGGTCGGGAGTTCGAGTCTCTCTTGGCGCGCCATATGGTGGGTATGGCCTAGTTGGTTAGGGCGCCAGATTGTGGCTCTGGAGGTCGTGAGTTCAACTCTCACTACCCACCCCATAAAAAAGGCTTTTAAACTACTTAAAAGCCTTTTTTCTATATCATTTATTGGGCTGTCGCCAAGCGGTAAGGCACAGGACTTTGACTCCTGCATCTCGTGGGTCCGAATCCCGCCAGCCCAGCCAAAGAGCAACCCTCAACAAATGGCTTGTTTATGCGGTTTGTTGAGGGTTTTCTTTTGCCTTGAAACACTGCTTGAAAGTGGTTTGATGGTGGATTTCAAAATTCCAAAACAACAGTGCTTCCTTTGTCCCCAATAGTTTGTCTGCTCAATAAGCAAAAATCACCCTCCCCAACATCATGTCAAGGAGGGCTCATTCTTTTATTTTTCTTTTCTCCAATTTTTATACTTGCCGCTGGTAACTCTTCGGTCAACATATTCCTCTTCCGAATCAATCACCCAGTTTCGACCAATCTTCCTGGCAGTCTTAAATTCACCGTTGATACACTTTCTCCGCAGGTTTGCAGCATCCTTCCCGTGCTGCTGTGCATATTCGGCTAAACTGATCAGCATTCTACTTCTCATCCTTCCATTTCTTCAAAATCATAGAAATAACAACAACATCTAAAATAATTACTATAATATCCAAAATCATTTTGATTATATCCATAGTTTTTCCTCCTTCTTTTGGTTCAAGATTTTATTCTCCCCCTTTCTCTTTCTGTTTCTGTTTCTCTGAGATCATCACAGCACAGGCTACAATCAGTTTAACAACGCCAATCGTAACAAAGAAAATTCCTAACCATTTCAGCATATTGACATTGAGCAAGACTTTTTTTATAATGGGGGTGGGGATTGCTACTCCCCACCCTTCGAATCTTACTTGATGTATTTACCTGCAATCAAGAGTAAGATTCCGATGATTAAGTCTGCAATCGCATTAACAATGACATTCGACCAGTCAATGTGCGGTTTTGCAGGCTTTTTCTTTTTCCTGCTCAATTCTCCACCTCCTTTCCATGTTTCTATTATAACACTATATCGTGTGTTTGTCAATACAAAATAATACTTTTTACACAAAAAATCGCCCTCCCCGGATACTTCCGAGGAGGGCTTTTTTAGTCCTGGATAGTCATAGATTTAGTCTTTGGCTTCCACCTCTTCCTGCTCCTGCTGCTCCTGCATTACTGCCATTTTGTCGCGGACCGGCAGCTCCTTTAAGTCCTCCATCAACTTGGTAACAGTGCCGTTGCCGCCGAGCTTGTGGTACTCATCGTACATTTTCTGCGCTGCTTCCAGCCCATGCAGGCTGATCCAGCCGCGCTCGTAGTAGTGATAGTATGCGTGTACCAGCTCCGCCCGAAGCAGGGCGATAATCGCCTCCTTGATTGATTTTTGCCGCGCTTCTTCTTCCTGCTGCTTCTTCCAGAGGCGGCGGATCAGATACCCCCCGCCCGCCAGAACCCCGGAAAAAAGCACCTCCAGCCAATATCTTGCCAACCACTCCAGCAAATCTATCGCCTACTCTCTAAAATAATCCTGTACGGCTTTGCATACCGCCTTCTCTGCGCCCTCTGCTTTTGGCAGATGCAGGTGCAGCATCGGCACTTTGCTGGTGTAAAACCATGGGATGTCCTTGACCTCTCTGAGCGGGATTTCCTCGGCTCCCAGCAGGATTGGGTCGATGCCGATCATCTTGAGCTGGTGCTTGTAGTAGCTCTGTGCCTGTCTGCTCTCCTCAGTGTCGCGGCGGACGTTGTGTCCCAGGCGATCGCCCAGCAGCCCCTCCACTCTGGTGATTTTGACTTTGCACTGTGCGGACTCATAGACAAACAGCACATAGTCCGGTTCCAGCTGTGCCAGGGTGTAGTAATCCGGGTATGCCTTTGGAGCATCCAACTCCACGACACCCTTCATGCCCTGCGCTTTCATCTCCTCCACGATTCTCTTCGCCATTGGATTGCCGTTTACACCTACTACTGCGATTTTCTTCTTGCTCCAATAAATGTTTGCCATAAAACACTCTTCCTTTCTGTTACTCATTCACAAAATTTTTGATGTTCGGATTATTTTTGATTTGCTCGCGCATCAGCTCCAGCGCCTCATCCACCCAGAGGGAGAAAACGCTGAACGACACCAGGTACTTGATGGGTGGAAACGCCTCGACTGCTAAATCGTAAACGTATCGCAATTTGAGCGCACCGGTGCCGCTGCCTAAGTACTGCTCTGCCTGCGTTACTGCCCAAAGCAGCCACTCTTTGACGTTGCCCCGCATCCGCAGGTAGCCGATCAAGAGCAGCAGCAAAAAGGCACCCACCGTGCAGATGATACTCATGATTTGCTCCATAACCTTACACCTCCTTCCCTTCTAAATTGTATTCACAAAACCGCCAAAGCCCTTTTTCTTGAGGTCGTCGGCGGTTTTTTGTGCTTCTCCCTGTGTCGCAAATTTGCCGACACATACTTTTGCAAGGGCATCGTTTTTGAAAAATACGAAGTACCCCATATCATCGAGCTTGGCGTACAGGTCGGCGGCGCTTTTTGCCGATGCAAATGCTCCCACCTGTACGGTGTACAGCAGGTTTTTGCCTGCCTGCGGATGATTCATTTTTGCAATGATAGCAGGGTAGTCTTTATAGGCAATATCTCTGTCTACATCCCCAACAATGCCGTTGACCCTTCCGGTACCGGTGTGCTGCCAGATGCCGTATGGATGCTTGCAGGTGCATTTGCCTGCGTACTGTGCAATC